>Ga0209342_10000710_pt1 | contig 38850 bp, 34 predicted proteins | sample RifCSP16_2_FD_184023 | JGI IMG/M metagenome (GOLD analysis project Ga0209342, IMG submission 184023) | Soil microbial communities from Rifle, Colorado - Rifle CSP2_sed 16_2 (SPAdes) (version 2) | ecosystem: Environmental > Terrestrial > Deep subsurface > Rock core/Sediment | place: Rifle...
GCCCCCGGCGCGATGAAGGCGCCGGCGCCCCATTGACTGGTGTTGGCCGCCGTCAGAATGAACGGGGCCGCGTTTACCTCCTGGCCGTCCACGATGATGCTTACCCTGTCCGGAGTGAACCGAAGGTACTCAAAGAGGCCGAGGGCGTAATACGGGGCTATGCCCCGTATCTTCCTCGTCAGAGCGCCTTCATTATATTTTTTGCTCAACAGGGCCTCGAAGGCGAACCCGGCGGTCGTAAAAAAGTACCTGCCGCAGGTCCTGCCAACATCGATATCGCGAACCGAGCCGGTCTTCAGAAGGCCGATCGCATCAGTTGGGTCTGAGGGTATTTGAAGCGACCGGGCAAGGGCGTTGCCAGAGCCTGCCGAGAGTATGCCGAGGGTCGTCCCAGTGCCCACGAGCTGGCTTGCCACGCCGTTTACGGTGCCGTCCCCGCCGCACGCGAAGACGAACTCGTAACCCTTATCCACGGCCTCTTTGGCAAGCATGCCAGCGCTTCCCGGCCCGGTCGTGGCCTTTACCTCGAATATGCCGTTCTCTTTTCCCAGCACGGCCCGAACAAGCCCTGTTATGCGCCTGGTCCTGCCAGCCGTACCGGAGACCGGGTTTATTATGAACCTCACCTTCAATATGGAACTCCCCCTGCGAGCAAAGTATAAATTGAACGCGAGTACCTTTGCAAGGACCAATGGCACCAGTAAGAAAAACACAGTTGCCAAAGAGGTAACTTCCATTAAACTGTCTATGAAGGCTTAAATAAAAACCGGCATTACTCCTGAACAGGTTTATCCGTATTTTTTCCAATAAAATAGCTAAAAACAGCACGGAGGCAAGGCATGTTTCAGATTGAAAGCCCTGATTTCAAAGAAGGCGAGGCCGTACCAGAAAAATTCACCTGCGAGGGAGATGACCTCTCTCCGCTTTTGAAATGGTCGTCGCCGCCCCAGGGGACAAAAAGCTACCTTCTTATCGTGGAGGATCCTGACGCGCCCATGGGGACTTTTGTCCACTGGATGCTCTACGACATCCCAGCCGATTCGCATGAGATCTCCCACGGGGCTGGCAACGGCAAAAAAGTCAAAGACGGCATGAAACAGGGCTTGAACGACTTTGGCCACACCGGTTACAGAGGCCCATGCCCTCCCAAGGGACACGGGCCGCACAGGTACAACTTCATCCTCAAGGCCCTGGACATACCGGCCCTCGGCCTGCCGGACGGGGCCAGAAAAAGCGACCTTGAAAGGGCTGCAGCCGGACATGTGCTCGCGGAAGCAAAGACAACCGGCAGGTTCGAAAGGTAGCAGGCGCAAAAAAGCCCTCTCCGGCGGAGAGGGCTTCAAAACAGGTGAAGCGGTTTACTTAATTATCTTCTCAGGCGAGACAAGGTGGCGGCCAAGGCCAAGCTCCTGCGGACTCATGCCAAGGGCCAGACCAACGAGCTGTGAAAAGTGGAATACCGGCATATCTATTTTAGTGTCCAGCGCTTTTTCGGCGAGTCCCTGATAATTGTCCAGATTTATGTGGCAGAACGGGCATGGCGTAACGAAACAGTTGGCTCCCCGCTCCTTACCCTCTAGAAGCCTCCTGCCTGTCATCTTCTCGGCGGTCTTCTCCGCGACAATATCGACCTGAAAGCCGCAGCACTTTGTCTTGCCCCTGTATTGTACGGCTTCAGCCCCCAGCGCCTCTATTGCGGCATCCAGCGACCAAGGTTTTTCCGGATCGTCAAAGCCGAGCGCGTCAGAGGGGCGCAGGCTATGGCAGCCGTAAAAAGGAGCGGCCTTCAGCCAGTTGAGCGGCTTTACGACCTGCTTTTTGAGGTTTTCAAGGCCGTAGTCGGCCGCCAGCACCCAGAGGAGCTGCTTTACTTCGATATCGCCGCTGTATTTGAGCCCTGATTTTGCGAGCACCTCGTTTGTATCGGCCAGTAGCTTCGGGTCTGCCTTCAGGTCCCTGTTCGCGGTGGACATGACCATGAGGCATGTCGAGCAGATGGTCAATATGTCCATGCCCATGGCTTCTGCCTCGGCGAAGATGCGCGCGTTGATGGCTATGTACAGAGGGTAGTCGTAATCAGTAAGGAGGCCCGCGCCGCAGCAGCTGGCCTTCGGCATGTCATACAGTTGTATCCCGAGCCTCGCGGCCACCTTCCGGGTAGTCTCGTTCGTCTCCTTTGTCATATGCTGGGAGACGCAGCCCGGGTAATACGCGTATCTCAGTTCGTGTTCCACGCCTACTCCTTTTTCTTTTCCTTGAGGGCGGCCGTTTTTTCTATCTCTTTGTAAATCTCCCTCACCTCTTCAATCCGCTCTATCTGCGGCACGATATACGGGTGCGGCATCTTGCCGTGCAGCTCCATCCTGATGCCAAGGGGGATCTTCCCGAGCGATTTAAGGAAACCGAGCGTCTTGAAAGTCATTGCCGCCTCGTCCAGCCTTCCGAACTTTTCAACCGAATCGGCCATGGCCTCGACATGCTTCGCGCCAGGGTTGTCGAGTATTCCGGCTTTCATGGCGGCGGAACGGAGCCTCTCTATCTGCTTTAACGGCGCCACGCCCTTGGGGCAGTACTGCGTGCAGTGTATGCACCTTACGCAGTCCCACATGCCGTGCTCTTCAGAAAGCCGCGCGAGCCGTTTTACCCCGTGCCCTTCCCTCACATCTCCCACGAACCTCCATGCCTTCGCGAGGGCGGCCGGGGCGGTGAAGCGCTCGTCAATTTCAAGGGAGTTGCACTCGGCGTTGCAGCAGGCGCACATTATGCACCTCTGGCTCTGGTCGATGACCTCCTCGTCCTCGGCTGTCACGGCATTCTGGGCCGTCTTTTCCGTGGGCATGAGAAAAGGAGAGACCTTCTCCATCTTGTTCCAGAACGGCGTCATGTCCACGACAAGGTCCTTTACCGGCCTGTGGTTCGCCAGAGGCTCAATGGTCATCTCGCCCATCTTGCTGTGCTCGGGCAGGACCTGGAGGTTGCAGGTGAGCCGCGCGAAGCCGTTCACGGTCATGGCGCATGAGCCGCATATCGCCGAGCGGCAGGACTTTCGGAAAGACAGCGTCGAGTCCTGCTCCTCTGATATCTTGAGGAGCGCCTCCAGGACGGTCATCCCTTCAGTGACATCGACCGTGTATGCCTGGTAATAAGGCTCCGGGGCCTTGCTGTCATGCGGGTTGTAACGCCTTATCCTGAATTTTATTTTCATTGGTGCCTTCCCTTATATTTCCGTCATTGCGAGGAGCATTTTGGGCGACGACAATTTTTGCAGGATAGCAAAAATTGAACTTCGAGCTTAAGCGAGAAGGCCCGAAGGGGCGAGCCCCAGGGATGGGGCGAGATAAGCAATCTCCCGGCTTGTGTTGCTGAAAACCGAGATTGCTTCGCTTTGCTCGCAATGACAATTTTTCTCGGAGGCCTTTTAATACTTCCGCTCTTCTGGCTTAAACTTCGTCACAGACACATCCCTGTAATCGAGCCGAAACTCCCCGTTCTCTTTAAATGCCAGCGTGTGCTTGAGCCACTTCTCGTCATCCCTCTTGGGGAAATCCGTCCTGAAGTGCGACCCCCTCGACTCTTCCCTGTTCATGGCTCCCAGCAGTATGCACTCGGAGATATCGAGCATCTGCCCGAGCTCCAGGTAATGGAGCAGCTCGTTGTTGAAATAATCTGACCTGTCAACGAGGGCCGCTTTTTTGTAGCGCTCCCGCAGTTCCTTTATTTTCTCATAGCCTTTGGCGAGCCTATCCTTGTTCCTGAAGATGCCGCAGAAGTCTTCCATCGCGTCGTTCATACCCTTTTTGATGGCGAAAATGGACTCTCCCTCTTCCCTTTTAAGGATTGTCGCTACGCTATGGCAGGCGTCCTTCAAGGCGGATTCGGGAAAAGGCTTTGCCTCTGTTGTCTTGCAGTACTCAGACGCGCTCGTGCCTGCCCTCCTGCCGAAAACTATCGTCTCAAGGAGCGAGTTTCCCCCGAGCCTGTTCGCGCCGTGCACGCTTACGCAGGCGCTCTCGCCAGCAGTGAAAAGGCCGGGGATGGCAGTCCTGCCGTCCTTGTCGGTCGCTATCCCGCCCATCGAGTAATGGTGGCCGGGCTTCACCGGCACAGGGGAAGTGACCGGGTCGACCCCGGCAAAGTCTATCGCAAGTGCCCTTATCTGGGAGAGCTTTGATTTTATCTTTTCCGCGCCGAGATGGCGGAGGTCCAGCAGCACGCAGCCGTCCACGCCCCTGCCCTCTTCTATCTCAGTCTGCTCGGCGCGGCTCACCACATCGCGGCTCGCCAGCTCCTTGACCTTGGGCGCGTACTTTTCCATGAACCGCTCGCCCTTGGAATTGAGAAGAAAGCCGCCTTCGCCCCTGGCGCCCTCAGTCATGAGTATGCCTGTCCTGGCCAGCACTGTCGGATGAAACTGGACAAACTCCATGTCCATGAGCGCAAGGCCCGCGTCAAGGGCCAGCCCCATGCCGTCTCCCGTGGAAGAAAGGGCGTTGGTCGTGGTCCTGTAGACCCTGCCGTAGCCGCCGGTCGCTATGATGACTGACTTGGAGTGGAGCCTGTGGAGCTTGCCTGTGTCGAGCTCTATGGCTATGAGCCCCCTTGCAGAGCCGTCTTCAACAACGAGCTTCAATACATGCCATTCGTCGTAAATAAAGACGCCGTGCTTCAGGAGCTGCTCGTACATGACATGCAGCATGCCATGGCCGGTCCTGTCAGCGAGATAGCAGGTCCTCGGGTACCCGGCCCCGCCAAAAGGCCTCTGGGCTATGTTCCCCTCGCTGTCGCGGCTGAAGACAGCGCCCATTTTTTCGAGTTCGAGTATATCCGAAGGGGCTTGCCTGCACATGACCTCTATGGCATCCTGGTCGCCGAGATAATCTGAGCCCTTCACAGTATCGAACATGTGGGCTTCCCATGAGTCGGTCGCCTTCATGGCCGCGTTTATGCCGCCCTGGGCCGCGACCGAATGGCTCCTCACCGGGTATATCTTCGATACAATAGCTACATCGAGCCCGCTTCTGGCGGCCTCAATGGCCGCCCTCATGCCCGCGAGGCCCGCGCCTACCACTATGCAATCATGAAAAACCAGGAGCCACCTCCGAAAATGCCGTAATCAGACCAATTTACAAGGAATTGTGAGTGCGTTAAAGAAGTTTCTGAAAAAAACAGGGAACGGAATAAAAATGAGCTTATCAGCAATACAAGATCAAGTCAATTTTTAGGAAGGCAAAAAAAAGGCCGGCCCGTTTCCGGGCCGGCCTGAATAAATCAGCTGGAGGTTACTTACTTCAGCATCTTCGCTTTTTCAAAGCCTATCTGAAGGGCCTTCTTGTTGAGGTCGAGAAACGCGGGTGGGACCCTCGAAAGCACCGCTTTTTCCACGGCCTCGTGGGTCACCACACCGGTAAGCTCGGCTATCATCCCCAAAGAGATGATGTTCGCGACGATGGTCTTTCCGAGCTCTTCTCTGGCAGTGCCGATAATAGGGAACGACAGAACCTTGAAATCGCCCTTAGGCACGGTCTTTACCTCTTCGCTGTCTACGAGGAGTATGCCACCGCTCTTTATGTCTCCGTGGTACTTTGTGCAGGCTTCCTGTGTCATGGCAAGCATACAGTCGATTGCGGTCGCCTTGGGATAGTCGATTGGGCCGTGAGAGATTATGACCTCGGCCTTTGATGCTCCGCCCCTTGACTCAGGCCCGTAAGACTGGCTCTGCACGGCGTTCTTGTCGCCATATATGGCAGCGGCTTCGGCCATTATTATACCGGCCAGGATCATGCCCTGCCCGCCTGAGCCGCTGAATCGTATCTCGTACCTTTCGCTCATTTTAAAGCCTCCGAAGTGTTTGCGGCGCTATTTCTTCGCGCTCGCCTTTTCCTTTATGAGGATGTCGTACTTCTCGCAGTACTCGGGCTTTTCCACCTTGTGCAACACGCCCCTGAGCATCTTGCCCGCGAGCTTTTCCGGCGGGAGATTGGCGGCCTGCTTCACATTCACGGTGCCATCCTTTTCGATCTCTTCCATCATCTGGGTGGCGCTCTTGAACTTGTTGGCCCTGCCAAAGTAAGTCGGGCAGGCGTCGATTATGTCCACGACCGACATTCCCTTGTGCGTTAATGCCTCGTGTATGGTCTTTTCGAGCTCGATGGTGTGGTATGCAGTGCCCCTGGCAACGAAGGTAGCACCAGATGCTTTCGCCATCTCGCAGGTGTCAAAGGGAGGCTCGATGTTGCCGTAGCGGCTGGTCGTTGCCATCGCCTCAAGAGGCGTGGTCGGCGAGTACTGGCCGCCTGTCATGCCGTAAGTGGCGTTAGTGAATACCAGCACCGTGAGGTCGATGTTGCGCCTGCACGCGTGTATGAAATGGTTGCCGCCTATGGCAAGCGCGTCTCCGTCACCGGTGACGACTATTACCTTCATCTCGGGTTTCGCGAGCTTTATGCCCGTGGCAAAGGGCAGAGCCCTGCCGTGGAGCGTATGGAGCGTGTTGAAGTCCACATACCCCGGCGTCCTCGAAGAGCAGCCTATGCCCGAAACCAGGGCTATGTTGTCCTTTTCCAGGCCCGCCTTGTCTATGGCGCGGAGCATGGCCTTCAGGACTATGCCGTGGCCGCACCCCGGACACCAGATATGAGGCAGCTTATTGGGCCTCAGGTATTTGTTATAATCGAAGGGGACGCTGACCTTCTCCTTCTTTTCCGCAACTGGTATTGACATCTTTGCCTCCGAGTCGTTATCGGCAGTTATTTATACAGGGCACCAGGCCCGGCAAGCCGTTCTTAAAGGTACTTCCTCACTTCATGGAATATCTGGGAGGGGGTGATAGGCTCGCCATCAACCCTGAACAGGCCTTCCACCGCGCACCTTCCCTTGGCACACCGTTCCACCTCAAGGGTCATCTGCCCCAGGTTCATCTCAGGGACGATTATTGCCTTGACCCTGTTTGAGAGCTCGGCTACCGCCCTGTCGGGGAAAGGCCATATCGTAAGAGGGCGCAGGAGCCCGGCCTTGATGCCGGATTTCCTCAGTTCATTTACCGCGAACCTGGCTGAACGGGCCGTGGAGCCGATGGTGAATATGGCCACTTCGGCGTCATCGAGCATGACCTCTTCGTTCTTCCAGATACTCTCCCTGTTGATGTGGACCTTTCTCATTATCCGCTCGTTGTTCTCGCGGATGATCTTCGAATCGTTCGTAGGGAAACCGTCCTGCTTGTGGTTAAGGCCCGTGACATGGAACCTGTAGCCGCTGCCGAATGGCGCGAGCGGGGCGATGAGGAACTTGTCATCGTAAGGGTGGTAGTCCTCGGGCTTGCACTCAGGCTTGGCCCTGTCCTCTACCAGCAACTCGCCGGGGCTGGGAATGGTCACAGGCTCCCTCATGTGGCCAAGGATTTCATCATAGAGCACCATTACAGGAGTCCTGAACTGCTCGGCCAGGTTGAAGGCCCTTACAGTCTCGGTGAGTATCTCAGGGACAGTCGAAGGGGTTACGGCAATGACCGGGTGGTCTCCGTGGGTGCCCCACTTCGCCTGCATGATATCCGACTGGGAAGGCCCGGTCGGGTATCCGGTCGAGGGGCCGCCCCTCATGACATCAACTATGACGAGCGGTATCTCGGTAAGACAGGCATAACCGATGCACTCCTGCTTGAGCGAAAAGCCGGGGCCCGAAGTCGCCGTCATGGATTTAAGTCCCGCAAGCGAGCCTCCGAGAGCCGCGGCAATGCCGCCGATCTCGTCTTCCATCTGGATGAACTTTCCGCCGAGCTTCGGGAGGCGCACCGACATGCCTTCCATTATCTCGGTGGAGGGAGTGATGGGATAACCGGCGTAAAACCTGCAACCGGCATATATAGCGCCTTCAACGCACGCTTCGTTGCCTTGAAGGAGTTTTTTCTTCTTCTCAGCCATTTTCTGTGAACCCCCTATGAAGCCGCCCCGTCCCGTTGAGTCCGCGCTTGGCGCGGCCCGGGCAGCGGCACACTGTTTATTAATCGAATACCTGGATAGCGAAGTCCGGGCATCTCAAATCGCAGAGCTGACACCTCGTGCAAGCCGCGAGGTTCTTCACCGCGGCAATCGAGCCCTTCATCTCCAACACATCAGTGGGACAGAAGTCCACGCAGATGCTGCATCCCTTGCAGAGCTTCTCGTTTACGACAATCCTTGGCAGTTTCTTCGCCGCCGACTCAGTCATGTTTCCTCCGCGTCATCAAGACCCCTTGAAAGAGGCCTGTGCAATCTAATAGGATGTTGAAAAAAGTCCGTCCCTGGCTTTTTCAACCACGATTTGGCCGAAATGAATTCGTCCAAATCTTACAAATTGCTCGACTTTATCAGTCTCGCAATTTGGCAATCCATCCATGGATTGCCTCAGCAGGCTGTTTTTCAACAGCCTGCTGAATGGGCCGTAAAATGAGCGTCCCTTTTACCACAAGGGCGCGTTTCAAGTCAACAGGCTCGTAAAATAATATATTATCACACTTTCTGGAGCGCTTCCATCATCGACTTGCCTATCTCCGCGGTGCTCCGGGTGATCTTTATGCCCGCGCTCTGCATGGCCTCGAACTTCTCTTCGGCCGTGCCTTTTCCGCCAGAGATGATAGCCCCGGCGTGTCCCATCCTCTTGCCCTTGGGGGCTGTTGCTCCGGCGATATATCCGACGACCGGCTTGGTCACATTCTTCTTTATGAACTCGGCTGCCTCTTCTTCGGCGGTGCCGCCTATCTCGCCTATCATGACGATGGCGTTAGTGGCAGGGTCCTTCTGGAACAGTTCGAGCACATCTATGAAGTTCGTGCCGTTGACCGGGTCTCCGCCTATGCCGACGCAGGTAGACTGGCCCATGCCGAGCCTGGTGAGCTGGTCTACGGCCTCGTAGGTAAGAGTGCCGCTTCTTGAGACGACGCCCACGCTTCCGGCCTTATGGATGTGGCCGGGCATGATGCCTATCTTGCACTGGTCCGGGGTTATGACGCCCGGGCAGTTCGGGCCGACAAGCCTGGACCTTTTGCCTTCCATAAACCTTCTGACGCGCACCATGTCGAGGACGGCTATGCCCTCGGTGATGCATACGACGAGATCTATTCCCGCGTCAACGGCCTCCATTATGGCGTCGGCCGCGAACGGCGCAGGGACATATATGACAGAGGCGTTGGCCCCGGTCTTTTTTACCGCGTCCCCGACAGTGTCGAATACCGGTATGCCGTCGACGGCAGTGCCGCCCTTGCCCGGGGTGACGCCGCCGACCATCTTGGTGCCGTAGGCTACCATCTGCTTCGTGTGGAAGGTGCCCTGCTCGCCAGTTATTCCCTGGCAAATAACCTTCGTATCCTTATTTACGAGTATGCTCATCGCTTGAGTTCCTCCGGGGATATTCTTTTAAGCGTTCTTGGCGGCCGCGACAGCTTTCTGGGCTGCCTCGTCCATGTTCTCGGCGGTTATGAGGTTAAGCCCGCTTTCAGCAAGCATCTTCCTGCCCTGCTCCACATTCGTGCCCTGGAGCCTCACAACGAGGGGTACTTTGAGGCCCACATCCTTGGCGGCCGCGATGATGCCTTCCGCTATTATGTCGCACCTCATTATGCCGCCGAATATGTTGACGAGCACGCCCTTGACATTCGGGTCGGAGGTGATGAGCTTGAAGGCCGCTGTGACCTGCTCTTTATTCGCTCCGCCGCCCACATCGAGGAAGTTTGCCGGGTTGCCGCCGGAGAGCTTTATCATGTCCATCGTCGCCATCGCGAGGCCCGCGCCGTTGACCATGCAGCCTATGTTGCCGTCGAGGGTTACATAGTTGAGGTTGAACCTCGAGGCCGCGACCTCTTTCGGGTCTTCCTCGTCAAGGTCCCTCATCTCTTCAATGTCCTTGTGCCTGAAAAGGGCGTTGTCGTCAAAGGACATCTTGGCGTCAAGGGCGATTATGTCGCCGCCCTTGGTCACGACAAGCGGGTTTATCTCGGCCATCGAGGCATCTGACGCTACGAAGGCGTTGTACAGGCCGGTCATGAACTTCACGGCCTTGTTTACCAGAGACTTGTCTATGCCGAGCCCGAAAGCGAGCTTCCTGCCCTGAAAGGGTATGAGCCCAACGGCCGGGTCGATGAACTCTTTTAATATCTTCTCGGGGGTCTTGGCGGCTACTTCTTCTATTTCAACACCGCCTTCTGTCGAAGCCATCATGACGACCCTCTGGGTGCTCCTGTCAACGACGAGGCCTACATACAGCTCCCTTGCTATCTGGCAGCCTTCCTCGACATAGACCTTCTTGACTTCCTTTCCGGCTGGTCCCGTCTGGTGGGTGACAAGAACCTTGCCGAGAAGTTCTCTTGCGATGTTGCCTGCCTCTTCCCTAGACTTGGCGAGCTTGACGCCGCCCGCCTTACCCCTGCCGCCAGCGTGTATCTGGGCCTTGACCACGCAGACGCTTCCAGCTTCCGCGAGGAAATCGCGGGAAGCTTCCTCAGCCTCTGCCGGGGTGAATGCGATTCTGCCCTTTGGCACGCTCACGCCGTACTTGGCCAGTATCTGCTTTGCCTGGTACTCGTGGATGTTCATTAAACCGACCTCCAGAGATTTTTATTTAAACCTTTAAAATGAAACACCCCTGCACCTGCCCGAAACAGGCAAATGCAAGGGTTTCCAATATTTTGTGAGCGCGCCCGGATAAGGGCAAGATGATCATATTTAAAAACGGCTTAAACGGGGCTTGCCCGCTTAAGTCCGGACCGCTTTGAACAGGTCCGCGCTACGACAGATGCTGAAAAACTATTTTACTAAGGCCGCTCAAAAAGAAACAGCCGCGCTTTTGTCGTTAACGAAGCAGATGGAGATTCTTTTGTTAGCCTGTTTCAGGCTGTTCAAAAACTCCATATGCGAAGCGTCGAGGAGCAAGGAACGAGGCGTACTTTTTTGTACGCCGCAGGGCCGAGCGACGATGACAACAAAGCAAATGGAGATTTTTCAACAGCCTGATTAGCTGATCTGCCTCGCCTTCACATGTTCCGGCGCATAGTCCGGGAGCAGGAGCGGGCTCTCGATTCCGTTGTCTATGCCAGCCTTGTCTATTTCCTTGTTGAACTTTTCCACATGCGAAAGCGAGAGCTTGCTTCCGAGCTTTGCGGTCTTCACATATTCGGCGGCCTTCAAGCCCGCCCTTCTGCCGAAGACCAGCACATCGAGAAGCGAGTTGCCCATGAGCCTGTTCCTGCCGTGGACGCCTCCGGCGACCTCTCCGGCGCTGTAAAGGCCTTTCACGGTCGTCTCTGACCATTCGTTTATGAGTATCCCGCCGTTCTGGTAATGGAGCGTGGGATATATGAGCATCGGGACCTTGCTTATGTCTATGTCGTAGCGTTTGAACTGTATGTACTTGGCCGGCAGCTCTTTTCTTACGGTGCCTTCGCCGTGTATCATGTCTATCATCGGGGAATCTAACCACACGCCGTGCCTTCCGGTCGGGGTGAGGATGCCCTTGCCTATGTCCATGCACTCCCTTATGACGCAGGCCGACTCGACATCCCTAGGCTCAAGCGGGAAGCAGAACTGCTCGCCCTCTGTGTTGAGGAGCTGCGCGCCAAGGCCCCTTACCTTCTCGGTTATCAGGAGGCCGACATTCTGCTCGGGATATATGGCCCCTGTCGGGTGGTACTGGGTCGAGTCGAGGTCCTGGAGGGAAACGCCCGCCCTGTAGGCCATGACCACGCCGTCAGCCGTGGCGCCGTAGTGGTTGGTCGTGGGGAAACCCTGTATGTGGAGCCTGCCGAAGCCGCCAGTTGCTATAAGGACGGACTTGGCCTTGACTACATAATATTCCTTTGTCTCGAGGTTATACAGGACCGCTCCGGCACAGCTACCCTTTTCGTCGAGTATGAGCTCGACCGCCGGGGTGAACTCCAGCACCTTTATGTCATTGGCCCTGTTCCTGGCCTCGTCCCTTACGACCCTCATTATCTCGGCGCCGGTCATGTCGCCAGCCGAGTGCATCCTCTTCCTGGAAGTACCGCCGCCGTGGCGCACGAGCATCCTGCCGTCCGGCTTCTTGTCGAACATCATGCCAAGGCTTTCCAGCCAATGGATGATAAGGGGCGCGTCATTGGTGAGCGCGGCCACGAGGCCCGGCTGGTTGGAGAAATGCCCGCCGCCTATGACATCGAGGTAGTGGAAATACGGGGAGTCGCCTTCCTGGTCGGCTCCCTGTATGCCGCCCTCGGCCATTACGGTGTTTGAATCGCCGTGGCGTAGCTTGGTGGAGATGAGCACCTTCAAGCCCTGTTCCTGTGCGGCGAGAGCCGCGGCAGTGCCAGCCCCTCCTGCGCCTATGACAAGGAGGTCTGTCTCGTAATCAGCCTTTGAAAGGTCGACGCACTTGGTATTTAGACGGCTTTTGGACTCAAGAAGGGTCGAGACCTCTTCAGGGTACACGGTGCCCTTGTTGACGCCGACCTCTACCGCCCGCCTGCCGTCGTTCTTGTAGTCGGGGTGGTATTGCCTCAACCACTCCTGCCTCTGCTCCATGGTGAGGGCCGGGAAATGCTCTCCCTTTCTCGCCTTCTCCACCCTGGCAGGCCTTGTGGCCTCGACCTTCTTTATAAGTTCCATTAGAGCTGGTGTATAGCCGCTCATTTTTCCTCCGTACATTTAACTGGCGGGTTGCTGAAAATCCTGCTTGTCCTTTATATCAAGGGTGCCTCTAAAAATTAGATATTTTTTCCGAGGTCGAGGAAGGGTGGAAGTAAAAAGCGCAGCATATATGCTAATATGTGAGCATTTTTACTTCAATCCTGACAAAGAGATCGGGAAAAAGAGCAATTTTTAGAGGTACCCTCAAATTACAGCTTGCTCGTATCCTTGGGCATCCACTTACCGGCCTCCGCCATATCCGGCTCCCTCTCGCGCTCGACATACAGCTTCTTTACATCTTCGGGGTTCATGGAGGAGACCTCTTTGAGCATTGATTCGTACTTTCCGGCCTTGACCTCTTCGACCCTCTTGGCGAGGTGTCCGGCGACCGGAAGGCCGTTCTTGCCGTAGATCCTTCTTACGAACATGGCCGCGTTGAACTGGGATATCTGGGCCGGGCAGCGCGAAGCGCAAAGGCCGCACATGACGCAGTCAAAACTCTTGTGGGCAGCGCCCTTCAAATCGCCCCTTTTCATGAGGGCGATATAATCCATGACATCTATGTCCATCGGGCAGGTCCTGGTGCAGGTGCCGCAGCCCACGCACTTGAAGACCTCGGGGTACAGGCGGCGGAGTTCCTCATGGGCGTCCCCGGTCATCTGCTCAAGGTCGTACCCGGGCCTGTTGGCCGGGAAGAACGGGAGCTGCATGATTACCATGTTCTCTTCCGCGACGGTCTGGCAAGCCAGGCCCGAGCGCAGGCGGTAGTCGCCAAGGAAGCGGTAGAAAGTACCGCAGGCGCCGCATATGCCGCCCCTGCATCCGCAGCCCCTTGTGTAGCTGTAACCGGCGTACTCAATGGCCTTCATAATGGTCAGGGTCTCAGGGACCTGGTACTCCCTGCCCATTATGTATATGGTTATCATCTTCGCGTCTGGCGGGGGTATCGTCCTGTCGCCTGTCGCGAGCGTTTTAGCCTTTTTGCAATCGTCTGCCATCGTCTGTCTCCGGGTTTACTCGTTGCGATTATAGCGAATTAGAAATCGTTATACATCCTTTTTATTTCAGCGGCCGTGTATACCGGCCCTTCCTTGCAGACATAGACATCGCCCACATTGCACCTGCCGCATTTGCCCACGCCGCACTTCATCCTGTTCTCCAGCGTGGTGTATACGCTGCCCTCTTCGAAGCCGAGCTCCAGGAGCGTGTTGAGGACAAATTTGATCATGATCGGCGGGCCGCAGGTAACGGCGACCGAGTTCTCGGCCTTGGGCGCGGCCTCTTTGAGAACGGTCGGAACGAAGCCGACACTGCCCTTCCAGTCCGGGGTCTGTCCACCCGGGTCGACCGCCTGAACGAGGTTTACATCCCCTCTTTCTTCCCAGTGTTTCAATTCTTCCTTGTACACGAGGTCCGCGACCGTCTTCGCGCCGTAGACTATCGTTATGTTTCCGAAGTCTTCGCGCCTGTCGAGCACATTCCAGATGACCGAGCGAACAGGCGGCAAGCCTATGCCGCCCGCGATGAATACTATGTTCTTGCCCTTCCACTCGTCAACCGGGAAGTGGTTGCCGTAAGGCCCCCTGAAGCCCATGGTGTCGCCGATGGAAAGCTGGGCAAGCCCGCCAGTGACCCTTCCTGACTTCCTGAAGGTGCACTGTATGTAGCCTTTCCTCGTAGGGGAAGAAGCTATGCAGAAGGTCGACTCCCCAAGGCCGAAAGCCGAGTAAAGGCCGAACTGGCCGGTCTTGAACTCGAATGTGTCGCGCAGCTTCGGGTCTTTGAATACGAGCCTGAAGCTCCTTACATCCGGGGCTTCCTCGTAGATGTCTTCTATAGTGACAAGATTTGGCAGATATATGTTATTCATAATGACCTTATTCAATGCTCCGTCTTCTTTTGCCTATATTCACTCATAAAACGCCCGCCTGCGTTGTCAGAGCTGCGGGCTTGAATCCTCACATACTATAAAGTATGCTGCGGTTCAATCCCTTGCCCTTCCTAGCATCCGGACATTTTCTGAGCGAATTACTTTGAAAATTCTTCCATAACTTCCGTTATGTCCAATCTTACAGGACATACTCTGATGCACCTGCCGCAGCCCACGCACCCCTTTGACGAAAACTTTTCGGGGTAGAAGTGGAACTTGCACATGAAGCGGTTTCTCCACCTCTGGTGCTGGTGCTCCCTGGGGTTGTGGCCGCTGGCGTGGAGGGTGAAGGTGTCGTACTGGCACGAGTCCCAGTTCTTCCTTCTCTCGCCCTCAAAGGCCGTGCCCTCGTCAACTATGTCAAAGCACCTGCAAGTCGGGCACACGAAGGTGCACGCGCCGCAGCCAATGCACTTGCTGGTGAGCCTGGCCCAGACTTTGTCGTCGTAGTGGGTCTTATCCTTGAGCCTTGCCGATACCTTCGCAATGTCGATATTCGCTATCTTCTCGGGCATGAACAGCGGCTCGGCCTTGGCGTTTCCCTCGCTGAAAACAGCCGCGTGGGTCTCTACGAACTTTTTGCCCTTCTCTGTAACCGCCTGGACTATGTAGCTGTCTGCCGCTTCCCTCAGGTAAACATCTGTCCCTTCGGTCGATTCCGGCGAAAGGTTCACCGTGGTGCAGAAGCAGGCATCGTCGCCCTTGGTGCAGGCAACAGTCACGACTACCGTGTTCTCTTCCCTCTTGGTGTAGAACTCGTCGATGAAGTCCCAGGTAAAGAGGGCGCGCATTCCGGCAAGGCTTGCCGCCTCGCAGGGCCTAGCGCCGAAGACGACAGTCTGGGGCGCGTAAACCTCGACGCCCTTCATATCGACTGAGTCCTTGCTCATCGTGAACTCGGCTACGACCTCGGTCTGCGGGAAGAGAAATTCTTTAAAAGAATTTCTCGCGAGTATGTAATCAGTGGCGACCTCTTCGGCCGACTTTACTTTCTTGAAAACCACCTGGCGGCTGTCAGTCGTGGGAGCCACGAACCTGCCGCCCTTTCCCGTGACCGACTCTATGAGAGCGCCCAGGCCTGCTTTTTTGAGTATCTTATCTGCCATTTTAAATACCGTTCCGTTGCCGGTTACTTTATGAAGTTTTCCTTGTCATCAGGGCTGAATACGATCATCGGCGGATGGGTCTTTTCGTCATAGCCTGATTTGAAGTCGAACGATTCCTTTACGACGCCTATCATCTTCTGGTTGATGAGGTTCAGTGGTATGTTCACTGGGCACGCCCTCTCGCACTCGCCGCAGAAGGTGCACCTGCCGACCAAATGCATTGCGCGGGTCAGGTTCCATGAAAGGTTGCCCCTCGGGTGCGCAGAAGTCTCTATCCACTGGGGCATGTTCTTTTCGGTTATGCACCTTTCGCAATAACAAAGCGAGCATACCTGCCTGCACGCGTAGCATTTCACGCACTTTGAAAACTCTTTTATCCAGAAGTCCCATCTCTCGGACTGGGGCTTGGAGTCAAGCTCTTTTATCTTGTCGAAGACCATGCCAGTAGGCACTTCGGGGGGCGTGAAGTTCGTCTTCTCGCCCACGACGAAGTCGGTCATGTGAGGGTTTCTCACATCGCAGTTGTGGCACTTGGTAGGCATGATGTTCGCCGTCAGCTCGCCCTTCCACAACTCCTGTTTGTAGACGACGCCATTGCAGGTCATGCCGATGATGAAGACATCTTCCCTCTTGAACTGTCCCTCTGTGATGAGGACGACGATGTTCCTTATGTCGCAGCCCTTGGCAACGATAGCTGGCTTACCGAGGGCCTTTATCTCTTTAAACTTCCGCGTAAGATAAAGCGAGAGGTTGTTCACGCAAAGGGGGTTCCAGACGAGAGTATCCGCCTGAGCTGGGTCGGTTATGAACACAGGGGTAGTCCTGGTCTTCGACCTGTTCCAGCCGTAGCCTATGACGACATTCACGGCCCCGCTTTCGAGGAGCTCCTTTGCTTTCTGTCTTAAGATCTTTTCCATGCTACCTTCTCTAAGCTGAAAGAACTGTTTCAGCTTTATTATTCTTCTACGCTGACCTTGAACTTGAGGCACTTTACCGGGCTGAGTTCGACAGCGGCCCCGGCCTCTCTCACCTTCTTCGCTACATCGGCCTTCAGGTTCTCGAAGGCCTCTTCGGAGCTCTCGCCCTCGGCGTTCACGCCGAGCTCAGGGCAGTTTGCCTTGTAACTCCCGTCTTCCTGCTCCACCAGTACGGCGGTTACAGAGACTTCGGCTCCCATTATTCCCCCTGTTCAGCCGATTTTTCCTTGAGACCCTTATACTCCATGAAAGGACCGAGCGCCTTTATCTCGTCGGTCACCTTGTTTATGAGATCGACCCACTTTATCGCTTCAGAGGCAGACACCCATGAGAAGTGAAGCCTTTTCATGTCGATGCCAGCGAATTCCATCAGGTTCTTGAAGCCTATCCAGCGCCTTCTGGCATGGTAGTTGCCAGTGGTGTAATGACAGTCTCCCGGATGGCAGCCGGAGACCAGAACCCCGTCGGCCCCGTTCTCAAAGGCCTTTATTATAAAGAGGGGGTCTATCCTTCCGGTGCAGGGGAGCTTTATTATCCTGACATTCGGCCTGTACTCCATCCTGCTGGTGCCCGCGAGGTCAGCGCCCGCGTAGGTGCACCAGTTGCAGACAAAGGCCATTATCTTGGGTTCGTACCCGCCGGTTGGTGCTGTATGTTCTGTGTGTCCGCTCATGTTCATACCTTCTTAACTGCTTGGAATCCAGACTGCTTTTAGCTTGAATCTACATTCTATTTTGGGGATAGCCTTCGGACCACTCCATGCCTTTTCCAGATATCCTGCAGAGTTCGATGGCTCCCATGCCATAATCATCGATTAATGAGAAAATTACCTTCCTGTCCTTTATCACCTCTGAAAATTCCACTGACTCTTTCGCAAAGCTGTCTAAAACTGCTTTTCCCCGCTCAAAATCTTCACGGGCATGTGATTCTGTAACATTTTCAGGCAGCCAAGTCGATTGGATCCGACATTCTAAAGAGCCATCTTCTTTTTTCAAATGAAACGATATACCCTTGTAGAAGATAGGTTCTTTACTCTCTCGGAAACGGTCCATTGCCAATTCAAATCTCGAACCGTTTGTCTCGCTTATCTCCAAGTGACCTCATTTTGCGCCGTCAGAAAGCGTTGATAGCCGCGAACACCTGTTCGTCGGTATATCCCTTGAGGTCGATTGACTTCGACCTGCACGCCGCCACGCAAACTCCGCAACCCTGGCAAACGCCGTCGTTCACCTTCGCGACCCATCTTACTATGTTGCCCTGCCTGTCCTTTATCGCTTCCCGCTCGATTGCAGTATAGGGGCAGGCGGTAAGGCAGTCCCAACAGGCGTTGCAGGTCGTCCTGTTCACGACCGAGGTAATCGGCTCCCTTGCCATCTCGTCAGCCGAGAAAAGAGCAAGCACCTTGCTCGCCGCCGCGCTGCCCTGCGCGACAGACTCCGGTATGTCCATGGGGCCCATGCAAGTGCCGGCGAGATAAATGCCCGCGGTCACGGTCTCAACTGGCTTGAGCTTCGGGTGGTACTCGTTGTAGAACTTATATTTGTCGTAGCCTATGCCGAGCCTCTGGGCGAGCGTATCGGCCCCTTCCCTCGAAACCACGGCGGTTGCCAGCACGACCATGTCGGCCTCTATCTCGACCTGATTGCCGCTTAAGGTGTCCGCGCCCTGGACCATTATCTTGCCGTTCTTCTCATACACCCTGGAAACGCGGCCCCTAAGGTACATCGCGCCGTCGTGCTCTATCGCGCCCCTGACGAACTCTTCGTACCTCTTTCCACCGGAACGGATATCCATGTAGAACACATATGACTGGCCGCCGTGGACCTTGTGCGAATAGAGCTTCGTGTGCTTGGCCGTGTACATGCAGCATATCTTCGAGCAGTAGGAAACGCCCTTTTTCTCGTCCCTGGAGCCGACGCACTGGATAAAGACGACCGACTCGGGTATCTTGCCGTCCGAGGGCCTTCTTATCTCGCCGCCCGTGGGGCCGGAGGAAGACGCGAGCCTCTCGAACTGCATGCCGCTTATGACATCTTTTATCCTGCCGTAGCCGTACTCGCCGAACCGCTCGTTAGGCATGTTCTGATAGCCGGTCGCGACGACTATCGCCCCGACTTCTTCGGTGACGATCTTGTCTTCCATCTTGAAGTCTATGCACTTCGGGCCGCACACTATGGCGCACGCCCCGCACTTGTCTTTCTGTATCTTGGTGCAGTTCGGAGCGTCGATGACAGGAACATTCGGCACTGACTGCGGGAAGGGCGTGTAGATGACCTTCCTCTTGGCGAGCCCGAGTTCGAAGGCGCTATCCACCTTGAACGGGCACTTCTCTATGCACTCGCCGCAGCCGGTGCAGCGATCTTCGTCGACATACTTTGACTTGCGCCTGACGGTCACGGTGAAGTTGCCGATGTAGCCGTCGACCTTCTCGACTTCGGAATATGTATAAAGGGTTATGTTCTCGTTGAGCTCAGCCTCGACCATTTTCGGGGTCAGGATGCACTGCGAGCAGTCCATCGTCGGGAAGGTCTCGGAAAGCCTGGCCATGTTGCCGCCGATGGAGGGCTCTTTCTCGACCAGTATGACCTGACGGCCGCCTTCGGCTATGTCGAGGGCCGCCTGTATCCCGGCGATGCCGCCGCCTATGACCATTGCCTTTTTCTTGACCGGTATCTTTATCTTCTTCAGGGGCTGATTTTTCTTGAGCCTCTGGATGGTCATCCTCGTGAGGTCGATTGACTTTACAGTGCCAGCGGCCTTTGTCTTGTCGTGGTGTACCCACGAGCACTGCTCGCGGATGTTCGTTATCTCGCACTGGTAGGGGTTCAGGCCCGCGGCTTCGGCGGCTTTTCTGAAGGTCTTCTCGTGCATGTGCGGGGAACAGGCCGACACGATGAGCCCATCGAGCTTGTTGTCCTTTATGGCCTGCTTGAGCATCTCCTGGCCGGGGGACGAGCACATGAACTTGTAGTCGCAGGTGTAGACTACACCGGGGAGCTTACCCATCTCCTCGGCGACCTTTTTGGTGTCGACTGTGGCCGCTATGTTATTTCCGCACTGGCAGACAAATACGCCGATTCTTGGCATAATGGTTCCTCTTTAAATTCCTACGCGATACCTTTTTTCTTGAGCAGCGGCATTATATCCGAGCTGTTCTTTTCAAAACCGAGCGTTTCGATATCCTGACCCAGGGCAAGGCCCAGAGCCTGCGTGAAGTAGACGACCGGCACAGGCCTGTAGCCCGTATCGGCTTCAGCCACCTTGGGCTGGCTCTTCTCTAAGTTGAACTGGCAAAGCGGGCAGGTCGTGACGATAAGATCCGCCCCGGCGTCAACCGCCGAAGTCATGACTTTACCTGAAAGGTTCGTGACGACCTCTTCGTTGTTCATGGCGAGATGCGCCCCGCAGCATTCTATTTTGTTCGCGAACTCGACGGGCTCGGCCCCAAGGGCGCGAAGCAGGTCTTCAAATATGGTCGGCCTCTCGGCGTTGTCTATGCCGATGTCTTCAAAGGGGCGAAGCAGCATGCAGCCGTAATAGGTAGCGGCCTTTATGCCAGTCAAGGGCCTCTTGACCGCGCCCTTTACCTTATCAAAGCCGACCTTGTCGCGGAGCACTTCGAGGTAATGGAGTATGTTGACGCTGCCGTCATACTCTTCCTCGATAAAGCCGTTAATGACATTCCTCTTTTCCTTGTTGTCCCTTATGACCTTGTTGGTCCTCTTCAGGACATTGTAGCAGACCGAGCACAGGGTCGTTAAGGTGTCGCCTTCCTTGCGTGCGTTCGAAAGGACCTTCGCCGGGGCCGTAAGGCCTATGACATTGTCAGGCGTAAGTGGAAAAGTCGCCCCGCAACAGTTCCACTGAGCGAGCTCTTTCATCTCAAAACCGATGATTGAGGCCGCCTCTCTCGCGGAGGTGTCGAACTGCTTGGCGACCGTATTTAAGGTGCAACCGGGATAGTAAGGTATCTTCATATGTTCCATCTTTATAGTTTACTAACCTACGAACTTGCGAAACCCGCAGACAATAGCCTGCTGTGGGGCTTTTTTAAGGAACGGAAACGGGACTTCAGCCACTTCTGTCCTGCTTACGCCCTTGCGGAGCGTGTCCTGCCTCATTCCTTCGAGTATGGCCGCTACGCTTACGCCCTGAGGGCACCTTGAATAGCACTGGAGGCAGCCCACGCAGAGCCACATCGAGTTAGAGTTGCGCACTTCTTCAATATTGCCGAGCTGGAGAAACCTCATGACCTTTGTCGGCGGTATTTCCATCGCGTAAGAGACAGGGCAGCCGCCAGAGCAATTGCCGCACTGGTAGCACCTTTTCACATCCTCGCCGCTTATGCGCTCAAGCCTTCTGACCTCAGTACTCTGGATGTCGCTATTGGAAAGCTTTATCTTCAAGACACCCTCCTGAACTTCTCCACTCCCTGGAGGAACAAGTCGCCGCCGTAGACGTCATTGACCACGATGGCCGGAAAGTCCACTACCTCAAGCCTTCTTATGGCCTCAGGCCCTAAGTCTTCGTAAGCTATTATCTCCGCCTTCTTTATGGAGCGCCTTATGAGGGCGGCCGCTCCGCCGACCGCGGCCATGTACACGGCCTTGTGAGCGATAATGGAATCGCGCACTTCCTTGTTCCTCGCGCCCTTGCCTACCATGCCCTTCAAACCGAGCTCGATGAGCCTGGGGGTGTACGCGTCCATCCTGCCGCTGGTCGTCGGCCCTGCCGAGCCAATGACCTCGCCCGGCTTTTCAGGCGTAGGCCCGACATAATATATTATCTGCCCTTTAAGGTCCAAGGGCAACTCTTTACCCGCGTTGAGGAGCTCTATGAGCCTCTTGTGAGCCGCGTCCCTCGCGGTGTACATGACGCCGCTTATGAGGACCCTGTCGCCTGCCCTGAGCTTTTCGATTGCCGCGTCGTCAAGCGGCGCGCTTATCCTTATGGCTTCCGTCATATCAGATCTCTATTTCCTTGTGCCTGCCAGCGTGGCACTGGATATTGACCGCCACAGGAAGGCTCGCTATGTGGCACGGGCTCGCCTCGATGTGCACTGCCAGCGCGGTAGTACGCCCGCCAAAGCCCATCGGGCCAATGCCCAAATCGTTTATCTTCCCTAAAAGCTCCTGCTCAAGCGAATTGAGGTCGCTGTCCGGGTTCTGCGTGCCAATCGGGCGGAGGAGCGCTTTTTTCGCGAGTATGGCGCATTTTTCAAAGCTGCCGCCTATGCCGACGCCGAGCACTATGGGAGGGCACGGGTTGCCGCCAGCGTCTTTCACGGTCTCGACCACGAACGCCTTTATGCCTTCCACGCCTTCAGCGGGCTTGAGCATCTTAAGGCGGCTCATGTTCTCGGAGCCAGCGCCCTTCGGGGCTATCTTTATCTTTACCTTGCCGCCTTCGACAATGGAAGTGTGTATTATGGCCGGGGTGTTGTCCCCGGTGTTGACCCTCTTCAACGGATGGCAGACCGACTTTCTCAGGTAGCCTTCCTTGTAGCCCTGGCGCACGCCTTCGTTGATGGCGTCTTCCAGGGAGCCGTCCAGCAAAACTTCCCTGCCTATCTCAACGAAAAAGACCGATATGCCGGTGTCCTGGCACATGGGCAGATGTTCCCTCCCGGCTATCTCGAAGTTCTCGACTATCTGGCTGAGGACTTCCTTGCCGAGCACGGACTCTTCCTTATCAAGCGCCGACCTTATGGCCGAAGCGACATCAGGTTCGAGATCGCAGGCCGCTGATATGCACAGGTCCCTGACCTTTTTCGTTATGTCCTTTACTGAAACCTGCTTCAAAAAAACCCCTCTTACTTATCCAGGTTAAGGTCGGTTATGAGGCCCTTGACTGCGCCTACCGAGCCCATGAACGCCGACTTCTCGGCGGAATCCAGCTCTATCTCGATTATCCTTTCGGCGCCGCCTGAGCCCACGACAACAGGCACGCCTATGAATATCCCGTCAACGCCGTACTGGCCTGAGCAGTAGGCAGCGCAGGGAATGACTCTCTTCTTGTCTTTTATAATAGCTTCGCACATCTCGGCAACAGCCGCCGATGGGGCGTAGTACGCGCTCCCGGTCTTGAGGAGGGCGACTATCTCGCCGCCCGCCTTCTTGGTCCTCTCCATTATGGAGGAAAGCCTCTCCGGGGCGATAAGCTGCGTCACCGGTATGCCGGAGACGGTCGCGTACCTCGTAAGAGGCACCATCTCGTCGGCGTGCCCGCCGATTACCATGGCGTGCACATCCTGCATGGACACGCCAAGCTCCATGGCGATGAAAGAGCGCATCCTGGAGCCGTCAAGGGCTCCGGAAAGGCCCATTACCTTATTGGGCGCGAAACCGCTGAACTTCCACGCGGCGTATACCATTACATCAAGGGGGTTTGTTACGATAAGGAGATGCGCGTCGGGCGAATATTTCGCCACATTCTCGACGACTGTCTTCAGGATGCCGACATTCGTATTGATGAGGTCGCTTCTGGACATGCCCGGCTTCCTGGGTATGCCAGCTGTCACGATGACGACATCGGAGCCTGCCGTGTCTTTATAGTCGTTCGTGCCTCTCACATTGGAGTCAAAGCACTCCACAGGGGAGGCCTCCATCAGGTCCAAAGCCTTGCCCTGAGGTACGCCTTCGACTATATCGAGGAGTACGACATCCCCAAGTTCCTTGGTCGCCACCCAGAGGGCGGTGTGAGCGCCTACATTGCCGGCACCGACTACAGTTATCTTCTTCCGGGCCAACTTGACCTCCTTAACAGGGGGGAATTGATAGAAAATGCCCTTTCCGGTCCCCATTTTCAATGCAGGGTACCAGAAAGACACTCACATTTTCAACAGCAATCAAAAAAGCCGAAAGATTACGGGCTGGAACGAAGGGGCCTGAATACCGGAAAATAAAAAGGGCTGATATGAAAATTACAGAAAAAACCCGGCTTTCATATTCGGCCTTCCCCGTCCAGGCGGGCCAGCGGCGCACCTTGGCGCAGAGCGCCATTTCTTTGTATACAGTATACAAAAATAGAGCAAGTGTCAAGGGATTTTCATTTCCCGCCAAGCAGGAAAAAAAGGCCGCGCGACAGGAAAACCGCCCTGCCCCTGCAAAAACTGAAAACCGGGGTATACTTATCATTACTATTTATTTTACGGATCGGGGCTACTGGCATGAGGGCCAGCGGCTTGACGGCGCTTTGCAGCGGGCAAAGCCCGCAAAACAACACTACAGGAGGATGAAAAATGAAAAGATTCTTGGGTTTGGGACTGGCTTTTGCGGCAGTGCTCGCGTTCAGCGCGCCCGCCTTCGCGGCGGATGGCGCGACCATCTTCAAGTCGAAGTGCTCGGCATGCCACGGACAGGACGGCGCCGGCTCGGCGATGGCCCCGGCCTTCAAGGGCAACGCGTTTATTCAAAACAGCTCTGAGACTGACATAGCCCAGGTCATAAAGAACGGACGCACGGGCGCTGAAAAGAAGTACAAGCAGTTCGCCATTGCCATGCCCAAGCAGACCCTCAATGACGACGAGATAAAGGCCGTCATCACTCAGCTCAAGACCTGGGCAAAGTAGCCCGGAAAAAAGATATGCGCTAAAAAGGCCGGGGGCAGCCCCGGCCTTTTTTTATTTTGTGAAGGTCTTGAAAATAGAGGGACGATATGATTTAATCGTTTTTCGGGTGCCTCTAAGAGCAATTTTTAGAGGCACTTGTATCTTAATCGGGGCGTAGCGCAGTCTGGTAGCGCATCTGCTTTGGGAGCAGAGGGCCGGAGGTTCGAATCCTCTCGCCCCGACCATTACATCTTCCGCCGTTTTACCAAATAACGCGCCTGTAGCTCAGTAGGATAGAGCAACTGCCTTCTAAGCAGTAGGTCACTGGTTCGAATCCAGTCAGGCGCACCAAGAAAAACAAGGGGTTACAGCATTAGCCGTAGCCCCTTTTTCTTTGCAGATTGCATCTGCTATCCAGCTTTCTTGATAAGCGGAGATAAAAGAAATGAGTGATTGGTTCGTCTATATCCTTGAGTGCGCTGACGGTTCCTACTATACAGGGATAACATGTGACCTGGCCCGAAGGGTTGACGAGCATAAAAGCGGGAAAGGAGCCAAGTATACAAAAATAAAAGGCGTTAAAGACCTGCTTTGGAGTATGCGTTGCGATAATAGAAGTATAGCTTCAAAACTGGAGATAAAGATCAAAGCTTTTTCAAAGTCTGAAAAAAGACTCCTGGTCTTCAAACCCGATTACTATACTCCCCAAAATATAGACAAAGGCATCAGGTGTATGGATGTCTGCCATAGCCTATCCCACTCCAATAAAGATATTATTTCGGAAAATGAGGATTAAGTGCAGGAGTAAGAAATACCTGGACTGTTCTCAAAATTGTAAAATGCTTCTACCTGCTCTCTTCCCGACAGCTGCTCCAAAAGGAGCCTCCGGTCCCAATCTCGACATTCTTCCTTGCAAGATCGATCACAGGCCTCATCCTGTCCTCTATCTCTGGATATGAAGCTTTCCTGTCTTCAAGAAAATCGACGACCCATTCCGGCAATGTGAGCTTCAACCCTGTACCTTTCATATTTCCCATCCCGGTCCGCGAAAGAGCAAAAAAAAACGCCTGAGGCCCGCTCGCCTTTTAAAGGGGGGCAATCCAGTGGCAGGGTTCATTAAAGGATTATCAATCGAGTAAAACAGGTGGCAGGGAGCGGGGTAGGCGTTCGCGGGCTCTCAAGCTTAACAAATTCGAACCATGCTCCTCATTTTGAAAAATATTCAGCTATCAATCCGGCGCGCCATCCTATGCCGCCGCGGGCCCGGGATCATGCTCCGGTAATGCGCTGACGATTTTCCCTCTTTTCGGCCATGCCCCTTCAATCCAGACCACGCCCATTGATACCGCCTTTATGGCCGTCTCGAGAGTAAGGGGCCCGGAGCTGTCATGGAGCGCCCCGCATACGGTCCCCTCCAGTATGAGGTCGGCGAGGTCTTCCCCGTCCGAGCCGATGACGATGAGCCTCGAGCCGTCCGGCGCGCCAATCGGGAACGCATCCGAGATGGTCTTCGTATCAGTGAGGATAACCTGCGGCCTGAGCCTTTCGGCGAGATCATGCGCTTGCTCGCCGCCGTTGGCGACCCCGGCGACCTCCATCCCGCCTGCCATGCTTTCGATGAGGCTCTTCAACCCTTCCGAATACAGCCTTTCCTGAAGCGCTATCATTACCTTGATCATGGTCTTCAAGCCTCTTATGCTGCCGGGCAGGCGCACCGGCGTTTCAGCAGGCCGCGTGGTTGCGGCCCGCTAAAGAAGGTCAGCGGCCGTGCTCTCGCTTCTTCCGGCTATCTCGCGAAGCTTCCCGAGCGCCTTCTCTTCTATCTGGCGCACGCGCTCCCTCGTGACCCCGAACTTGCGGCCAATGACCTCCAGTGTCTTGGGAGTATAGTCGCCGATGCCGAACCTCAGGGTCAGTATCTTTCTTTCGTTCTCGTCGAGCAAGCCAAGCCAGCTGGAGACCCTGTCAGCTACCAACGCTTCATGGATGAGTTCCATTGGCTGAGGCGTGCGGTCGTCTTCTATGCTTTCCAGGAGGCTCTGGTCAGAGCTTTCGTGGGCAGTCGATTCAAGGGACAGCGTCCTTTTGCTTATGAGTTCGAGTTTCTTGACATACCTTCCGGAAAGCCCGGTCTTCTCCGACAGCTCGGCCTGGCTCGGCTCCCTGTTGGAGAGCACCCTGAACTCCCTTGCCGCCCTCTCCATCTTCGACATGTCGGTCACGATATGGATGGGGAGCCTTATCATGCTGCCTTTATTGGCAAGGGCCCTCTCGACGGTCTGCCTTATCCAGTAAGTGGCGTAGGTCGAGAACCTGCACCCCATAGTCGCCTTGAACCGCTCGACTGCCTTTATCAGCCCTATGTTGCCTTCATCGATGAGGTCCTGGAAAGGGAGCACCCTGTTCATGTATTTCTTGGAGATATTGACGACGAGGCGGAGGTTTGCCTCTATCATCTTATTTCTCGCGCCCATGTCGCCTTTGGCTACCTTTTTCGCCAGCTCGATCTCGTCTTCAGCCTTGAGGAGCTTGTATTTCTTTATCTCCCTGAAGTATATGTTTATCGAATCAAGTGGCTGGAGGGGTTGGGTCTCGCGGCCTTGCTCATCCCGGCCGCCATGAACCGCTTTTTTCGCCGTCTCCGGGGTGTCAAAATAAGGAAGAGGCCATCCCGGGGTTGAATCCTTGACAGCGTCCCTGGTTCTCCTGACCCTGACCGGGCGGTTAAACTTTCTTTCTGTGGGCGTTACGGCGTGTCTCAACATTTTTTTACTCCTCCCTTTTCAACTTACAAGCTGTTTGGAACAAGTTCCGCGAATACCGAGGCCGGAACCGGCTTTTCGAAAATGATGCCCGAGAACGACTCTGAAGCCGAGGCGGTAGACCACACCACTCTCGCGTCCCTGCTGATGTTCAAATTATCTATGGAGACCTTGAGGCCTGGGCCTGCCTCGAAAGGCCTGCCCGGGTACCTTATCTTCATGCCGTGCAATGAGAGGTCTTCGGCGACGGCGGCAAGCTCCGAGCCGTCGAAACGGATATGGAGAGAACATCCGTCAAGCCTTACCCTTCTGTACCTCCTGCTTGCTTCAGACTCCTTCAGGACCGACTCGACCGCGTTAAGGAGGTCTTTGACCCTGAACGGCTTGTTTACGAGCCTGCCGTTCATTCCCTCTATGACCCTGGCGGACGCCGTGTCTCCTGTCATGAAGATGAACTTGTCGCCCATCTCCGGAAAGCGGCTGACCGCAGCCCTGTAAAAACCCGCGCCGTCCAGGCCGGGCATGTTAAAATCCGTGATGATGAGGTCCCACTTCAAATCCATGAGGTCCAGGGCCTCCCATCCGCCAGCCGCTACTGAAACATTATAACCTTCAGTCGCCAGCACCTCTGAGCAGACCTCGCGCATCGTTTCGTCGTCGTCGACAACAAGAACCTTGAAAAAATTCTCAGCCATTTTTCGCACCCCATGGTTCCGGGCTTTAGACTCGGCCAGGACTTTATACTTCAATGTTTTTTTCAATACGGCAATTTGGACAATCAAATACATTGCAACGGCCGTGCCAATAAAAAAACATGTGTGTTTTCAGCTAATTAGAATTGCACAGAGGAAAATGGCACGAAAAAGCGATAAGAAACTTACCGGGTGGCGGTAAGTTTCTTATCAGCGTGGTAAGTAATTTACCAGAAAGGGGGTTTTACAGGTCTGGCTACGAGATTTGTCCCCTCTCCCCTTGCGGGAGAGGGTTGGGAAGAAGGAAAAAATTTTGTTATGCGTTTTCGGCTTCTCTTAATCCGTACTTCTTAAGCTTTTCTCTCAGGGTATAGCGGGAGATGCCGAGGACCTTTGAGGCATGGGTTATATTGCCGTTAGTTTTTTCGAGAACATTCCTAATATGCGCTTTTTCGAGTTCCTCAAGAGACATGTCCATCGAATACCCCGGCGCGAAGGCTTGCGGCGCCGGGGCAGGTGCCGCCGCGCCGGTAAGCTGAAGATGCTCCGGCCTTATATCGCCAAGCCCGGCCAGGATCATTGCCCTCTCGATTACATTTTTCAGCTCCCTTATGTTGCCGGGCCAGTTATAGCCCGCCAGGATCGCCGCGCTTTCCGGGGTCAGCTTCTTTACCTCACCCTCTTTCCCTTCAAGCTGGCTGTTCTCGTTCATGAAGTGCTCGGCCAGGGGTGCGATGTCTTCCCTGCGCTCGCGCAGGGCGGGCAGGCTTATCACCATGACATTGAGCCTGTAGTACAGGTCTTCCCTGAAGCGTTTTTCCCTGACCATCTCGGAAAGCTCGACATTGGTTGCGGCTATGACCCGGACATCTATTTTTATGTCCACGACGCCGCCGAGCTTGCGAAGAGTCCTGTTCTCCAGTATCTGCAGCAGCTTGGGCTGGAGCCTTATGTCCATGTCGCCGATCTCGTCCAGAAATATCGTGCCGCCGTCCGCCAGCTCGAAAAGCCCCTTCTTCGACTGGCGGGCGTCCGTAAAAGCCCCTTTTTCGTAGCCGAACATCTCGACTTCCATGAGCGTGTCGGGTATGGCGCTGCAGTTGATTTTTATGAAAGGCCCGTACCTGCGGCTGCTCAGGAAATGTATCGAATTGGCTACCAGCTCCTTGCCCGTGCCGGTCTCGCCCATTATGAGGACCGAGGTGTTCGAGGTCCTGGCGACCGTCTCTATGAGGCTTCTTACCTCCTTCAAGGCATTGGACGAGCCTACCATATCAGGACAGAGCCTCCTTCCCTCTTCCGCAGGCTTCACAGAGGGCTTGAAGCTCCTTTCGGCCACATGCCTTTCAACGGCGTACCTCATCGAGCGCACGAGCGCCGCCGGGTCGACCTGCCCTTTTACGAGGTAGTCCTGCGCGCCTTCCCTCACGGCCCTGGCAGCGAGGTTCTCGTCGGAAAGGCCCGTGAGGAGCACTACGGGGACATCGGGGCAGGCCTTGTGCACTGCAGTGAATGTATCAAGGCCCGCGGAGTCCGGGAGCATGAGGTCAAGGAGCACGAGGTCGAACTTTTTTGAGGATAGCTGGCTTATCGCCTCATTCAGGGTCACGGCGGGGTCAAGGGTGAACCTGCCCTTTATCGCGGACTCCCTCAGCATCTCCCAGAGCAACCTGGCGTCAGCCGGGCTGTCCTCGACGAGCAGTATTTTAAGAAACGGCATTATTTCCATTCTATTTCGGCGGAAGCTTCACGACGGTAAGCCAGAAGTCCTCCACGGCCTCCACAATTTTGATGAACTGGTCAAGGTCCACGGGCTTTGTTATATAGGCGTTCACATGGAGCTCATAGGCCATCAGTATGTCCTTTTCGTTCCCGGAGGTGGTGAGCACCACTACCGGGATGCGCTTCAGGTCCGGGTCGCGCTTTATCTCTTCGAGGACTTCGCGCCCGGACTTCTTCGGCAGGTTCAGGTCAAGAAGGATGAGGTCGGGCCTGGACGAGCTGGCGTACTCGCCCTCGCGGCGCAGGAACTTCAATGCCTCCTCCCCATCGGAAGCAACGCTCAGGTTATTGGATACCTTGGCGTCCTTGAAGGCTTCCATCGTGAGCCTGACATCATGAGGGTTGTCCTCTACCATTAAAATATCTATGGGTCTTCCCATTTCAGGCATTCGCGGCCTCCTTCCCTGGTATCGTGAAATAAAATGTCGAGCCGGCTCCGGGAAGCGATTCCACCCATATCCTGCCTCCGTGGTTCTCGACCACCTTCTTGCAGATGGACAGGCCGATGCCGGTGCCCGGATACTCGCCGCTGCCGTGGAGCCTCTGGAAAATATCAAATACCTTTTCCGAGTACTTCGGGTCTATGCCAATGCCGTTGTCGCTCACTGAAAAGAGCCACTCGCCGCCTTCTTTCGAGGCGTTGACAGTCACAAGCGGGACGGCCTTGCCCCTGTACTTGATGGCGTTATTGAGGAGGTTCATCAATAGCTGGTCTATCTGGGATTCGTCAGCGAGCACTGTCGGCAGGGCACCGTGCCTTACGACTGCCCCGCTCTCCTCTATGGCGACTTTAAGGTTGGCCTTTGCCCGCATGAGGGCCGCCTCGAAATCGACCGGGGAAAGAGCGTTGAGCCTGCCGACTCGCGAATAGGACAGGAGGTCGCTGATCAGCCTCTGCATCCTGGCCACGCCGTCGACCGCGTAGGAGATGAACTCGTCCGCGTCCTTGTCGAGCCTGCCCTTGTACCTTCTGGCGAGGAGCTGGACATACCCGGAAATGACCCTCAAGGGCTCCTGCAGGTCATGGGAAGCCGAGTAGGTGAACGCCTCGAGTTCCTTGTTGACCCGCTCTAACTCCACGGCCCTTTTCTCCAGGGCCTCGTTCATGCTGATAATGGCCCCTTCGGCCTTCTTTCTTATCTCAACCTCGAATTTGAGCTTCTCGTTCAGCTCGTGCAGGTCAGCGGTCCTCTCTTCGACAAGCTCCCTGAGATGGTCCCTGTAGAGCCTGAGCTGCTCGTCTATCTGCTTTCTTTCGGTTATATCCTGAACCGTGCCGGACATCGCAACCGGGCTCCCGGCCTCGTTGAACCTGACCTCGCCCTGCTCCTGCACCACCTTCTGCGTGCCGTCGGCAAGCACTATCCTGTGCTCTATCGAGTAGGGCTTCCTGAGCGTCAGGGCCTCGGTGACATTCCTGTGCACGGCCATCCTGTCTTCCGGGTGCACAAAGCCAAGGAAGGCTTCATAGGTCGCGCCGAATTCCCTCGGTTCAACGCCGAATATCCTGTATATCTCGTCAGACCAGTGGATGTCGTCCTTTTCTATGTCCCAGTCCCAGCCGCCCAGTCTGGCTATCCTCTGGGCGTTCTCGAGCCTTTCATTGCTTTTCTTCAGGGCGTCCTCCGCCTCTTTCCTCGGCGTAACATTTCTGTGGACGCCCCTGTATCCGGCGTAGACACCTTCCTTGTCAAAGACCGGGAGGGCGCTCGTCTCGACCACAACCAGCGTGCCGTCCTTGCGGATGCTTATGTTCTCGAAAAGGCCGAAAGGCTTTCTGGCTCCGGCCACTGAGTCGAACGCCTCTTTGAATTTCCCGGCATCTTCAACCGCCATGAATTCCCAGGGACGCTTGCCAAGGACCTCTTCAGGGCTGTAGCCGAGCAGGTCGAGAGCCCTCGGGCTTACATACGCATACCTGTCATCCTCGTCGACCTCCCAGATCAAGTCGGTCATCGTCTCGACTATGCCGCGGAACTTATCGTCGCTCCTTCTTAACTCCTCCTCGGTCCTGGCCCTCTGCGCCACCTCTGCCTTGAGCATCTCGTTGGCGTTCTCAAGGTCAGTGTTCTTCTGCCTGTTTACCTGAGCGAAGTATATGAGAGTCGCGAAAAGGAGCGAGCTTACCGACCCGAGCGCGAAGACGGCCGTTGGCAGCGCGGTCAAATAAGTTCCGGCCAGCTCACGGCCCGGCCAGACGGAGATCTTCCAGCCGGAGCCAGCTGCGTCAACGGGAAGCTCAATGGCCAGAGCGCTCTCGGGCGCGGGCGCGCTCCTGTACAGCTCGGCTTTGCCTGAGGTTATCGCGAAAGCGTAACCATCCAGTTCGTGGCGGTCATCGTTCAATACGGTTGTTATGAATTCACGGCTGTCGAATATCCCGGCAATAAGGCCTTTGAACTCCCCTGCGTACCAGAGGGGGACGGCTATTATGAAGCCCGTGCGGCCGGAAGTGAGTTTTACCGGAGGAGAAACTACAGGAGACCATGTCTGGCTGGCAGAAGCGAAAATCACGGCCACCGCCTTATCAATGGCAAAATCGACAGGGAGGGCGGCTTTTGACGGTATCGAGGAGAACACCTCCCGGGTGTTTCCAGCCCAGACGATGGCTGCGAATTCAGGCTTGCTTTGCAACAGGAGCGCGGCGTCTTCCATCCATACGGCTTGGGCCGGCCCCTCATTTAATTGCCACCGCTTCCCAAGGTCTGACAGGGACTCCGCGTGGGATTCCAGCTCATCCCTCAGGAATTCCCTTGCTACCGATGCCGTTGAATCCGTGTGGTTTGAAAGGGCGGCCCGCTCTGAGCGGACAAGGGCCTGCCAGATGACGACACTCAGAAAAAAAGTGGCGACAAGGACGGCTGCGGGTATCCATCTTTTAAGAAGCATTTTAAGACCAGCTCAAGGTGACTCGAAAGCCGCCCGCGCGTAAGGCCCGGGGAAGTTTCGAAACGAATGGGAGTATCTGTTTTCTATCGCCCGCCTGCCCGGCAGGGCTGGGCCGCGGGTAAGTCAGGGTCGTCCCGAAGAGGCGTGAGGAGCGAAGACTCTATTCAATCGAAACCGTTTTTTTCCGCTGTACTCAAGGCCAGCGCCCTCACGCGCTCAGGATGGCAATACCCGTCAATCTACACTCACAATTAAAAGCGTACTATGTAAACTCATTGGTTGTCAAGGGAAAGGCCAGCCCTGACAGGCCTGCGCCAGCCCCACAAAAGCTTTATTAATCGGAGACTTACAGCCAAGCCGCGACTGAGCGTTTTTTTTGCTAAAGTCCCGCCCGAAGCTTCCGATAAATAATACGGGCCCAACTGGGCCGCCCAACATAAGGAGGACATCATGGCGCTTAAATGGAAAGAGCAGTATTCAACCGGGGTCTGGTGGCAGGACAAGCAGCACAAAGAGCTTTTTGACAGGCTGGGCATGCTCCTGGACGCGCTGGAGCACAGCCGCGTAAGGGAGGATATCTCGACGCTTTTCGAATACCTCGAAAGCTACGCGATAAGGCACTTTTCCTCGGAAGAGGCCTCGATGGAAAGGACCGGCTACTCCGGGAGGCGCGCCCACTCCGGCGAGCACAGGAGATTTCTTCAGGAACTCGCGGCCTTGAAAAGCGAGTTCGAGGAAGCCGCCACTCTCGCCCTTATAATAAAAGTGCAGAGACAGCTCGCGGAATGGTTCGTCTCGCATATAGGCAATATGGACAAGTCGCTTGGAGCCTTCCTGAGGGCGCAAGAGGCGAAGCACGAAGCCGTTGTAAACTGCTGACCCCCCATTTAACGCCAGTTAAAAATATAAAGGCCGCGCTCTTAAGGAGCGCGGCCTTTTTTATTTTATTCGAGCGTTCCGTGATGGATAGTAGGTTGGATTAGCGAAACGTAACCCAACACTTGCCTTTATCTGTCATTCTGAGCGCAGCGACAATTTTTGCAGGGATAGCAAAAATTGAACTTCGAGCGCAAGCGAGAAGGCCCGAAGGGTCGAGCCACAGGATGGGGCGAGATAAGAATCTACTTTTATCTTAACACGAGATTCTTCGTCGCCTCCGGCTCCTCAGAATGACAGAGAGATGGTGGGCGCAGCCCACACTACCTGCTCGCCTTAAACTTCCCCCTTTTCTAAAGGAGGACTAAGGGGGATTATTGTACCTCCACCCACGCCCTGTTCGCCGGATAATAAAGCCCCTTCTTAATTGGCCGGGTCTCGCCGTAGGCCCTCAAGGCGGCTTCGTACTTCGCAAGCTGGCCTTTGTACCTCTCCCGCTCGCTTTCAAGGAACTCATCGAGCGAGCCTCCGGCGTGCATGCCTGTCTTGAAGTCTATGACCCATCTGACCCCTTCATTGTCCACAAATGTCCGGTCAATGACGACTCTCACTATCGCGCCCTTTACGACCGCGGTCAACGGCAGCTCGCTTGCGGCCTCTTCGTGAGCCGAAAGTACCCAGCGGCCTTTTTCGTCTTCAAGGGCCTTCAAGAGAATGGACACGCCCTCTTTCGAAGCCTTTGAGGCTTCAACGCCGCTCAACCCGAGCGCCTTCAAAATGGCGCGCATCCTCGGCTCTTCGCCCCTTATCCTCTGTCCGTCCCATTTATCCACGCCCTCTTTAGCAATCCTGCAAAAATACCTGTGCACTGCCGTACCAAGGTGCTTTACGGCTTCTCCTGCCCAATAGAACCGGGGCTCTTCATCAGCGGGCGGTACAAACAAACCCTCTGAAGGAAGAGGGGCCTTCACGACCGGAAGCTCCCATGAGATGGGGAGCCTGTTGAGCTTCAGAGGGGCGCTCGAAGTAGCTTCTTCAACCGGCTGCGCTTCGACCACCATATCTTCTCTCAAAGCGTGCTGTATCCGCGAAAGAAAAGACCGGTTACGAGCCTTTATCTGCCCGTCTTCGGTCATGCCAATGTGTCCCAGAAGGAACAGCTTTTTTTTCGCCCTTGTCGCCGCCACATACAAAAGCCTTATTTCCTCGTTGACGGCCTTTTCCTTCTGAAGGGCCGAAAGATACGAGTAGATACGACTGCCATCACCCGCGCCCTTGCTCTCGATAGGGGCGAGAAGAAGGTCTTCTTCGCCCCTTTCCAGCCAGACGAGGAGCTTTTTATCCTCTGCCCTCGACGACTTGCCCATGCCGGGGATTATGACATTATCGAACTCAAGGCCTTTGGCCCTGTGTATGGTCATGATGTCGAGTTCAGCTCCAACTGTAGCCGAGTGGTCCGCGTACAGCCCTGTCATGCGCCCCTCGACCTCCTCAATTGAGACCCTGCCGGAAGACTCGACCTCCTCGACAAGTTTGAGGAAGCGGGCGGCGTCCTCCCTGCCAGCATCGTCGCAACAGGCTGGCCCGCCAAGGCTTATCCAGAGCCCTCTTAACACCTCTGACGGCGCGCTCCTGCCCCAGTCGTTCAATGCCTTGCCCATCTGAACGGTGAACTTTACGGCCCTCGCCCGTCCATCTTCTGAAAGGCCTTCTACTAACGCGCTGTCATTAAGAAGCTCCCACACCGGCCCCTGCCTGTCTTTGTGGCAGAGGGCGTGCAGGTCCGACAAAGTCAAACCGCACCACGGCGCGCGCAGGCACGCGAGCCATGCGACCCTGTCGAGCGGGTGGCTTAAAGCGCGCAGCAGCGCCATCAAATCCCGCACCGAAGTCCTTTCGGCCAGCGGGTCTATTGACTGCGCGCTGAAAAGAATTCCCTCTTTTTTAAGCGCCTCTACTATCGAATTCAGGTTTCCCCGTGAACGGCAGAGAATAGCCGTGCTCTCGCCAGAGGGGACTGACTTCAAAATGGATACTACCTTTTGCGCTTCAGCGGCGTCGTCCTTGGCGCTGAACAGGGTCATATCCACGCCGCTGCCCTCGACATCCTCTTTAACCGCAACAGAAGGCGAGTAAACGACTGCACCGGTGAATGTATCTTCACTGGACGGGAAAGCCCCTTCCATTGTCCCGTTCACCCACGAGACGACCCCTTCATGCGACCTGAAGTTGCGGCTCAAGGTCAACGGTTCCATGCTGACCGTGCCTATGCGGCCCTGTCTGGCCTCAAGGAACAGGCCCACCTCAGCCTCCCTGAAAAGATAGATTGACTGCATTGGGTCGCCGACCACGAAAAGCGTCCTGCCGTCCCCGTCCGTCCAGCCCCTTGTAAGGGCCTCCAGAAGCGAGAGCTGCGTATGCGATGTGTCCTGGTATTCGTCGACAAGTATGTGCTGTATCTTGAGGTCAAGCGACAGCATGAGGTCGGTCGGCTCGTCCTCACTGCCCAACGCCTTCAGGGCGGCGAGGCTCACGGCCTGAAAATCGACCGCGCCTTCCGCGGCGAAACACTCGGCGAGCATTGTCTCCGCTATGGGCAGAAGGCTTATTATTGCGTCCAGGGCCTCCCATTCAGCCTCGGTAAACCGGGGGGAAGGAAGGAGCGATACCCTTGCGAGGGCCTCGGTCAAACTGCCGAACCTTTCAAATGAAGGGAGCAGGTCCTGGAACTCCCTCTTCCTATCAGCGGCATCCCCTTTTCCAGCCGGGAAGCCTGTGTTCTTGTTGACCTGTTTGCGTAATTCGTTTTTAGCTGTCAGTAAAAGTTCCCTTATCCCTTGCCACTCCCGCAGGGCCGAAGCCTCGCACAAAGGCAGTCCATCGAGTTCCGCAAGGCTTGCTATAGGGCATTCAGGGTCTTCGATATTCGAGGCGGCGTACCTCGCGTAAGGCGCTATTATCCCAGCGATGCCCGGCGGGAAAGATTCTGCTATCGCCTTGAGCTCGTATTCGATGAGCCTTTGAAGCGCCCCTTCAAGAAGCACCCGGAGTTCCTCTCCGGAAGCGTCATGCTGCACATGCCTCAGCCACTGGTCGCGCCGCTCGAGCATCATGACGAGCCTGTCTATGAGTCCCTTTACCGAATTGCCGAGATGTCCGAGCGCCTTTCGTAAAGCGTCTCCGGCAGGCCCGTCCTCCTCGACAAGGGCGGCTGTCCTTGCCGCGGCCTCCCTGTAAAACTCTTCCGGCTCGTCGGTTATCGAATACCTGCTGAGGCCCGACAGGACAGGCATCTGGCGCACGATCGAAGAGCAGAACGAGTCAATGGTCTGCACCTTCAGGCGGTTCGGATTTTCAAGGAGCGACCAGCCCATCTGGGCGTCCCGTTCGAGGGCCCGGGCCGCGAGATCAATCGTCTTTGCCTCATGCGCGGCAGCCGGGGCATAGCCCACCGATGCCTTTGCCATCGCCCCCAGGATGCGCGAGCTCATCTCACCGGCCGCCTTCCTCGTGAATGTCAGGGCGAGTATCTGCTCGGGCCGCTCTACCAGCGCGAGAAGCGTAAGGTAGCGCTGCATCAGAAGCTCAGTCTTGCCTGAACCTGCAGGGGCCTGCACCGCAAAAGAGGCCGACGGGTCAAGCGCCCTTTCACGCGCGATATCATCAGTCTGTCTAATCAAAGTCGTCATCGCCTTCATCCCCGGCACCTGCGCCGTCAGATACCCTGCAAAGTAGCGCGAGCTCGCAATACCTGCAAGCCCTGTCGTCATTTGGCAAGTTGTTCGGGTCTACGGCGCACACACCGGCAAGGAAGTCGGCCGCGAGCCCTTCCAACGCCTCTTTCCAGAAACTCATGAGGCCTTCCCAGTCAAGGCCTCCCGCGTCAGTTTTAAACCTGTCGCTGTCATAAGACTTTATGCCGGGCAGGGTCTTCTCTTCCCTTGTTATCCCCAAAAACCTGCACTCGCCGGGCACGACCCTCGCGAACGAGACCGCGCTGGGCCCGGAGCCCATGCTGTAGACGAGGAGTTGCGGCTCCATGGGACGCTTCGTCAGCCAGTCTTTCGTTTTGGGGCTTCCGGTCTTGTAGTCGATTATCAGCTCGCCGCCGCCATCGAGCTCGTCTATCCTGTCCACCCTGCCCTTTATGACGAGGCCCCCTACTTGAAGCTCCTTTTCAAGCTCGACTGTCTTTACCCTGAAGCCCACTCCCCTTTTAAGCTCAAGCTCTGCCCAGTCAATGAGGAGAGTCGAAAGCCTCTGGCGTTCAAGCTCTATGAAACGCTTTGAAAGCGGCGACGGCACTTTCGCGCCCTCGAGGGCCTTTGAAGCAATGGATTCGACATACTTGCCAAGCCCGCCGGATTCCTTCAACTCCTTGAGCCTGCCGGAATCACGGACATCCTCCCAGAAAAGCTTCATGGCCTCATGGAGTATGCTACCCCTTGTCTCAGGTTTTAAGTCAAGCGCTGTTTCCGGGAGCGGGGCGGCGTGAAGCCTGTGCATGGCAAAAGCCCTGAACGGGCATATCGACTGGTTCTTCAGTATGGCAGTGCCTCCGCGCAGAGCGGCCCGTTCTTCGTCGCTTACTGGCAAGGGGCCGTCCTGCGGGGCTTCCTCTAACACTGTCTGCGGCATATCCAGAAGCCGGGACGACGGCAGACCTCCTTCATCGATAACGGCGCACTCCCTGAAAAACGGGCTGACCCTCAGCTCCCTGTCATCCAAGACAGCCGGCCAGCTCACGGCTATTGATGGGGCAGACGAAAGGAGCCTTTTCGTCACGGCCCTGGCGAACTCAAGCTCCCTTTCGCTTGTCGAATGGGGTACGCCTTTGGCGGCCTGAATATTTAACGGTATGAAAGGGTTTGGCGACGGCTCTGAAGGAAGGGCGTATTCATGGCAGCCGAGCACCCTTATATGGTCGAACCACAGGCCCGTTGCCTCGAGAAGGCCTAACACCTGTATGTCAGCGTCAGGCGTTTCCACCTGATGTATCGTCTCCCTCACAATGGAAGCAAGCCTTGAGACCGCCTCGCCTCTCGAGACCTTGCCAAGCACATCGTCAAGGCAGGCAAAACCCTCCAGGGCCTTGTTCCACGCGCCAAGGGTCTGGTACTCGCCGCTTGAAAGCTTCATGCCCTTGAGCCAGCCTACTCTGCCAAGGAGGTCTGTGAAGGCCTTTGCCCACGCGCTTGGGGGCTGTTTTTTTCCGGCGGCTTTAAGCCATGCGAGCCACTCACCAAGTCTCAATGCGCCTTCGCCCTGTAAAAAAGCCCTGCTCTCAAAAAGACTGGCCTCTGTTTTATTTTCATTCCTGAGTTTCAAATCGAGCTTCGAAAAACTGAACGAGTCAACGCCCGGCAAAAATGGAGAGCTGAGCGCCTGGATGAGGAGAGAGGCCTTTTCCTTGCCATCTCCGATTGAAAGTATGTCCAGGGCAGACCCAACGAGCGGCTCTTCGGAAAGGGGCGCTCCGAGGGATATGTTGAATACCGGTTTGTCCTCAGCCTCTGGCAGGACTTCGCCGGGAGACAGTTCAGCCGTGAATTCACGGATAATGGCTTTCCTGTATTGTTCGAGGTCAGGCACTATGACTGCGATCCTCTTGCCCGGCCTGTATACTGCCCTTATCCACCTGGCCGCCCGGAAAGCCATTAT
>Ga0209342_10000711_pt1 | contig 38792 bp, 31 predicted proteins | sample RifCSP16_2_FD_184023 | JGI IMG/M metagenome (GOLD analysis project Ga0209342, IMG submission 184023) | Soil microbial communities from Rifle, Colorado - Rifle CSP2_sed 16_2 (SPAdes) (version 2) | ecosystem: Environmental > Terrestrial > Deep subsurface > Rock core/Sediment | place: Rifle...
ACGTGATCGTCAACGTGGCCAGACTCTTCAACGAGCCGGCCGGCCGCACGTATCTGGTGAAGCAGGGCGTGCCGGAGGCGCTCGTCAACAACCTCGATTTGTTGGGCTTCTCCGGGATCGCCAATCTCAGCATGGCGATCAAGTTCGCCCGGTACTATGAGCTTGGCGAAAACGATGTCGTCCTGACCGTGCTGACCGATTCGATGGAGCTCTACCAAAGTCGGCTGGCCGAGATGCGAGAGGAACGGGGCCCTTATGAGGAGAGCAAGGCCGCCGCCGACTTCGCTCGCTACCTCCACGGCCTGACAACAGATAACATGCTCGAACTTCGTTACACCGACCGGCGGCGGATCCACAACCTCAAATACTTCACCTGGGTCGAGCAACAGGGCCGAACCTACGAAGAAATCATGGCACAGTGGCATCAGTTGGACTATTGGACCAGCATACCGGAGCAGGTCGCACAGATCGATGCCTTGATCGAGAGCTTCAACGAGAGCACCGGCGTGTTAGCCAAGCTTTGAGTGGCCCGAGGGCCGTCTGAGGCGGCTTGGTCCTCCCATCGACCTATTCGAGGGAAGGGGGAGCGTGATGGAAGAAATCTACCCAGATGACCTGGTCCTGGTCGCGGTGGTGAGATCCAGGCGTGATCTCGAGATCGCCCGGGTTCTGGGCTGGTACAGGGTCCCGCTGGCGTCGGCCCCCAAGACCATGCACGTCGATTGGTTGGCGCTGTATCAGACGGCGGCATTCGGGGATGAGCGGTGGTCGGTCCGTTATGCATTCCCGGTTCGCGGGTACGAGCTCACCACCCGCCGGGCCTTGATCCGGGACGAGCCGGATCACCTGCGGGCCGACGAGCCATACTACAAGGTGCAACTCGGGCCGATGCGGCCGTTGGCCCGGGCGATCCACTCCGCACGCTGGCGCCGTTTCACCTTCCTATACACGACGGGGGACCGGTTGCTGGCGTCGAGGGAGATCAAAGAGCTCACCGTTCCACACTCGAATGAGCAGGATAAGCTGTGGCGCATACTCCGCGAAAGAGCGGCGACGGACTCCGCCTGAGGTGCAAGACCATCCGCAAGCTACCTGGCTCTCCTTCGAGCCGGATCAAGACGATCGAGCAGGCCCGGCTTAGTGCGGCGAGGCTCCACCTCCCATAGAGCCGATGCGACTATATGCGTTGCTCATGCGCGATGTGGGCCGTCACTCCGATTGTGATCCCTCGGCGCGCCACGGCTGCCGTGCACCACCAAGGGATCCGCCGATTGCGTCGCCTCTCCACCCTACGTAGCGTCCCGGAATCGCCACCGGGCGAAATCGAAAGATGATATGAGAGGGCTCATGGGTCGAACGCGGTATCTGGCTGTGCTTCTCATGGCTGGGATTCTGATCAGCCTGGCCGCGAACGCCTCGGCTCAATCGAAAACTCTGTTCTGGGATCGCTACGACGTCATCCTTAACATCCTTCCTAATGGCGACCTGCAGGTCATCGAGCGCCAGAGGATCACCTTCACCTCAGGAAGCTTCACGTTCGGCTACGCAGTCATCCCCACGGACAAGACGGAAGGCATCGACGGGATCAGTGTCAGCGAGCCGGGAGGGCTTCGATACGTCGAAAGCCCGATCCACGAGACGCACACATATTCCGTTTCGCGGACCTCCAACGAGGTCGAGATCCAATGGTATTTCCCCGAGACGACCAACGCCACGCGCGAATTCGATCTGGCCTACCTGGTCCGCGGCGGCCTGCGTGTGTACGACTCGGGGGACAAGCTCCAGTGGATCGCAATCGACGATGAGCGCGACTTCCCGATCCAGGCCGCCAGCGTCACGGTCAATCTGCCGCAAGGCGCGAGCTTCCTGGACATCGACTCGGCCGGGATCGCCGCCCACTGGCAACAGAACAGCAACGGAACCGGCGTCCAGTATGTCGCCGACGGACCGCTCTCGCCCAGCGACACCTTCGAGATTGGTGTGGAATTCACACATGGCGTGATCCCCGGCCGGCAGCCGGGTTGGCAGGCGTCCTTCGACCGATCTGGTTTCTTCGATCTGAATGTTCGTCCATGGGTAATCCTCGGGTTAGGCTTCATCGCCCTCGGCCTCTTTCTGGGGGGACCATTGCTCGCCTATGTCGCCTGGTTCTCCGCTGGGCGGGATCCCAAAGTCGGTCCGTTGCCGGAATATCTGGCCGAGCCGCCCGAGCCTCTTCCGCCGGGCGTTCTGGGAACGCTGATCGACGAGCGGGCGGAAATGCGAGATGTCGTTGCCACGCTGGTCGACCTGGCGCGGCGGGATTATCTAACGATCGAAGAGGTCAAGCTCGAAGTCATGGGGATCTTCAAGGCGGATGATTTCCAGTTCCGCAAGGGAGAGGCGGACGAATCCCAGCTACGGCCCTTCGAGGCGGGAATCCTGCAAGGGATCTTCCCAGGAACCAAGACCGTCCGCAAACTCAGCGACCTTCGGAACAAGTTCTATACGCATCTGCCAACGATCCAAGAGCAACTCTACAAAGAAATGGTCTCACGGAAGTACTTCAAGCGATCGCCCGAACAAGTCCGCCAGGTCTGGCGGTCGATTGGCATAGCCATTCTCGTGCTGGCCATCATTCTGGGGTCGTTTGCCGGTCCGCTGTTCCCCGAATTTGCCTTCTTCCTCACCGGCCTCTTCATCGGGCTCGGGACCTTCGGACTGGCAATCGCCATTGCCGGCCAGTTCATGCCGGCCAAGACCCGGCAGGGAGCAGAGTCCGCAGCTCGCTGGTCCGCCTTCAAGAAGTACCTCGAGCGAATCGAGAGTCTCACCGATCTGAGCCAGGCGGGAGAGCTCTTCGAACGCTATCTACCGTACGCGATCGCATTCGGTATCAATACCTCATGGGTTCATAAGTTCGCCGGACTGGCGAGCACACCTCAGCCGATCTGGTACGTGCCATTTCCCCAGAGTGGCCGAGCGCCGGCCGGGGGAGGCGGTGTGCAGGCGGCGCTCGCGCCTGAAGGCAGGGGTGGATCAGGTGCGGGCGGCCTGCAAGGCATGTCGGACGGAATGGCCGGTGGGCTGCAAAATATGAGCGATGGACTCACGCGCATGCTGAACAGTGCCGGCAGCGTGATGCGCTCCGCGCCTTCGTCGGGCGGTAGTAGTGGAGGCGGCTTCAGCGGGGGTGGGTTCAGCTCCGGAGGGGGAGGCGGCGGAGGAGGGCGCGGGTTCGGATGAGGCGCGCCTTACACCCACACACCTCGATAAGACCCGTGCAGAAGAGGTCATCATGGCGACCCCGGAACGATTGAAGAATTACATCAACGGCACGTGGTGCGATGCTACGGCCGAGAGCTGGGTAGATGTTCAGGACCCGGCGACGGCAGAGATCCTGGCACTGGCACCCCTTTCGCAGGCGGTCGACGTAGCCAACGCGGCACAGGCGGCGGCGGCCGCCTTCACGAACTGGCGGCAGGTGCCGGCGACGCAGCGGATTCAGTACCTGTTCAGATTGAAGGCGGGACTGGAAGCCCATTTCGAGGAGCTTGCCCGCTCCATCACGATGGAGAACGGCAAAGTGCTCGAGGAGGCCCGGGGTGAGTTGCGCAGAGCGATCGAGAACGTCGAGGTCGCGTGCGGAATTCCGGTGATGATGCTGGGTGAGTTCGCCGAAGACATCGCCAGCGGGATCGATGAGTACATGATCCGCCAGCCGGTGGGCGTCGTCGCCTCCATCTGCCCCTTCAACTTCCCGGGGATGATCCCATTCTGGTTTATCCCTTATGCGTTGGCCTGTGGCAACACAGTGATTGTCAAGCCCTCCGAGCGCACACCGCTGACGATGTCCAGGATCTTCCATCTTCTTGAGGAACTCGGATTTCCACCAGGCGTGGTCAACATGGTCATCGGCGGTGCGGATACGGTAAACGCCATCCTGGATCACCCGGAGATCAGGGGCGTCACATTCGTAGGCTCGACCGCCGTCGCCCGGCATGTCTACAGTCGTGCCGCCGCCAACGGGAAGAGGGTTCAGGCGCAGGGCGGGGCCAAGAACCCGGTCATCATTCTGCCGGACGCCGACCCGGACATGTCGACCCGGATTGTCATCGACAGCGTCTTCGGGAACGCCGGCCAGCGCTGCCTGGCGGCGGCGAATGTCGTCCTGGTCGGTGGGGCGGAGCACACCTTCCGGCCGGCACTGGCCGAGGCCGCCGAGCGGCGGGTGGTGGGATCGGGGTTGGATCCAGGCGTCGAGATGGGTCCGGTCATCACACTCCAGAGCAAGTCGCGCATCCAGGGTCTGGTCCAGACCGCTCTGGACGAAGGAGCACGGATCCTCGTCGATGGGCGAGATCCGCTGATCACGGGTCATGAGAGTGGGTTCTTCATCCGCCCAACGATTCTGGACTCGGTCCAGCCGAACAGCACAATCGCCTGCACCGAGGTCTTTGGTCCGGTGATGAGCCTCATCGAGCTTGAGAGCGTCGATAAGGCGATCGATCTGGTCAACAGTGGGCTCTATGGCAACATGGCGTGTATCTTCACCAGCAGCGGAGCCGCCGCCCGGAAGTTCCGCTACGGGGCGCAGGCCGGGAACATCGGCATCAACATCGGCGTGGCGGCGCCGATGGCGTTCTTCCCATTCAGCGGTTGGAAAGAGAGTTTCTTCGGCACTCTGCATGGGCAGGGCAAGCACGCGGTTGAGTTCTTTACCCAAACCAAGGTCGTCGTCGAACGTTGGCCGAAGGAGTGGTCCCGTCAGTTCTAACGGCCCGCTCTCCAAGTGCTGGCTCAGCCTGCCCGGCAGTGCAGAGCCGCGTCAGGAGGCACACGGGATGCAAACGTGCTTGAGTCTCCCACTCGCCGATAAGCTCCACGAGGCGCAGCAGTGACCGGTGGAAGAGCGGTGGCGATCCTGCTTATCCTCGGCGGCGTGGTCCTGGGATCGATCGGCCTGGTGTGGCTTGGGTCATCCGTGGCTGGCGGCTCGTTGAAAATCGGGGGCGCGCTCATCGGCGCGGCGTTCCTGGCCGCGCTCTTGCTTCCCATGGGGGGAATTGGGGTTTTTCTTTTCGTCCGAAGCGTACGTGAAATCGCCGACCAGGCCAGTCGGAGCGAACTGCGCCGGATCCTCGATATCGTGCAAAGTCGAGGTCAGATTCCGGTCAGCGACCTGGCAATCGAGCTTCAAACCACGCGCGATGAAGTCCAACGCCACGTTCATGAGCTCGTCGGCCTGGGCCTGTTCAGTGGCTATATCAACTGGGAAGAAGGGGTTCTGTTCTCGAGCGAAGCCGCCGGTCTACGTAAGCTGGATAAATGTCGTCACTGCGGGGGCGAACTACGACTCGTCGGGAAGGGCGTGGTCACCTGTCGGTACTGTGGGACCGAGTATTTCCTGGCTTAGACCGGCTGCAGGCCTTCCGCCTTCACCCGCCGTGTGTCAGACGCGCGGGTTGCAGCCCTTTCGCCGCGTGACTTGATCCGAATGACGAGCGCGCCTCAACGGCGGGGCTTCTTGCGCCGGCGGCTGCGACGCGTGGGCGGGCGCGGCTTGTCGAGGATCGTCCCCCGGCAGTTCTCCGCCCCGCAATGACAGGCGTAGAGTTCGGCCCAGCCTTTCTCGTACGGTCCTTCGCGCTCGTAGTGGTAGTCGTAAGTCAACTCGATCCCGGGCTGGATGTTCTTGATCGCCTCAATGTACACCCGACCATCCTCAAGGACGGCCTCACAATTCGGATCACATGAGTGGTTGATGAAGCGGGCCTCGTTCCCATCGACTGCGGCGTCGATCAAGATGTGGTCGTCGACGGTGAAAAGGAATGTATGATGGCGCTCCATGTGGTCGTCGTCATAGCGTCGATCAGCCTCCTCCGACGATACGCGTTCCCCCTGGTATTCGATGATGCGCGTCCCGGGATGGATCCTGCGGGAAGCGAATACGCCCTTCCCCTGGATCGAAGAACGTCGAACCACGAAGGTGGGTTGTCTGCGACCCATGAGTACCACCGAGTGAGCTGAATTCCCCTTTGGCGCGACTCGATCGTCCAGCCTCGGATTGATGGCGCCGAGATCGCTCGGCCCGAGCGAGCGGCCGGAAAGCGACTCCCGCATTCTACAATGCCATAGGCCAAGAGGTCCAGCCGAATCGCGCGTGCGTTGTGCAGTGCCGCGCGCCCAAGAAGCCATCTTGAGCTCCGCAGGTGCGGGTAGAGCCACGCTCCGATGCGCGATACTCCGGGAGCTGGCCCTTGTGAAACCAGCCTATAATGGGCGGGCGCTCCTGAGACGGGGGCCGCAGTCGATCTTTCATCGTAGGAGACCGTCTTGATGTCTCGCACCCTGATACGCGGGGGCAGCCTGGTTTCTAGTACCGAAACACGGCAGGCCGATCTGCTCATCGACGGCGAGACCATTGCCGAGGTAAGGAAGGCCCTGCCGGCGCCGGATGCCGAGGTTGTGGATGCGAGTGGCAAGCTCGTCCTCCCGGGCGGGATCGATCCCCACACCCACTTCGACCTTCCCATGTTCGACACCGTCTCCTCCGACGATCATTACACGGGGCACAAGGCGGCCGCGTTCGGCGGCACGACGACCGTCATGGACTTCGTGCCCCAGCCTGATGGCGAAGGGCTGCGGAGCGGAGTCGATGCCTGGCATGCCAAGGCGGATCATCAGGCGGCGGTCGACTTCGGCTTCCATATGAACATCACCCGTCTCGACGAGACGGTGTTGGCCGAGGTCCCTCGACTTGTCGAAGAAGGAATCACAACCCTCAAGGTCTTTACCGCCTACAACGGTCGGCTTCGCCTGCACGATGGCGAGATCTTCCAGGTCATGCGGGAGGGAGCCGAGCATGGGATGCTGACCATGCTCCACGCCGAGAATGGGGATGTGATTGAAATCCTGGTCTCCGAGGCCCTGGCTGCCGGACATCGTTCACCCGAGTGGCATGCTCTCACCCGGCCGGCCTGGGGAGGCGTCGAGGCAGTTCTGCGCGGGATCTCCCTGGCGGCTCAGGCTGGCGCCGTTCTATACGTCGTCCACCTCAATAATGCTGGAGAGTTAGAGCAGCTCCGCTACGGACGAAATCAAGGTGTGCGTGTCATGGGTGAAGCGTGTCTACCCTACCTCTTCTTCAATTTGGAACATCTGGGCCGGCCGGACGGCGCCAAGTGGATTTGCTCTCCGCCGATGCGAACCGAGGCTGACAACGCCGCAGTGTGGGGCGGCCTGAGCGACGGAAGCCTTCAGACGGTCGGGACGGACCACTGCCCCTTCTTCTACGACGGGACACAACCGATCGAGTACGAAGGGCGGCAGGTCGCAATCCCAGGCAAGGAGCTGGGGAAGGATGACTTCACCAAGATCCCCAATGGTGTCCCGGGTGTCGGTGACCGATTGCCCGTTCTCTGGTCGTATGGGGTCCAGGCCGGCAGGCTGACGCCGAATCAGTTCGTCGCCCTGACATCGACCAACCCCGCCAAGATCTTCGGCCTCTACCCTCAGAAGGGGACGCTCGAGCCAGGTTCAGATGCGGACCTTGTGATCTGGGACCCCGACCGACGCCTCACCTATGGGGTGGCGCATGCCCGCCACAGGACGGACTACAACCTGTATGAAGGTTGGGAACTTGTCGGATACCCGGAGAAGGTTTACCTCCGCGGCAATCTGATCGTCGATGGCGAGCAATGGCTGGGCCGGCCGGGGATGGGCAGATTCTTCAAACGAAGGGCCGGAGCCGAGGTTGTCTAAGAAGAGGCCTCCGGAGCCTTCAAGGCTCCGGGAGCCTAGTCGGAGACTGCGAGGCTCCCCCAGACTCCCGGAGCCTTCAGGGCCCCGGGAGTCTAATCAGCGAGGTCTTGATGAGCAACAACCCCGGAATCCGCGACGACCAACTCCTCGATCTGAATCTGGAGCACAACTTCTGGAGCTGGTCGGCCCAGGGAGCGGTTGACCCGATCCCGGTCGTCCGGGCCGAAGGCGTCTATTTCTGGGACGCGAACGGCAAGCGCTACCTGGATTTCAACTCCATGCTGATGTGCTCTAACATCGGTCACGGCGACACGCGTGTGACCGATGCCATCGCCGAGCAGGCGCGCCAGCTCGCTTTTGCCGCCCCCAGCATGGCGACCAAGCCCCGGGCCGAGCTCGGGCGCCTCCTGGCAGAGATCATGCCGGCGGGGCTGGACCGTTTCTTCTATACGCTGGGCGGCGCCGACGCGAATGAGAATGCGATCAAGCTGGCGCGCGCCTACACCGGACGTCACAAAATCCTGGCGCGCTACCGGTCATACCATGGGGCGAGTTATGGTGCGATAGCCGCCACCGGTGATCCGCGCCGCTGGGCATGGGAACCGGCGGTCATGCCCGGGGTGGTTCACTTCCTCGATCCCTACCGATATCGCTCGACCTTCCACGCACGCGGCGAGGAACCTTCCGAGTCGAAATTCACCCAGGACTACCTGGATCACCTCGAGGAGATCATCACGTATGAGGGGGCCGAGACGATCGCCGCCGTCATCGTCGAGACGGTAACCGGGACAAACGGGATCATCGTGCCGCCCGACGGCTATTTGCCGGGTGTCCGGGCCATTTGCGATCGCCACAAGATCCTGCTGATTTGTGACGAGGTCATGAGCGGGTTCGGCAGGACCGGTGAGTGGTTCGCCGTGAATCATTGGGGCGTCGTGCCCGATCTGATGACGATGGCTAAAGGGCTGACATCGGCGTACGCCCCGCTGGGCGCGGTTGCGATGAAGGCCGAAATCGCCGACTTCTTCAAGGATCGCGTGTTCCAGGGCGGGCTTACCTACAGCGGGCATCCGATCTCCCTTGCAGCCGCCATAGCCAACATCGGCGTGATGCGCGAGGACCGCCTTGTCGAACGTGCCGCGGCGATGGGCAAGAAGCTGGCGGGACACCTGCGGCACATGGGCGAGGCCCACCCGTGCGTGGGAGACGTCCGCTCGATCGGCCTCTTCGCCGCCCTCGAGCTCGTGAAAGACCGAGAAACGCGTGAGCCGATGGCTCCATTCAACGGGACAGGTCCCGAGATGCAGGCACTCCGCAAGGAGCTCCTCGGCCTGGGCGTGTACACGTTCGTTCACTGGAACCACCTGCTGGTCGTCCCACCGCTCATCATCACGGAGGAGCAATTGGCGGAGGGGTTCACTGCCATTGACAAGGCGTTGGAGATACCTGATCGGGCGGCGCGCGGCTGAGCCGTGAGGTACCGCGCCGTTGGAGTGACGTCGGACGGCGGACGATTGACGATAGACGACGGGAAGAACACGACTGGAGACGGGAGACCGGGGACCGACAAGCGCTAGTGAGACGATTGTGGCGAACGAAGGCATGATTCGGTCTCCCGTCTCCCGTCCCCGGTCTGCGCCTCCACCGTCGTTCGTCCGCCATCCGCGCCGCTTGTCCCCCCCTCACCCCCATAGTAGAATGAAGCGACCTCGGACCGGCGGTCGTCCCAGGGCGTGCCTGGGGCGGCGTCGAGCACCCCCGCTCGTTGTAAAGTGCCGGCCGGTCCAACGATCCTCGATCGGTTCAAAAACATGACCTCTTGGGAGCACTACGTCCGACCAGGCAGCCTGGACGAAGCCCTGACGATCCTCGCCGAAGGGGATGGATCGGCGCGGGTCATTGCCGGTGGTACAGACCTGCTCCTCGACATCCAGCAAGGTAGGCACCCGCCCGTGACTACCCTGGTCGACATCACCGGAATACCGGAGATGCTGGCGATCGCGGCGGCCGGCGATGAGATCTATTTGGGCTCGGCTGTCACCCACACGACTATCGTCCACGACCCGCTCCTGAACGAAAACACCCTCTGCCTAATTGAAGCCTGCGGGCTGATCGGAGGACCTCAAGTCCGCAACGTGGCGACGATCGGTGGAAATGTCGCCCACGCACTGCCGGCCGGCGACGGGACGATCGCCCTTCTGGCGCTCCAGGCGCAAGCACAAATCGCTTCGGCGCACGGCCGCCGCTGGATGGACCTGGAGGAACTGTTTGTCGGGCCGGGACAAGCCTCTTTCGACCGGTCTCGCGAGATCCTGGTCGGTTTCAGGTTTAAGAAGCGGGGGCCGGACGAACAGACTGGCTTCCGTCGCATCATGCGCCCCCAGGGTGTAGCGATCGCCATTCTCAACATGGCCATCTGGCTTCGAGGATCGAATGAAACTGGTATCGAGGATATCCGTATGGCCATCGGACCGGCCGGGCCGCGACCACTGCGCGCTCGGCGAACGGAAGCAATCCTGCGCGGTCGGAAGTTGTCTGACGACGTCATCGCCCAGGCGACCGAGGCTTTGCTCGGTGAAGCGCGCCTTCGGACGAGCCCGCACCGGGCGACGGTCGAGTACCGCCGGCATCTGACGGGTGTCCTCTTGCGCAGGACTCTCGCCGCCGCCACGGGTCAGGACACACCGACACCTGTCGCCGTCGGAGGATGATTGAACGCCACGGAGACTTTGGGGATGAGCGGCGCTGGTATGGTTGTGGAGGTTGGTGAATGACGAAGATGGGTTTATGGGTCAATGAGCACTGGGTCGAAGTAGAACCCGGCCCGGGCGAAATGTTGTCCGATGTCTTGCGCTACCGGCTGGGTCTCACCGGGACGAAGATCGCCTGCGATGAAGCCGAATGCGGGACGTGCACAGTCCTGATGGATGGGGAGCCGATACTCTCGTGTTCGATCCCGGCGATGAAGGCTTCCGGGAGGCGGGTTGTCACCATCGAAGGTCTGGCGAAGAACGGGAACCTTCACCCGCTCCAGCAAGCCTTCGTCAACTTCGGCGCCGTCCAATGCGGCTTCTGCATTCCGGGTCAGATCATGACCGCCGCCGCCCTGATTGAGGGTAACCCCGATCCAGCCGAGTCCGAGATCCGGGACGCCTTGAAGGACACTTTGTGTCGTTGTGCCGGGTATCCCTCGATCGTTCGGGCGGTCCAGGCCGCGGCGCGCAGCCTGCGCACAGGTGAGCCGGTAGCGCAGTCGGAACTGCCCGAGGCTTCGACTCTGGTCACGGTGGGGCGGATCGTGCCCAGACCGGATGCGATTGAGAAAGTCAACGGGAGCGCCAGGTTCGCCGATGATCTGACGTTCCCCGGAATGCTCTACGGGAGGACACTCCGCGCCGGAGTCCCACACGCGATTCTCACCGCCCTGGATGTGGCCAGGGCAAAGGCGCTCCCGGGAGTGCGCGCCGTATTAACGGCCGAGGACATCCCCGGCGAGCACCGCCATGGGCTCGTGATCCGAGATTGGCCCGTGTTGGTGGGGATTGGCGATAAGGTGCGCTACGTCGGAGATGCGGTGGCTCTGGTCGCCGCCGACGAGCGGCGGATCGCCGAGGCGGCCCTGGCGTTGATCGAGACGTCTTACGAGCCGATGGAGACCGTAACCGATCCCGTGCGCGCCCGTGAGGACGGGGCCCCCCTGGTTCACGAAACCGGCAACCTGCTGAAGCACATCCAGGTGCGGAAAGGCGATGTCGGGCGCGGCTTCGAGCAGGCGGAAGTCATCCTCGAGGACGAGTATTTCACGCCGACAACCGAGCACGCATACATGGAGCCCGAGTGCAGCATTGCCCGGCCGGTATCCGGCGGGCGGCTCGAAATCTATGTCGGATCGCAAATCCCATACTCCGATCGAAGCCAGGTCGCAGCTTGCCTGAAGATGCCGGTAGAGAAGGTCAGGATCATCGGCACCTTGATCGGCGGCGGGTTCGGCGGGAAAGAGGATATCGCCGGCCAGATCCACGCCGCCCTCTTGGCCAAGGCCACGGATCGGCCGGTGAAGATCCTGTACGATCGTCACGAAAGCCTGCTCTTCCATCCCAAGCGCCACGCCACTCGAATCCGCGTGCGTCTGGGGGCCATGCGCGATGGCCGTCTGGTCGCTTCCGCGACCGAGTTGTACGGTGACACCGGGGCATATGCTTCGCTGGGCGAGAAGGTGATGACCCGCGCCACGACGCACTCGAGCGGCCCGTATGTCGTCCCGAATGTCAAGGCAGACTGCTATGCCATGTACACCAATAACCCGCCCTCCGGCGCGTTCCGCGGGTTCGGTGTGACTCAATCGGCCTTCGCCGTCGAATCGACGATGGACCAACTCGCCGAACGTCTGGGGATCAACCCGATCGAGCTGCGATCCAAGAACGCGCTCCGCCCAGGGACGGTGACGAACACCGGCCAGATACTGAAGGAGAGCGTCGGACTGATGGAATGTATCGAGCGGGTGGAAGCCGAGGTTCGGCGAAGGGCAGGGGCAGATCCATTCGCCTCTCGCCGGGTGGAGGGCGCGCCCCATCTTCGGCGGGCATGGGGTTTCGCCGTCTGCTACAAGAACACCGGTCTCGGCGGCGGAGCTCCGGACAAAGCCGCGGCCGAGGTCGAGCTCAGGCAGGACGGAACCGCCGAGGTTCGGACCTCTTCGGCCGAGATCGGGCAAGGCATGGTGACGGTTCTGCAGATGATCGCCGCCGAAGAGTTGGCGATGCCTCTCGAGGCGGTGCAGGTGTTGTTGTCCGACACCGACCTCACTCCCGACGGAGGGCCGACAACGGCCTCCCGCCAAACGTACGTTACCGGCAACGCCGTCCGGCATGCGTCGAATGTCGTGCGACAGGCCATGGCGGCCACCCTGGCCGAGAAGTATGACGTCCCGCCGGATTCGATCCGCTTCGTAGAAGGTCTGGCCCAGGTCAACGGCGATCGCCTGCCGTTCGGCGAAGTGGTCTCGTTAATGAAGGCCGAGGGGCGGGAGCCGCGTGCGACCTACGAATATTGGGCTCCGACCACGCAGGCGCTCGGGACCGGGGGAGACATGCACTTCGCCTACTCATTCGCCGCCCAGGCGGCCGAAATCGAAGTCGATTTGGATACCGGTGAAGTGAGTGTGAGGTGTGTCATCGCCGCCAATGATGTCGGTCGGGTCATCAATCCGCTCGGGCTTCAGGGCCAGATCGAGGGCGGGGTGATGATGGGGCTGGGGAATGCGTTGACGGAGGAATTCATCGTCGAGGACGGGCGCGTGTTCAGCGACAGACTGGCGCGCTACCGCATGCCTTCGATCGTCCATACACCCGAGATCGTGTCTCTGGTGGTCGAGCATCCGACGAGCGAAGGGCCGTACGGGGCCAAGGGTGTGGGGGAGATCTCCAGCATCCCAACGACGCCGGCGATCACCAACGCGCTCTACAACGCATGCGGCGTGCGCGCCCGGCGCTTGCCCGTCGACCAGGACTGGCTTGCGCGGGAGCTGGCGCAGATGCAGGCTAAGGCGTGAGGGCAGAGCATACGCTAAGGGAGCGAATTCGATGCCCTCCCTTCATGTAGTCGTCGTTTTCACTCCATTGACTGGATTGCGAGTGATTCGCCTGGAGGACCACAATGCTGATTCACAACGCCACCCTGGTCTCATGGGATCAAACTGAGCGCTTCCCTGAGGATCAAGCTCTGCTCTTACGTGATGGCCGGATCGTCGAGAGCGGCGGCAGTACCGACCTGCTCGCCCGTTACCTGGATGAAGAACGCCTCGATGCACATGGCCAGTTGGTCATGCCCGGCAATATCTGCGCCCACACGCACTTCTACAGCGCCTTCGCTCGCGGACTGGCCATCCCTGGCCGGGCACCGCGCGATTTTCCGGAGATCCTGCGAAAGCTATGGTGGCCGCTGGATAAGTCGCTTGGCGAGGAAGATGTCCGCATTTCGGCCCTGATCTATATGGTTGACGCCGTCCGGCACGGGACGACGACGGTCATCGACCACCATGCCTCGCCCAACTTCATCGACGGCTCGCTGGATGTGATCGCCTCGGCCGTTGAACAGGCGGGGGTGCGCGCCGTCCTGTGTTATGAGGTAACAGACCGGGATGGCCCGGACAGGGCCAGAGCCGGGATCAAGGAGAATGTGCGTTTCCTTCAACGCTGCCGGAAGGGCGGCGTGGCCTCCGGGCGGATCTCCGCCACCTTCGGCTTGCATGCCGGCCTGACCCTCTCGGATGAGACGCTCGACGCCTCCCGCTCGGCTGTGGCGCGAGACGGAGGATTCCACATCCATATAGCCGAGCATGAAGCAGACGAGTATGATAGCCAGGCGAAGTCAGGGCTGCGGATCGTGGATCGCCTGGCGAAGCATGGTATCCTGGGGGAGAAGACCATCGCCGCTCACGCCATTCACATCGACGCCAAGGAGACCCATCTGCTGGCTGAGAGCCGAACTTGGGTGACGCATCAGCCGCGTTCGAACATGAACAACGGCGTCGGGGTGGCCGAAGTCGAGTCGCTCCTCAGGGCGGGCGTCCGCGTAGGCCTGGGGAACGATGGTTTCTCCAATGCCATGTGGGAAGAGTGGAAGGCGGCCTATCTGCTTCACAAGGTCTGGCAGCGCGATCCGCGCCGGATGCAGGGGGGGACCATCAAGGAAATCGCCGTCACCAACAACGCCGGTTTGGCGGAAGCCTTCTTCCCCGGATCGGCGTTTGGCTCCCTCGAACCCGGCAGCCACGCCGACGTGATCGTCGTCGACTATCATCCGACAACCCCGATGACGCCGGGGAATCTCCCTTGGCATGTCATTTTCGGGTTTCACGAATCGATGGTCACCACAACGATCGTAGCCGGGAATGTGTTGATGCGCGACCGCCAGATGCTGACGCTTGATGAAGGTGAGATTGCGGCGCGGGCCAGGGAGCTGGCTCCGGGTGTCTGGGAACGCTATCGATCCTTTGTACCGGCGGACTGAGCGCCGGCGTTCGCTCGTGGAGTGAGCATGACGGACAGGATGATCCTCACACTCGCCATCCTTGGTGGGACGGGCAGAGAAGGCCAGGCGCTGGCTGGTCGCTGGGCGAAGGCCGGTTACTACGTCCTCATTGGCTCGCGCAGCCGGGAGAAGGCTGAGAAAGCAGCCGAAGCGGTCAACGAACGCCTCGGTCGGGACGTAGTCCACGGCATGGAGAACGCCGCGGCCGCGGCCGGATGCGACATCGCCGTACTGACCGTCCCCTTCGAGGCTCATCGATCTACGCTTGAAGCACTCAAGGGTCATCTGAAGGGCAAGGTATTGGTTGACGTCTGCGTCCCGCTCGCTCCCGAAAACCCGGCCGTCGTGCGTATGCCGGATGCCGGAAGCGCCGCCCAGGAGGCGCAGTCTATCCTGGGCCCGTCGGCTGACGTCGTGGCCGCGTTCCATAGCGTTTCGCACCAGCATCTCAAGCGCGATGAACCGGTGGCGTGCGACGTATTGGTCTGTGGGGACGACGAGGGCGCCCGCCAACAGGTGCTCCAGCTGGTCAAGGCAGCCGGATTGTTGGGCTGGGATGCTGGGCCGCTCCAGAACGCCGTGGTGGCGGAAGGGCTGGCGGCGATCCTGGTCGGGATCAATCAACGCTACAAGATCAAAGGCGCCGGCATCCGCATCACGGGCGAACAGCGTCCGGAGTAGGCCCAAAGCCCCGGAATGCTCACACAGTTGACGTTGACCGCGCTGCCCGGCCTGCCTCTGGTAGAGCCGGGCGATGATCTGGCGGCGCTGCTCCTGCAGGGAGCGCATGACGCCGGCTTGACCCTGGGTGATGGGGATGTCCTTGTCGTGGCCCAGAAGATCGTCTCGAAAGCTGAGGGGCGGCTGGTCAACCTGGAAGCGATCACGCCCTCCGCGGCCGCCGTCGAGCTTGCCCACAAGGCACAGAAAGATCCGCGCCTGGTTGAAGTAATCCTGAGGGAAAGCAAGAGGGTGCTTCGTACGCGGCCGGGTCTGGTCATTGTTGAACACCGGCTTGGCTTTGTGTGCGCCAATGCCGGGGTCGATCACTCAAACGTAAGAGGCCCGCGGGGCGCAGCCGGTGAGTGGGTTCTGATGCTTCCGATCGATCCCGACCGCTCGGCTCGCCAGCTCGCCGATCGGCTACAGACTGAGACTCGATCGCGCCTCGGCGTGCTGATCATCGACTCACACGGCCGGGCCTGGAGAATGGGCACGGTCGGGGTAGCCATCGGTGTGGCGGAGTTCCCGCCTCTGCTCGACTTGAGAGGTCACCCCGATCTGTTCGGCGACTTGCTCCAAGTCACCCAGGTCGGCTTGGCGGATGAGTTGGCCGCCGGAGCCTCTCTTGTGATGGGTCAAGCGGACGAAGGATTGCCGGTGATCCACGTGCGGGGTCTCCCCTACCCGCTCGGAGAAGGATCGATGCGAGAGCTGTTGCGAGCTGAAGAGGATGACCTGTTCCGATGACGATTCGGTGTTGAGGCACGGATGAGGCGCCAGGCTGAAAACCTGATCCGAAGGTTGAGGTCCTCTTGCGTCGGTGAGCGGCGCCAACCGGCATCGAGCTGCCCGCGCCAGGGCAAGCGTCGCGTGCTCGGGAACCCCGGAGTGGACAGATCGGCGCGTGTTCTCAAGCCGCGTGGTGTCCGGGAGGAGCGCGAGTCTGGCCGAGACGCAAGAATACTGTCCATGCATACACTGCAAGGCAGCCGTAGGCGTGATTGCTCTTGAGCTTGAGTAGGCTCCAGGGAAGGAGGTCTCTAATGACGAGGTTTCTCATAGAAGTTCCGCACGAGAACAAGAAGGAAACTTGCGACCGCGCGGTCCGGATTTTCATGGAGACGGGTTCGCACTTCATGACCAATGCCGAGTGGGGATGTGGCGACGACGTTCACAAAGCCTGGTTCATCGTGGATATGGACAGCAAAGACGAGGCTCGAGCAATCCTCCCGCCTCTGTTTCGGCAAACGGCGACGATCACTGCTCTGCAGAGTTTCCGGATGGAGGATATCGAGCAGATGAAGAAGCGCCACGAGGGCTAGATGTCGATGATCTGAGGACCGCGGCTCGGAGGGAGTGGAGCTTGGACTACGATGTCATCGTAGTGGGAGCGCGAGTAGCTGGCTCGCTTGTGGCGGCACTTCTCGGAGAAGCGGGTCATCGGGTCCTTTTGTTAGACCGATCCAGATTTCCTAGCGACACTCTGTCGACCCACTTCTTCAGAGCGGCCACGTTTCGGGCGCTCAGGCAGGTGGGAGTATATGAGGAAGTTCAGGCAAGGGCGCCGCATCTCACGGTCAACTACAACGTAGTAGATGGGATCGCTTTTCCAGAGGCGGTGGACCGTCCGGAGGACTATCCGTTCTACATGTGCGTACGGCGGATCACGCTCGACGACATCCTCGTGCGCCGCGCCAGGAGGACGCCCTTCGTTGAGCTGCGTGAGGCAGCGAAGGTGACGGGACTCCTCAAGGAGAACGACAGGATCGCCGGTGTTGCGTGGGTAGAGCCGAGCGGTAGGGGTGAGGCAAAGGCGAGAGTAGTGATAGGGGCGGACGGGATCCGCTCGTATGTGGCCAGGGAAGTGGGTGCGAGAGCCGAGCACGAAGAACCGGTCCATCGGGCAATGTACTATGCCTACTTCCGGGGGGTCGTGCATGTTGAAGGCCAAGGGGCAGAGTTCCACTATCGAGGGAATTCCCTTGTGTACTGTTTTCCATGCGACGATGGCCTTACACTGCTCGCTTCATCTGTGCCGATAACCCAATTCAAGGAGTTCAAGCGCGATCCCGAGGGCATGCTCCTGAATGAGCTCCGCTCGATGAGCGCCCTAGCCCCACGGTTGGTCAGGGCAGTGCGGGAGGGGGAGGTGCGGGGATCCGGGAGTATCCCTGGCTACCTTCGTATCCCCTGGGGCGAAGGATGGGCGTTGGTTGGGGATGCGGGAATGGTGATGGACCCTTGGTCGGGGCAGGGTATCGATCAAGCCTCGACGCACGCTGTCATCTTGGCGCGCCGCCTCCAAGAGTATCTTGGCGAAAAGGTCGATTGGAAGACAGCCATGCGTGCGTATCACCTGGAACGCAACGAGTTTAGCTACAAGACTTATCATCGCACATGCGCATACGCCGCGGATCTGCGGCCGATGACCCGCGAAGCTCTGCTACGCCGCGGTCTCATCTGAAACGCCAATCTGTGTGGGAAGAGCTGGGCTGTGATAGCAGGTCAAGAGAACGGCGCCTGGCTGAGAGACAACGCGACGCGGGAGAAGCCGGTTGTCGCTCGGATAGTCTTGGACTGCGAACCGCTGATCTATCCGAACCTACACGACCTCATGGACGAGGGATGAAGTGGATGCCGTCGATCCAATTCAAGAGCTGAAACGGATGCGTCGAGGAGGACAGACGTTCGATATTCCCGAGGCGAAGGAGACGGTTACCTTCATGGCCCTTCCGCAGGATGCGGCCATTCGCGGATGAACGAGTCAAGCGCGGCTGCCCAACTCACCGCCTTGATGGCCAGTCGGCGATCGATCCGGAATTTCACACCTCAGCCTGTAGCCGATGATCTCGTGCGCGCGGTTCTGGCCGCGGCGTGCCATGCGCCGTCGGCCCACAACAAGCAGCCGTGGCGTTTCGCCGTCTTGCGTGACCCGGCCGACAAAGATCGCCTGGCGCGGGCGCTCGGGGATCGTCTGAGAGCCGACCGCCTGAAGGACGGTGATGATCCGCGTGATGTTGATATCGACGTTACGCGATCTCACACGCGCATCACGGGCGCGCCGGTGGCCATCGTGGTCTGCCTGACGTTGGAGGACATGGACGTTTACCCGGACGAGCGCCGGAGGCGCGCCGAGCGACGGATGGCCGTTCAGAGCGTAGCCATGGCCGGGCACGGTCTGCTACTGGCAGCGCACGCGCACGGGCTTGGGGCATGCTGGCTGTGTGCCCCTCTCTTCGCCCCGGAGGTCATCAGCCAGGCGCTCGATCTACCCCCTGACTGGGAGCCTCAGGGGCTGGTCCTGCTCGGCTGGTCGGCCGCTCCCGGGAAAGCGCGCGACCGGAAACCGGTGGAGGCCGTGGCGAGGTTCGTGTGAGGCCAAAGGTCCTGACCGGGGTGAAGAGGATGATCTGCTGATGAGAGTCGTTGCCCTCGCCGGAGGTGTGGGCGGTGCCAAGCTGGTCGATGGACTGGCGCGGATCACCTCTCCCGCCGATCTGACCGTCATCGTGAATACCGGAGACGACTTCGAGCACCTTGGCCTGTGGATCTGTCCCGACATGGACACAGTCGTCTACACCCTTGCAGGCCTGGCCAATCCGGACACCGGCTGGGGGCGGAACGACGAGACCTGGAACTTCCTGGAAACCCTGTCGGCGCTCGGTGGGCCGGCATGGTTCAGGCTTGGCGACCGCGACCTGGCGCTCAGTGTTGAGCGGACCCGACGCCTGGAGTCGGGCGAGCCACTCAGTTCCATTGCCGATCACTTCTGTGAGGGGTTTGGCGTCAGTGTCCAAGTGCTGCCGATGACGGACGACCGGGTGGCGACGCTCGTCCTCACGGTCCAGGGCGAGCTGCCGTTCCAGCAGTACTTCGTCGCCTTGGGGTGTGAGCCGGAGGTTCGCGGATTTCGCTTCGAGGGGATCCAGGATTCCAGGCCGGCGCCGGGGGTGTTACCGGCTCTGGAAGAGGCTCAGCTGATCGTCCTCTGTCCATCAAACCCGTGGGTCAGTCTGGATCCGATCCTGGCGGTTCCAGGGGTGCGTTCGGCCATTGCCGGCAAACAGGTCGTTGGCGTCTCTCCGATCGTTGGGGCCCAGGCGATCAAAGGACCGGCGGCCAAGATGTTTCGCGAGCTGGGCATCGAACCCTCCGCTCTGGCTGTTGCCGAGCATTATCGGGGGTTGTTGTCGGGAATGGTGATCGACTCGCAGGACGCGTCGCTTGCCGACCCGATACGGTCCCTGGGCCTGGGAGTGCGGGTGACACAAACGATCATGAGAAACCCCCTCGATCGGAAGAAGTTGGCGGAAGAGGTACTCGCCCTTGCCGGCGAACGCTTGGCGGAGACGGAGGGCGGACTTTGACAGTGTGGGCGATCGTGCCGGTCAAGCCGCTTCGCCGGGCAAAATCGCGTCTGGCGAGCGTGCTGTCGAAAGAGGATCGTCTGGAACTAAGCCAGCGTATGTTGACCCACACCCTGGAAGTCCTGGGTGAGATCCCCTCGATCGAAAGGACGCTTGTCGTCAGCCGCGACTCGCGGGCATTGGCGCTGGCGCGAAAACTCGGAGCTCGGACGGTGACTGAGCGGGGATCGCCTCAGCTCAATCGGGCCTTGGTCCGGGCGACTCTGGTTGCGCGGCGGTACAACGTGTCCGCCGTCCTGGTCCTACCCGCCGATCTTCCTCTGCTCACGCGCGAGGATATCGAGTCATTGATCGCCAGGGGTTCCGACCCACCGGTCGTCGTCATCGCCCCCGACCGCCGCAGGTCGGGGACGAACGCCCTGCTTTCGTCGCCTCCGGGTTTGATAGAATACGCGTTCGGGCCACAGAGTTTCCCGCACCATCTCGAACATGCACGAGCGGCCGGCGTGCGCCTCGAAGTATGTGAACTTCCTTCACTCGCCCTCGACGTGGACATGCCGGAAGACTTGCTTCGGCTTGAAAGCGAGAGGCCTGCGGCGGCTCGAGTTACGGATTCGGAGACAAGATGACCAACGACAGGGTTGCCTTGTACTTGCAGGACGATCACGATCTCAGGCAGGGGCTGGACTACGCGTGGTACGCGGAGCAGCGGGGTTTCGAAGCCGTGTGGCAGGCCGAGTCGCGCCTGGTGCGCGATGCGATTGTGCCTATGGCGGCCTATGCCGCTGTCACCCAGAGGATCAAGGTCGCATCGGGTGTGATCAACAACTGGACGCGTAACATCGGCCTGCTGGCTGCCACTTTCCTGACGCTGGACGATCTGGCCCCGGGTCGGATCATTTGCGGGATTGGCGCCTGGTGGGATCCCCTGGCGGCCAATGTCGGGATTGAGCGCCGCCATCCCATGCTGGCGATGCGAGAGACGGTCGAGGTACTTCGCCGCCTGCTAAACATGGAAAGGGTCACATTCCACGGGGAATTCCACAACGTGGACGGGATCGAGCTCGATGTCGTCCACGGCCGGCGCGAACCGCGCGATGTCCCCCTATACATCGGAGCGACGGGATTCAAGATGATGGAGCTGGCCGGGGAGATCGCCGACGGTGTCGTTCTAAACTACTGCGTTCCGCCTGACTATAACGACCTCGCCCTGCAGGCTCTTGAAACCGGTGCCAAGCGAGCCGGCAGGAGCATCGAAGACATCGACCGCCCACAGCTCGTCGTGTGCTCGGTCGACCGCGATCGGGCCAAGGCGCTCGATGCCAGCCGCGAGCTTCTGACGCAGTATCTGGCCCAGCAACCGCACATTGCCAAAGCCAGCGGCGTTCCCCAACGTGTCGTCGACGAGATCCAAAAAATCCTCGGTTGGCCAGCGACTTATGAACAGATCAAACGGGCCAAACACCTCGTGCCCGATGACCTGATCCTGCGGATCACGGCTTCGGGTACCCCGGAAGAGGCGCTCGCCAAGGTCGACGAGTACCGTCGCCGCGGAGCAACCTGTCCGATCCTGTTCGCCGTCGGGAGTGACGTCCGCTTGTTGATCGATACCTTTGGCCCTCAACGGGCTATGTGAGGCGACGTCATGAAACCAAGCGCCAATGAGCCGGCCGCCTCCGGGCTCGCGCCCGAAACGGATACGTCGCTTGCCGGGGAGCGCCGGGTCAAACAGCCTAACTCGCGCCTTTGCTTTGTGTGTGGGTTGGAGAACCCGGTGGGCTTGAAGCTCACATTCTTCGACGCAGGACCCAATCGAGCCGAAGCCGGCTGCACGGTCCCCGAGAAATACCAGGGATATCCGGGCGTGGTCCATGGCGGGGTTGTTGCGGCGATGCTCGACGAAGTCGTCGGCCGGGCGGCGATGTCGGGGGATCCGAACCACTTCACTGTGACGGCCAGACTCCAGTTGCGCTATCGAAAGCCGGTGCCGGTCGGCGTTCCCCTGGGCCTTGTCGGGTTCATCGATCGCAAGAAAGGCCGGGTGGCGACCGGTCGGAGCGAGCTCAGGCTTCCCGACGGAACTATCGGCGCCGAGGCCGAGGCGACCCTGGTCGACTACTCGGATACTCCCGAAGACGCAAAACGTCTCGAACAGCTGGGTTGGCGGGTATATGACGATTGAGGGTCGAGCACCTTGGGGGGCGTTCTATGATGGTCGGTCCGGCCGGTGGCCAGGGAGACGATGAGGATGGAATACCACCGTCCAAGATCCCTTGATGAGGCCCTTGATCTATTGAAGAGAAGTATCCCGCTCGCAGGCGGGACGAGCCTGACTCCCGGCCGGCGTGGCCTGTCGTCCGTTGTCGACCTGCAGGATGTAGGGCTCGACAGCCTCGAGGTGACCCGGACGCGCCTCACCGCGGGTGCCTGTGTGACTATTCAGTCGCTTGTCGAGCACGCGGATGTCATTCCGCCGGCTCTTACGGAAGTTTGCTTGCTTGAGGCAGGTTGGAATCTACGCAACGCGGCGACGTTGGGCGGGAGCCTTATGGCGGCGGATGGAAGATCGCCCCTCCTTACCGTCTTGCTGGCTCTCGGGACCCGAGTGCTGCTCCAGCCGGGTAACGAGGAAGTGGGCCTGAACGATTTTTTGGGCCGTCGTGGGACCGATCTCACGGGTCGTCTGATTACGTCGGTCTCGATCCCGCGCCCGAGCTGGGTTTCCTATGACCAGGTCGCCCGCTCACCCGCCGATCGGCCCGCCGTGTGCGCGGCGGCGGCGGAGATGTCACTCGGAGGTTCACCGAGTCGACTGGGCGTGGCGCTTGGCGGCTTTGGCGCCAGGCCGTTACTGTTGTCATCGGCAGATGAGGATCCAGGGAGCGAAGACGCTCCTGAGCGGATCGGAAGGCTCGCTTCCGAAGCCTACGCGCGTGCCGGCGACGCCTGGGCCAGCCCCGAGTACCGATCGGAGATTGCGGGAATACTTGTGCGGCGGGTGATCCTAGAGGCGGCGGCGCCATGAGGATCCGCTTCAATCTCAACGGCAACCCGGTCGATGTGGATCTCCCGGCCGATACCACCTTGCTGACGACGCTCCGCGAGCACCTGGGGATCTTTGGCGTAAAACACGGTTGCGAGACGGGGGATTGTGGAGCTTGTACAGTCCTGCTTGACGGCGAACCGGTCAACACCTGTGTGATGCTCGCTGCGCAAGCCGACGGCAAGACGATTACCACGATCGAGGCGATCGGGGAGCATCCCGAACATGGTTGGAAGCAGACGGCCGGTTTGAGCGCCCTTCAACGCGCTTTCGTTGAGACGGGTGCTATCCAATGCGGCTATTGCACACCGGCGATGATCCTGGCGTCGGGCAGCCTGCTGAGTCGAGACCCAAACCCCTCAGAAGCTGACGTGCGTCAGTCTCTATCCGGTGTTCTTTGCCGGTGCACGGGTTATCTGAAACCGGTTCAGGCCGTCATAAGGGCGGCGGCAGTCCTGCGAGGGGATCCGGTCGAGCCAATCGAGGCTCCCATTCCCGCGCCTTCGGAGTTGTTCACGCCGCCCGAGGCGGGGGAGACTGGCGGGGTCGGGAGTGGGCCAGCGACCGAATTGGCGATTCGGACCAGCGTGATGCCTAGAATTCAGGTCGCGCCCGGGCCGGAGACACGCGCTTCTGTCGGTCGCCCCGAGCCGAAGGTCGACGCGGTGAAGCTCGTGCAAGGCAAGCCGGCCTTTGCGGCCGACATCGAGATGCGCGGGATGTTGGTGGCCAAGGTCCTGCACAGCCCGCTTGCGCACGCACGCATCCGGAAGATCGACGCCTCCATGGCCCTGGCGCTTCCCGGCGTGGCGGCCGTATTGACCTGGAAGGATATCCCCAGAGTTGTGTATTCGACGGCCGGCCAGTCACATCCCATCCCCGGTCCGCTTGACACGTTTTCCCTCGACAACAAAGTACGGTTCGTGGGCGACCGGGTGGCCTTCGTCGCGGCCGAGGACGAAGCGACGGCCGAAAAGGCGCTCGAGCTCATCCGGGTCGATTATGAACCGCTCACGCCGATCCTCGACCCGGGGCAGGCGATGGCCGAAGGCGCTCCCCGGATCCACGAAGAACCGGAGTATGTGAACTTCGCCGACTCCGACCCAAGCCGGAACCTGGCGGCCGAGATCCGCATTGATATCGGAGATGTGGACACAGGTTTCTCCGAGGCCGACTTTGTCGTGGAAGGGGCATACGAGGTCCCCAAGGTCCAACAGGTCTCGATCGAGCCGCACGTCGTCGTCACATACTGGGATGAGGATGACCGGCTGGTGATCCGCACGAGCACTCAGGTCCCGTTCCACGTCCGGCGACAACTGGCCCCGGTCCTTGGACTTCCCCCCAAGCGGATCCGGGTGATCAAGCCGAGGATCGGCGGGGGTTTCGGCGGCAAACAAGAGGTGCTGATCGAGGATGTCGCGGCCCATTTGACAATCGCCACAAGTCGGCCGGTCCGGTTCGAGTACACCCGGGCGGAGGAGTTCTTGGCCGCCCGTTCGCGCCATCCGATGCGGATCAAGATGCGAACAGGAGTGAAGCGCGACGGGACGATCACCGCCAACGAGATGATCGCTCTGAGCGATACAGGGGCTTATGGCTGCCACGCATTGACCGTCACCGGCAACACCGGCCACAAAGCCATGGCGTTATATGTCGGTGACGGCCCATACCGCCACTCGCCGAACATCCGCTTCCACGCCAACGTGGTCTACACCAACACACCTCCTTCGGGCGCGTTCCGCGGGTACGGCGTCCCGCAAGGCTACTGGCCCGTCGAGCGGCACATGGAGAAAGTCGCCCGGACCTTGGGCCTCGATCCTCTCGCATTCCGCCTGAAGAATACACTCCGCGCCGGTGAGCTGCATCCGTTCAGCACGGCTTGGTCCGAGGGGCGTGAACCGCGGCCGGAACGGATCAACACCTGCGGGCTGGCCGATTGTGTCGCCCAGGGTGCGGCCGCCATCCACTGGCACGAGAAGTACGGCAACGCGGCCTGGCATTCGATTCCGGGCAAGCCGCACCTGCGCCGGGGCATCGGCGTCGCCACGGTGATGCAAGGAACGGCAATCCCTTATCTGGACATGGGTGGCGCGAGCATCAAGATCAATGACGACGGTTCGTTCAACCTGCTCGTCGGGGCCACCGATCTCGGCACCGGCTCAGACACCGTCCTCGCCCAGCAGGCGGCGGAGGTCTTGGGGGCGCCGATTGAAGACATCATCGTCTACTCATCCGACACCGATTTCACCCCGTTCGACAAAGGTGCCTACGCCTCGAGTACGACATACATCTCGGGGACGGCGGTCGTGCGCGCCGCGGAGCAGGTGGCCGAACGCATCCGGCTGCGGGCGGCGCGCATGTTGAGCGCCGAGGCCGGAGAGAGGATCGCCTCGGATCAGATCCGATTGGCCGACAGACAAGCCTGGGCACCGGACGGACGATCGGTGACCCTGGCCGAGGTGGCCATGAACGCGCTCCACGAGGAGGATCAAGAGCAGATCATGGGGATCGGCTCGTACGTCTCTCCCGCCTCGCCCCCGCCCTTCGCCGCGCAATTCGCCCAGGTCATGGTCGATGTGGAGACCGGCCAGGTTACCGTCGAGAAGCTGGTCATGGCCGTTGACTCGGGCGTCATCGTCAATCCGCTCACGGCGTCCGGGCAGATCGAGGGTGGGATGACCCAGGCGCTCGGATACGCGGTTTGCGAAGAGATGCTCTACGACAAAGACGGAAAGCCGCGCGAGGTGGACCTGCGGGATTACCACATCTTCGCCGCGCAGGAGATGCCGTCGCTGGAGACGATCTTCGTCGAAACCTTCGAGCCGACTCACCCCTTCGGGGTGAAAGCCGTGGCCGAGATCCCGATGGACGGCGTCGCGCCGGCTGTGGGCAACGCAGTGCTCGACGCTTGCGGGGCCAACGTCGACGTCGCCCCGGTCACGCCCGAGCGATTGTGGCGGGCGCTGAGGGGGCCGAAGGCTTGATGTACACTGAACGGGAGAGACTGGCGGGAAGGTTCGGTTACAGAGATAGTACTTACCGGGGGATGGGCCGGGGGCAGGTTTCTTGGCACTATAGGAGCTGGCGCCAGCGCCCATGAGTTCCGTCATCCGCCTAAACGTGAGTTGCGCTGCATGATTGGTCGCCCAAGCTCACCCGACGTCTCACATCCCTCGGATGGAACCATGCATCATGGCGGAGAGCGCGTGAGGCAGCAGGCAGACCGCCTTCCTCCGGCGCCGGCGCGAATTGGGGGAAGGGCGGGAGTGTGGTCAAGATCGAGTGCCGTCTCCGGCGGTCGGACCCGCACTCGGTTGACATCATGATCGAGATCTACGAGCGGATTCAGACGGTGCTCAAGCGGGGGGGCCGGGCCGCCCTGGCGGTCGTCATCCGAACCCAGGGGTCGGTACCCCGCCGGGAGGGGAGCAAGATGTTGGTCTTCCCCGACGGCCGTATCGAGGGTACCGTCGGCGGCGGCGATCTGGAAAACCGAGTCATCGCCGAGGCCTTGGGAGCGATGGAGCAGGGCAAGACCCGGATGCTCCGCTATTCTCTGAACGACCTGGGGGGAGGCGATCCTGGCGTCTGCGGAGGAGAGGTGGAGGTGTTCGTCGAACCCATCGAGCCCCGCCCGACCGTAGTCGTGGTCGGAGGAGGGCACGTCGGCAAGGCCGTAGTCCACCTGGCCCACTGGCTTGGATTCCGGGTGGTGCTTTCTGACGACCGCCCTGAATTCGCTTCTGAGGAAGCCAACCCGGATGCGGATGAGATCCTCTTCGGCCCATTGGCCGAGCTTCCAAAGCAAGTCGAGATCAACCCCGACACCTACCTCCTGCTCACAACACGCGGCGTGCCGGTAGACGTCGCGGGCCTGCCTGCTCTTCTAGAGACGCCGGCCGGTTACATCGGTGTCATCGGCTCACGCAGGCGGTGGGAGGTGTGTGTGCAGCAGTTGAAAGAGATGGGTCTGCCCCAGGAGAAGATCGACCGCGTGACTTCGCCCATGGGACTCGAGCTCAACGCCGAGACGCCGGAGGAGATCGCGGTGAGCATTCTGGCAGAGATCGTTCTGCTTCGCCGCGGCGGCACCGGGCTGCCGATGGCGCATGCCCCCGGGGCCCGGCGGGCTCGCAAGGGAGATTGATCGAGGGATGTGGACCGAGTACTTCACCCCGGTCTCTCTTGAGCAAACGCTGGCACTCCTGGCGGAGAACGGCGGCCGGGCCCGCGTGGTGGCCGGGGCGACCGATTTGATTCTTGAGCTCGAACGCGGCCAGAGACCGGGCATAGAAATGTTGATCGACGTCACGCGGATCCCGGGTCTGGACACGATCCGCCTCGACCCGGACGGGCAGATCCATCTGGGTCCATTAGTGACGCACAATCACTGCGCCGGATCCCGGCTGATCATCGACAGGGCATTTGCGCTGGCGCGCGCGTGTTGGGAGGTCGGAGCACCCCAGATCCGCAACCGGGCGACGGTGGCCGGCAACCTGATAACCGCTTCGCCGGCGAACGACTCGATCACACCCCTCGTGGCACTGGGAGCGACGGTGAAGCTGCGCTCCGTTTCCGGGGAGCGAATCGTCCCATTGAACGAGTTCTACACGGGCGTCCGCCGCACGGTAATGCGGGAAGACGAAATGCTGGTCGACATCGCCTTTCCGGCTCCGCCGCCTGGCACCAGGAGCATGTTCTACAAGCTGGCCCTGCGTCGGGCGCAGGCGATCTCGGTTGTCAACGTCGCGGCGATGCTCGAATTTGAGGCTGATCGGGTCAAACACGCGGCGGTCACCATGGGGGCGGTGGCGCCGACGATCATCCATGCTGCGCAGGCGGAGAAGGAGCTTGTCGGCCAATCCCTGACCGAGGAGATCCTTGTCCGCGCAGCGCAGGCTGCCGCCATGACCGCCCGGCCCATCGACGACTTGCGAGGTTCAGCCTGGTATCGCAAGGAAATGGTCCGGGTATGTACGGAGCGTGTTCTCCGTTCTCTGGCTGAAGGAAGTGAGCGCCGAGGCTATCCTGAGATGCCGGTGATGCTTCGCCGCGAGCACACCTGGCATCTCGAGCAAGTGTTAGCGGAGCCGCTGGCCCATCACAGCGGGATGTCGATCATCACGCGGATCAATGGAAGAACATTCACCCTGGGAACAGGTTTCGACAAGACCTTGCTGCGCCTGTTGCGGGAAGACGTGGGATTGACCGGCACCAAAGAGGGCTGTGCCGAAGGTGAGTGCGGCGCGTGCACGGTCTTCCTCGACGGCGTGGCGGTCATGGCCTGTATGGTCCCCGCGCCGCGTGCGCACGCGGCCGAAATTGTCACGGTGGAAGGCCTGGCTCGCAATGGGCAACTTCATCCGATCCAACAGACCTTTATCGACGAGGGCGCCGTCCAATGCGGCTACTGCACTCCCGGCTTCCTGATGTCGGGAGCGATGCTACTGGACGAAACGCCGCAGCCTACCCAGTGGGACATCCAGCAATCTATCACCGGCAACTTGTGCCGCTGCACCGGATACTACAAGATCGTATCGGCATTCGAGAAGGCAGCTCGGTCGCCTGAGCTTCAAGCCGCATCGACGGAACGGGCTGGTTCCTAGGGGATTGAGGGCGCCTGATCCAGGCCTTCATCCCGGAAGGGAGAGTCGGAGATGGGACGCGACAGCTGGAACTATGCCAGGCATGAACGAGAAAGGGAAGCCAAGAAGCGCATGAACCCCGTCTGGCGGGGAGTAGGCTGCCTGATGCTCGTCGGCCTCGCTCTGGCAGGGTACTTCTTCGCTAACTGGTTCCTCGTCGCCAACCTCGAGAATGGTTGGGTCTTCATACCCAACGAAGCCATGAATCCGGCCTTCGTCCCGGCCTGGTTGTTCCCATACCTCGCTCAAGGTGTCCTGGTCAAGATCGTGACTGGCGGGGTGTTCATGCTTATGGGATATGGGATCTTGAGCGTGGGCTATGCGATCCTGTTCCCGATCCGACTGGGTGAAACGGATGTGAAACCCATTCGGCGAACCCGAGTAAGGAAGAGTAGGTAAGAGAAAGGCGATGGATCGCACCGTCCCGCGCACCGGCTCAGAAGAAATCGAGCTGTACATTCGCACCTACTACTCGCTTCTGCGGTCGACGACCGACGTCCAGATCCGATCGCTGGAGGAAGTCCATTCCAACATGGGCTCCTCCCTGCATCCATCCGCTCGCGCACTTCACCCCGACATGTCGGCATTCATCTACAGTTCGTTGCGCCTGCCGGCTTGCATCGCGCAGACTGAGCGGGTGGTTCTCGGCCAGAGCCAGGAGGTGTTCCTGCAAGGGGGCACGGGAGACTTGCACGACTGGGTGCCGGTGTCGGCCAAGGCCAGGCGTCGCCGAAGCTTCTTCGATAATCGGGGGACGCTGGCGTGCCTGATCGCCAGCCGTTCGGATATTGATGACATCATCCCGATCCTGACCGCCTTCCAGATCGAATGGAACAAACTTCATCGCCTCATGCGGGGTGAACAGGTCCAGGCATTCCTGGAGGAGCCCATCGACAACGATGAGGGCCTCGTCGCGCTCGGCCATGGCATTGGGGTCGGGCCCGAGGACCTCGATCGGCTGCGTCAGGTGTGGGACGAGGGTTTCTGGCCGATGATGTCGGCGATTGCCGAAAAGCCCAAGAATCTCAAAGTCAAGCTGTTGGCAGGCTCCCTGACCGATTACCGGCGTGCCACTCAACTTTGGTGGGAGAGGGTCGAGGACGCCAACCCCTCCATCCTCCATCGTCCGGCGTACTTCGTGTCCAGCAACCCTCATAGCGTTGTGAATCTGTTCAGTGGCTTCGCGCTGAGACATGAGGCCGAGCTGGTCCGGTTCCTCGAGCATCCTCGACATGCCGACCTGCTGGGAGAGTGGCGTGAAATCGAAGCCCGGCAGATCCAATCAAGCCGCGAGAACTTCCTCTACTACGTGTTGAAGAAGTACTTGGCCTCCCCCGAAGGGGCGGAGCTGCGCAAGGTCAGGGCCGAAGTCGAGAGCGAGTGCGGGATTCAACGCATCACCAGCGAGTTCGGGTTCGACCTGCAGGTCCAACTAATTGATCTGCAGCAGATCAATCCCGAGTGGATCGACCCCCGGCTGCGCGTTCCTGGACTGGAAGGACTGGTCCGAAGCGATGCGCTGGTGATCAATATCGAATACCCGCTCGGCATGGGAGCATTCGAGTTCTTGTCGTACATCGCAACCCGAGTGGGAGAGATGCGCGGGGTATACGCCATGGGGAAGGCCGCCACACTCAATGGGATCATCGGCGACGTCATGCTCCCTTCCGTCGTCCACGATGAGCAGTCGCAGAACACGTACCTTTTCGACAATTGCTTCAGCGCCGCCGAGTTTGGTGAAGACCTGGTATACGGAACCCTGCTCGACAATCAGAAGGCAGTCAGCGTTCGCGGGACGTTCTTGCAGACCCCGCGCTACATGGATGTGTTCTACCGCGAAGGCTACACCGACATTGAGATGGAGGCCGGGCCGTACCTGTCGGCGGTCTACGAGATGTACCGGCCGAAGCGCCATCCCAACAACGAGATCGCGAACCTGTATGGCCTGCCCTTCGATCTCGGCGTCATTCACTACGCCTCGGACACTCCTCTGAGCAAGGGGAAGAACCTGGGCGCCGGGACCCTTTCCTACTTCGGGATGGATCCCACGTACGCCGCCAGCTTGGCTGTCTGGCGACGGATCTTCGACCTGGAGTTGGCCAGAACCCGTCGCGAGCCGGTTCTGGCCGGCCGCGAACCATGAGCGTGTTCACGGGCTCACCGGACTCCGGAGACACTCGAATGTCTTTGATCGGCCAATCGGTGCCACGACTTGACGCAAGGGGGAAGGTGACCGGGGAAACCCTGTTCCCCGGCGACATCTCGTTGCCGAATCAAGCCTACATGAAGATCCTCTTCGCCGGGCGGCCGCATGCCGTCATCCGCAGGATCGATGTCGGCGAAGCTGAGGCCGTGTCGGGCGTGCTTGCGGTGCTGACAGCCAAAGACGTCCCGATCAACGAGTACGGTCTGATCATGCCCGATCAACCGGTATTGTGCGGCCCAGGATCGACCAAACCCTACGCCGATCGTGTCCGCTTCGTCGGTGATCAGGTTGCGCTGGTGATCGCCGAACGAGAGGATATCGCCACGACGGCCTTGAAGCTCATCCGAGTCGAGTACGAAGATCTGCCGGTCATCACCGATGTCGTCGAGGCGATGAGACCGGATTCTGCGCTGCTCCATCCGGACAAAGAAAGCAACGTTTTCTGTCACTACCGGATCCGCAAAGGGGACCTGGAGGCGGGGTTTCGCGAGTCGGCCGTCATTATCGAGGGGGAGTATCGCACCCCAGCCCAGGAACACGCTTTCCTGCAGCCGGAGGCCGGGGTGGCTCACATTGACGAAGATGGCCGAGTGGTTGTGCAAGTCGCTGGCCAGTGGACGCACGAGGATCGGGAGCAGATCGCCCATGCTCTCGCTCTTCCGGAAGAACGGATCCGAGTGATCTACCCGGCCATCGGCGGTGCCTTTGGTGGGCGCGAAGACATGTCGGTGCAAATCGTCTTGGCTCTTGCGGCCTTGCGGCTTGATCAGAGAGGCCTGCGGCGCCCGGTGAAGATCGTCTGGTCGCGCGAAGAATCCATTCTGGGCCACCATAAACGGCACCCGTTCTTGATCCGCGCCAAGTGGGGGGCCTCGGCCAAAGGAAAGTTACTGGCGGCAGAGGTGGAGGTCATCCAGGACGGCGGTTCGTACGCCTACACTTCGACCAAGGTACTAGGCAATGCAACCCTGATGTGCACTGGACCCTACGAGGTCCCCAACGTGAAGGTCGACGCTTACTCCGTGTACACAAACCACATCCCGGGCGGTGCGTTTCGTGGCTTCGGCGGGCCGCAAGGGGCCTTCGCGGCTGAAGGGCAGATGAACAAGCTGGCCGAAAAGCTCGAGATCGATCCAGTCGAGATTCGGATGCGCAATGTGCTTGGGGAGAACTCCTTGCTTTCCGTCGGGACGCCGCTTCCGAAGGGTGTGAGTATCGGGAAGGTCGTCGAAGCTGCCGCCGAGCGGGCCGGCTGGGGCAAGATCGGATCGGGTTGGCAACGTCCTCGTCAGGATTCACTGGGGGTGCCGGAAGAGACGCATCTGCGTCGCGGTCTCGGGTTTGCGTGCGCCTTCAAGAACGTGGGGTTCTCATTCGGTTCACCCGAGGCCAGCACGGCCAAGGTCGAGCTTCACGGACGGGGCGAGATCGAACGTGTCGTTGTGTATCATGCAGGTGCAGATGTCGGGCAGGGCGCGCACACGGTGATGGCTCAGATGGCAGCGGAAGCGGCCGGCGTCGCCTATCAGCAGGTGCAGACCGTCGTCTCGGACACTGCTCAGACGGGTAACTCGGGGTCGGCCTCGGCCTCACGCATGACCTTCATGGCCGGAAACGCGATTCGCGGTGCGGTGGAACAGGCTCTGGTGAAATGGCATCAGGAAGAACGCCCGGCGGTAGCGACGTTTACCTATCGCCCGCCGAAGACGACTCCCTACGACCCTCAGACCGGCAAGTCCGAGCCGAACTTCGCCTACGGTTACGTGGCCCAGGCGGCCTCGGTCGAAGTCGACCTGCAAACCGGTCACGTCCACCTCCTGGAGGTATTCAGCGCCGACGACGTCGGTCAGGCTGTCAACCCTCGCCTCGTCCAGGGACAGATCGAAGGCGCGGTCGTTCAGGCAGCCGGGTATGCCGTCCTCGAGAACTTCATTCAGGACGGTGGCAAGGTGCAGACCGCGCATCTTTCGACCTACCTGATCCCAACCGTCCTGGATGTCCCGAAACGGGTGGATTCGATCATTCTCGAATACCCGGATCCGATCGGGCCGTGGGGTGCGCGTGGGATGGCCGAGATGCCGTTCCTCCCGCTGGCGCCGGCGATCGTCGCCGCGGTTCGGATGGCGACAGGTACCTGGCATGATGAGTTCCCACTCACACCTGAGCGCGTCCTGCGCGGGGTAAGTGAGGTTAGCGCGCAATGACAGCCTCATCTCCGCTCGTCATCGTGCGAGGTGGGGGAGATCTTGGAACCGGTGTGGCTGCCCGGCTTCATCGCTGCGGTTTTGCCGTCGTCGTGCTCGAGATTGATCGCCCCCTGGCTGTGAGACGTCTGGTGTCCCTGGCCGAAGCGATCTACGCCGATGAAGTGGAAATCGAAGACGTGCGGGGACGAAAGGTAACCACCCCGGCAGAAGTGCACGAAGCCCATGTGGCCGGACTTGTGCCGGTCATGGTGGATCCGACGGCATCTTCGCGAACAACCCTCGCCCCGGTAGCCATGGTGGATGCGCGCATGCGCAAAGTGCCTCCGGAAATCGGAAAGGAGGCTGCGCCCCTCGTGGTCGGCCTGGGCCCGGGGTTCAGAGCCGGAGTGGACTGTCACGCGGTCGTAGAGACCCAACGCGGACATCACATGGGGAGGGTTTCCTGGACAGGGTCGGCTCAGCCCGACAGCCGCCTCCCGGAGCCGGTTACCGGCTTTGATGCCGACAGGGTTCTGCGAGCACCTGCTGAAGGAAAACTCCAGGGGATGGTGGCCTTGGGCGACATCGTTCATCGAGGCCAGATCCTGGCCCGAGTAGATGCCGTCGAGGTCCTAGCGCCCTTCGATGGAGCGCTGCGCGGGCTGATGCATGACGGCCTGCCGGTCTGGGCTGGTGACAAGATCGGCGATCTGGATCCGCGTAAGGAATCCGCAAACTGCCGAGAGATTTCGGACAAGTCGCTGGCCGTGGGTGGCGGGGTTCTCGAAGCGGTGCTATCACAGGGGGAGATCCGGCGACGATTGGGGGATTGAGATGCAATTCCAAGAGGCGCTCCGGTTCAGCCGAGGCTGGAGCGTAGCATTCACGGGGGGCGGCGGGAAGTCCACGGCCATGGCGCGCCTGGCGGCGGAGTTGTCTGCCGAGGCACCCGTCTTGATTACGTCGACGACCAAGCTGGCATTGCACCAGGCCGACATGGCCACCCATCACATGGTCCTGCGGCGTGGCTCGGATCTTCTTCCCCTCTCAGGACTCCTACAATTGAACCAATCCGTCCTGGTCACCGGACCGGCCGCGGAAAGCGAGCCGAAGTGGTTGGGTCTCAGTCCGGAGATGGTGGCTGCCTTGCGCAAACTGGCGGACCAAGCCCAGGCGACCCTGCTGATCGAGGCGGATGGTGCCCGCGGCCGTTCTTTGAAAGCCCCCGACGAACACGAGCCCGTGATCCCTGCATTCACCGATCTGGTCCTGAATGTTGTCGGGATGGATGTAGTCGGCCAACGGGTCGACTCCCCATTGGTCCACAGGCCCGAGAGGGTCTCGGCCGTGTTGGGGATCTCACAGGAGCAGAAGCTCAGCCCGGGGCATGTTGCCGCCCTGATCACCTCTCCCCAGGGTGGTCTGAAAGGAGTGCCGCCCTATGCCGAATTCCACGCCTTGCTCAACAAGATCGACGTGCCGCAAGGCAGGGAGAGCGGCCAGATGACGGCAGCCGCCCTATTGAGCTCGCCCAGGCTGCGATCAGGCATTCTGGGCAGTATGAACGCTGATCGGCCGGTGTGGAGGGTCTTCGGCCGGATTGCGGGGATCGTGCTGGCCGCCGGTGGATCTCGGAGGATGGGGCAGGTCAAACAGTTGATTCCGTGGAAGGGTAAGCCGCTTGTCTGGCACGTCGTCACTGCCGCTTTAGAGTCGGGACTGACGTCGGTCGTGGTCGTACTGGGTGACGAGGCCGAAGCAGTCCGGGCGGCGCTCGAGGGCCTACAAGTCGAATTTGTCGTCAACCAGGATTGGGCGAGTGGACAGAGTACCTCTGTCCGCCGGGGTACGCAGGCGGTCATCGGGAACGTCGAAGGCGTGATGTTCTTGTTGGCCGACATGCCGAAAGTCGGCGCCTCCCTCGTCGATGCCTTGATCGACTTCCACCGCCGGACACTGACCCCGATCATCGCCCCACGCGCCGGTGACCGGTGGGGCAACCCGGTGCTCTTCGACAAGACGACCTTCGACGGCTTGAGCCGGTTGACGGGTGACCGGGGGGGGCGAGCGCTCTTTGGTCAATACCGGGTCGGGGGGATTGACACCGACGAGTCCGTCTTGTTTGACGTGGATAACCCCGGAGATGTTCGAAAGCTGATGGACTCAGCGTGATCGCAGCTGTGATCCTGGCGGCCGGCGCCTCGCGTCGGATGGGTCGCCCCAAGCTGACCCTCCCCTGGCGGGAGGGCGGGACGATCATCGGACATGTCGTTGACGTCTACCGTTCGGCTGGAGCCTCACCGGTCGTCGTGGTTGCGACTGAGGGCGATTCGGCCATGGCCGAGGCGCTGACGGACCTCGAGGTCACCCGGGTCGTGAATCCGCATTCATCCGAAGGGGAAATGTTGTCCTCGGTGAAGGCTGGGCTGCAGGCACTTGGGGAGACGAAGGCCGAGTCCGTCCTACTTGCACCGGGTGATCATCCTCAGATCTCGGCGGCGACGGTGGGCCTCTTGATCGATGCCTGGAGGGAGCGGCGAGCGAGGATCATTGCGCCGTCGTTTGAAGGAAGGCGAGGTCATCCGATCCTGATCGGGAGGACCTTGTGGGGCGCGATCCTGTCGCTTGTGGCCGACAAGACGATGCGGGATTTCTTGCGCGAGCGCGAAGGTGAGATCGGATACGTCGTCGTCGAGGATCGCGGTGTGCTTCTGGATATCGACACGCCGGAAGACTACGCGCGGGCGTTTTCGGAGCCGGAGGCGTGAAATCCCTGGAGCGGCTCGATCCCGGGCCTGCAACTTTGTGAACGTGGACCGATCGCGCCTCGGCTGGAGGATCGGAGCCCGCCGGGGAGCGTGTCGACGGTCGCCCGCCTCATTTCACGCGATGTGAACCAGATCAGGCGCCCGCGTTGACCCGGCGGACCCGCGCATGCTATAATGCGCACGATCGGAGCGACATGTCCGCCCTGTACAGGATCATCCCGCTGAATGCTAATCCTGGCACTATCGACCATCGGGTGGTCGGCATGTCCGCGCGCTGATCCAGGACTTGCGAACCCAACCGCCGCCCGATGTCGACTCGACAGGGCGGCGGTGTCATTTCTGGGAACGGAGGCACCATGTACAAGGATCATCAGTGCAGTGAGCTCGATGCGTCCCACGTGGGCCAGCGGGTGCTGCTTGCCGGTTGGGTGAACCGACGTCGGGATCACGGCGGGTTGACCTTTGTCGACCTGCGTGATCGCTCGGGGGTCGTACAGTTGGTCACCAACCCGGAGGAATCCGCGGTGGCCCATGATGCCGCGGTCCAGCTTCGTTCGGAATGGGTCGTCCAGGCAGCCGGCGTGGTCCGACGGCGTCCAGCCGGCATGGAGAATCCATCCCTGGCTACCGGTGAAATCGAGGTGGAAGTCGACACGCTGAAGGTCCTCAACCCGGCGCGGACACCTCCGTTCCTCATCAACGAGGAGTCGGACGTCGACGAAATGGTCCGGTTGAAGTATCGATACCTGGATTTGCGTCGACAACAAGTTCGGGACAACCTCGAGCTCAGGCATCGCGTGGTCAAGTTCATCCGGGATTATCTCAGCGAGCGCGGCTTCTGGGAGATCGAGACCCCCATGCTGTTCAAGACGACGCCTGAAGGCGCACGCGACTACCTCGTCCCATCGCGTTTGTACCCGGGCGAGTTCTACGCCTTACCGCAATCGCCGCAGCAACTCAAGCAATTGCTGATGGTCGCCGGGGTCGAGCGTTACTTCCAGATCGCCCGCTGCTTCCGCGACGAGGACCAGCGAGGCGACCGGCAACCGGAGTTTACCCAACTGGACCTCGAGATGTCATTTGTGGAACGTGAAGACGTGATGAAGCAGACCGAAGATCTCTTCACACGGATGGTCGAGACCCTTGTGCCTGGCAAGCGTCTGTTGGCTAAACCCTGGCCGAGGTTCGGCTACAACGAAGTCATGGCGCGTTTCGGGAAGGACAGCCCCGATATCCGATTCGGTTTGGAGCTGCGGGACATCACCGATCTGGCCGTTGGCTGCGGATTCCAGGTGTTCGAGCGGGTCGCCCAGAGCGGGGGACATGTCCGAGGGATCAATGTCAAAGGATGCGGGGGCTATTCACGGCGCGAAATCGAATCCTTGGAGCGGGTGGCCGCCGGCTACGGCGCCAAGGGGCTTGCATACCTGGCTTTGGAGACCGGCGGAGAGACACGATCGTCGTTCGCGAAGTTCCTCGCTCCCGAGAGGTTGGAGGCGATCATCCGGAGGCTGGAGGGCGAACGCGGGGATCTCCTGGTGTTTGTTGCCGACAAACCCCTGGTGGTTTTCGAATCGCTTGCACGACTTCGGGTCCATCTGGCCGATCAGTTGGGGCTGCGGGACGAGAATGTCCTGGCTTTCTGCTGGGTGACTGATTTCCCCTTTGTGACCTGGAATGAGGATGAAAAGCGCTGGGACCCGAGCCATCATCTGTTCACCTCACCCGTGTTGGAGGATATTCCGTTGCTCGAGGCGAATCCCGGCGAAGCGCGCGGACAGCAGTACGACTTAGTGGTCAACGACTATGAGGTCGGCGGGGGTAGCATCAGGATTCACGATCGGACTTTGCAGGAGAAGGTCTTCAAGCTGATAGGCCTCGATCCCGAGACGGCGCGCGCGCGGTTCGGGCACATGTTAGAAGCATTCGAGTACGGAACGCCTCCTCACGGCGGGATCGCACCTGGCATCGATCGCTTGTGCATGGTGCTGGCCGGCGCGCCGAACATCCGAGAAGTGATCGCCTTCCCCAAGAACCAGGCCGCCCGGGACGTGATGGCCGGGGCGCCTTCGCCGGCCGACCCGGGACAGTTGCGCGATCTTCACCTACGCCTGGCTGAGTGAAGACGCATGGTTGTTTGGGGTAGGGTTCAAGGGGGGCGGAGATCGGCCCCGCCGTCCCTCGACGACCATCTTCCTGGTGACCGGTGGGATCGAATCGCTCGTGGAACACTAACCCGGTGGGCGGACGGCCTTCCATTGTCAACCTTTGCCGATCGTGGTATACCTGGGACGACCCTGCTGTGCGCGTGATGCTGCATTCCGTTTTGAGCCAACACTTGAGACGAGGGGTTTGAGCTACAACGGGGGACGCGGTAGGCTTAGGCCAAGGCGAAGCCCGTATGCCGGACCCCACCTGCGAAAGCAGGTTCAAAACCACGCGACACACGGCACGGCGGGGTGTTCCTTACAGGCCGGCGGCGGGAGGCCTCCCGCACCCGGCTTGTTCTTATATGCAGCAGATGAGCGTCAATCCCTCGTTCATCAGCACCCTCAATGCAATTCTTCGCTACGAGATCGACCCTTCCGGCCTGCGCACAGTAGAGTCTAACGGTGGTCGCCGTTGCCCCGTGCCGGCCCGAGCTCAGGCCCTTTGTCTTGCACCTGCCCTTGATCTCAGGTAGACTTCCTGGATAGGGTTTCAACGGGGCACTTATGTCGGGTGATCGTGGTAAAGCACTCGAGCTAGCGGTTTCACAGATACGGAAGCAGTTCGGCGAGGGGGCCGTCATGCGACTGGGAGAGGCCACTCATCTCCAGGTTGCGGCCATCCCGAGCGGGTCCCTGGCGCTGGACCTGGCGCTCGGGGTGGGGGGGATCCCGCGCGGCCGGGTGACGGAGATCTACGGCCCGGAGTCGTCGGGCAAGACGACGATCTGCCAGCACATCGTGGCCGAATCCCAACGGCGGGGCGGGACGTGTGCCTACATCGACATGGAACACGCCCTCGACCCAAGCTACGCCGCGCGCTGCGGGGTGGACATCGAGAACCTGTACATCTCGCAGCCGGACACGGGCGA
>Ga0209342_10000714_pt1 | contig 38760 bp, 24 predicted proteins | sample RifCSP16_2_FD_184023 | JGI IMG/M metagenome (GOLD analysis project Ga0209342, IMG submission 184023) | Soil microbial communities from Rifle, Colorado - Rifle CSP2_sed 16_2 (SPAdes) (version 2) | ecosystem: Environmental > Terrestrial > Deep subsurface > Rock core/Sediment | place: Rifle...
TGATGCCCGGCTCACAGGGCACGATCACGGTCAACCTCCGTCCAACCCGCTCGCCCTCCAGTCTTGCTGGACGCCATCCGCTGTCGGTCGCCGTCACCAGTCAGGACGACCCGCGTCAGATGGTCACCGCCACCGCCAACCTCACGATCAGACCCTACCATCTTCTTCGGCTTCAACTCGAGCCGGAGAGAGTTCGCGCCGGCCGCCCGGCACGCGTCGTGATCGAGAACCAGGGCAACAGCCCGTCGACCTCCCGCCTCCAGTGGCAGGATCGCGGAGAGGAGTTGTCTTTCCAGCCCTCCCAGACTCAGGTAACGCTGCCCGAGGGCCAGAAGGAGGGGATTGTCTTCCGCTCCCGCCCGAAGGAGCGCCGGCTGTTGGGCGGCGTGCAGAGCCACCCGTTCTCCGTCTCGGCGACGCAGGACCAGGGCGAGGCCCTCTCCATCAACGGCGAGCTGCTCGCTCCGGCACTCATCGCCGGATGGCTTCCGCCCTTGGTCATCGCATTGGCAGCGATCCTATGCGTCGGCGGATTCCTGGCCTGGAGAGAATTCATCGAACCAGGGCAAACCGAGGAAGCCCCCTTGGCGCCGACCGGAGCGGTCGGGGAGCGCCCCCCACCCCCCCCTGCCGGATTGCCGCCGACTTTAACGCCAGTTCCGCCAACGGAAAGACCGGTTCTATTCGGGGTAGAACCTGATGCGAACCTGAGCCGCCATTACTGGACATCGGAGAGTGGTAGCAGCAACTTCTTCGAGGAATCGTTCTATCACTACCGTGCTGGTGTGTCTCATGTAGAAGACCTACCAGTTGCCGGTCAATCCATTACCCTGGTCACTTTTGACATAAGCACCTTACGCGGTAGGACAATTCTCAATGCATGGCTGGATTTGAGTGCGTACGATGTCATCGGCGATCCATTCAGCGCTCTTGGTAGTTTGACTGTGGAGGAAGTAAGCTATGCCAACTTCGGCTTCGACGTCATCGCCTCGGAATCTCGACAGGAGATTGCCCGTCTGTCACGGCCCGTATCCGAGCTCGATCTTACGCTCGCCGTGGCGGACGCAATCGAACGGGGAAGTGGGCGCATTCAGCTCCGCCTCCGCTTTCCGAGTGTTGTTATTGAGAATGAATTGACCCAGCCCGACAATTACGTGCAGTGGGATGCTATCGTTTTGGTCATTGAGGCTCGATAGCGTACATGTGCGACCGCGGAACACCCACGGTTTCGCGGAATTAGAGACAGTTCGGACCCGGCCGGGCACGTTGGTCCCGGCTCCGGGTCCTGATTGCAGGCAGTCCGCCCGAGAGAAAGAACGCCGGCATCAAAGCTAGCTCACGCGAGGTGGCTTGGGTATGAAACTCGTCGCCACAAAAGAGAAACATGGCCAGCCCCACAGATCCAAAGCTCTTGAAGCCGAAGCACCGCGGCCAAAGAAGCAGCTGACCCTGGAAGCGGACATCGGGGAGCTGCGAATGGTCATCGGCAACCGGGGTATGGAACGTCTGCTGGCGAGGCGACAAATCCACCGTCAGACAGGCGTGCTCCAGCGGAACCCTGTCCCGGATGCGTCTGCACCGGCCGCCGCGCCGGAGGCGCCCGCCCCAGCGGCCACGCCGGAAGTGCCCGCGGCGGGCGAGCAGGGGCCCGCCGCCGAAGCCTCCCCAGAGACCGAGCCGGAGGAGATCGTCTTTGAGGAAGGGTCCTATATCGGCGATGCTGAGTTTTATGCCAAAGCGCTGCCGAAGAACAAGCATTACGCTGAGCGACCGCCCCAACCGGGATGGCCCTACTCACCAGAACTCAAAGCCCTGTGGGAGCAAGGCAATTACGACGAATTCGCCGGTCAAGTGGCTTCCATACAATACTTCAGATTCAAACTGGCCGATGACAAGGTGGACGGCGTCTTGGGACCTGCAACATCTAAAGCGCTCCTGAAGTTCCAGCCGCCGGAAGCTCCGGCGGCAAGCCCCGTAAAACCTGAATCCGACGATCCGACGTTGAAGAACCATCCGGCGGCTATCCGAATTCTGACCCCGGTGCATCAGGGATTTGGGGAGTACAAGGAAGCGGAGAAGGAATACAACGCAGCCCACCGCGAACTGGAGAAGGCCAAGAAAGCTGATAAAGCTTCCAAGGAGGCGCAGCGCCAGACGGCGCTGACGACGATGGAGGAAAAGCGAGCCTCGGCGCGCGCAGCTATGGCCGCCGCCCGCCAGGCGGTCGCCGGGCTGACGGCGAGTGAGTTCGCCGGGGCTGAAGGTGAATTGAAGCGTGTCAGAGAGTTTATCAACCGAGAATTGAACGCCAACACGATTTACTACGCACAGGGTTTCAACGCCAATATCCTCTTTAGCAGCGAGAAGGCCGCGGCCGCCCGCACCTGCAATATGACGGTGATTTCGATGATGCTCGAGGCGCTGGGCAAGTCCACCAAGGACTACGTCGGGGACGATCTGAGCGCGACAGCTGCCCAATTTGCGGAGCAGTTGGGCGTTTACAATGCGCGGCCTGAGGACCTTGCCAGCCTGCGGATGCCTGATTTCCTTCAACTGGTCGCCATCGATGAGGCCGGAGGCCGCAAAGAAGCCGCAGGTAAGATCACCGCGCACAGCTTCATCATCGCCGTGGCCAGACGGTTCGGATTGAAGCTCTCCAAGGTGAAAGGCGGCCAGGTCGTGGCGCGCGGCGAAGAGGAGGACTATTTCCTCAGCACCAAGTACACCTCGAACCTCGATATCATCGGCGCTCTTTATCGCCCAGCTTACAACGAGGCCGCGAAGGCGATCAACAAGGATGAAACCTACAAATCCCTAAAGGGCAGTGAGCGCGAGGCTTACAAACAGAAATACATCCAGGATCACACGGAAGTGCGGCGGAAGAAGTATCTGGGGAATGTCACCCAATGGATCGAGATCGACACATTCGCTCAGGACGAGCTTAACGCGCTGCAGACCGAACTCAACGCACCCAGCCTGGCGGATCCGACCAAAGCGAAGTCGTTTGCGGAAGTCCGGGTCAGGCTTGACAAGACCATCGCTGCCTTGAGGGAATATGAAACGAGCATCCCCAAGGAACTCTCAGGGAAATCGAAGGAGTTCAAGAAGATCATCGCCGTGCTGGAGAAGGCGCGGAACAGAGGGGCTTCAAAACCGGATGCCCACCCGAAGGACCTCAAGAACCTCTTTGACGAGAAGGGCAAGGACGATCCACTGAAGGGGCTGCGGTCCAATCTGGAGAAGTATGAAAACCTGAAGACGATCTACGAGAAGTTAGAGAAAGAGGAGGGGCTTGAAGAACTGGTGCCGGTGGACGACTACAAGGCCAGCATTATTCCCACCATGCAAATGGCTATCGACAGCGGCAACCAGGTGATGGTCAATTTGGACAACCACTTCGTTCGGCTGCAATCGGCGGACGAGGAAGGGATCATCATAGACGACCCCGGTAACCGCTGGGGCGAGAACACCCGGATCACCTGGGAGCAGGCTCGAAAGTCCGGTTACTTCCAACACTATTTGATGCTGTCGCCGTAGGCAGCGACTCGCTCGCAGAGCCTCTTGCGAACTTCCCGGTCTCGATCGCGTTTTGCCGAGATAGCCATGCGCAGGCCTGGGAAGAGGGTTCGTTTCCAGGATGTCGAAGCCCCAAGTCGACGCTGCAATGTAGGACGTTCAATGCCATGCAGGTCAAGTACGAAAACCAGGCGCCGACTCCCTAGCCCGCGAACCGGGGGTTCCAACTAGCGAAGCCCGAGGCGTTCTCAGGGCCGGGACTGCCGCCGGGGCGATTAACTTACTCGGAGGCATCTGGACACTTCCTCCGGCAGTCGCCTACTCGTCTGTTCGCGCCGAGATCACACCAATAGTGGTCTCACAGTCAGCGCAGTACACCCCGGACGCGAGCCGGGCATCGCACACGAATCGAGGAAGCGCGCATGGAAAGCTTGATTGGTCATTCTCTCGGAAGATATCGGGGTGTGACCCTACTCGGCGAGGGCGGGATGGGTGCCGTGTTCAAGGGACACGACGCCACCTTGCAGCGTGAAGTGGCGATCAAGGTCCTTCACCCTCTCCTCGCGCGGGACCCGGGGCTTGCGGATCCGTCCTTGCAGGAGGCGCGGCCTGCGACTAACCTGATCCATCCGGAGATCGTGCAGTCGCATAACTTCGAACAAGCAAACGGGCGGCAGCCGTTCACGATCAACAAGCCGACTGAGGCGATCCGCCATCACACCCAGACGTCGCCTGCCAGGCCAGCGCGGCCGCGGGAGGTGGGCTGGCCCCGTCTAGACCAGCCCGAGTGGGAGGCGCGAAAAGTATGAACTCACGCTACGTAAGGGAGGTCAGACGCAAAGGCTCAAAACCACCCTTCAACAGCGGTCGGGGTTCTGCGCCTGATCTTCGCGACCCCGTCCTTTGTCTCCAGCGCATGATCGGCAACCGGGCCGTGGCGCGGAAGATCGAGTACCAACTTGAGACTGGGAACGTTCGCGTGCCGCTCGACAAGGACGCCATTGAAATGCACAGTCTCCTGCCTGCCCTACCACTTGTCCCCAGACAGTATGCCTCCACTGGAATAAGTGAGTCCGCCGACAACAATGCATTGACTGCTGGTGGGTTTGGCCTCGGGTTGGGAAAGCCTGGTCAGGCGTGGTCGAACAAGCCACCCCAACTCCAGCATGATGCGCGACCTTGGAGAGATGAGAGCGATTCACCTGTCGAGGCCACCAGGCTCGCTGCAAATGCACCGCGTGAGCCAGGGCGAGTACCAGCCATCCAACGTGCCGTCGAACTCCGCCCCCCAGGGGCGGGCGAAGCATCCGCCTTCGAGCGACGGCAGGAGCTGATCGACCGGCTGAATGCTCAATCGCCCGCCATACGGTATCGGCTCGTCGGGAATTCGCTGAACTATGACATCGTCGACGCCGCCGCCCTTACCAATTTCGACCGACAAATGAGCGGTTTCATAGACCGGGCCGAGGTCGTGCCCATGCGTCTCATCACGCGAGGCGGCTATGTCAGCAGAGGTCCGGCGTTCGTCCCGCTACTCGTTGATAGCCTGCAACTCGCCTACCTTGATCTCGACGACACGCTCGCCTCCGACGATCTCAGTTTTCAAATGAACCTGATCCATCTACTGGTCGAGCGTTTCCAGGTGCCGGACTATGAGAGGCGAATCGGCACGGATATGGGAGCTGAATTCGATCGGGCTCACCGGGCTGGCCTTGAGGCGGAAGCCGCGCATCTCCGCGAAGTGATCGGTGATCCGACCATCCGCTTCAACTACGTGGATCCAAAGCCGAATGGCACGCTCGTGTTCGGGTTCGTGAGCGACGAGGGGTACCATGTGTTTCACGTCTTTCGGCGGCGGACGGGGCGAGAAGAGGTGGGTGGCCACATCTTCACACAGTGGGATGGCAGACGAATGACGGTTGAGGAGCTTCGAACTGAGAGGGCGAGGAGAGCCGCATTGGCGCCGGTCCCCGCCCCACCATGAGTGGTCTCGCCATCGCCTCAGCTCAAGTGGTTGCAGATCATCGTCGCGGTCGATCCTGGGAGGTTATGGCCTGCCAGGCTGCTCAGGTTCGAATGAGAGCGCCTCGTGCCGGATACCGCAGGCATGGAGCGGGAGAGGACCGAACTGCAACTAGCTATGAAGGCGGACCCAAAGCTTCAAAGCGGGGGAGGCCGGCCACGGCCTGGCGGCGCAACCACGCGATCGTGAGGGACCGGTTCACACCCTATGCGCAGGACTGGGAGGAGGAACTGGTGTGCGAGCCAAGGTATCGGGTGATGACCCTGGCGGGCTGGCCAGGGTGCGCGTCACACCCGACCTTATTGTAATGAGGATGGTTCGACAGGTTGCACCTGCTTGTGCATCGGCGGCTTGTCAACCACCATTCTAGCCGGAGGTGCAACGCTTGCATATGATCAACTCGGTGGAGCCGACCCGCCTACGCGCCGAAAATGGACCCTTGCTCTGCCCGCTAGGCTGGCATAGTGTGAAGGCAACGCCGCCCGCCGTCGCGGGCGGCTCCCCTCGAGGGCATTGGGCAGGCATTCTCTGCGCGCGTTGATTGGAAAAGGCGAAGCACAATTGGCAGATGACATGGAAATCATCATTCTTCCCATTTCTATTCTCTTCATCACCGGCCCGATTGCCGCCAGGGTCTTCATTGTCCTGCTTGAAAAAAGCCACTGGCGCGGGCTAGCCATCCTCTGGCTGGGCCTTGGCCTCACGGCTGTTCTCCTCGGCCTCTTCATCACCTACACCTTTGGCAACTTCTTTCCCGGGCCTGGCTGCTTTACCTCTCTACTCACGCCGCTTTTCGCCATTGTTACCTTCCTGACCTTTCGCTTCCGAGCCAAGCGGATCTATGAGGCTCTCAGCGGCGATTGGGCCCGGCGGCGGTGGTTCATGGCTGGGACCCTTCTGATACCGTTTCTACAACTGTCCGCGCCCGTCATCAGTTACGGCTACGGACAGACGTGCGACGCACTGAACCGGCAGGCCGCCGAGTCTCTCATCGTCGCGCTCGAAAGGCACAAGACCGAAACCGGAAGCTATTCTTCTCCGAGCGATCTAGACAGTCCGTACCAAGCGGATCTTGAATTCCTCGTGCCGCGCTATGTACCTTCCATTCCTCCGCACGCCTGTGCCGTAGCATTCTTCAACCGCCCCGATCCATACTATCCAGTCGACGATAGCTGGAATCTCTACCACTGCAACAATAGCCCTGGCCACGAGGTTTTGCTGATGGTACCCATCATAGGGAGCGACTCGCAGCAGATTTACAACCTGAGCACTGGCCAATGGTCGAGAGGTAACGCGTTAGATGGATACTGCAATTATCTGAATTAGGCCACGTGTCTCATCCTGGCCGTGCCCGCCCAACCCGCGCTTCCAACCGAGGCGCTCCGCGCGCGGCTGAAGCGCACCGTTAGGCGGCTACTAGCCGCCAAAGGATCGACAGGAGTGGAAACTAGTATAGCTCTTTTGTTCGCCACGACAATTGCTCGGCCTCCTGCGGTCCACGATTACAGTAAAGAGTGATAGCCGAGGTAGTTGGTGCTGATGCAGGCCGGGAGGGGAGCGCCTTATTCGGCATTGCCGACAAGTTCGGGCTCGAATTGCAAACGATACACTGGAGCGACCTCGAGGTTTTCCAAAGTGATCCTCACGTGCTCAGACCTGGTATGCAGCTTGCCATCGTCGTCCCCGATGGGTCGGCGAAGAAGCGAGATTCTGGTCTATCTTAGTGGACAATTCCCGGATTATTTCTCTGTAGTGCCGGGATTGCTGTCGGTGTCCACGACCGGTCCCTGCACACGGAAATCGCGCCACTAGGGTTTCAGTAATCCTCGGAGTACACCCCGGACGCGAGCCGGGGATCGCACACGAATCGAGGTAACTCGGATGGAAAGCTTGATAGGTCATTCTCTCGGAAGATATCGGGTTGTCACTCTGCTGGGTGAGGGCGGGATGGGCGCCGTGTTCAAGGGACACGACGCGACCTTGCAGCGCGAGGTGGCGATCAAGGTCCTTCACCCCCACATCGCCCGCCAGAAGGACTTCCAGGAACGCTTCCTCCACGAAGCCCGCACCGCCGCCCGGCTGGATCACCCGGGGATCGTCAAGGTTCATGACTTCGGTCAGTCAAGCGACCATCTGTACATCGTTATGGAGCTCATCCCGGGGGCCAATCTGCGCAAGCTTCTCAACGATCTCAAGGCTCAAGGCAAGTGGATCGTCCTGCCCGAGTCGATCGAGCTCATCCGTCAGGTGTGCCTCGCCGTTGACTACGCCCATCGTCAAGGGATCCTTCACCGCGACCTCAAGCCCGAGAACATCATGCTCAAGCCCGAGCCCATCGAGGGCCTGCCCTACCGCCCCGTGCTCACCGACCTGGGCCTGGCCAAACTCGCCGAAGGCGGCTTCGAAACTCGCGAAGGAACTTCGATGGGAACCCCGGCCTACATGTCCCCCGAGCAAGCCGACGGCCAACCCACCGACTCCCGGAGCGATGTCTACTCCCTGGGCATCCTGCTTTTCGAACTCGCCGTCGGCCGGCTGCCTTTCCCGGCCAAGACCATCACCGAGGCCATCCGCTACCACACCAAGGAACCGCCTCCTCCGCCTCGCTCCCTGCGGCCCGATCTCCCCGAATCCGTCGAGCGCGTCATCTTGACCGCGCTCGCCAAGGCACCCGCCGAACGCTTCTCCGACGCCAGGGCGATGGCCGACGCCCTCATCAAGCCCGTCCAGGCGCCGACCGCCCTCGTCGAACCCACGGCCGCCGCTCCCCAAGGCTCCGTCAGCCTGATGACGGAGTACGAGCGCAGCCTCGTCGAACCTCGCGGTCCTTCGGCCCTGGCCGCTTTCCCTCCCCTCGATTCCAAGATCACCCGCGACCAGTTCACCGTCCTCATCCCCGACGCCACCGCTCGCAGCGTTCCGCTCGAGGGCAAGACTGTCACCGTCGGTCGCGATTCGACCAACGATCTGGTCCTCGACCGGAATAGGATCTCCCGCCAGCACGCCCGGATCACCTTCGACGGCACCCACTATCAGGTGACCGACCTGGGCAGTACCAACGGCACTTACCTGGGCACAACCCAGCTCCTGTCCGGAGTCCCGGAGACCTGGAGACCGGAGCTCCCCCTCCGCATCGGCGACGTCTTCCTGCGCCTCGAACGCCGATCCGTCGCCCCGCAAGGCACCCTCGTCCGAGCCGATGGCTCCCCGGCCGATCACACCCGGGTCTATACCAGCACCGGCGAGGGGCGGGTGGCCGCCTTCATCGAACAGCCCGATCTCGAGGTCGAGGCGGGAGGCTTAACACAGGTTCAGGTCACGGTGCTCAACCAGGGCAATCTCGTCGACCACTTCCTGGCTAAGGTGGGCGGGATCACCGAGGCCTGGGTCGAGACGCCTGCGCCGCTGCGCCTGATGCCCGGCCTTCAGGGCACCCTCACGATCAACCTCCGTCCCCCTCGCTCACCGGCAAGTCGCGCCGGGCGCCATCCGCTGTCGGTCGCCGTCACCAGTCAGGACGACCCGCGTCAAATGGTCACCGCCACCGCCATGCTCTCAATCAAACCCTACGCTATGCTCCGGCTTCAACTCGAACCGGAGAGGGTTCGCGCCGGCCGCCCGGCCCGCGTCGTGATCGAGAACCAGGGCAACAGCCCGTCGACCTCCCGCATCCAGTGGCAAGACCGCGGAGAGGAGCTGTCCTTCCAACCCTCCCAGATCCAGGTCACGCTGCCCGAGGGCCAGAAGCAGGGCATCATCTTCCGCGCCCGCCCGAAGAAGCGCCGGCTGGTGGGCGGCGTACAGAGCCACCCGTTCTCCGTCTCGGCGACCCAGGAACGTGGGGAGGCCCTCTCGAGTAACGGCGAGCTGCTGGCTCCGGCACTCATCGTCGGATGGGTGCCGCCCTTAGTCATCGCACTGGCAGCAGTCCTGTGCATCGGTGGCTTCCTGATCGGAAGCGCGATTATTGGTGGAAGGAACGCCACGGCGACCGCCGAGGCCACAAGGATTGCCGGCATAGACACCGACGGCGACAGCATCCCCGACCGACGCGAGCTCGAACTTGGCTTGAGCTCCATCAATAAGGACACCGACGGCGACGGGCTGGACGACAAGGAGGAGGTGGACGGGCCGACCGATCCGACGAACCCCGACAGCGATGGTGATGGACTTCTCGACGGAGCCGAGATCAACAACGGAACCGATCCGCTGAATGTCGACAGCGATGGGGATACGTTGTCCGACGGCGAGGAGGTCAATACCCTCTACACAAGCCCGATTAACCCCGATACGGATGGGGATGGGCTCAACGACAATGTCGATCCTTCGCCAGGCCAGCTCCCCACGGTCACCGTTCCACCGACAGAAACGGCGACTCCCACCGAGACGACTCCACCGACCGTCGCGCCCTCGGTGACCGTTCCGCCCACGCCGACCTTGACCGTTACGCCGGTGTTCGCTAGCAGCGGGTTCATTACCTACCGCGTCCAGCAGGGAGGGACAACAACGATCTTCATCCAACAGAGGAACGGCGACCCAGTCACGCTGATCAGCAGCAGCGGGGACGCCGAGATTCTTGACTATACAGCTAGCGGCGGAGGACGGTTCGCGATTTGGATCAGGCAGGGCGGTTCGGAGACCGTCTCGATCGTCCGAGCAGATGGCGGGACCATTCTTGCCGGGATCAACCAGGGTTGGTCGACGGTGATCGACGGCGACTGGTCCATCAATGGCCAGCGCCTGGTCGTCGAAGCTAACGCGGGATACTACTATTTCGATGCTGACGGGAACTTCCTGGCAAGGGCCACTTTCCCGCCTTAGGCGGGTAGAGATCCGCTGTTCTTCTCGTGAGGCGCTCTGTGCTGCGAGCTTTCCATAACGGTTCGGCGAGACATTATCTCCTCAGGTAGCCAGGAGAGACCCATGAAAAGCACATTTCGACGATACTTAGTTCTGCTCAGCGTGGCACTTGTATTGATGGCCTGCAACAACGAAGGCGTTGCCAGTTTCTCGCCGGCGAACGACCGCGTCGCGGTGATCACGAACACTCAGCACTTGTATACGAGCAATCCCCAGGGGGGCAGTGTCGTCAAGATCGACACCGCTCAGATCTTCACCGGGTTCGACGTTTCGTTCGATCCATTCGGCACTAAGATCCTGTACGCCACCTCGAGCGGATTGTGTTATGTCTCCTCAACCGGTGGCAGTAGGTCCTGCCCGGCCTCATTGCCCTCTGGGGTAATCTCCGGCTTTCTCTCCTACATTCCAAGCGGCGAGTTCGTGGCGGCCTACCAGGCGAGCGGAGGGTTCACGATGGTCGTTTACACGGCGTCCGGTACCGCGACCCAATTCCAGCCGAACATCGATCAGTTCTTCGTCGCCGCCGATGCTTACAAGGTCAAGCGTGGCACGAACGGCGAGGAGTGGTTCGTCAAGCCATTCAACAAACCAAGTGGCGCCCAGAGCCTTCGCTGGGTGGTGCTAAAAGGAAGCCAGGCGCTGCTCTACACCGCAGCTGGCACCCTTACAGGACCGACCGCGCTTCCCCGTCAGATCAGCAGTGCCGTCCGAGACGTCTTGAGCGCCCGAGTGGTGAAAGATATCACGTCCGGAGCGGTGTCTCCCGATGGGACAAAGCTGGTATTCCGCACGAAGTCAGGTGACTCGAATTACGCGCTGTATGTATTGGACTTGAACACGAACTCCGGAAGCTTTGTCCAGCTGGTCAGCGGAGCCAGCTTTCGGATCCTATACGCCTTCTCTCCAGACAGCCAGCAAGTGGTTTACGAATCAAACGACGGAGGCAGATCGGTCTGGATCGCCAATGCTGATGGAAGCAACCCGCGCAAGCTTGCCGACAATGCCTCGATGCCCGAATGGCACTAGGTTTCTCACTGGGTTCTCGCAATGACCCATCAGGTGGCCGCACCCTGGCCTGGCTTGGGAAGTACCTCGGCTAGATCCCCCTCCCCACCATCGAGATCAAGAGTCGGGGAGCGATGCCCGGTCCATACGCATCGCTCCCCCTTATGTCCCTTGACGAAATTGCGCCATGCTCGTGGCTTGGACTGAGCGAGATGAAAACCTCCCTGCGGCAACCCCTTGACTCTCCTGTCGCTGGAGGTTGTATCCTGTGAGATGAAGGCGGAAGGAGATCCAAACCGGCGTGTTCAAGATCAGTGATTTTTCCAAGCTCTGCCAGGTACCCGTGAGGACTCTGCGCTACTACGACGAGATCGGCCTGCTGCACCCGGCGAAGGTCGACAGCCTCACCGGCTACCGCTCGTACAACCTGGACCAGCTCCCGCGCCTCAACATGCTGTTGGCGCTGCGGGACCTTGGGTCCACGCTCGGGCAGGAGGCGGAGCTCATAGAGGAGCGGGTCAGTGTCGAGCAAGTGCGGGGCTTGCTCAGATGAAGCGGCTCAGTGAGGGAGGCGGCGCTCGAGACAGACCAGCGTAGGCCAGGGATCACCCGTCTGGTGCGCCGTACTTCCTGAGCTGGTCGGCCAGGTTGAGGATGACATCTTTGAGCGCGAGTTTCTCTCGCCACTCCGCCGGGATGCCTACTTCGCCGAAGTATGCGCCGGCCAATTGGCCGTAGACGGCACCGGTCGTATCGGCGTCATCGCCGAGGTTCACAGCGAGCAGCGCGCCTGTACGGAAATCGTCAGACTTATGGAATGCCCATAGCGCCGCCTGCAGAGTCTCGATAACGTACCCGCCGGCCTCGATCTCGTCCGCCTTGAGGGTCTTGAACGAGCCGGCGGCGACCTCGGACACCTTGGGGGAAAGGGGCGCCTCGTCCCACAATCCGGGGACGGGGGAGAATCCGTCGGCGAGCAATTCGTCTTTGCTGCGTCCTTCGAGCGCACCCAGGATCAAGCCGGCAAAGTACCGGCACGCATCGACCGCATCGAGGGCGCCGTGGGTTGTGCGGGAGCTGTCGGCGGCGTGTGCGATGGCCTGGCGCGGGTTCGAGGCAAAGAACAACGGAACAGGGGCTAGGCGCATCAGCGAGCCGTTCCCGGCCGTGTCCGGCGCAGTAGGGCCGCTATACGGGTTCCTGGATGTCTCATACTTCGCCAGGGCGGCGCGCACGGTGTTGCCGACATCGAAGCGGGCGCCGGTGCTGCTCATGTACCCTTCGCGCAGCCAGCGCAGATAGCGCTCGATCTGATCCGTCGGATCGAATCCGCCGGTCTCGACCAGGCTGGCGGCCAGGCAAAGCGCCATCGACGTGTCATCCGTCCACTGGCCCGGCCGCAGATGGAATGGGCCCCCGCCGACCATGTCGTCGATCGGGGTGAAGGTCCCCTGAGGTTTGAACTCGAGAGTCGTTCCGAGTGCGTCTCCGGCCGCCAGGCCGAGCATCGCGCCGCGGAACCGGTCCTTGGTCAGCGTGACAAGTCCTCCTGGTTGATCTACACCGCGATCCGTTTCAATCATACCGCAGGTGGGAAGCTAAGCCGGGATCGAGGATGCCCTGGGCAGGCCAGGGAGCGAGGTCGAAGGACCCCCAAGCCGCCCCTCTGACTTCGGCCTGACTCCCCATTTGTCCCTGGTTTGAGGAAGACAGGGACCGGCGAGGATGCCGGCCCGAGACTGTTTTCAGGATTTCCCTTCCCCGCCCACCCTGGCCCATCCGGCCAGTAGAGAAGGCGCAGGTGGATCGGATCCGGCGGTTGGCCTCAGCCGGTCGGTCAAGCCTCTACGGGCTCGGCCACCAGCCTCGCCTTGATGGTTCCGATCAGACCCAGGAGGCTGCGGGCGAGGGGCTGGGTCTTCCCCCCCTGTAACAGGGGATCCCCCCGGTTGATGGAAGTCATCACCGTCTGACGGTCAAACGGGATCTCGGCGGCGACCTCCATCTTGAGGTGGTCGGCGATCTGCCGGGCGCTGATCGAATCCTTGCGATCGACGCTGTTCAGCACCAGGCAGATTCTCTCCTTCGGGATACCGGAGTCCTGGAGCAAGCTACAGAACTTGGTGGTGTTCTTGATCGATGACATGTCGGGGGCCATGACCGTCACAAGGAGGTCGGCAATCTCAATGATGGCTTCCGTGTGTTCGTCGAGGCCGGTAGCCGTGTCCACCAAGACGTAGGTGAACCTCGTCAACAGATAGTCGAGCACCTTACGCATTGCCGCCACCGAAACGCTTTGCGCGTCATCAAGCGTAGGCGGCGCAGCGAGCACCTTGAGCCCGTTGTCGTGGATCGTCAGCACGTCGGCAACGATCTGCGAATCAAGCTCATCGGCATAGGGCGCCAGGTCGGCAATAGAGGCGTTGTGCGGCAGGTTAAGGAAAAGGGCGACATCGCCGAACTTGAGATCGGCGTCGACGAGCAGCGTCGGCGTGTCGTCGGTTTGAAGCTTGAGGGCCAGATTGGTCGCCAGCATCGTGCATCCGACTCCGCCCTTGGCGCTGCAGACCGCGATGAGTTTCCCGCGTTCGCTGGGGGCATCGGGGAATGGACCTTGAGGCACGAAGATCGGCCCGGTCACCGCTTTCCTTCTTTCGCGGCGTTCCCAGGCCCGGCGGATCGTCGAGGCCAGCTTCTCGCCGGAGGGCGGCATGATGAGCACGTCCCGGATCCCGGCGTTCATGGCACGTTTCATTGTCCCGACGTCGCTTTCGATGGAGAGCAGGACGAGCTCGGCCAGCGGCCGCTTTTCAAGGATGGCGGCCGCCGTCGAGATGCCGTCATTGTCGGGAAGCTCGATGTCGATCAGCACGACTTCCGGGTCCATGTCCTCGAGGCGCTGAAGGGCCTCCTGGCATGAGCTGGCCGTAGCCTCGAGCCGAATGTCAGGCTCGAACTGGATCATCCGGGTGATGAACTCCAGCGTTGCGCTGTGGCTGTCGACGACGAAAACTCGGATTTCGCTCATGGCCCCAGACTCCCAGCCGCGCGGCTTGACCTGGCAACCGTATCAGGAACAGCCGCTCTCACGGCGCCTCGTTCGGTCCTGTCGAGGCCGACAGTCTCAGGCGAGGGAGCCCATTTCAGCTCGTTGCCTTCCCCCGCTCCGACCCTCGCCGCGCCTGGTCCGGCCCGCCCAACTGCCCGGATCGAGCGGCAGGAGCTGCCCCCGGAGGTGAGCCGATCTCATGGTCACACCGGCGTATACAGGGCCGCGACGATACGGTTCGGCCGGTCGTCCCCCCTGTGCAAGACCTATAAGGTTTGAGGCCAGGAAGGTATAAATACAGACGCATGCAGGTGGGAAGATAGACCTTCTGTGATTATCCCAGGACCAAGGGTGGGAGGACCATACGATTTCCTTACAGTTTTTCTACAGAAACGGGACAATAAAGCCCCGGGTACCGGACTTCAATCCGAATGTCGCGTTTCCTCATCAACGCTTTCACTCGCCGGCTCCCCTCTGATCCCTGTCCGGCGGGAAAGGCCAGCACTGCGGAGCCGCCCTGAAGAATGAAGGGGACCTTAGAGCCTCCTTTCTCCAGACGAACTACAAGCCGCAGAGAGGGCCTGGCTCTTTTTGGCCCCGTCAAGAGAGCCGCGGCCGGGTGGGGAGACGGGCGAGGTCCCGGACAAGATAGCTCGCTCGGGCATCGTCGGAGCACTGATCATCCCCATTCAGCCCATGCCACGCGGACGACGGAACTGGGCGCACAAGGCGGTGTTCCATCGACCGCAAGTGCGGCCTGCGGCAGCGCTTCAGAAGGCGACAGCGTCCGCTCAACAGTCAACCATCGTTGACATGGATCCTTTCCGCGCTCCACACACAGATCTTGCTAGAATAGCCATCAACCGAACCATGGCGGCTGGATAGCCTCAAGGTACTCCCTGGAGTACACTTGCCGACTTAGCCGCTGTGCCCGGCGAGGGGTCCCGCCCTCGAGCGGATCCTTTCCCTCTCCATCGCCGGCTCTCAGGAGCCCTGACCAATGGCCATTGTCGCCGGTCAGAAGATCGGCCCATACGTCATCTTGAAGAAACTCGGTGAGGGCGGCATGGGCACGGTCTACCAGGCCGAACAACCCTCAATTCACCGGTTGGTCGTGATCAAAGTCCTCATCACCGGCCTGGCCCGCGATCGGGATATGCTCGATCGCTTTCGACGCGAAGTCGACATGCTGGCGCAACTCGAACATCCGCATGTGCTGCCGGTATACGACTTCGGCGAGGTCGAAGGTGAACCGTATATCGTCATGCGCCACGTGGGAGGCGGCTCACTTCTCGACCGCCTCAAAGCGCGGTTGTTGACACGTGAAGAGTTGCTGCGCGTCTTCGATGAAGTCGCCAACGCGCTGGACTATGCCCACGAGCGAGACATCATCCATCGCGATCTCAAGCCGGCGAACATCTTGCTTGATGAACGAGGCTATGCCTACCTGGCGGACTTCGGGTTGGCCAAGACGATGGAAGGCTCGCGCGATCTGACGGAAACGGGTCACGTGCTCGGCACTCCGGCCTATATGTCTCCCGAACAGGCGCGCGGAGAGAAACTTGACAAGCGTAGCGACATCTACTCCTTCGCAGTGATGTTATATGAGGCGCTGAGCGGGGAGCTGCCTTTCGAGGCGACAACCCCGATGGCTTTCTTGATGAAGCAGATCACAGATCCGCCTCGATCGATCTTGACGGTGGCTCCCGATCTTCCACCGGCAGTCGACGCTGTCTTCACGCGGGCTCTTGCCAAGGAGCGGGAGGGCCGTCCCGACCGTGCCGGCGATCTGATGGCTGACCTCCGAGCGGCGCTCGGCGAAGCCGCCGGCGCGGGCGCCGCCGGCGGGGCGATCGTCGGGCAGCCGGCTTCGGCCCGCCCATCAGCCCGCGACTCTTCCCTCCCGGCCCCTTCCTTGCCACGCCCTGCCACGCGCTGGGCGATCCCGGCTGTATTAGGCCTCGGGGCGATCTTGATCCTGGTAATTGCGTCGGTCGTGGTGGCCGGCTACATTTTTCGCGACCGGTTTTTCGGTCCGACAGTCTCTACTTATGTGGTGGGAGACTCGCCCAGGGCTCTTCTCTCCGCCGGCAACTCGGTTTGGGTCGCCAGCTTCCTCGACAGTACGCTGACCCAACTTGGTACCCAGGGTTGCGCTGGGTCGGCCGAGACTTGCGGCCAGACTCTGAATGCCTACCATGTCGCCGACCTCCCGGCCGGGCTGGCATTTGACGGCCAAGCGCTGTGGACCGCCAGCGGGCTCCCTCCACTCTTGACTCGGCTCGACCCCGCCACCGGCGCAGAGATCGGACGGTTCGAGATCCCGAGCGTGCCCCATTCGTTGCTCCTGGCCCACGACCACTTCTGGACGGTCAATACCCTTGGGAACTCGATCACCAAAGCCGGCCTGGATGGCAGCCTCGTCGGTGAGTACCCGGTCGGCCGGGCCCCGGCCGGTATGGCGGATGATGGTGAATGGCTATGGGTGGCCGCCCAGCAAGATGGGGCGGTGATCAAAGTCGATCCGGCAACGGGGGAAGTGATCGGCCGAGTCGATCTCCCGGGCGGACCGAGCGCGCTGGCCTTTGACGGCCGACTGTTGTGGGTGACCCTGCAGCAAACAGGCGAAATCGTGTCCATCGATCCGATCAGCCGCGAGGTGAGGTCACGCGTCCGGGTCGGTGAGAGCCCGATCGCCATCCTATATGACGGAGAGACGCTGTGGTCTGCCGATCAAGTTTCGGATACGGTGACCCGCATCGATCCGGCGACCGCCTCAGTCCTGGCGACGATCAGCGTCGGGGATGGGCCGTACGCACTCGCCTGGGTCGCGTGCGGCACGGGCTGCGGTGACTTGTGGGTGGCGAACGAAGTTGGAGACAGCGTCAGCCGGATCCGGATCGAATGAAGGGAAGCCCGGTGTGACGCCGGACCTCAGAGCGCCCAACATACCCGGGTTCAACATCCTCGAGCCAGCCGGCTACGGCGGCATGGGCACCGTCTACAAGGCCGAACAGCAGACCCCGCGCCGGATCGTCGCCCTCAAGGTTCTGACCGCGGCCCGGCCCGACGCTGCCTCCCGGGCCAAGTTCCAACACGAAGCCTCGGTCATCGCCGGCCTCGAACACCCTCACATTCTCCCTTTATATGGATACGGGGAACATGACGGGATGCAGTACCTCGTCCTGCGCTACCTCCCAGGAGGAAGTGTGGCCGATCGCCTTCGCGCCGGCGCCGTCGATCTGGCCCAGGCCGAGCAGTGGGTAAGCGGCATCGCCGAGGCCCTGGCTTTCGCCCACCAGCACAATGTCATCCATCGCGACGTGAAGCCGAGCAACATCCTGCTCGACGAGGCCGGCCGGGCCTATCTGACCGACTTCGGGATCGCCGGGGCCATGGCGGATGCCCGCCAGGGGCTACCGACAGGCAGCGCGGCCTACATGTCGCCGGAGCAAGGTGCCGGCGAAGCCGTCGACCATCGCGCCGACATCTACTCGCTTGCGGCGACGTTGTACGAGATGCTCACAGGCAAGAAACCCTACGAGGCTGAATCGGCTTTGGGTGTGATCGTGCGTCATATGCACGACCCGGTGCCCTCGGCCCGGGCGATCAACCCGGCCATCCCTCCGGCGGTGGACGACCTGATCCAGTGGGGAATGGCCAAGGACCGGCGCTTTCGGACGCCGTCGTCCGATGAGTTCGTGCTTTCTCTTCGTGAGGCAATGGCTCGTCCGGATCAACGAATTCGGCCGCCCGACACTCCCCCGCCGGGCGCGGGCGGCGGTGCGGCAGGCGTTGCGGTCGCCGCTCAAGAAACACGCAAACGACCGATCGTGGTCTACCTGGGCTTGGGCTTGATCCCTGTTTGCCTGATCGGACTGGCTCTCCTCGGAGGCGGTGCGTTTGCCCTCTTCGGAAAGCCGTCAGCGACACCTCAGCCCTCTTCCACCCGACTCCCGACGGCGTCGCCGACCGCCGTCCCCCCACCTACGCCGGAAGGTCAATTGCTATCCGACGATTTTTCGGAACCCTCCAGCGGGTTCGCCGTGCAGAACGACAGTGATGGCGGCGTCGCCTACGTTGACGGAGTTCTCGAGATATCGGTCCTGAGAGAGCGGGTCGAATGGATCTCTCCCTCCGGGCGGGTCGCGAGCCAGGACGTCGATGTGCAGGTTGTCACCTGGCAGGTGTCCGGGCCAGCTCGCAACGAGGTGGCGGTGTTGTGTCGTTGGGTGGATCAGGACAACTATACGGCGTTCGCCATAAGCGGAGATGAGACCTTCTCTATCTGGCAGAAACGGGATGGGGAGACGGACAGGTTGCGCGACTGGAGCCCGGCTACCGCCGCGGCGATCACGATCGGGGAGCCTCAGCAGATCCACGTGACCTGCGTCGGCTCCTCGCTGACGTTCGAAGTGAACGGTGTCCTCTTGGCGCAGGTGACCGATCCGTCCCCCGCCGGAGGCGATGTGGCGCTGATGGCCGGTTTGCGTGAACCCGGAGAGCTCGTCGTCCGGTTCGATGACATCCGGGTCACGCATTGATTTGGCGTGAAGTGTGCCGCTGAGTGGCAAGCTTCTCACTCCCTGGAATTCTCTCAGGGGTTGTCAGTCAGGGCACGAAATAGTTGTCCAATTCCGAGGTGTAGGTCGATCCTTCGGACGAGGACTCAAGTCGGACGATACCCACGCCTTCGGCATACCAGATGGTCGATTCGGAGGTGGTCGTGAAGGAGCCGAAGTCAGAAGTCGAAGACACGGTGCTTGTCGTGTGTACCGGGATGACGTCGAACGTTCCAAGGCCGGTAGTCAGAGTCTGGCGATCACCGGCGGTGTGTGACTCATCGACCACGGCCGTGAAATCGACGGATATCCCTTCGACGGCCCCAGTCAGGGTCTGAGTATAGCTGCTGGTCCATGAGGCCCCCGGCTGGAATTGATCCCCCGGCAGAAGGGGTGAGCCGGACTGAGAGGTCATACTGAACTCGAATGATCCGAGCTGGTCCAGGCTCATGTTCGCAAGTTCAAAGAATTGAACTCCATCGCCGCTACAAGTCCAGTCGTAGACGAATGACCCTCCCTCGAAGTCCATAGCAACGGAGGCCGAAGCGTTCGAAAGGTCCCCGCTGACACCGGTGACTATCCATGTATAGCTGAAGCCGCTGCCGGAGTACGACCAGGTGGCCCCTTGCCGCAGGGGGAAGTAAGGGTGATCGCAAGCCGTTTCCGGTTGGAAAGTTGTGGTTGATTGCGATGGCTCATCGATGTCATGTTGAATGCTCGTCAGGAAGGCGCGCAACGTGTCCTCGTTCGAGGCCGGGAGGTAGGAGGCACCGGGTGCGTCTTCCACCATCGACTTGATGGCCTGCGCTTCTTCTTGCGGTACTTGGAAGCCGATCACATACGTTCGCAGATCGATCCCGGCCCGCTCAGCCTCTTGGGCGATCAGCGCTCCAGACTCGGGATTGCATGAGTCCGAACCCCCGGTAACCACGACCAACGAGTGCGGGCCGCCGGTTGAAGACAGGTCGCGGATCGCGGCGATCATGGCCTGCGCCAGGGCCGAGTCCGAAGACGGTCCGGCCTTCAGCCCCACGAGCTCGTCGGCGATCGCCGATTGGTTGGCCTGGGCGAAGGGCACGAGAAGCTGGGTGTCCTCGCAAGAGACATCGACGGCTCCGGATCCGAACACGCGCAATCCCGCCGAGACGTCCGGGCTGGCCGGACGGACGATCTCCGATAGAACGCTTTGGGCGATGGCCAGGCGCGTGCCTCCCTCGGCGGGCTCGTTCATCCGCGGCGAGGTGTCCAAGATGTAGGCGACCGTCGGTTGTCCGGCCGCGGCCTGGTTCCGGCGCAGATAGAAGAACCCGGCGACGGCCGCACCGATGACGCAGGCGATCAAGATCAACGCACCGCACGCGCCGAGTACGATCAGCAGGGGCCTTCGTGGTCCTTTCGCTGGGGGAGTGCCCTGTACGCTCACGGTTTACCTCGGGTAAGCCAGGATTATAGCTTCGCTGTAAGGGTGATGGGCATTTCCGGATTCGGCGTAACCCAGCATGAAGGCAGGGTGTGGGGCCTGGTACACATGCCGCGTGGTGCATTGGCCTGCGAAAGGTCAGCGGCCTGGGATGATAATCGTGAAGACGCTCCCCCGGCCAGTTTGAGTTTCGACTCCTACCGACCCACCATGCGCTTCGACAATCGTCCGGGTGAGGTAGAGACCCAGACCGGTCCCGCCGCGGCCGCCCGGATCATCTGTCGGCCTTAGATGAGGTTTCTCGAAGAGCGCGGCCTGGTCCACCTCCGAGATGCCCGGGCCGTGATCGATGACCCGGATTTCGACCCCGTCGCCTGTTTGGCCCGCCTCAACTTGCACCACCGTGCCACGGTCTGAGTATTGGATGGCGTTCTCCACCAGATTGCCCAGGGCCTGCCTGAGCCAGTCTCGGTCAGCGCGCATCTGAGGCGGCGGATCCTGTGTTTTCCAAGTAAGCTCGATCCCATTCTCTTGTGCCAGCATCTCATAGGACGGCAGGGTATCACTCAGGAGTACATCCACCCGCAGCGTCTTCAAGTTCAGCTCGACAGAGCCGGCCTCCATTTTGGCTGTGCCGACGACGTCTTCGACAAGTTTCCCGAGGTGACGTGCGTCTTGCAGAGCCCGCGAGAGGAAGTCCTTGCGCACCTCGGGGTCTTCCACCTGATCACCGGCAAGGAGCTCGAGGAAACCCAACAGGGTGTGCAGTGGTGTCCGCAGGCTGTGAGAGGCGCTGATCAGGAATTGCTCCTTGGTACGCAGGAATTCTCGTTCCGCCTCCTCCACCCGCTTGCGCTCACTGATGTCGGTGAACACAGCGACCGTCCCGGAAAACTTGCCGTCCTCGCGCCGCGGCCTCCCGCTTACAAGCACCGGGACGCGCTGGCCGCTCTTGGTGTTGATCAGTACTTCGTAGCGATCGCTCACGCCCTGGCGCCGCCTGGCATCCGCCGCTTCCACCACCCGTTGCTGGTCCTCCGAAAGGAAGCTGGTCCAATGTCGACCCAGCATTTCCGCCTGGGTGTAGCCGAAGAGGCTGGCTGCTGCAGGGTTGACATAGGCAAAGTTGCCACGGCGGTCCTGAACCGCCACGCCGTCGGCCATCTCGTTCAGGATCGATTCGTTGAATTCAGACAGCTGCCTGAGCTCCAATTCGGCGCGTTGTCGTTCTGCCAACTCCTGATTGGCCTGGGTAAACAGGCGAGCGTTCTCAATCGCCACGGCAGCCTGATCGGCGAAGGTCTGGAGCAGATCGGCGTGGGCCTGGGTGTAGAACCCCTCCGCCTCGCTGCATAAATTCAGAACGCCGATAACCATGCCTTTGCTCCTGATCGGCGCTGCGGCGTATGAGCGAATCCACTCAGTCCCTGGGAACTCCAGCCAGTCGGCCGCGGTACTCACATCCGAGATGGCGTAGGGGCGGCCTGTGCTCACAATGCGTTGGAAGTTGAGGACATCTTCGACCGGTAATCGCTGGCTCTCCAACCAGTCCTCCAAACCCCGCTCGCGGTAGCCTCGACCGCGAACGCCGAACAGGATGTTGCTCGTTTCACCTTGACCCAACATCATGATGTCGACCGTGTCACTTGGAACCACCCGTCCGACGTTGGCCAGGATGTGATCCAGCACTTCGTCCAGGTTCAGGGTGCTGCTCAGTGCGGCGGCTGAGTCGCGCAGCGCGGCCTCGGTCGCCGCCAGACGCTCGGCCTCCAACACAGCCCTCTCGAGCTGCGCCACAGATATCGAGAGCGCCGATTCCGCATGCCGGCGTTCGGAGAGTTCATCCTTCACCTGTTGATAGAGCCGGCCGTTCTCAACGGCGATAGCCGCGTGCCGGCCGATCGCCAGACACAGCTCGATCTCCTCCTCGGTGAACTCCCTTCGGAGGCGGCTCTCCCAGAGCTCGGCATAGGCGCGGACCCTCCCGCCCGCCACAAAGGGGATTGTCAGCGTGCTCTTGCCCCCATAACGCTGCATGTGCCGGCGTTCGCTCTCGCTCAACTGAGGATCATCGACCTGAGCGATCATCGGTCTCCCCGCCTCAAGGTCTTCGACCGTCCCTGGGAATTCTTCCTCCAGGTTGTAGGTCTGTCCCAGGTCCGACTCGCGCTCGATGGCCGTGGGGCCGTAGTACTCCGCCACCACGGTAGATGTCTTGGTTCCCGGATCATAGGTGCAGATATAGGCGCTGGTGACCTCGATTAGATTGCACATCTCTTCGGTGATATGACCCAGGATGGTATCAAGATCGAGGGTCGATGAGATGACGTTGCTCGATTGGATCAAGTAAGTGAGCTGCCGCGTTCGCCTTCGCTCCTGGCGCACGAGGCGGGCGCTCTCGATGGCAAGCGCCATCTGCCCTCCGAGGACCATCGCCGTCTCCAGATCCTCGTCCTTGAATCGCTCTGCGTCTTCGATCTCCAGAAGGACGAGCGCCCCCTCCGGCTTGCCTGCCCGAATCAGTGGAACGCCGAGGATTGACTGGGCCCCGAAAAGTTGAAGCAACCCCTGGTTTACGACCGGGGAGGATCGGGCGTGGTTAACGTAACTCGGCCTTGCCTCGCGGACGACCTTGGGGGCCAAGGAGGTCGTGTCTTCCAAGGGCAGTCTGCGACCCAGGAATTGATCCCGGCCGACCCCATGCCCGGCGAAACCGACCAATTCCTCTCCATCGACCAGCCACACGAAGGCCGAGCTCACCCTGAAGACCTCGGTGCTCTCCTTGGAAATCAGATCGAGCACCTGCGTGAGCTCGAGCTCGGCCGTGAGCGACAGGCCGACGCGAGCCACGGCCTCCGCCAACCTGCGGTGCTTGCGCTCATCCTGCAGAAGTCGCTCGAGCTCGCGCTCGGCCGCCTTCCGCTCGGTGACATCGGTGATAATCCCCAGGATCGCCGGTTCGCCATGATAGTTGATCAAGCGGGTGGCGACGAGGGCGTCCAATAACTGGCCATCCTTGCGAGCGAGGCGAACGTCACGGGGCGGCCGTTCCCGGCCTCGCATATGCTCGGCGAAGTCAGCTTGGACGTCGTCGAGAGACTCAGGCGCAATGAGCCGCAGGAAATTGAAATCCGGGCGTGTGAGCTCAGCGGTGGGATATCCCGTTAGGCTCTCGATCGCGGCGTTGGTGTACACCAGCCGTCCAGCCTGGTTGACAAAGATGCCGTTGGGAGACTTAACGGCAAGGCCGCGGAAGAGCGCTTCCGATTCGAGCAGATCGCGCTCGGTTCGCTCGCGCTCCGTGATGTCCAGCAAGGTGCCGGCAATCGCCGGCCTTCCGTCCAACTCCACCACCTGGCCCAGCACCTCGCACTGGATCTGGCGCCCGTCCTTGCGCAGACCACGGAAGGTGTAGTGGACACTCTCAACCTCCCCGGCCTCACGCCGCCGGATGTACTCGGCGACTTTGGGTCGATCGTCCGGATGGGTGAGATCGGCCGGGCCAACTCGACCTTCCAACTCCTCCCGGCTGTAGCCGAAGATGCCCGCCAAAGCCGGGTTCACGTAGAGGAATCTGCCGTCCTGGAAGATGTAGATGCCGACTATCGAGCCTTCGGAGACCATCTCGAAGAGTCGCATCCGCTCCGCGGTCGAGGCCCGGGGGTCGATCGGTTCGAGTGTCGCCGGCGCGTCGGAAACCGGGCGAGGCCGTGCTCTCCGGCCTTCTCCTGGTGTGGATTTCCTCTTTCCGGACTTGGGGGGATCAACCCGCCGCTTCGTTGGCGCCATACTTGCCCCTCGTCAACAGCCAGCACCGGCGAGAAGAATCGGTCTGACTATGCCCGTGGACGGTTCGCCTGAGGGAGACGTCCGCCTCCGGCACTCACCGCCGGCGGACAAGCGTATCTTCTAGCACATTCCTAAGATTGCCGCCAATGGTGGCTCAGGTCGAACCAGCCGGTCGAAGCCGCCTGCGCCGCCTTGGAGGCTATCCTGACATCGGCTTGCCATCCCTCCCCATCTCCCAGCCCGACGCGATCCTTCCTGCTCACCAGCTCACACCGGCCAAGCGGGCCTTCGGAAGGGGTGAACAGGGGGATGGAGCTCTCGACCTTGCGCCATCGGCCCGCACCATTAATGCCGCACTGACTCGGCTGAGAGCCAAGGTCGAGACCGGGAATCGGATAGGAGGCCACACCCACTTGGAGTGACCCCTCAAGTTGCCTGAGCAGGTTCGAGACGCGAGGAAGGACGACCCGGGGCTACAGCCCTGTGGATCTGGCCGGCGCATCGCCTGCCCTCTACCCCCGTAGCACGGAGGTCGTCCGCCCACCTCAATTACACGACACGGTGATCACAGCATTCGGATCGCTGCCGACGTTGACAACGCCCCCGCCATCGCCGGTGACGTTGCCTGAGCAGGCGACGCCTTCGGCTTGCGCTTCGAGTTGCTTGATCCGCTCCGAGATTCCATCGAGGTGTGCGAGGACTTCAACGATCTCGACGGGAGAGAGGTCTACTGGGTACTCCAGGATCATCACGATTTCCTGGCGCTTGGTCCGGGCGAATTCGATCCATTCCCTGTCGGGGTAGACGTACACCCCATAGGCCCCCTCGGCGACTTCGACGGCAGTCTCACCACCTGGTGCCAGGGAGACGAGTTGTTGCGACCCCTTGGCTGCAACCACCACACTGACACCGAAGTCGGCGTTGTTGGTGATGAGTATCATGGGAGCGCAGCCCACGAGGACAAAGGCCGCGCAGATCAGGATGAGGCTCCTTAAGAGATGCCTTCGTTGGCTATGTCGTAGCATGCCCCATTCCATCTAACGGCAGAGCGTCGAACTTGAGACGACCAAGTCTGCTCCGGTCTCCGGTGTCTCACCCTTGAGCCTGATCACAATCGTCTCCGGCATGGTCACAAATTGGTAGTAGTTTCCGGATCGGACCGTCAGAGTGCAGCCCCCGAGGTTCGCCGCCCCGTCGGCGGTGACGAAATCCACCCGGTAGCGGCCGGGATTCTGGACGCGCCATCTCCGGACGTCGTAGGGGTTCATATCGAGTGAGGTCCCCATCGGTCCTGAGTCCTCAGGGACGTCGAGTTGGAGGATCGAGACCGCCATGGAGTCATCGCGGAAATTGACCACTTCGATGTCACCCGGCCCCAGTCCAACCAAGTTCATGAGCGACTCAGGGGTGAGGATCTGGGCCTTATAGGCCACGAAGCCGCCTAAGGCAAGGGCGAAGCATCCGCCCATCGCCAGCATGCAGCCTGCAGCCAGGATCTTGCCCCAGCCAACCCCTTTCTTCGGCTGCGGGCGTGCAGGTGCGGCGACGGCCCCCGAAGGCCGCGCCTGCTCAACTTGGAACAGCGACCGGCCTATCTGGACTCGATCCCCGGGTTTGAGCGTGGTCAGTCGAATCTTGGCGCCGTTGACAAACGTACCTCCCGGGGTGTTCTCGTCTCGAATGTAGAATGTGCCCTTTTGGTCCCAAAGCGTGGCATGAACGGACGAGACCAGCGGATCGGCGAGGACGATGTGATTGGCCCCCTGGCTGCCTATGCGCAGAACGGGGCCGATGGGATGCTCATGACCTTGGTCATCCAGTAGGGCGAGCGGCATCGGTCCTCCCGATGTCGGAGATGCCGGATGGTGACTGATTATCGCGCGAGGTGGGGAGGGTACCAATCACCCGAAAGACCCTGCCAGCGTCTCCGGCCGGGCAGGTGTCAGGTCGGCCAACACCGCGACGAAGTCAATGATCTGGAAACATCAGGATGCTGAGGAATGGGCTTCCAAGCTGGGGCGAAGCGATCCGGCGTCGGACTGTCGATCAGGCGCGGGGTAGGTCCTCCAGCATCGCCATCAAGGCTTGGCGCTGTGACGGCCCGCTGAACCAGCGGGCGAAGGCGATGCCGTGCTTGAGGAATTTCAGGTACTCCTGGGGGTCGACGTCTTTCCCGAAGTAATCGCGCAGCGTCCAATACAAGATGTAGATGTTCCCGGCGTTGATCAGGTGCGGCAGATAAGCGAACTCATCGACCGTCAATGGTGACAGACCAGGCCGTGACAGAAGGCGCCTCTGGTAGGCGGTGAGGAAAGTGCTGGCATCGGCGAGGCGCAAGTGACCATCCTTGTCGCCGTCCCACGAAGCGCAGAAGTACCACACAGCCAGTGCCACGTCGAAGGCACGCAGATCGACCTTCGACCAGTCGAAATCGACCAGGCCGCAGATCTCATCCCCAGCGAATACGAGATTGCCGGGATGGAAGTCGGAGTGAATGATCACCCGCGGAAGGGTGGCCACCGTCGGTTCGTGGAGCGCGGAGCGGGTCTCGGCGATGCTCCTGCTCACCAGGTCGAAGTGTTCGAAGAGGAACCGGTCGAAGCGCGTGCCTTTTGACTTGGAGGGCGATTTCGCCCACGCATCTGCGATCAACCCGAGCAGGTCGAGGATCTTCGGCTCGGCCCTTTGCCCTTCTGGCTGGAGTGAACTGCCGGCTTTGTGAAACTCGGCCAGCAGCGTACCCGCATTGCTCAGCTCGACGTGTGAGCAGACCGGCCCCACCCATGTGTAGCGGTCCTCCCCATGCAAGAAGTCGAAGATGGCGTAGAAGCGCTCTTCGGGATCTTCCGCTGATTCTGGGCGCCGGTAGAAGGTCGAGCCGTTGCGGGCTCGGTGAAGTCGGGCCACCGGACAACCGCCGCGGGCGACGATGTGGTTGATCAGCGAGTGCTCGAAGAGGATCTCATCGCGCTTGATCCCGCGCTTGTAGGCCCGCAAGAAGTACTCGTGCCTTTGCGTGCCTTGTCGGGTTTCGACGTAGTAAGACACGTTGACGGTCCCGCGCCGGTCCCTTTCAAACCGGACCAACTCGCCAAGATCGTACTGGGCGAGGACGTCATTGAGCTCGGCAGTGGGGTCCGTGGCCATGTCAGCGGCCATTTTTTTAGGGGCCTCTCGCCTCTACAGGGGCGGTCGATAAGCCCGATCTTTGGGGATGAACGCCCGGTTTCGTGTACCTGATCGTTACCATTGTAAGGCCGAAGCGTCGGTCAGTCGCGCGATCCGCGGCGTCGGGAGGCAGTCGATTGCGCACTCACCCATGGATTCGTCGTGAGCGGGACGGGTGAATACAACTATGATGAGGAACGCTTGACACTAGAGGAGAGCGTGACCGGCGCCGCCAGCGGTGATCTCGTCTACACCCGCGAGGGCGATGGCTCGCTCCACGTCACGGGCGTATTCGATGGCGAGCCGGTGGAACTTTCGGAATGAGTCGAGGCTTCGAACGGCCTTACCAAGGCGCTCTCCCCCCGCGCTCAGGAACCCTGGAGGAGGGTGATACCGAGCAGGCAGAGGACCCCTCCGCCGGCGAGGGCAAGGACGACCGCGCAACCAATGCCGAGAGCCTTCCAGCCGAACGGGCGCGAGCGATGTGGGGGAGTCGGCGCGGGGGTCGGAGCGGCCATCCCTCCCGCCGAGACTGCACCGGGGGAAACCGGAGAGGCGACGGGGGCCTTCAGGGTTCTTGCCGACACCGGCTCGCCGCACTCCCCACAAAACGCATCACCGGCAGCGATGAGCGCACCGCACCGGGCGCACAGCGCGGGCCCGACTACCTCAAGGACGACACCGCTCATCTGCAGTCGGTCGCCGGGTCTGAGATCCGCGGGCTGCATGAGCCGATCCCCGTTGAGGAACGTCCCGTTTGTGCTCCCGAGGTCGACGACGCGGAAGCCTGACCCCGCAGGTCCTACCTTGGCGTGACGGGAAGAGGCCCCTGGGTCATCGAGGCGGATCTCATTCTCCGAGCCTCGGCCGATGTTAACCTCACCATGAAGTGTGAAGGATTGCCCCGACCCACGGCCCTCGACCACGGTAAGACCCCAAGAAGGCAGATCGGCCGCGCCCAGGCGCAGGGTGGAGGCTGCGGTCGCCGCCGGCATGCCATGTCCATCCTGCCCTGAGGATAGGAGTGGCGCCGGACCGCCGCAGACCGGGCAAATCTCGGACGCTGTACTTAGAGCGCTCCCGCACAGCGGGCAGGCGAGGCGCTCGGGATAATCCGGAGTCGGGGTCCAGCCCGGTGAGACTGGTTCGGGGAAGCGGGGAATGGCGGCTTCGAGGCGCCCGAGCGCCTGCGCCGCCGCCTCGGGCGGCGGCGCCCGCCCTTCCAGGCCGGCGCCTGCCCGCGGCGCACCGGGAGCCGCCTCCCAGCGAGTCCCGGCAAGGCGATACCACCGATCGCTCTCAAACCCGGGCGCCCACAGGTCGCCGGCGGGATCAAGCAGGACGAGCTCGTCGAGCACCATCTCAGCCTCGGCGGTCGAGAGCATCCCGGCTTGGTAGGCCTGGCGGAGACGTTTGACGAGCTCGACGGCCGCCTCAGGCGCGGGGGTAACACTGTCCTCAGCCGAGGAAACGGTCGCATGCTCCGGAGGGACCGAACTCTCTCGTGGGAGTTGTCCTGCCAGAGCTGCCACACCTTCAAGGATCTGGGGTAGCGGCTGGCCCGACACCCAGGAACCCGACTGGTGCAGATACCAACGCTTCGATCGAAGACCGTGGGCCCAAACTGCGCCGCTCAGATCGCGCAGGATGAGCAACCTCTCGGTTTCAGGAGAGGTAAGCAGGCCGGAAGCCAGGCGCGGGCGAATCGCGTCTGCGGCTTCAGCGACCTGGCCTGGCGTGTATCGACGATAGGAGTCCGGCGAGCGCGACGGATTCACGGGTTGCCCTGGCTTGAAAGGTGGCGCTCGATCCCCGTTGCTTGGAGCGCCTGGAGCGATTCGGATCCATACTGCACCGTCCAGCGCTCGCGCCAGCCGGGACCGTAACGGTCGATGTGAAACTTCAGGCACCCGCTCAGCGCGGAGAGGGCCAGGTCCAACGCGGGCATGGCCTCGTCGTCGAGGTAGTTCTGCAGGTCGAAAATCTGTTGGCGGACCTGGCTCATCAGGCCGCGGATCTCGGCCAGCATCGCTCGCGAGGCGGCGATCCCGCTCCCCATGTTGTAGACACTCATCGAGACGTCGACGAACTTGGTCGCATTCGACGCAAGTCGTTCGGCCCACTTCGTACGGAGGGCGCGCTCGACCGCCTGGGCAACCGGTCCTTGGGGATCGAGGCCCTTGGGGATGGCGTTACTGACGCCGTCGATATACAAGGCCTGCTGACCAAAGCTCAGCGTCTTGCGGGTGAGGGCCTCCTTGAGTGCGGCCAGGAAGGCCTTTTTCTGCGCCTCGGTGGCACCCTTGGTGAGCATGGCCCCGACATCGAAGGTTTGGCCGTCGGCCATGATGGTCATCGCGGCTTGCTTCAGCTCTTCTTTAAAGATCCCCTTCAAGACGGAGTAGATCAGGCTCGAGGCGACACCTCCTGACGGGGACGAGCCCATGAGCGACTGGCGCAGGAAGGCGAGATCTGTCACCGCACCGAGGTAGCCGCGCAGACGGGTGAACTCGAAGAGGTTGTCAAGATAGGCGGCATAGTCGCGCAACTGCTGAAGGGCAGGCAGGAGAGCGCGGCCGATGGCGCGGGCGGCCAGAAGCGAATCCATCTCGGCCTGGCACGGCGGAGAAGGCGGTGACTCGGGTTCGGGTCGGGGCGTGTCGACTACCGGCGGCGGTTCCCGTACGGGCGGACGCGGGCGAACGGCAGCCCCGAGGGCAGCTCCCAGGCCGGCCGCAGCGATCGGAATGAGCGGATTGCGGGCGGTGGTCGCCGCCGCAGCACAATCGTTCGGCTCGTTGCAGTCACTGGCGAGGGCAGGACTGACGAGAAGACCAAAGGACGCAATGCAGGAAGCAACAAGCAGGATAAGAGCGAGTTGCCTCCGAGATCGCGCGATTGCCGTGTCTTCTGGACGGAGAACGTGGATGCTTCGACAGGAGCAAAGGCGCGGATCGCTTGGCTTGACTAAAGGTGATCGGGTCATTGGCGAATCCATCGGCGGGCCAGGACTCCCAGGGTCAATCCATAGACCACATGGCCGATCAAGCTGACGGCGACGAGGTCGGGACGTAGCGTGAAGTTGAGAGCGGAAGGAAGCGCCGTCAGCCATGCGATTTCAAGGAAGAGGGCCCAGCCGATCGCGTAGATGAGGCTTGCGGGCCCCGCTATGAGTGTATACATCACGGCGAAGCCGACGCCGTTCCATAGATGGTAGGCCCAGCCGGCAGTGAGAGCGGCCGGAGAGGTCAGTGGGGCGCCGGTGATGAGAGAGCCAAATATGGGTTGGGTGAGAAAGGGGTCGAAGCCGATAAGGCCGCTCACACGAAGAAGCAGGCGGGCAAGGTCGTAGGCGGCGGTGGCGAAAAAGCCGGCCGCGGCGCCTGCGGCGAGGCGGTTGGTAAGGACGGGCTCGTCGATCCGGCGCGCGTAGACGCCGATGGCGACCAGAAGAACAAGGGAAGGTGGGCCGAGGACATCGACGAGAAAGTACAGCGGGAGGAGGCCCGCGGCGTGGAGGAGAAGAGCGACTCCCGAGAGTGACGCACATGCGAAGGCGATGAGGGTAAGAACCGTGCGGCTGCGGCTGGCGATCGCACCGACCTGCCCTGACGAAGGATACACGGCGCCGGTCGTCATGGGTGTTGCCGTCCCCGGCGGCCGAGTATGAACGAGACGCCGAAGGCCAGGCCAAAGCTGCCTGTGCAGGTGAGGCAGGTCATGGCCATGGTGTTGAAAGCGTCAGGCGTGGTGTTGAGAAGATCGACAAAGACCAGGGAAAGAACTGGATAAATGATAGGAAAGGCGAGGGGGAGGAGACGGGCGAGGGCCAGGCCGAAGACGACGGCTGCGCCGAAGCCGGCGAGCTGACCGCAGGTGGGTCGGAGACCCAGGCGGGCGAGGGAGGCCTGGAGGGAGCCGGGAGGCGCGGAAGATGATCGAGGCTGAGGAGCGCCGGCGGGCGGGGCTGGTGCCGGCGCCGGCTGTGCGAGGAGGGAAGTACCGCAACGGCGGCAGAACTTCGTACCAGAAGGGTTCTCATGGCCGCAGCGCGGACAGGGAGGCAACGGCATCTCCGGTTGGGCCAAGGTGGCCGGCAGGTACGCCAGGGACACGGGGGTGTGTTCGGACGAGAATAGCCCGTCCGTTGGTTTCGGAGCAGGATTATCGCATTTGTCGCCGATAGCGCAAGGAGGGGTCCCCATCCTTGGCACGCGCGAGCTCTACCCCATGTCACAATCCAAAGGCACTTGGTGATCAACCCAATGTCGTTGTCTGGCTCATTCGAGTACGTTCGTATCGCACAGGATCGAGGATGGGCAGACAAGACACGTGCGACAGGAAATCAAGGTCGAGGCTTGTCGGCCAAGGGGTGAGATCTGAGAAAGTGGGGGATCAGCATGAAGTCATGACGGACTCGGGAACGGGGCGAGGGATCGAGGGATGCTCCCTGCCGTCCTCGAGCCGCGCGGAGAGAGAGGTACTCGCCTCAGCCCCCTCGGGGATAACTCCTTGCGCGCTTGCCTCGTAGCGGTCGGTCTCTCTAGAGGCCAGGCCGCAACAACTGACTGTCAGTCGACGACCCGCATCACAACGATCGTCACATCGTCGGCCTGCGTGGCGCCTTCGGCGAAGCCGTCGAGACCGTCGCGGATGGCGTGGACCAGATCGTGCGCCGAGAGGCCGGCGTTGTCCCGCACGAGCGATGCCAGACGGCTGGCGCCGAAGAACTCACCGAGAGAGTTCGCGCTTTCGGTGACGCCGTCAGTGTAAAGGAGGAGGACGTCGCCGGCCGTGAGCGGAACCGCTTCATCGGTGTAGGTGAAGTCTTCGGTGAGGCCCACAGCGGCGCCGGTGGGGCTCAGCCATTTGACCTCTCCCCGGGTGCCCGCCCTGCTCTGCAGGAGCAGAGGCGGGTTGTGACCGGCGTTGACGTAGGTGAACTGCCGCGTATCGGGGTCAAAGGCGCCCAGAAACAGCGTGACGAAGGTGGTGAACTGGATGTTGTGGATGCACAGCCGGTTGATCCGGGCGATGAGCTCGGACGGCGAGGTGTATTCTTGTGTGAGCGTGCGCAACATACTCTGCAGGCTGGCCATGATCAGGCTCGACGACATCCCGTGGCCGGCTACATCGGAGATGGCAATGCCCTGGCGCGCTCCGGCGAAGGGGAAGAAGTCGAAGTAGTCCCCGCCGACGATCTGCGCCGGCCGGCTGAAGGCAGCGATCTCCAGGTGCGGAAATTCCGGTGGCCGCTGCGGCAAGAGTGATCGCTGCACCGCGCCGGCGAGCTCAAGCTCATTCTCCAGGCTGCGCCGTTCCTCGTCTGAGTAATGCTCGATGCAGACGCACGCGGTGTAGTCCATCTGGATGAGCCGCGATTCGACCGGTTCATGACAGACCACGCACATCCCGAGCTCGTTCCCCTCAGCCTCCTTCAACGCGGTGTCGATCACAGCCAGATGACGGTCAAGCGCCTCCAGGCTGGCGGGACCCAGGACGTCCTGCACTTTCTCGGGCTCGGTGTTCCGGGCCCAATCCTGGATTGCCTGACGCTTGCTCCTCAAGCTGGTGCCGATCCGTGTCAGCAATCCTTCATCCATGCCCATCCTCCATGGGCCGGCACCCCCGGCCCAGCCACCAGTCCTTCTAGCGACCTCGGAAGAGACGACCTAGATCAACTTCAACAAGGTCATTCCTGCTATAACCCCCTTGAAACCATACACAGGTTAGCTCATAACGGACGAAGGTGCAACTCCCAGCGGGGGATTCAAGTGTTGAACGCCGGTTACCGAAGACTGGCCGGAGGCTAGCCGCGTTGAGCCATGTTCGTCCGGCTCACGCCGACTCCCGTCGAGCCCAAAAAGCGTCCGCTCGCCATGTCGGTCTCTAGCACCTGGAGCCTGCGTGAACCTGGAAACAAAGTGCTCGACATTGCCTTTCAAGTGAGGGGATCACCGCCGGCAATGCGCCACCCTCCCGGCAAGGCTCACCGGGGTCGAAGATCTCGCTTCGTGGCGGGCCCATGCCCCGGCTCGACCTGCGTCAGAACGGCCCGAACCAGCCGGCGCCAGCGATAGGCTTCCATCCGCACGTCATACCCCTGACATGTGACCAACGTGACCCATGATTGCTCTTCGTGGCGGAAGATAGACGGGTCGGTGGGGCGGACGACGTCGGCCTCGCGTACTTCGTAGGTATAGCGCATCCCCCAGCCGTGCACGATGATTCGATCGCCATAACGCAACCCCTGCAAGCGCGCGAAGGGCCCGGCGTTGCCGCTCGGGAGCGTAACGTGAGCGGTGATCACGCTGTTGCCGGTCCACGTGGGGAAGGCGGTCCCAGCAAGGTAGCCGGCCTGATCCACAAGCCAGGTGACGTCCCACCCATCAGCCTGGAGCGGCACCCCGACAATTTCTACGTCTACGCCGAGTGAGGGGATCTCGAGCCATATTCCAGCGTACTCTTCGTATGCCTCGGATTCCGATTGAGCCGGAAGGGCTGTCCGCTGGTTCGGCGCGAATCCGGTCGCTGGGGCCTTCACTCCTGTCACTGCGACGATCGTCAGGCTCACCGAGTCCGTGTTGTTATCCGTGTCGTAGTCATCCGAGGTCGTCGTCAGCTCCGCTTCGTTGGTGCCTCCGGGTGGCGCACCCAGATTGTTGACGACCGTCGTGATCGTCACTGTGTAGGTTTCGCCCGGAGAAAGCGTACCGAACGGGATCGTGACGGTGTTGCCGACGATCGTTGCGGTTGGGCCACTTGGGCTCACATTGATCGGCCCGATATCGAGAAAGGCCGGGATGATGTCCGTCACGACGACATTCGCGGCGGCGGTGTTCCCGTTGTTGGTGACAAGGAGGGTGAAAACCACCGTGTCCCCCACGGCGGCGATCGACGGATCCCCGGACTTCGTCACGGCAGGATCGATGATCACGAATGTAGCGGTAGCCGTCGGTGTGGCCGTGGCAGTGATCGTCGGCGTGTCGGTGGGTGTCGCTGTAGGCGTACCGGTTGTCGTCGCCGTCGGTGTATTTGTCGGTGTGGCCGTCGGCGAGTTGGTGGGTATGGCCGTCGCCGTTGGTGTGTCAGTCGGTGTGGCCGTCGGCGTGGCGGTGGGCGTGGCGGTTGGCGTATCGGTCGGGGTGGCCGTTTGCGTATCGGTGGGCGTGGCAGTTGGCGTGTCGGTGGGGATGGCCGTCGGCGTGTCGGTGGGTGTAGAGGTTGGTGTGGCTGTCTCGGTGGCCGTGCTGGTGGCGGTCGCCGTTGCCGTGTTCGTCGGGGTGGATGTCGCCGTGCCGGTGGCGGTCGGGCTGAGCGTGGGCCCGGTGTACGGCACCGTCTCGCTGGCGATGTTTGAGGTCACACCCCCGGCGCTGGCGGTGGCGGTATTGGTCACCGAACCGGCGGCAACATCCGCTAGGGTAACCGTATATGTCGCCGTACAGGTGATGGACTCGACAGGGTCGCCCGGGTCGAGGAAGGCATCCAGGTCCCCGACGGTGCTAACGTCGGGGCAGACCTCATTGGTTGACTTGTCGTCGCTGACCGTCACCGGGCCGGCCAGCGGCGCCGATCCGCTGTTGGTCACAACATAGCTGTAGCTAAGGACATCGCCGACCGCCTGATAAAACGTCTCGCCGACGCTCTTGGCCAGGGTCAGGCCGGTGGTGGCATATCTCGCAAATGAGGTATCGGTGTAGTTTGTGCCGCCGGAGGTCCCTGTCGCCATAGCAGTGTTGGTATGGATCCCGTTGACGGCTACGATGGGCGAGAGCGGCGGAAGGACGACCACACAGGTGGCGATGTGGTTCTCGTTGAGCGGAGATGGCGCCGGAAGAGGATCCGGCCATGTGCATTGTGAAGTGTTGACATCCGGATCCGCAATGCCTACCGGACTTAGTTCTACGTCGCCGAGGTTCTCGATCGTGAAGCGGTAATAGACCTCCCCACCCTCCGCCACCGGGAGAAACGACAACCACGGGCCGGAGACAGTGGCACCGACCTCCTTAAGCAGGCCGATGGCCGGGTTCGGTGGATTGGCTGTCAGCGAATCCGAGGCGGTGTTTCCGTTGACCGTGGCGGCGTTGATCACGTGTGAGACATTGCCGCTGGTGTTGGTATACGTCCCGACTGTTGGAACTGTCACGTTCACCGTCACTGTGCAGGTCCCGCCGGCAGCGATCGTTCCAGCGCTGAACGAAACCGAACCGGCCCCCGCCACTGGCGCGTAAGTCGGCGCGCCGCATCCGCTGGTCGAGGCCCCGGTCGGACTGGCCACCACCATTGCCCCCGGCGCCGCTGGCGGGGTCGGGAACGTGTCGCTGAAAACCACCCCGCTCAGCGTGTTGTTCGGGTTGGGATTGGTCAGGGTGAATGTCAGGGTCGAAGCCCCGCCGGCCAGGATCGGGTCGGGCGCGAAGCCTTTGGCTATGACCGGCGGCAGAACGGCCGTCAGGGAAGCCGAGGCGATCCCGCTCGGACTGGTATTGGCGCCGGTCTGAGTGGATGAGACGAAGCCACTTACATTGTCGTGCGGTCCGGCGGTCGTCGCCGTGACCGTGACGGGGACGTTGCAGGAGGCTCCGGCGAGGAGTGTTCCGCCGCTGAATGAGATTGTGCTCGGCGCGGTCGTCGTAAGCGTACCGCCACACTGGGAGGAGGATCCGGTGGCGACGGTCAGGCCTGCCGTCAAAGTGTCGTCGAAAGCGATCCCGGTAAGGTTGATCAGGTTGTTGAGGTTCGTCACGGTGAATGTCAGGGTTGAAGTCGCGCCGACTGCAACCGGATTGGGCGCGAACACCTTGCTGAGGGTGGGCTTGCTGCAGCCGGTGAAACTGACGTCATCCAGCAGCAGGTCTGCACCGGAGACCTGATTGACGGCGTTGAAGCCGTAGATCCGGAAGTAGGTCAGGCCGGAGGGATTTAGACCGCTGTTGAAGGCGATCGCGGTCGAGCCGTCGCCGATGTGGATCCAACTGTTCTGCGCCGCGAGTACGTTTGGGTTGTTGTAGACCGACGTCCCTGGAGGCGTAGGTGAGGTCCCGTAGTAGACCGCCATCCCCTCGGGGCCATTGTTCGACCGACGCTGGGCCCAGAAGTCGAGGATCACTCGGGAGAAGCCAGTTGTATTCACGGCGAATTCGAAGTAGTCGTTGTTGGCCGTGTCCAACGTGGCGCCGCTGGCGATTGCGCCATCAGACCCCCAGGAAAGACTGCTCCCGCCGGTGTGATCGAAGCTGCTGGCGTATGGAACGACGCCCGCGCCGGGGGAGGCCGAGGCCGAGCCGACGTTGTTCGTCGAGGGTGCAGGAGAGGAGACTGTGAACCCGGTCGGAAACGTCCACCGTGCCATCAGAAACCCTGGTGTGCAGGCGGCCGGAGGCGGACTGTCATTGACGGTCAGCGTGTCCGTAGCGAAGCTCCCGGTGTCCGCCGTGGCGACGAACAAGTGGTTCGATGTATTCGTGTAGGTCCCCGTCGCCGGCACGGTGACGTTGACCTTGATCGTACAGGTACTGTTCGCCGCCACGGACCCATTCGAAAAGGAGATCGACGCGGCGCCTGCAAGGGGAGCGAATGTTGGGGTGCCGCAGCCCGTCGTCGTCGCCCCGCTGGGGCTGGCAACGACCATTGCCCCGGGGGTCGTCGGAAATGTGTCGGTGAAATTCAGGCCGCTGATCGCCGCCGCGTTCGGGTTGGTGATGGTGAAAGTCAGGGCCGAGACCCCGTTGACGTTTGTTGGATCGGGGACGAAGTTCTTGGTGAGCCCAAGCTCGGTCGGATCGATGATGGCGGCGAGGCGGGCGGAGGTCGAGAAGTCGGCGTTGTAGTGATAGCTGGATCCGGAGAAGTCGTAGATCAAGGTGTTGAGCGTCTGGGTCGTCCCGCCCCCGCTGATAATCGTTACATTGTAGCTGACCGAGATTCCCCCGCCGTATTTGCCTGTGCTCGAACACGCCCGATAGTTCGGCGAATTCGGGTCGTTCACCCAGCCGCAGCCGTCGGCGTAGAGCTTCGAGGCAGCCAGAGGATCCGTCCCGCCGTTGGCGGTGTACGTCGTGGCCACCGAATTGGTTCGGAAGATCGTATTGGGGAAGTTGATGAAAGTCTCGATCTGCTCGTAGCCATTGGTAGCTGTCTGGCCGATGAGTTCGATCGTGTAGGTGTTGCCGACGACGAGCACCATCGTTCCGCCGGCAGGGATCGAGACACCGTCCAGTCGAACATTGGTGGTCGCATTCCGGTTTTGCGAAATCAAGTGCTCGACGTAGAGCTCACGCGGGGTGGGCGTACTGATCGGTCCCGTCTCATCCGAATCCACCTCGATGTGGTAGCGCCGGGTTGTATCGTATGCAAGCGGATTGCGTGTAACGGTTACTTCGAAGTACACATCTTTGCAGGTGTTGCCGCCCGCCAGGGTACCGATGCTGACCGGCGTCGTGGTGTTCGGATCCCCCGTGGCGCCCAGCGAACCGGGGCGCAGCCTGACGTAGGAATTTGCACTATCCCAGACCAGCTGCACGGTGACATTGTTCGCCGGGTCCGGCCCGGTATTACAGACCCGCGCCCCGACCGGGAAGTTGTCGGGACCGACATTGACGTTGTTGCTGTCGAGGCCGATGACGTTCCAGGTGAGCGGAGAGATGGTCAGGTTGGGTTGAGCTGAGGCAGGCAGGCCAGGCGAGAGAATCGCGCCCAAGATGGCGGCAGAAACGAAGGCGACGAAGAGGACGCTGGGGCGCTTCATGCAGAGGTGGGTTGGGGTTGCCCCGGATACACCGCCATCTCCCCGCAGACGCGGCGCATGCCCGGAGTTCCCCGGCTGGCGGACACAGGGGGCAACTTGTCCCATTCTACACGCAAATCCCTTCCGCTGGGTGATGCTGTATCCTCAGATTCCTGGCGCCGGTTTCCAAGGCCCGGGGGCGGCGTGGACGACGATCGAGGGATACAGGAAAGCGATGGTGACCGGGAAATCCGGCTTTACGCCACGATGGTCTCAGTCTGGCGGAGCGCTATGGCCGGGTTCGCAAGAGGGATTGAAAGGCTACACCGGTTGGAGATAGCTCGCCCGCCAGGATCTTGGCGAAGTGGCCCTGGTTCAGTCTCTGGAAGAGGTTCGATCCGGCCAGGCGAGGGAGAGCGTCGTCGTACGCCAGGTAGTCGAAGAAGCAGCCGGACCAAAAGAAGGAGACGTACTCCAAACGTTCCTCCTCGGCGAGGCCGTTTGAGCCCACTTCTTGAGGGCGTTCCGCTTGCTCGTCAAACTGGTGCGTATCCGCGAAAGCACTCCTTCGTCCATCGGTACGTTCCCCAACACCCGGTTTCCCTGGCCCACCCCTAACCACCGTGGGACGGTTTATAG
>Ga0209342_10000715_pt1 | contig 38754 bp, 42 predicted proteins | sample RifCSP16_2_FD_184023 | JGI IMG/M metagenome (GOLD analysis project Ga0209342, IMG submission 184023) | Soil microbial communities from Rifle, Colorado - Rifle CSP2_sed 16_2 (SPAdes) (version 2) | ecosystem: Environmental > Terrestrial > Deep subsurface > Rock core/Sediment | place: Rifle...
CCCCCTCTCGAAACAAAAGTCCAAAAAAATCCGCCAGCCACGAAAGCCCTCACTGGCCCTACGCCCTTCCTCGAGGACGAGAGAACGACGCAGATGGGTATTTTCATGCAGGAAGGTCTGGATGACTACGAAGCCGCTGTGCTTGCGGGATACGCGCCTGTGCACGCTCAGGAGCTACGAAAAAGCAGCAAGGAGTACCGAGACTACGTCGAGATGCAGACGATAAAGTTCAAGCGCAAGCATCTCCAGCTCGTGAACGGAAAATCTGATGCAAAAACTTCCCAATGGCTGCTGGAAAAAAGGTTCCCCAATGAGTACGGCAGTGCAAAACGAGGAGGAGGTGACGGTGAAGGCTCGAGCCCGTCAGTATTAACAGCTATATTGCGTACGATTCAACGCCAAGATAACAATGTCATCAGTGAAACCCGTGTACTCAGCGTCCAAAACCAAAAAACGCCAGCACAAAACGACAGAGCAGGCCGACATATCGGACTTAAAGAGGAGTTTGTCCCTGGAGGAGCAAGCATTCTTCGAGAATCTGAAGAATAGGTGGTGGAGGCTCAACAATCTCTACTACATTAAGGATAAGCAGGGGAAAAAAGTGCTATTTGCGCCTAATTGGGCCCAAATGTTCATCTGGAATAACCTCTGGTTCTTTTCTATCATCTTAAAAGCGCGACAACTCGGCATCACGACGTTCTTTTGCATTCTCTACCTCGACATCGTCCTGTTTTCCGAGCATAAGACCGCAGGAATCATCGCCCACAAGGACAAAGACGCGAGAAAAATCTTTACTGATAAGGTCAAGTTCGCTTGGGACAATCTTCCCGAGGCTCTGAAGGATAAGCTCGGTCCTCCCAACGCTGATTCTGCGGGAGAGTTACGATTTCCGAACGGCTCCAGCATCTTCGTGAGTACCAGCACCCGTGGAGGCACGGTGCAATACCTGCATATTTCCGAGTTCGGCTATACCTGTGCGCATCATCCGATTAAGGCAGACGAGATTGTGACTGGTTCTATCAACTCCGTGGAGCAAGGCTGCATGGTCACGATTGAGAGCACGGCGGAAGGACGGGCGGGGCATTTCTATGACTTGTGTCAGAAGTCCGAGAAGATGATGAAGCAAGGGGTGAAGCTGTCGATGATGGACTTCAAGTTCTTTTTCTTTGCGTGGTGGCAGAATCCCGACTACAAGATTGAGACGGGATACTACAAGCCGTTCGATGCCACCCTCGTCGAGTACTTCGAGAAGCTGCGACTCCAGTACAACATCGAGCTGACGGACCCGCAGAAGAAATGGTATGCCCAGAAGAAGGAGCTGAACGGCGACAAGATGTTTTCGGAGTATCCGAGCACCCCAGAAGAGGCGTTTCATGCGAGTATCTTGGGCTCCTACTATGCAACGGAGATGGCAAAAGTGTACGAACAGAACCGCATTCGGGAAATACCGATAGACCCGACTATTCGGGTGGACACCTGGTGGGATTTGGGAATGAACGACAAGAACGTGATTATCTTCACCCAGACCTACGGGAATGAGATTCGGATAGTGGACTACTACGAGAACAGCGGGGAGGGGCTAAGCCACTACGCCAGAGTCCTGCAAGAAAGGGGCTATATATATGGGCGGCACAACTTCCCGCACGACATCAAGGTGAAAGAGCTCGGCACGGGAGTATCCAGATACCAGACCCTGTCGGACCTGAAGGTTCGGCCTATTCGGGTGATTGAGCGTACCCGAGACCTGAACGACGACATCGAGGCAGTCAGGCGTTTGTTCCCGAGATTCTACTTCAATGCAGGCAAGACCGCGCAGCTGATTGAAAGTCTGGAGAACTATAGGCATGAGTTCAACGAGGCGACGGGGGAGTTCCTGAACAGCCCGAAGCATGACAAGCATAGTCATGCGGCTGATGCGATGCGCGTGCTGGCGAAAGGTTGGTCTAAGCACGGAGTAGAACAAGGGGAAGATGGTGATAAGCTTGTTTCCACCGATTTCTTTTAGGTGCTACAATAAGTATTACGATATGCGCACAATCTGCACCATTATTATAAGTGGCCGAGTGAACAAAATTTTATGTCAGACCAAACTCAGCCAGTAGCAGCACTCGAAGCAGAGCATCAGAGTGAAGTCATCACTCCCACCTACTCCGACACCGAGAAAAACTATCTCTCGAATTTGTACACCCTCATCTTTCGCGCACAGCAGGACCGCGACAAGAAGCATCCTGAACTGAATGGGATGTCGTACATGGAGTACTACGAATCGAATGAGCGCATTGCGAATACGTTCGTGCAAGGAAAAAAGTTTGAAGGTGACGTGCAGATTGCATCAGGTACTGTTGAGCAGAAAATGCTTGCCGTGCTCTCCGAGATAAACAGACTGTCACTGACTCCTGAGGTGCTTGCCTTTGATGACCGCGACAATGAGATGGTTGCACTTGGTCATGCGATGACCGATGTGATTTTCAAAACAGCGGAGTGGGAGAACGACCGCGAGAAGCGCATCATGCGACAGATGGAGTTGCTCAAGCAGGGCAACTGCTTCATGCAAGAGAACTGGGTGAAGCGATATCGCACACAAAAAGAATACGACAAGACGCTCATCGGAAAAATATCGGAGGATACGTGGAACGCAGTAATGAAACTTGAGTACGAGGGACCCGAGCGAAGAATTCTGTACGCTCCTGGTGTGTTCATGGGAGACATTCGTCAACCAGAATCAGCAAAGCAACCGTTCATCTTCACGCATGTTCTTTCGAGCTTCGCAGACGTGAAGGCACGATTCGGAGGAAAGGACGAGGGTGGAGTGAACGATGTGTGGGACCGATGGAAGTTTGTGCCAACAGCAAAGAAGGACACGCTCAACGTCACGAGCATTCAGAATTTACAGAACAACGCATATACGCTCTCTGAAGTGCAAGAGGGTTTTGTCGAAGAGATTCACTACATGGATGCAGTGAACAACGAATACCAAATTCTTTTGAATGGAATCATGATGCTTCCCGTTGGCTTTCCGCTCTCGGCAATCTCTCCGATGGGCAAGTACAATGTCACGAACAACATTCTTCAGTTCATCAACCCGTTCTTTGCGTACGGTCGTTCGTTCGTGCTGCGCGTGAAAGAGCAGTCGGATATTCTCGACGAGCTCTTGCGACTCTTGATTCTGAAAACACGAAAGAGTATTCATCCTCCATACGCGAACACCTCGGGAAGAGTCATCTCTCCAAAGGTACTCATGCCTGGGCGCATCACGATGGGACTTGAGGCGAACGCGCTTCAGGCAATCGGCAATGAAGGCCAAGGGGTGAACTCCTCGGAGTATCAGATGTACGAACTGATTCAGAAGAACATCGACGAGAACACCGTGTCGCGTCAGTTCACTGGACAACAGGGCAAGTCGGGGACCACAGCATTCGAAGTGAATGTGTTGCGCGAGCAATCACAAAAACTGCTGTCACTCATTCTCACTGCGAACATCATGATGGAAATGAAACTCGGATATCTGCGACTCTACAACATTCTCGAGAACTACTTCGAACCTATCGACACGAAGTACAACGATGCACGTGAGCGCATTGAAAGTGTTTATCGCGTGACCTCGCGCAAGCTCCCTATCGACGGTCAGGGCATCGGCACGCGACAGGTTATTCCCACCGACGAGCTCCCCAGCTCGATGGCAGTTCGAGAGGAAGAACTTTTTTCTGGAACACCCGAGAAGATTCCTGGTCTACGGAGACAGACACGAGAGGACCTCGGCATGGAGCCACTCAAGAAGATTTATCTTTCCCCTGGTGCACTCCGAGCGACAAAAATATTTTGGTACATCGACGTTGATACGCGACCAGCACAGACCAGTTCAACCGAGAAGCTCTTGTTCCGCGAAGAACTTGGAGACATCGCACTACTCACGAACATGGGAGCAACACCGAACATCGAGGAACTATCTGCTCAGCATGCTGTTGTCTGGAATCGTTCAGTCAACAAGCTTTTCAAAAAACAGCAACCGCAACAGGCAGGAATGCCAGTGGGACCAGGAGGAGATGGTCGACCTCCCGAACCTGTTCCCGTCCCGAACGCGCAAGGCGGTGCGGGTGCGGCATTATCAGCATAAGGTTTAACACCAGGCCGAGTTATGCAGAGACCGAAAGATTTCGACTTGAAGGAATACCTTGACCCGCTTCCCGAGAATGAGGAAGAACGCAAGCAAGCAGTCTCAAAGATTGCGGGCTGGTTCGACACGGAACTCGGAATGCAAATCAAGCGACTCATTCAAAGACAGGAGAAAGCTCTTGCGATGTTTCCTCTCACCGAAAGAGAGGCTGACTTCTATCGAGCAGGAATCAACTTTGGGCATCTGCTCGAGGAGTGGGGAGAGGAGATTCAGAAGGAGCGGAATTCGTACAAGCCAGTGACCCCAGGGACACCGACGAGTGCGTTTGATAATTTAGAAAAATAATACAGCATCATGGCATATTACGATGAAGCAGGGAACGTGGTGGAGAATCTCGTTCCGAAGGAGGAAGTAGATAAGCAGCTTGCGGAAGCGAACACAAAGTTCAGTGAGCAAATCACCGCAGAAAAAACAGCAGCAGAGGCACGCACGAAAGAGCTCGAGGCTCAAGTAGCAGCAGCACAGGCAGCTGTGGATAAGGCTGGGGATGATGGGGATAAGTCGGAGAACCTTGCGAACATGCGCAAGAAAGTAAAAGAGACGGAAGATGCACTCAAGGCAGAGCGCGAAGCAAATGCGGCACGATGGAACACGCTCGAAGGGGACCGCGTCGCAAGTGCAATCACCGCAGTGGCAGGAACCAACAAGGAGCTCGCTGACAAAATTAAATTTCACTTCGACAAGACACTGTCGGGCGTGAAGGCAGTGAGTGCGGAAGAGATTCAGGAGAAAGTGAAGAGCGCATTCAAGCTCTCTGCTGACCACGCTGGAGCTCCTTCACCGCTCGACGCTGCTCGTGGAGGAAACCCTCGCGGTGCAGGCCAGCCGAAGTTCGCTGGGCAAGAAGTGAAGTACACCCCTGAACAAAAGGCAGCAGGCAAAGTACTCGGAGTCACCGAGGAAGATTATAAAAAATACGCGACTGACCCTCGCATAACGCAGTAATATCATGGCAGAAGATACAAGCGACATCGTAAAGAATCAGGAATCGAACGAGCCAGCACCAGTGCCCACACCTCTTCCCACCGAAGAGCCAAAGTCTGATGTGGTTCAAGTATCAGCGGCAGAGCTGACGGCATTTATGGACAGACTGAAGTCTGTCGAGGACGACAACAAGCGATTACTCGAGGCGGTCGACAAGGCTCGGCTCGCACGTGTAGACGCGAAGGCAGCAGCAGGGGTGCCTCTTATTCCTGAGATGAGACTCACAACGCTCAAGCCAGGAGGCTCGATTGTTCTCTCGTGGAAGATGACGAAGAACGAATCATTCGTCGACGGCAACCGACTCGTTGAGAAGCAGTACATCGAAGTGTTCTATGAGGACGGCACAAAGGAAGAGATGCCACTCATCACCTTCTTCCGCAACCAGCGCAAGGAGATTGTGGGAGAGCTCGTTTCCCGCAGCAAGGATGTCGAGACAGACCTTGAGACTGTCACGCTCCGATTACCAGATGGCCGAAAGCTCGAAGTTGGGCTTCCGTTCGTAAACTAAATATATGGCAGAATTTATCGCAGAAAATGAAGTGAAGCAGACGATTGCTGGGGCCAACATGATGACCCCTGGCGGTCAGGAGATACTCGAAGTTGAGTACAAGAACAGCGCAGACAAGGATTATATGACCAAGCTCAAGTACGATGTCATCAAGACAGCGAACCGAAGCGACGCAACCAAGGCGCGAAACACGCTTGTGCAGCACCTCGGAGCCAGCATCTACGCGGTCATGGTTGAGTACGGCCTCGCGCTGTCGGAAATCGACCCTGTGTTGGACGAGGTTGTCCGACTCGTGAACCATGGACAAGAGGAAGCAAATGAGGTCCTATGGGGTGGCAACAAACTTAAGCGGACACTGCTTGACGTGAACAAGGTTCTCGTGTCGAAATATGGAACTAAACCAGAAACCAAAGCTTAAGTCAATGGAACTGAACGAGAACGAAGCGGAGCTCATCAACCGCATTCGTTCTCAGTTTCGGTACTGTCGCATCATGGTCGTCACCGACCATGGTGTTCCGCAGTACATCGAGGAGACTATCACCAGGTACAGCTTGTCACCTGAGAAGAAGAGGTGATATACTTTCTATATACGAGACCATCGTCCGACCGAAAAACGGAGGACACCTACAACAGGTGTTCTCCGTTTTGTTTGTAAGCAGGATGCGCGGCGGTGGTCTCGGCCCCAACGCCTCGCATCCTGAGAGCAAACTCAGTGTCATAAAAAACACTTAGTACGTGATAGGAGGAAGTCGTGAATCCTCGCGGTGCGATTATAAAACAATTTTATCTAAAAAAGCTTTATGGCAAAATTTAGAAAAGTGAACGGAAAGACAAAGTGGGTTCACCTCCCTGTCACCCCGTCGACTGTCCTCGCTGAGGGGTCGCTCGTTACTCTCGCTTCTGGCAAGCTTCTTGCTGCAACAGCAGGAACACCAGCAGTGGACCTTACGGGAATTCTTCGCAGGGGCATCGCTGCCACTGACGCAGACTACGCAACCGACCGCTTGGTTGAAGTCGAAGTTCCTCTTGAGAAGCACGTGCTCTATGAGTTCGAAACTGTAGCAGCTGTCGCAGGAGACATTGGTAACAATGTTGACCTCGTTGATGCTGATACTGTTGACCGCTCTGCGGTTGTTGTCGGTGTCGTGAAAATCCTCAAGGTGCTTTCGGCAACGAAGTGCCAGGGCTGGATTAAGTTCAACGATTCTTTCTAATCGTTGTCGTTTTCCTCCAACAAGACCGAAATTATTTTTAGAAATTTACTACTATGGAATTATCCACACTGAATCTTGGAGACTTCATCAAGAACGCAGCGATTCTCTTCCTCAAGGGAGCGGACTCTGTCGCACAGATGGCACGTACTTCAGGTATGTTTAGGGTTGAGACAGTCCCTCAGAACACGGGCAACACTCGTGAGTATTCTGAAATCGACCTCGAGCAGTACGCACGCAAGAAGGGTCAGGGCGACCAGACTCAACGCGCAAAGGTACAGCAGGGCTATACCAAAGTCGCTTCGTTGAAGCGTATTGGTATGGAAATCGGTATCACCTACGAAATGCGCACGCAGAACAAGTACACCGAAGTAGTCGCAAGACTCACAAACCTCGGTATGCTTCCTACGCGACGCATTGAGCTCGACATGGTTCATCGCTTGACCTTCGGTACAGCGGGTTCCTATGTTGACATGGATGGCGACACAGTCGACACCTCGATGGGTGATGGTCTCTCACTCTTCCACACAGCTCACACTGTTCGTGGTGCAGCATCGACCTACCGCAACCGCTTGGCGGGCAACGCGGCATTCTCCAAGTCTGCCCTCGAGGGTATGGAGAAGTTGGTTGTCGAAGAGACAATCAACCAGTTCGGTGAGAAGATGACGATGCCTTTCGACATCATCTGGTCTTCTGACGACCCCAACACGGTGAACACAATCATGACTGAGCTCAACTCAACTGCTTCAACCACAGTTCAGCTGAACCAAGGAGTCGTGAACGTGAACCGAGGGAAATACAAGCATGTTATTTTCCCGCTTCTTGCAACCGACGCGTTCGGAAACAAGAACAGTGCAAAGGCTACTTACTGGGGACTCGCTTCCAGTATGTTCACCTCTGCATACCTCGGCATGCACGAGGAGCCTCGGCTCAAGAGCCCTTCAGAGGGTTCGAACGCAGAGGAATTCTCGACGGACGACTGGAACTTCGGTACCCGCGCAGGATACTTCGTATGTATCGTTTCGGGCAACTGGATTAAGATGTCCTCGGGAGACGGAGCACCGTAAGGTGCACAAGTGGAGCCTCACGGCTCCGCTTCCCTGTCATTGTCACGGCAATGGTAGGGACGCGGAGCTGGTGAGAGAGTTTACCAGATAATTTTTGACTCTATGTCGAAAACAATAGTTAGATACGACTTGCTCGTATCCGCTCCAGTGAGGGCGATTGTCTCATCTACGAATGCTGGCCCAATCCAGATTACGTCGGGTGCAGCACATGGACTCTCCACTGGCGATTACGTAAAAATCATAGGACACGCGGTCAACACCGCAGCAAACGGCACATGGAAGATAACGGTCAACGGCGCGAACACGTTCAGGCTCGACGGCTCTGTCGGAAACGGTGTCGGAGTTGCTACGGGGAATTGGTCAGTATCAGCAAAGGCAATAGATGTCGCAGACTTCACGTCTGTGGTTCTTTCGTTTGATACCGACGGAAGCGGAACAGCAGCACTGACGGCAAAAGTTGCTGGTTCAATCCAGCCAACGATTCCTGACTTTGCTCTTGCACAAGCAGCAGCCAATCAGTATGACTTCGTTGATGTTATCGACCTTCAGAACGGTGTGGAAATTCCTGGAGACACAGGATTCGTTGTCGCTACGGCAGATGACCACCGCATGTTCGAGGTCAACACCAACGGCCTCAAGTGGTTGACGGTCGTGATGCCAACAGGCACTGCGGGATTCCTGACAGTCAGGGCCGCATGCTTCAGCAGCCTATAATCTGAACCATCATGAGGAGAACCATCAACAAACAACCGATGTCTCTCCAGGAAGTCGCGGAGAGAAAGGAACAGGCCGAGCAGCGCATTCATGCAGCTGATGGTCTTGTCGCTACAGCAGAACAGAATCACGCTGCGATAGTGGCTGAACACAACACCCTCGCACTTAAACTTGAAGACCTCGATGCTCAGATTGCAGACCGCGAGTTTCAACTCAGCGGTTTTGAGGCTTCATGCAAGGAAGCAGCGGATGAGAAGCGAAAGCTCGAAGCAGAAGTGGCCGCACTCAAGCAGGCATATATAGACAAAGACATAGAGATGGGAACTCTTTGCGCGAACACAATGCAAGAGCACGAGAGGCATCTCGAATCAAATCGAGCTGAGCTTGCAAAAATGAACGAGGCAAAAAATAAGGTGCGGGCAGAGTTCGACCAAATCTGCACGGTCGTGGAGGAGCGCAAGCAAAAGAATGCGAGCCTCGTGGCCATAGGAGCGAAACTCAGTGCGCAAATCATGGCAGCTCAACTCGAAATCGAATCACTCGAACCAAAGAAGGCGGAACTCTATGACCTGAACCTGACGATACTCGCACGCAAGGATGCCATAGTCGGCATCTCTGAAGAGTACGCAGCGAAGGTGGAGGAGGTGGCGGCAGTAGAGGCCAAGCTCGTCGAGGCCAAAGCCGCGACAGAACAGGAGGTAAAGCGTGCACAGGCAGTGCGCGAAGACTTGGCAGTACGTGAGGCTGAAGTCGAACAGAAGCTCACATCCCTTAAGGCAGTCCAGGAAAATCTCGAGACCATGCGTACGCGCATGCAACGAGCGGAGCAGGACGCAAAGGCAAAAGAGTTCCTTAATAAAGGCTACTAATTATGGCACGAACCTTCACCGCAGGCAGAACAGGGCCAGATGTACTGGCGACCGAGCCAACCCTGTTGGAGGTTCTTAACGCACTTCAGAACATCGAGGTTGATATCGAGGCGCAGGCTAATCCAGCCATCGTAACCGAGACAAGTGGCACAGCCTCGATTACTCTTGCACCTGCGGCAAATGGATACTTCACTGCTGGATATGTTGTCCCTGTTGGGAAAAAACTCCTCATCAAGGGAATCAGCGTCATTGGAAATGGGGATGGATATTACTATCTTGAGATAAACGGAGGAGTGACCTATCCGTGGTCATGGAGAAGCAGTTGGAGTGAAAAGGGACAGACGGTTCCATTCGAATACCAACTCGCAGCAGGAGATTCTGTGAGCCTGGGCGTGGAAAACGTAAGCACCCACGGGAATACAAACCAGTACGACGGAACCTTTTGGGGTTATTTATCAGACGCTTAACACAACACCATGGCAGTATCAAACGAAGTACGCATCATGGAGAAGGAGGCACAGCTGGTGTCTCAGCAACACGCAAAGATGCTTGCGTCAATCGAGATAGCCCGAATGAAAGACCGAAAAGCCGACCTCGAAAAGACTCTCACTGACCTCGACGTGGCTATGGAAACCACACGTGGGGACATCGAGATTCTCAAGAAAGGTGTTATTATTAACTAAGGCCGAGATTATATAAGTAATCTCAAATCTATATGGCAGACTACGATTCAAGTTTACCCGTGCGAACAGAGAATGACGGCGATGTCGTCGGAAAGCTCGCGGGTTTAACGACTGCAAATATCGCAGAGGTCAACGCAGCGAACGAACAGCTCGTTAAAGATGCAGATGCGCTTGCAAAGCTCACTGATATCGAGACCACAATCAACAACGGAGTTCCTGTTACAGCAACAGACCTCGACATCCGTGACCTCGACTACACTCAGGACAACGTCGAGATTAAAGACGCGGCTGGTGATGCACTCGGCATCAACGCAGACGGTTCTATCAACGTGAATATCGTTGCATCCGCAGTCTCAGCAACAGAGCAGCACATCAACGGAACGACAGTTGCGGGAGTTCCCAATACTCCGAACGATGTTGCCACTCACACAGTGACAGCAGCGAAGACGTTTATTCTTCGTCAGTGGGCAGCATCGGGCTCAGGAAAGTTCAAGGCTCAGCTCTCAGTCAACGCAGTCATCATGGACACGCAGTTCAACTCAACCGCACAACCCAATGTAGAGCGCACGTTCGGCTCACCTATTGAGGTTGCAGCGGGTCAAATTATCAAGGTTATCGTGACGAACAAGGACCAGGCCAATCAGGACCTGTACGCGTTCTTCTGTGGTAACGAGGTCTAGTAGTGCGATTATTAAATTATTCAAATATAAAAATATATGTTTACAGTACAAAGCATCGTAGTCACTCCAGACTCACTCGACAACATTCACACCTCGCTCACAGTCGGTGTAACTGCGAGTGATGCAGGTGGAACATCCGCAACCTTTGGGATATTCAATCCACAAGGTGTTGCAGTCGGCGGATGGGGAATAAATGATGGATACACCGAGCAGATTCACGACCTCAAGTTTTATCCAATCGACTTCGGTTTTCCTCTCGACATTCTCACCGAGGGAGAATATACCATTGCTTGTTTTGATGATGACAACTCAGTTGTCACGTGGGATGGAGTCACATCAGAACTCGCTGCGGTGTTGGCCGTTCGACCACAGAACGCGACGTTCACCTTTGTGTCGCCCGCTCCTATGCAGGTGACAATACAAAACGGAGGCGCATCAATTCTTTGCACTCCCGCTGACTCAGTCAATTACGGAAGTGCGATGGTCTTAGCAAGTGAAGGGGCAGAGACTGATGGAATAGACTTTCGCTACAATGGGTATACAGCAGGCTCAGAAAATGCTGACCCATATCTAGCGAACAGCTATTCAGCAGGACTCTATGCCTTCATGGACATCCCGAAGGCGTATCTTGTTGCGATTGACCAATTTGGAACGGGAGGCCTCTCTGATTACCTCACCGTCCCTCAGTGCCAAGGTCTCGGCTATAACGGCTTCGTTCCCAAGTTCTTCGCTGCGTCGAATGGCTCTGCCTTTGTGACGACAAACTCCTTGCTCATAGACAGCAACGGCGGATATAAGTATCTTGAAAAATCAAGTGAGCCATTGCTTGCTATGGCAGGAGATACTTCGGTCACGATTGAGTTCTGGCTGAAGAGCAATGAACTGTGGTCGGGTGCAGGAACTATTCATCAGCTGTGCGGTAACTTCTCTCAACCTCAAAACAAGGGATGGGGAGTTTACGCAGAGGGCAATGGTTCAACGCCTGGAAGCCACATCATTACGTTCAATCTCGGTGATGGAACAAATCATATCCAAGCAAATACTCAGCACACTGACTTCACAAACTGGAGGCACGTTGCGTGCGTGATGAAACCAGGAGCAACTGCGGGTACAGTAAAGCAGGAAATCTACATTGATGGAGTGGCCGTAGGCATCAACAATGCCGACAGTACGTTCACTGGCCTCGCTGACCCTGACATCTCTTTGCGAATAGGTAGGGGTGCATCTGCTCCTGATGCGTGGCAGGACAATCCTACTGCAAAGTTCTACATTGATGACGTTCGAGTGTGGAACAAAGAGAGATTTCAGTCAGAAATCCAAGCATCAATGAACGCGGAACTGTTCGGAAGTGAGAGTGGCTTGGTTGCTTACTACAAACTCGATGGTGACGGAACTGATAGCGGTCCAAATGGCTTTCACATGACGGCTGTTGGCAACATCCTCTTTTCAGAGGTCACGGTCGTGACTGAGGAACCAGAAAGAAATGTTCTGCCGATTGTTTCCCTGTTGCATTCGACACCCGCAAAGCCAGCAGGAAAAGAAGTTACCACATCAAGTAATCAAAAGCTTGACATAACGGGCGAAGGGCTGGAAGTAACTGAAGTTGTTCTCTTCTCTTCCTCGCTGTTGACAGCAGCCTTCTCCGAACGTCTTCCTCTCCCAACAGGAGTGACGACTGGCTCAGCGAAGGTGATGTTGCAATACGTCAACCCTGATACAGAAATGGCGGCTGTTGAGGTTGCAAAATTCGAAGTTACTCCTGCAATGCTCAATGCGGCAGTAGGCAACCACGTTGTCCTTGGAACGATTCCAGCAGGCTCAACCTTTATCGGCGTTCAGTTTGTGAAACCACAAGACTTCAACGGTTCACCTTCGTACGCACGATTGTGGGTTGGATTGAAGATGTAGTGCATCCACACTGCCCCTCCGCAAGGGGGTGGTGATGGGTCCAGTACCCAAGCAATATGGCAGACATCCATTCAAAACAAGACGTAGCAATATACGACGAGGTATCGGACCTGACAGCCGAGGTTGTTACCCGTTCCGACGGGAAGAAGGCACTGGTGGTGGACACCATCATCTCTGGATTCGGGACTGGTGCACTCATGAATATGTCGAACATCATGCTGTCGGACACCCTCGACATTTCCAGCAAGGCACTCGTGGTCTATCGCACCTACACTGTCCCCGCTGGCAAGACATTCTACCTGACCAACTTCCATGTTTCTGCCGACCACCCTGCTGCCATCGACTTTCTCATCAAGGTGGATGGTGTGGTCAAGCTCGCTTCATACCTCGACCCTTCTGCTGGCGGCGAAGAAGACAGCTTCATGTCGGCATCCCCCGTACTGTTTGCAACTGCTGGGCAGGTCGTCACGATAAGTCACGAAGGAACGATGCCCCGTGGTCGCTTTGCAAGCATTTTAACAGGCATAGAAATTTAATATGGCACGCGCAACACTTTTCGATTTAGTTTCTCAGGGCATCCAAGCGTTCACGACGGAAACGTGGATTGACCTCGGCACAATTCCTTCTGGCTCGAAGGCGTGGTTCGGCTATGCCGACTACATGCCAGACGGCAAGACGACCACGGTTGAGCTGCGCACGAACATCGCTGGCCAGTCGACGGGCACTGTGGGAAATACGACACTCTTGGGTCGCGTGACGGCAAGAGATGCCGTGATGGTCGCTGCTGACTACTACAAGAACGGCAGACTCTCAACGAAGTCCGTGCAGTCTACTGGGGTAGAAAAGATATGGCTCCGCATCACCTCCAAGTCGAACGCGGCTGCGGAAATTTATTGGTGGATTTATTACACCCTCGCATAAATATATGTACATCTACCGCAAAACAATTTTCAAGAGTACTTCCGAAATCACTGGCGTTGATGTTGCGCAAAACTCCGCAGACAAAACGGACTTCGAAACGACTTACAAGAGTCAGGCTACCCCTGTGTCCGACATTGTGGTTGCGGAAACCTCCTTCGTTGTGGACAAAACATGGGCGCAGTTTAAGGCACTCATCGACGGAACAGTACGAGTGTGGGCAGACGTGAAGTACATCGAAGGGGACAAGGCGTACTCTATCAACCTCATAACTGAAACCCTTCTATGAAATGGCAATACAAAACAGCTTCTGTGGCTACCTCTCAGTCGTTGGCGCAAATTGAAACTGCGCTCAACAACAACGGGAAGCTCGGTTGGGAGGTCGTTTCAGTTGTCGTAGTTGGAACGAACTATATTATTTTTGCAAAGCGACTTATATCAAGATAACACCATGAACAACGAACAGCTTTTACAACAGGTAGCCATCGACATCGCGGTCATCAAGTCGAAACTCGGAACGATTGAAGAGCACGTGAAGTCCTCAGACTCCATGTTCAAGGACATCTACGAGAAGCTCACTAAGTACGACATTGTGTTCGGCAAGGCGGGCATGGTTGTGACTGCGTTATTGTTCATCATCACCATCGTCGTTACCAACCTTGGGGCGTACCTTCGGGAATTATTCACTAGAAATTAAACCATGCCAACATTCACACGAGGACAACTGAAGACCAGAATCAACGGAGGAATCAAGGGGAAAATCGGAATCATCACCGACCTCCCTGGTCTTTTGAATCAGGTCGTACGCGAGGTCACGAACGAACTTGACCTCCGCTCGCACAAGCGCAAGACCAGGGTTCTCCCTGGGTTGTTCGACGATGTGACGCAGTATGGTCTCCCCGCAGACATCAAGGGGTACAAGATAATTTCTCTGCAAGACTACGAGGACAAGAAGTACCCAGGGTTTGACCTTGTGCCGTTCGAAGAATGGGGACAGAAGCGCAAGCTTGGGACCATCGCGTTTAAGGACGAAGATGCAGTGCGCACTCTGCTCGTATCTTTTGATGCTGGCGGAGTCTCGAACACTCTCTCTGGGCTCGACAACGTCAACGACGGTGGCGGAACATGGCTTTCATTCGGTGACGCAGTGAACATCATCGCAGACACAGAGAACTTTGTGCGCGGTGCTGGCTCGGTCAAGTTCGATATCTCAGGTGTCGGTGGAACAACCGCAGGATTGGTGAATATCGCACTGACCCCCTCAGATAAGTCGAAGTTCTTCGGCTCTACGGGCTCGGTGTTCATCTTTGCTGACATCAACAGCATCACTGATATCACAAACTTCGAAGTGCGAATGGGCACAGGTCCATCTGATTATCGTTGGGTTCAAGCGACGCTTGCTCATGGTGGACTTGCGTTCACCCCTGGCATCAACCTGCTTCGTTTCGACTTGTCCAACTACCAGACAGTAGGAGCACCAGACCTCACCGCGATGACCTACTTTGCTGTGTTCATGAACAAGGCGGTCACAAAAATCAGTGAGCCGAACTACCGCTTTGACCACATCGTGTTTGCAACAGGAGATGTATACAACATCGTCTACTACAGCAAGTACCCGTGGCAGAACGCAGCGGGGGCACGTCTTCAGGACTCCACCGTTGATGGTGACTTCATTGTGTGTGACTCTGACGAGTTCGAACTGTTCGTACAGAAGGGCATCGAGCTCGCTGGCGCAGAGGTGGACGAAGACAATGCGTCCTCGAGGGCACGCAACAACTACCAGACAAAGGGACGGATGTACATAAACACAACACCGAGCGACGCAATGTTCATGCAGAGCACTTACGCAGCATTCATTTAATTACCATGCCAAAGACACTCACATTCGACATCGACAACTTCAAGCAGGGACTGCATCTTCTTGAGGACGACACCGAGACCCCACCTGGGAGTGCTCGGCGTATGTTGAATGTGCTCATTACCGACCGTGGTGGTATTGCACCTCGACCAGGGACACAACTCCTCGGCGCACGAAGCCTTGTCGCAGAACCCGTGAAGGGGTTCTGCGTGTTCAGGAAGTCTTTCGGTGCAAAAGAGATTCCCATGCGCGGGCGCGGGACACTCATGGAGGCGTATCATCCGTCGTTCGGATGGTTCACAATCGAGGCAGGATACAGTGCGCTGGCATCGGAGTTCGACTTTGTGCCGAACCTCGTCAACGTGGACAACGAAGACTTCGTCTACTTCGGCAACAGGTACGACATCTTCCGCAGGTGGAATGGACAGATAGCACTGCTCACCTCTGCCCGTGTCGGAGGAGAGACAGCAATCATCGTTGACTCTACTATCGAGGAAGACATCTTCGAGGAAGCAACAGCAACCGCTGGAACGACAACGTCCGTGACAGATTCATCAAAGGTATGGGTCACAGACCAGTGGAAGAACTTCTGGGTGCACATTACGAGTGGGCCGCAGATTGGACGCGTGCGAAAGATAACCGCAAACACTGCGAATACTTTGACCTTCGCGGCTCTCCCTGGCGCACCTGCCGTCGGCAACACATTCGAAATTACGATGGCGAAGTTTGACCCCGCAACGAATGCAACTTTTATATACAACGGTACGCAAATCACTGTCACTGCGGTAGAGAAGAAGACCGAACTTACTGTCGCATCTGCGCACGCATCTGCATCGGGGGTACCCATTGCCACCGTGCCACAGAAATATGCGAGCGCACCGAGGGGCAACCGTATCGAGTCCCTGTTGGGTCGGCTCCTTGTCGGCAACGTACGCTCGGGTCTATCACGAGACGCTGGCGGAGCACTCCAGGGCTCGAACTCTGCGGGCTCAGTCTTTGTCTCAAGACTCAACAACCCTACAGAATTTTCATACTCAGCCGCTCGTATAGCAGGGGAAGGCGACCTGATATCCATGCCCTACGGAGGAGGAGACATCACCGACATCTCCGTGCAGGAAGATGTGGCCTACGTCTACAAGCGTCGCTATATCGAGGCGATGAAGTACTCACAGGACGTGAACGACATCGTCATTCGCACCCCGCTCAAGTCAGGAGTGGGCTCTATCGGTCGCGTCATCAAGGGCAAGGACGACCACTTCTTCATTACACAAGACAAGCAGTTCACCTCCATCGGTCGTGTGATGCAGAAAGACTCAACTCCGCAGACTGACAACATCGGTCTTCCCATAAAGAGATTGCTCGAGCAGTACGACTTCAGTGAGATTAACGGCGGTGAATACCGCAACCGCGTCCTTATCGCGTGCAAGTCTGACTCGTCAGAGGCACACAACAATGTCATCCTCGTGTGGAATGAGACAACGAAATCGTTCGAGGGCTCGTGGAGCATCGCGGCTTCAGGGTTCGATATCTACGGCGAAGAGCTCTACTATGCCAGCGCATACGAGCCGAACGTCTGGAAGATGTTCACCGACGGTAAGTCAGACGTAGCAGGAGCGAACAAGTTCCCTGTCACTGCGGTGTGGGAGTCCAGCTTCCACAACCTTCTCCCTGTTAAGGGCAACACCCAGAGCATCGTGAGCATGGCCTTCGAAGGATACATTAGGTCAGGAAGCCAGTTCACTGTCAACCTGTTCAAGGAATTCTCGTCATCACCCGCACTGTCGTTCGACTTTGGCGGTCTTGTTGACGATGCGTTCCTTGTTGGCGACGACATCTCTGCATTCTTGGGCGCAAATCCCTTGGGACTGGACCCACTCGGAACGATAGACGCACCAGGGGCGGATGGTCGCAGGCGGTTTTCTTTCATGGTGTATTTCCCGTACATATATGGTCAGTACTTCTCCCTCGGGTTTGCCAGTGAAGGTAAAGACCAAGACTGGGAAATTATCAGGGCAAGTTTGGGTCTGACCGAGAGTGTATCCACTCTACGAAGTGGCATTAAAAGCGTATAATAAGGACACAATATGAGTATCAAACCACGGTCAGTACCAGCAAAGAAGCTCACTCAGTCGATAATCTCGACCGACCTGAGCATCAAACTTAATAACATCTTCGACTGGGATGGCGTTACCAACCTCGTCGCGGGGGACTTCGGCACACAGCTTTTTGCCGTTCTGATGAATGAGACAAAGAGCACTATCGAAATCATTGAGCTCAACCCAGCAACGATTGCTAGTGCGAGCATCACCGTGCTCAAGCGCGGGCTCTCTTTTGATGGGCAGGAGACAGAGGTCACTGCGAACAAGCTCGATTGGCCAGCGAACGAGACCACTGTTCAGCTTGGCTCTGATGTGCCTCAGCTTCTCAACAACTTCGTAGACAAGTCTCGGACCCAGACAATCGACGGCGTAAAGACCTTCTTGCAGTTTCCTCTCAAGTCTGGCTCGCTCACTCCAGCGGCTCCAGGAGATTTCGCAACGAAAGCCTATGTTGATTTTGTTGCACTCGGCACAACAGTCGTTGATGCCATCGTTGCTTCGGGCATTGCAGGTGAGTCTCTTGTTGCAGGCAACATTGTGTACTTCAAGGAGGCTGACCAGAAGTGGTGGAAGACCGATGCGGATGTCGCAGCGACAGTGAACGAGGCGAAGATTGGCTTCGCTCAGTCAGCGGCCGTTGCGAACGACCCGCTCAACATTCTTGTTCAGGGCACAGAGAAGAACCAAGTCGGACTCACCGCTGGTTCAAAGTACTACGTCAGCAACACCGCTGGAGCAATCTCTACTACTCCTGGCACGAACCCTCGGTTCGTTGGATGGGCAAAGACCACAACCCAACTACTCTTTGCATACGAAATCGACATCCCTCAGCTTACTCAAGCAGAAAAAGACGCACTCGCTGGAACAGCAGGGACACCAGGCAACCTCAATAGATTTCTTACTGATGATGACACCTACGGAACGGGCTCTATTCCAAGAGGCGGTCCGTTCATGGCAGAGTATCCGTTCGGTAGCGGAGCAGACGGCGACTACGTTCTTGATGGAGCGCAGGCTGCTGTCGGAGGATTGTTCTCGAAGGCGGGAAGCATCTATACACTCTTGCGTGATGCGAACTTCGACGACCTCACCATCAACAACGGTGTGACCCTTCGACCCGCAAGCTATCGTCTATACGTAAACGGAACCCTAACGAACAACGGACTCATCGAGGGTGACGGAGCAAACGGAAATGCAGGCTCAGGCAGTCCATACCCCAACGGAAACTCTGCCCCAGGTGGCGCAGGTGGAGTGAACTCTGCGGGCACAATACACTCGGGTGCCCCTGGCACGACGGGTGGTTCTGGACAATCGAACGCAACAGGAGCCACGCCCGCTGGTGGCCCAGGAGCGAATGCGCTTGGCACAACAGTCATCGTTGATATCGCAGGGGCGGTAGGCGGAACAGGGGGAGGTTCTGGGGGTGGTGGAGGTTCGACCTCAAACGTCCTCGAGGCGGTAGTGCTTGCAATCTTAGAGTACTCGATTGCATGGACACAAGCAGTAGAGTTCAACGCAGGAACTCGCTGGCTTACTGCCATCAAGGGGGTTGTCACAGGCAGCACTCTCTCGTCAACGGGACGCTCAACGGGAGGCGGTGGAGGCAGCTCTAATGGAAACTTTACCGTAAATGGTTATGGCCCAACGGCGGCAGGTGGAGGTGGCTCTGGTGCGAGTGGTCGGCTTATCTTTATCTCGGCACGTAACTTTGTTCAAGGTGGCACTGGTGTCATCCGCGCAAACGGAGGCACGGGAGGCAACGGTGGTAACGGACTCAATCCTGTAGTTCCATACGGATTCTTTCTTGGGAATGGTGGGGGTGGCGCAGGAGGCAATGGTGGAGTTCTCGTTTTGCTCTACAGCTCTTACGTGAACACAGGAACATTCACCTTCAATGGAGGTTCTGGTGGAGCACCTGGAAGTGGGCCTAGCGCAGGCGGCTCTGCTGGTGGAAACGGAAATGCTGGTACTTACTTCCGCGTAAAACTTTAATCCTATGCCAGAATACATTGTAAAAAAAGGAGATACACTCAACTCAATCGCACAAGGTGCGGGGTTCGAGAACTACAAAAAAGCAGGAATAACCTCGGTGCCTTCTGGCAACTTCGACTTGATTCGACCAGGGGAAAAGATTCAGATAGGAGCACCTGCGGGTGCCCCTGCTGGAGGAACAGACCTGAGTGGCATCAAGACAGGACTCGAGGGAATTAAGGCTGGGCTCGCAAGTCTTCAGGCTCCACCTCCAGCAGGAGCAGTCACGTCAACGTCTGACCCCGCTGCGGGTTACGAGGCTGGACTAAAGTCGGGCATGGATAATCTACGCTCGAGCATGGGCCTCAATACCTACGACCAGTTTCTTGCTGGACAGGTGAACCCACTCCAGAAATCAACAGAAGAACAGCAAGCACTCATTGCACAGCAACGCTCAGCACTTGCGAACCGCAGAGCTGGAGCAGTGCAGGATATCACTGCGGGATTTGAGGCACGCAAGCAAGCAACGGAGCAAGCGCAGAAGCGCGAGACTGGCGCGACCAGCATGTTCTTGGCACAAGCGGGAGGGCACCTTGGTCAGACGGGGGGATACCAAGGAGTGCTCGAGACGCAGGCCGTTCAGCAAAGACAAGAGCTCAACAACCTTGAGGCGCAGAAGCAGGCGGCAATCAACCAAGCAAACGCTGCGTACGAGGACAGAGACTTCGACCTTGCGAACTCTTCGCTCGAGTCAGCTCGTGACCTTGAAAAGGAAATCACCAACCGCACCAACGACTTCTACTCAATGAGTCTTAACGTCATGCAGGAAGCTCGTGCACAGCAAGGAGACATCCGTGCTCAGCGTGAGTTCGGCATCAAGCAGGCCAACGACCAAGTTGACCGCTTCATCAACGCAGGGGTTACACCATCAGCAAATGACATCAAGGAGATGGCTGGTCTTTCTGGCACGACACCTACGCAGTTGTCTGCACTCTTCGAAGGAGCGGCGAACTCGAAGAAGCTGAAGGATGCGAAAGATAGCACGACGATGGACATTGCTCTCGTGAACGCACTCTCAGATATTCCAAACTCTCAGACTGTTACCATCAACGGGGTGAAATATCGCGGACTCAAAGACCCCCTTGCCGCTCAGTCTGCGGGAGAAAGACAGGACGCAGCGAAGACCGCAATTAAGCGCGACATGATGGCAGACATCGCAAAGGGCAGGGGACTCAACGACCTCGTGCTCGCATACCCAGAGATAGACGCAACGGAGATTCAGAAGACGATGGATATTCTTGCGCTCGTTCCAGGGGAACGCCAGAAGCGCGAGCAGGTCATGAAGGGGCTAGAAGCTGGGCAGTACGACATCGCTCAACCGCAATATGCGGGAGATAAGCCAGTCGTCTACGACAAGGCGAAGTACACTTCAGCACTCGAGGAGTGGGCAACTGGTGGTGAGTTCTTTGCGAACGACACCGAAATCAACATCAACGGAAAAGTCTACAAGGGTCCAGTCGGAACGCAGCCCGACCCTCGCAACTTCGCACTCCCCGAGATTGCCGCAGGAAAAGACGTAAAGGGAGCATACTAAAACTATGCCAACACCAGGAAGACTCAACCGTGCGGAAGAAGAGTACGGCTCTGAATACAAGACCAAGTATTTCGAAGGACAGGGGCGATACTCTCGCGCTGAGGCTTTGCAGTCTTCTGACGAGGAGTACAAGAAGAAGCAGGAAGAGATTCTCGCGGAGACTGCCAAGATAAAGAAACAGCTCGAGGACCAAATCAAGGCGCAGGAGCAAACAGTAGTGCAACAGACCAAGCGATACGAGCAGCTCCCAAAGCGTGACGCTGAGGAGGCATCGTTCTTCGCTCGTCCGCAGTTCGAGCAGAAGCTCACTGACCTCGGCATCTCTAAAGAGCAACAGCAATTCTTTCAGGGCGTAGACCAAGACACCCTCGACCGTCTGCACAGCCTGCGCACCTCTGGCTCTACTCCGCTCTATACTCCGAAGGGTACGGGCGACACGCTCAAGATGCTGTTCAAAGACCCCGTGCCCGTGCGCAAGCCGTTCTACAAACCAGAAGAAGAGAACGCAAACGCACGGGTGCCTGGGGCAATCCTCGGCATCGGCTCTCAGGTGCTCTTCGACCTGTTGGAACTCCCCTTCCGATTCGGTGCGGTGACGGTAGAGTCTGTCAAAGAAGCTGGCGGTCCAGACTTGGGTATCAACAGAGCCATCCCCGATGGGTGGAAGTTCAACATACGACCTCAAGATGTGGAGCGTGGCTTCACCGAGTACGGCGTAGATGCAAAAGAGAAAGATAAATTCGTGGGACTCTTCAAGAGCTTCGAATCCAATTTAGATAAACAAGACGAAGCGCACCCTGGTCAGGGAATGCGTAACGGATATCGTGCACTCTGGGAGACGTTCGTCCCCTGGGTTTTTGACGCGAGTGTTGTTGCTGACGTTGCCACTCTCGGGGCTCGAGCGATTGCGGCCAAGGGCATTCAGCACACAATCAAGCGAGCTGGCCTCGCACAAGACTTTAAGAACATCGGAGCCGAAGATGTTTTTGCGAAAGCGGGCACAGTCTTAGACAAACAATTCAAGAAAGACATTCTCGACGCGACCCTGCGCAAGGGTGAGGACATCTTGAACGGTGTCGGAACAGAGGGCGTTGTCGGAACAACAAGGGCAGAGCGTCTCAAGAACTTGACCACGCAGTTCGACGAGCTCGTGAAGGCTGGAGCACTGACCCCAGAGCAAGCTCTTCAGGTTCAGCTGATGCAGAACTCTCTCAAGCGCATTGCTGAGATGACGGGAGACACTGCGCTCAAGACTGCATCGGATGCACTCACGCGCACACAGCAAATTGCAATCGCAATGAGCACCCCCGTAAAGAACATGGACGAAGTGAAGACACTCATTGGTGATGTGCAGAAGCTCGGCAAACCAGGCGGACCGAAGATGGGTCTCGCTATCGAGGACGTTGCTGAGACTGCAAAGCAGTGGGAGGCACGCTCGAGAGAGTTCATGGACATGGCCTCGAAGCAGGGCAAGTTCGACAACAGCCTCTTCTCGCTCAGTCCTATCCAGCGTCGCATCAAACTGAAAGCCAGCGCATTTGCAGGCAACGACGCAGCAAAGAACGCAGTCATCGCAAGCGCGAAGGCGGCGAATCTTTCCGTTGACTTGGTAGACGAAGCAGGCAAGACGACGAACCTCACAGAACGCCAGACACTTGAGGGCAGAACTCAAGAGTTCTTTCAGAGTAAGTATGCCGACGAACTTGCTCGTGTGCAGGATGAACAGGTGGGAGCACAGACAGACCTCGGCATTCCTGCGGGAGTCAGCGTCGCTATCGACAATACTCTCGGAGCACCTGGTTCATCGTCGCTCCTGTCTCAGGGAACACTCGAGGACATTCAGGCAACAGGCAAGCTTTCTGCTGACACACTCAAGAAGCTCTTGCGCGAGCAAGAGGGCATTCGTGCTGCGCTCTCCATCCCCAAGGGTGCCGTTGCAAAGCCAAGCAACACCCTCGAGCTGGCAATCAAAGAGCAGAACGCAATCATCAAGGGCATGGCAGAGCAGGCGCGAGCAACAAAGCCCAGCGTCTTTGCCGACACCTATGCGTTCCTGTTGGGGCAGACACCGACACGTGCACTCAGCGCGAGCGATGCTGTTGTACCCGCGAACGCTGGCAACGTCGCAGACATCCTGAACATCTCGGGAATCAAGACGGTACTTTCCGAAGACGTGAGCAATCTATCGTTCCCCGCAGAGTTTCCACTATCGCTCGTTGACCTACCATCCGCTGAGTTGGTCAGGCTCATGAGGGATTCGGGAATGTTCAAAGACCAGCTTGCCCGTGGCACGCTGAACAACTCGCTCTTCATCGGCATGGACAGCGCAGAAAGAGCAGAGGCGGCATCCACTGCGGTCTTCGATTTCGATGCGCTCGAGACGCTCATCAACACTTACTCTGGTGCATCCCAGCAAGAGCTCATGCAGATGCTCCGTGCAAACAGCGACAAGCCTTCAGCGACAATCGTTATCGGGCCGAACGGTCGCGGTATGTTCGTGGGAGAGGGAATAGAGAATGCTCGTATCCTCGCAGCCATCAAGCTCGCAGGGTACGACACCATCCCCGCTGTTGTTGTTGACCCAGGCAATGTGCTCGCTGAGTTCTCTCGCTTCATGCAACAGGATGGCGCACCTCGAAGTCTGACAGAGTTCGCACAGCAGTCTCAGAAGATTGCACCTATGCCAAAGAAAGGAGAGGCCGACCTCGAGCTTCAGTTCATGCGCGATGAAGCCATGCTCGCAAGCAAGCGAGGTGTGCAGGTTGGACCTGGGCAGTTCTCTGACAGAGTCGTCATCCCGAAGAACCTCATTCGCACGAACCTCAAGAAGGGTACAAACTGGACAGATAGTGGCATGCTCTTCGAGGAGCGGTTCGTTTCAGGAAAGCTTGGCGCACCGAAGAAGGGTCACGACCGCTGGGTCTATCCGCTGTCGGACACTGCAACGGTTAAGGTTGCGAACACTCCGACAGGACATCTTCAGAACATGGCTGCGCTCAACTACAAAGGCGGAGGCAAGGGTCTTGTGCCGAAGGTCTACGAGGTGGGCAAGGATGGTCAATACATCGTTGTAGAAACTGTCCTCTCTATGGACAGGAAACAGAAGGAGTGGTTCGACCTCATGGCGCACGAGATGCGTGACTTCAGGGCAGACCTTGTCTCTGTTTTGCCTGACGGAAACATTGCCAACGACATGAATGACGGGCAGTTGTTCATCAAGCACCTCATAGAGAACACCGACATCCCTCAGATGACCGCACCGAACGGCAAGGAACTGTTTGATTTCGCAGAGGCAGGCAGATATCGCATCGCACTCTTCGACTTCACCCGCGAAGCAAACTGGGGCAGGCGAGCCGACGGAACGTACGTCATGTTGGACGAAGGCACCCTCGACGAGAACGTCATCCAGCTGGTTGCTTTCTCTGACGGCATGAACCTCGAGGGCAAGAAGTTCTACGAGGTGTTTAAGAAGCACGTTGCCGAGACCAAAGACCTACGCAAGAAGTTCGGCACTACCCCTCGAGACGGGCAACTGCACGGCTTCTTCCCTGTTGTCGGAGAAGATGACGAGGGCAACTACGAGTTCGACCCGTTCATGTCCATGTGGGCTATGGCGTTTGGAGCCTTCGCTCGTGGCAAGGGCAAGCTTCCCAACAAGAAGAGCGGCAAGCCTGTTACCGCACCCTACTCACACAAGGTTCCCGAGTATCTTCCTAACCCCAAAGCAGTCACCGCCCTCCCCTCAGCCCTCGTAGGCAAGGCGATACTGAACTCTGACGCGTTCGCGGCGGAGACTGGCCAGCCTTTCGGAGGCATCTTCAAGCACGGCGAGCTCACCGAGAAGCAGATGGGAGCTGTGGTCTTGGACGATGAGGCGGTCATCCTCCCTCTTGGGGATGGCATCTACCTGCCACTGGACGCAGACGTTGCCTCGGCTTACGGCCCGACGGTTCACGTTGAGGCGACGGCGGAGAACCCTTTGCTTATCAAGTCGGACGACGACCTGAGCAAACTCCTGACCAAGGCAGGCATAACTGACAAGGAGATTGTGACTGGCTGGAAGGTAACTACTACTGCTAATGCTGCTAACCTTCGAAAATACATTCAGGATAGTGGACATGATTCGGTCATAATTCGCATGAATGATGCCGACGGACCAAGCGATATGCTGCGCCGCGCTTTTGTACACGACCAGCTTATTATGCTCGATAAATCAGCAGTCAAAGAAGTCGCTGACTCTGCCCCCCGCATCGCACGGTTCAAGAACACCAAGCTCCAGAACAAGATTCTTCGTCTGGTTGAGCCCCTCGCCAACAGGGTAGAGGTCAACACTGCCAAAGCTCTCAGGCAGAGGCTCTTCCAAATGAACAAGGACATCAAGCTGGGCAAGTCTCTCGGCTGGCAGGAGGCCAAGGTCTCTGTTGGAAACCGCCTGCGCAACACGTTCGACTTCAAGATTAACGCCATCAAGCGCACGCACGAGCTCGAGGTGCTGAAGGCTCGCATCATCTCCCGAGAGAAAGACCTCATTAAGAAAGAACTGAAAGACTACGTCAAGGGTCGCATCCCTCCTGCACACCGAAGCAAGTTCATGGACGCAATCCTCAAGGCCAATACACGCAACGAGCTCGCTAAGCAGTATGCTCGCATTGACCTGTGGTCAGACAAGATTCGCAAGGTCGAGATAGTGAAAGACATCAAGGCATCAGTAGACAGAATTCTCGCGGCAGCTCCAGGCGAAGAGACAGGTAGTGGCATCTATGCTGATTATCGAAAGGCTGTGCGGGAACTGATGAGCAACTTCGAACTCGATGGACATAGAGCGAGCACGATTCGCAGGCTCAAGGAAACCCAGACGTACATCGACAAGATGAAACGCGAAGGCATCGAAATCGAAATGCCTGAGTGGGTGCAGGAAGACCTGAAGATTCTTGGTCGCAAGACCCGAGACGAGATGAGCGTGAACGAACTGGAGGTTCTACTCCAGAGAGTCGAGCTCCTCGAGCAGTTGGGTCGTACCAAAACCAGAGGAGCAAAGGCTCGCTTTGACCTGAGACGAGAGAAACTGCTGGAGCAAATCGTTCCTGACGTAGCGAACCTCGACAAGGCGGTCTCTGAGCGTGTACCCGAGATGCTTCAAGAACGCTACGCAGCTCTTCAGGAAGCTGGCATCCGCACAGGCAAGGGACTCTTGCCGATAGACACCCTCATGGAGGTGCTCTCGAAGTCGGGTGACGGCCAGTACAACAGTGCACTCTACAAGAACATGAAGGTGCCCGTCGACATGGCGTACTCCAACTACTCGGGCGAGTACCTCAAGGCACGCGACGAGGTGTTCAATCTCGTTGACGACCTCGGTCTCAAGGAGGACAACTTCAACCGCATCGGAACCTATGCCGTGCTCCAGCAGAAAGACGGAGCAGAGAGACTCATCAAGATGGGATTCAAGAAAGAGGAGCTCAAGAGCATCACACTGACGGACGACGAGATGAAGCTCTATACCTACATGCGCGAGAAGTTCGACACCCTCAAGCCTCGCTTAATGGCAATGGCCGCTCGTCTATTCAACATTGAGTTCAAGGAAGTCGACAACTTCTTCCCGTGGCTGACGGACTTCGAGAAGCACGCAGAGACAGAGATGTTCATGCGCTTCGGTGAGCACGTCGAGACAATGCTGGACAGCGCGATGACCCGCAAGAATGTGAAGCACGGCACGGTTAAAGGCAGGCTTCAGGGCGCAGTGCGACCACTCAAGCTGAACGCACTCGATGTGTTCATCCGACACACCGACACTGCCTACTACATGCTGAACATGGGCGACGAGCTCAAGCTTCTGTCGAGTGCAGTGGACACCCCAGAGTTTAAGAAGGCATCAGGAAAGCGCACACATGCACTACTCAGCTCGTGGATATCACTCATGGTACGCAAGGGCGGGGTGACGGGGGCGAACCATCCCATCCTCGACCTCTTGAGACGCAACACCGCAGTCGGCCAGCTCGCATTCAAACTCTCGACCATCCTCATGCAACCTGGGGCATTCTTCCCCGCTGTCGGAGAGATAGGTCACTGGGCATTCAAGGGAATGAACGGCATGATTACCAAGCCCGAAGTGCGTGCCTACATCAAGGAGAACTTCCATGAGATTCGTGAGCGTTACGGTGACGCACTGGACTACCTCGAGTCAGAGGAGAAGTCACTCTTCCCGAAGACCGTGAGGGCTGGATGGTCTGGTATCCGCTTCGCTGACGGTGTCACCGCTTCTTCTGTCGCGTGGGGTGCATACCTCAAGCGCATGGACCAGCTCGGCATCCCAGTAGACCTGACCGTCAAGCCAGATGCAGAGGCACTAGCCTACGCACAGCACGTCGTTGCAATCACCCAGTCGTCGTCGCTCTTCAAGGACGCACCGCTTGCTCTCTCGGCTGGTGTCGGGACGTTTGAGAACCGCTCACTCAACAGAGCATTCTTCCAGTTCCAGTCTTATGTGATTACAAACTGGGCACAGATTTCCAAGAACGGTGTGCAGTACGGACTGACAGGGAAGGCACTGACCAACAAGTACGTCGGCGCACGCATCCTGTTCTGGAACATGATGGGCATAGTGTACGAGAACCTCGCACTCGCGGGCACCCTCGGACTGTTTGCCTACACTGTTGGCTCTCAGCCAAACGAGACGTGGGAAGAGCAGTCGTGGATAGACCGCATGATGATGTCCCTCACCTCTCGCGTACCGTTCGTATCGCAGGCAATGGGTATCGCAAACTTCGGGTCGTCACCTATTCCGTTGGTTGCGACAGCAGAGAAGACCGTGCAAGGAGCAGCAGGAGTCGTTAGCTCAAAAACGGACGACGCAAAAGCCCGCTCCGTCTTTCGATTCGGAGCAGGCATTGGCGGACTGTTGGGTATCCCAGGGTCAGCTCAGGTCTCTCAGATAGGCGTTGGTCTCTATCGAGACGGAGGCGCACTGTCGGAGTCAGGAACTGCTGGGTCTACTGCGCAGACTTTGCCACAAAGACCAGTAAAAGCACAACGACCGAAACGACCAGAACGCTAAGCCATGAGCTCATTGAGCTTGGCGCGGGTCTTTGGTCCCACGTACATACCGTTTACGAGAGCGAGATTCGTAGGAGTATCAAGCTGATACTTGTACTGGAACGCACGCACCGCAAGGCGCGTGTTTTCGCCGTAGTATCCTGTGGCAATAGGATACTTGAAGAAGCCGAGATACTTGAGTGCAAGCTGGAGGTGTCTGACTTCAGGAGATATCTGGAAGATTTTCAGATGCTGCGTAAACACATGAGCAGGGGGTTTTTCGGTAGGTGCTACAATTCGTACTCGAATTATACCCTTGATTGCGTATGGCAGGTGGTAGTTCCACGCGAGCTTCTTCTCGTAAGGCGAGTAGTGGTCCAAGTCCATAAAGAACTCTGGCGATACCGCACCGTATATCAGCGTCGCATGTGCGAGTCGCTGGTCAGGGCAAAGGCCGATGACCGTGTCCACATTCCACGGAGAACAAACAGGAGCGGCGATGTGCAGCGGCGCGTGCTGAACTTCTTTGGCCATGACGTTCGCGTTCGGTGTACCAAGTAATGTCCACTCGTAGGCAATGTCGAAGTGCTTGAGGAACTCTTTGCCTAGGTCCAGAAGTTCCTGGGGAATCTCAACCATCAGGTCTTCCCACTTCTGTGCGCTCTTTATGTCCACCCATCGGCTCTGTGGAATGACCCCAGTCTTCCGAACACTGTCCCAGAAAGCACCCAAGTGGTTCCCCTGAATCGTTGTGCCGTTCTGCTTGGCACAGAATGCCTCGTTGAAGTTCGGTCGGTTGTTCTCATCCAAGTACCCGTTGTCGCGCAAGAAGTCCGCCGCTGTTGTGGGCAAGAGGTCGTTGGACATAAGGTAAACTATCTGCGTCTCGAGAGAGTTGAGCCCCGCATAGGTGACGCACATATTCGAATCGAACAGGTCGTTGCGCTGTCGCTCGTGTGTTGGCAGGTAGTGTGACCACGCATCAACACGCTTCTCAAACGGGATGGCACTCTCCGCTCCAAGCACCCAGTCGGTAGCTTTAGGCTCTACCCATGCGCCTTTGTAAATTGGTTCCATATATTTGTATGTTAGCACAATGCCCCTTTCGGGGCACTGTTGGTGTTACTTGATTACTCCGACGACATTGACACCTCCCTTGAGGTATCGAGCTACGAGCACCAAGATGCCCGTACCTATAGTAGTTCCAATCTCTTCTGCACAAGAGAGAGTGAACCCGAGTTGTACCAACTGTGGTACAACAATCATTGAAATGACCGCGAAGAACGTACCTGAATACTTCTCAAACATAGGAATGGTATTACGCTACGAATAATTTTATCTCTCGGAGCGTGTCATCGAAGTGTATGTTACGTCGATAGGGCAAGTGGTGAGGCGTACGTACTGACTCAATGCCACGCTCCGAGAGACAACAGAAAGGCGAAGCCCTTGCCGAGCTTCGCCTTTACCTACGCTAGTTCCGCTCCCTCATCAGGGGGAGTTTCCGTAACGGCATCTGTTTCAGCAGGCTCAGTCTCGAGCTCCTCAGCCAAAGCTTCGTCTGCGCCTGTCTCTTGGATGGATTTATTTTCCATTCATGAATTATACCTCGACAGGCTCGGGTGCACCTACCTCGTTCTCCTCTTTCCCGCGTCTGAACATTATGGATGGGACTTCGTCAAATGTGGCTAAGCCACTGGCTTCTTCGGCCTCTTTCTCTGCTTTGACAGCAGTCTCCATCTCCTTAACCACAGGTGAGTACGTCCACTTCTTCCGCATGGAGACTGACAGTGCGCCGAGTGCGCCCTGCACCTTCCCCTTGCGTCCCATCGTGTTGAAGATGGCCTGTGTGACCTTCGGCTGGAGCTCCTTTATTTCGTCCTCTGCGTTGAGCACGATAGACTTGAGCTCCATGTACCTGCGTGCGATTACCTTGTCTTGCTCATCCATGATTTATGTTCTTAATTTGAATAACCATTCGTCCTCGGTGATGCCGTGGGCATCACCTATCGCTGTCCACGTCTCGGTTAGCTTGGTGTTGTGTTCGTCTCGCTTCCGAGCCATCTCACCAGTTGCCCTCACGTCAACAATCTTGAGTCCAATCATGTCCATAATTCCCTCGAGTGCTTCCTCCCGCGTGTTTGGCCTGGAGTGATACTCGCAACAGGTTCTCGATAGCTCCTTGTCTGAGTTTGGAAACTGCCGAGCAAAGTCATCTGCCTCCCATGAATAATCCCAATTCCTATCACACGCACCCTTGTGGACGACGACTGGTTCGAACGGCACATCATTCTTTTCACCTGTCCACGTGCGCCACGTCACAATAGCAAGGCCGTTGTTTTTGATGGAATTACCGCACTGTTTGCAGAAGTACATCATAGTGATAGTGGTTGCTTAGAGCTAGTAGTGGTTGCTTGCTTCACCTCCTCCACATCAGGCAGGAGTTGTGATGGCTTCATCCACCCAGTCTTCGGTGTGCCCAGCGGTGGAAGCACTGCGTACCCGTTACCCTTAATCATCACAGGGTGCGGGATGGGCATGTTCTTTCCCTTGAACTTCCAGAACGTCACCTGCTCGCCACTCTTCATGATGCCGTGGTCTCGGAGCATGTGAATCTGGATACCCGATGCACCCCGTGCTTTGTTGGAGCACCCATCGACACGGCATGTGCGCGTGTAGGACAAACGCTTCCCGTCCTTTTCCTCCTGCTTAATGGACTTGGCATCTGCCGTCTTGTAGACGATACGCTCAGTCACATCGAACATCTTGTCGCCAAGCTCCTCAAACTTTCCGTATATCTGCATGAGGATAGCGAGTTCTTTCTTGTCCTCGGTTTTAAGGGTGCCGACACCTTTAGTAATTTCTATCTTCATGTTGCTTGCCTAACTGTTAATACTATCTCCTGAAGTTGGTCGAACGCCTTTGCTTTGCAGGCAATGTCACTCTCCTGCATGACGAGCCACATGCGTACCATGAAGAGTGAGCCAGTGATGGCGAACATGACGAGAGACCACTTCAGCATCCACTGTGCCATCTGCCACGGTGAGTGCTTCCACTTCATGATGACTTCAGGTGGGTTACGGTATGCTCCAGCAGGAGCGTGCTTGGTTGAGTGCCCCCACTCAAGCCCACACTCGCATTTTCGTTCGTTAACCATATTACTTATTCAGGTTGATGAACGGAACAGTGGCACCTGGAATCATTTGTGCGGGTAGATGTCCGTCCCACTTCGATATTGCCTGAAGTTGTACGTAGTCTGCGCCACCTTGCGAGTTGATTGCTTGTGCTGATATTCGAATCGCTTCTGCTTCTGCTGTTGCTTGTGCGATGCGCTGAGCGGCCTCAACCTTGATGCGGGTGAGGTCGTTCTCTGCTTTAAGTGCCTGCTGTTGAGACACCTGCTTTGCCTCGATAGCCTGCTCGTATGCTTCTGAGAAACTGAGGTTCGTGATAGAGAACTCGTCGAGCTGTAGGAAGCTCTTTGCAAGGCGAGTGGAAAGCTCTACCTTGATTTCATCTTTCACCTCTGCTCGCTTCTCGATAAGCTCCTGTGCGGTGAACCTTGCGGTCACTGACTTCACTGCTTCTTGGATTGCTGGGGTCACGATGCGTGCCTCATAGTCCATGCCGATTGTCTGGAACAACGTGTTCACTGAATCTGCCATGACGTGATAGTTGAGTGCGGTGTTTGCCTCTACTGTCTGCAAGTCTTTCGAGTATGCAGATGCCGTTGCGTCAAGCTTCACGGTGCGTACCTCTATCTTCTTCACTGACTGTGCGATTGGTGTGACGAAGTGGATACCCTCTTCGAGAACTGTCCCTGACACTGCTCCCCAATTAAGGACGACACCTCGGTGCCCTGCGTCGACGATGACGAACGGGTTCACGATTAAGATAGTCACGACGACCAACACTCCTACTACGATTGCGATAATTCCTTTTGGGGACATATATTATTTTTTACCTCGGCCTGTAAATTTCTTCCACCAACCTGGGAAGAGGAAGTTGATGAGCCCCAGCCACGCCGTAAGCATCACCAACACGAACAAGAACTCGAACACTACCCTCATACCTTTTTGCTCCCCTTAGCGAACTGACCTGTTGGCTTGCGGTTGCGCTTGGTTGCCTTAAGCGACTCCGCGATACGCCTGCGTTCTGATGCACTCTTCACTGGTTTATGATGCTCACACTTGTGGGTCTTGAGGAACTCATCTATCTCGTGACCATCAGTCATCGTGTCCTCTATCTGCTTGTGGTTGTCGTTAAGTAGCTTCACTGCATCATCGAGAATTCCAACTAGCTTTGACTGGAATGCCTTGCGTCCATTCTTGTGGCCAAGTTGGTAAGAGAAGAAGCAGGCAATGCACGCAACGACTATCGCACCTATTTGTACTGCAAAATCCATAATTAGATTGTTATTGTTGGTCTCGCCGTTGATTTCTGTCGAAGAAGTTTAACCTTTTCTACTGCATCTGCGGCCTGAATAATACTCTTAGCTCCCGCAACCAGAGAGGGCATGTTCTCTAGCTCCTCCAGTGAGTACGTTCCATTCTCCTTTGAGACCTTAAGAATGAAAGAACGCTCTGGCTTGAGGTTGGTGTTCTCCTTGAACATCATGAAGTAGAGTGCGACCTGATAGAAGTACGAATCCTTAAACTGGTTCGAACTCTTGAGGTCTGACAATGCGAACTCCCAATCCGTCCTGCCCTTGCAGGAAAAGCAACGGACAACGAGACCCTCATACGTGAGGGAATGCGTGCACGCATCACTGAACGGACGCTTCTCCGTCTTAATGTACCCGATATCATCGAGCGTACCTGCGAGTTTGTACTTATCAGAGTAGACGAGCACCTCAGTACGCACGGGGATGTATCCCGTGTCAGCGCAGAACTTGTCGAGCGCACGCATCGCAGACTTGAGGCGGTTGTCGTCATCGTCCTTGATGTAGCTCGCAATGTCTGGCCTCTCGAGCGTGTCGTTATCTATCCACTCTTGGAAGTACTGCTCACGTCTGTCGTGAATCTTTCTTCCGATGTCACCAGCATTATTCATCGCATCAGTTGGAGCTTTCTTTGCTTCGTACACAACGGTGCTGGCTTCCATGATGTCGAACTTTCCGTCCTTGTGTAGGCGGTGGAAGTTAGCCTCGACGTAGCGAAGAGCTTCGTTCATCTGATATGTCTGAATACTCTGGTCTTTTACATACGAAATAATCCCCGTGACTGACGGGTATACTTGACCGTTGGGGACACCATAGAAGTGTCCTTGTTCGGTGTGTCTTGGGTAGACGGAACCAGCAGGGAGTGCACGGTCTATCTGACGACGTGCCTCCCTGACGTGCTCCATCACTACCTTTAGTTGTGATTCCTCGGCCAGAGTCATACAACTATTTTCCTGTTATCGCATCGAACTGCTTGTCGGATTCCGAGCGAGTGTCCATCGAGGTCATCCACTCTGTGTCCATGAGACCCTCGGTGAAAATCTTCACGACCTTTGTTGGGTTGTACCCCTTCGTCTTGGACGGAGTCTCTTCCATGAACTTCATGCCGAGAATCTGACCAATCTTTACGTTGCGCATCTGCGCGTCGATGCCCTTCTTTCCGCCGACATTCCAGAACTCACCTGCCACGCACTTCGTGACTTCGGGAACTGGGTTCTTCTTGTCGTCGAGCTTGTGGAACGCGCCGTCCGAAACCTTAATCTCGTAGATGGTTTGCATCTCACCCTTTTTGTCGGGCAAGTTATTCTCCACCAACCGAGTGCTGACGAGCGTACCTGCGACGTAGTCTCCAGGTGCACCCCACGTAATAAAGTTCGAACTGACTGCGTTCTCTTCTGAGAACAACGATGCTTGCTTTGCTTGGGACATAGTTTGTCTTTTGGCTTATTTTATAATATCCAGTTGTGTACTGGTGAGGGAGTACAAAGCTATGCCTTGTCTGCCCCCGCACCAACTAACAACTTCTGCTTACGAGCTTCATCAAGTGTATTCTCGTTCTGTATTCTGGCAAGCTCTTCTTCTCTTGTCTCTGTGGGCAACCCGTGTTCTTTCTTCCATTTCTGGTAGTTCTCGTGAATCTCTACTGATTTGATGTGACGACATTCGGTGCAGAATATTCCAGGGGGTGAGAGCTCGCTTGGTTTAACCCCGCAACTGCCACACTTTGTGTCCTCATTGTACGCTATCTTTCGGACGGTGGCTTTTCGCGCTGCGGGCTTTCTTACTGCCTTCACTCTCGCGGGCTTGGCATCCGTAACCTTGTTGGTGGTCAGGTCTTTAATCTTCCAGAAGTTCTTCGGCAAGAACCTCTGCATCTCGTAACCACCGTATGCCATTGGTGGGGTAGCGTTTGCCAACAGGTCAGCGAACGACACCTGCCACTTCTTTGTGATAGGTTTTGCGTGTTCAGGGTACGACTTCACCGTCACCACCGTGCACCCTCGAGCCTCGAGGTCTTTCAAGATAGCATCGTTGAACCCCCAGCCGTTGTGCTTCTTGAACCAGTGCAGGCTCTCGTTCTTGTTGCAGGAGAACTCCAAGATTCCACCGTCGTATTCGGTAAGCACTCCGACGGTATCGCCAGTGAGCTTGGGGAAATCCTTAAGGTATATCTTCAGGGTCTTACTCATACGAGACAAAGATTTTTACTATCTTGGTTTTCTTGGTGTGATTCGTCTTGAGGTCGCTCGACATGCTGGGGTCGCCCACAGTGGCCCTGTCGTTTATCTCCATCCCAGCAGGGAGCGCGTAGGTAAACATCAGCACGTTGTCGGGAAGCATTGTGCGTTCAATCTTTGGGTTGTAGAACGTCTTCGGTTGCATGTAACCAGAGCCCCCGCCTCCACCCCAACCTCCATTCGACATGGCCTTGCCGTAGTCCCACTTCTTAAGTTCGTTCATCAGCTCTGCCTGCTTGTTGTCCAATTTTTGCATGCGAGACATACCCTCAAGGAATATCTCCCGAGCTGTCTTGCCTGCATTTTGTGGGTCTTGGAATGTTGCCATGTTATCTGAACCACTTATAGTAATTGCGTTGCTCGCTTTCCCCAAAAAGATATTGGTCTGCGTGAATCACGTGCAGTGGCAAGCCGAGCTTGAGCCGATGCCAGTTGTAGAGTATGCGTCCCACCCTGCCGTTGCCATCCTCGAACGGATGCACTGCCTCGAACCGAACGTGGTCGTCCTTTGTCATCTGCTCGAACTCTTCCGTAGTGAGCTTGCCGACAGCGTGTACGGTTGAAGCGTTCATATCTTCGAGGGTGTCCTCGAGTTGAAATTCATCCACGTTATCTATCCTCTTCCCTCCTATGTAGATAGCGCACGTGCGAAACTGCCCCGCTATTCGTGGGTTGATGCGTCGCATGAGCATGAAGTGGATGTGCTTCACGGCCTTGATGGTCATGGTCTCCTGCGTCATTGCGTAGTTGAAAGCTTTCGTCGCGTCGTTGTGTGCGCGAATTTCATGCACATCTTCGATGCGATTGGACTCTATGATGAACTTGTTTATCTCGGCCTTTGTTGGTTTCATTTTGGTGGTTGCTTTCTAAATACTGGGGGACTCAGCTTGATATCTACGTGAATGCCATCTCTAGCTAAGATTAGTTGCATGTTCTCTGCGCCTACGATGTTGGAAGAGTGTATTGTTACTTTTGGTTTGTCGAGTGGGGCATACTCCCGATAGAACAACCCAATAAAGTACGCAACAGATGCGTAGGTCTCCTCACATGGGTACGGGCGCATGAGTGAGCCGACAGTAACAGGGTGCGAGATGTCGTGGTCGAGGGAGATGTCGGTTATCTCTTCACCAATAGAGCCACTGTAGTAGATAGTTCTAATGGCCTCGGTCGCAGTGCGGACTCGATGCCAGCCTGCTGGTGCTTCTCGGATATCATCTACGTAGAGTTTCATACTGTTCCGTGCTTAATTCTAAATTTCTCAGTGCTCTTTGTTGGCTTCCACGTGAGACCATCATCATCAGATACCTCTTTCTCCCACTCATGATGACCGCATGCCGTGCACGTAATGTACCTGTCGCGCCTGAAGTGGTAGCGTAGTCCATCACCAATGCCCTTGTCGTGGAATTCTTCGACACTGATAGTGCGCCCCCACCAGAAGTCTCTGTCTTTGGAGTACCCACCTGAGTTGAGTTTGCCCTCAACGGCAACGTCAACGTGCCACCCATGAGGGCTATTGGGCTTGAGAAACTGGTAGCCAGTGACCTCTTGGCGCATGTCTGTCCACGAGTGCTGGCCTTTCGTGCGCTTGCAGTCGTACTGCTTCCGCCACTTCTTACTAGGCACTGGTGCCGTGCCCGTGGCGTTCTTGTTTTCCTTTGGTATGGCGCGATAGGAGTCTATTTTTTTTGATTTTGCTATTGGTCTCATGGTTTCTTTGCTAATTCTTCTAATGCTTTCCGAAGCACGTACTCCTGCATGTAGGCTTGCACCTCGGAGTTCTCCACCCGAACAGGGATACCTTTGTCGTCCATCACGTCCAGAATGTAGTGCGTTATCTCGTGAGAGAGCACTCCAATAGAGGCAGGTGTGCCGTCCCATTTCTTCAACCAGATGACGTGCGTCTTAATGCTATCTTCATCACGTAGTTCCATCGAAAAACCATTCGAGCCCGTCTTGTTAATAAAGTCAATGTGACCTTGCCTCTCTTTCACTGCACAGTGGTCGGTGTTCACCAGTGCGGTGAGGATACGCTTAGGTGAACCAACGTAGAACGTCACAGCACTATCAAACACGCCAGTAAATATTGTGAACCGCCTACCATTCACAAGTATGTCCATCTGTTTTCTTGTTATCTTTTTTTTCTTCACAGGAATTTTGATAGGTCGGCTAATGTGGGCACGGACTTGCGCAGTGCTCGGGTGACGGTGCTCTTATTTACGTTGAAGATACGGGCTATTTGGCTCGGTGGTATGCCCGCATTTTTTGCTTGGTGCATAAATGCGTGACGTAATGCGGTGTCGATTTCGTGTACCAGTCGAGGGTTCATTGGAACTACTGTATCAGAGTGGTGCGTGTAACGCAACTGTCCACATTTGCACGGTTGCGCTTTGGGGTGTACGATAAATCTCATGACCGTTGCAGAAATAATCGCAGAGCGAAAAAGCTATGTACCACCAACTGTTTTAGAAGCTCTCGATTGGTTTCCCGACGCTTCTCCTGTTACCATCTTGCCGTCTCCCGACCGCCACGGGTACTCGCCACGTGCCTGCGCAACGCAATTTCCCAAGAGTAGGGGATATCATGGGGATAAGATTACACTACTCAACGCGGATGTGCGTGCTGTCAACGACCACGTGGACGACATGAAAGCAAAGTACTCACGGCAGACAGACCGACCCGTGCTGGAAAATATAGTTTGGTTGCACGAACAGTTTATCCTTCCCCTGATTGAGCTGGACATAAAGTGGCACAAGGAATGCGTGTTCTTTCTGGACTTGCACAAGAAGCCAGCGAAGACCCAGCAGTTCGACCACGACGTGCAGAAAGCAAAGACCGTACCGATGGGAACCTTTATTGAATTCAACCCTGCGGGCAAGGCCAACTGCCTGTGGCATTCTGAGAAAACGCCATCCATGCAGTATTATGAGAAAGACAACAAGGTGCATTGCTTCGGGTGCAATCAAGGGGGCGACGTGATAGACGTGGTGTGCATTTTATACGACAAAGAGTTCAGTGAAGCAGTAGCATTTCTCAATAAGTAATCGCATCATGGCCGAGGAAATTTTAACACCAACCATTCCAATAATAGGGCGCGTGCGTATCACTGACATTGAGAACAAGTTCAGGGAAACTTTCCTGCTCGCTGACCGACACGTGCTCGAGCTCGTTCTTGGGGGAGTCATCTCTAACAAGATGCCACACTTGGGCAAGCCCGTGTGGATTGTTCTCGTTGCCCCCTCTTCGGGAGGCAAGACCGCATTCCTCGACATGTTCTCGCTCCTACAGAAAGCACCATACGAGCTGACCTACAACATCGGAGACCTCACTCCTCAGACATTCATCTCGGGTATGGTAGGGAAGAAAGACCAGTCTCTCTTAAAGAGACTGCACGGCAAGGTCATCTTCTGTAAGGACTTCACGACTATCATGCAGAAAAACCCTGACGCAAGGCGTGAGCTTCTGTCACAGCTTCGTGAAATCTACGACGGGGAGTTCAACAAGGAGTTCGGAACAGGCGCAAGTATCCACTGGAAAGGGAACGTCGGATTCATTTCGGCACTGACTCCTATTGGTCTCGACCTCATGCAACAGCACAGTACGATGGGTGAACGCTTTATTAACTACTCGATACAGCAACCACCAGAGGACGAGCTTGCCCAGATGATGAAAAAAAAATACCGTCGCACCGCCTCACAGATAGAGAACCAAGACATTGCCTTGCAGGAAATGGTAGCGGAGTACGTCTCACGCAAGGTCTCGGAGGCAGAGGCAATGACGGAACCGTACCCTATCCAAGACGACGCACTCGATGA
>Ga0209342_10000716_pt1 | contig 38704 bp, 28 predicted proteins | sample RifCSP16_2_FD_184023 | JGI IMG/M metagenome (GOLD analysis project Ga0209342, IMG submission 184023) | Soil microbial communities from Rifle, Colorado - Rifle CSP2_sed 16_2 (SPAdes) (version 2) | ecosystem: Environmental > Terrestrial > Deep subsurface > Rock core/Sediment | place: Rifle...
TACGGACGACTTCAAGTACAGATGGTGTTTGCAGGCTACACCCGAACGTGAGGCCTGTCTACTGGCATTGTTCCTGTGTTTTCAGGCCGTATGACAGTTGTCAAGGTTGACCCAACTGAACGGTTACCTTCCCGGTTCGGGAGCGGTCTCCTGACCGCTCCCGTAGCGGCTCGGTCGAGAGACCTTCGCCGAACGTCGGGATTCATATTTATAACACAGAAGTAGGGCAAACGCCCCATAGGAATGGGGCGACTGACCCACGGACATAGTATTATGTGCATTCCCGCGTGCAGTTAGTGGAATCTGTCACAAGCCTTGATGACAAATATCACTCGCTTGCGACGTGTCATTCCGAACGCAGTGAGGAATCTCTCCTCCGACCGGCGGGAGTGGCGCGTCGTGGCAGAGATGCCTCGTCACGCTGACTCACGCACTGGGAAACGGGTGGTTTGTTCACCCTTATCTAACGCAAAACGGGAGCCATTGGGGCTCCCGTTCTGTTTGCGCGTGATCGCGCTTCGTGGTCCTGTATTGAACTCAGGCTATCAGGTGAGCGACTACTTGCCTGTGTGGATGACGATGCTGCCGCCTCCGATGGCCTGGTCGAAGCCGTTGTCGTAAACGTCATGCTCCGTGCTATCGGTATCTTCCCACCAGATGCGGATGCGGAAGGTGTCCGGGGAGCCATCGCCAGCCCACAGCATGAACTTGTAGGCGTTCCCGTTGGGATCCAGACCGCCATTGATGGTGCCCACGCCTTTGAACATAGCATAGTTACTGCCGGTCACAACCAGCCACTCGTAGGTGTCCGAGTGGAAGTTCATCCCGGCCGCGTGGAACTGGAACTCGGTGTTGCCGGTGGGCACGTTGGCACCCTTCTTGTACTTCGAGACGAAGCCGAAGGTGGCTTTGCCTTCCAACTCGGGAACTGGTTTATAAGCACCGGGGTTAGAGTAGATCCAGCCGCCGCCGGTCACGAACCCGGCGCTCGGGTCGTAGACCACGACGAATTCGAACTGTGAAGTTGCAGTACCCGTATCGTCATCAGTCACCGTAACCATAACAGTGTAGACGCCGGCTGCAGCGTATGTGTGTGAGGTTGTGCAGGAGCCATTGCCCATCCCAGACGCCGACACAGTCGTATTCAGTGTGCCGTCATCCCACGAGAAGGTGCAGGTATGCGTATCCTGGCTGCCAACATCTGTAAAGGTCGCCGTCACGCTCGCCGAGCTGCCCAGCGGCAGAGGACCAGACGGCCCAGTCACACTGGTGATGGCGGGCGCCACGTTGTTCACGGTGGCACTGGCATTGTCGCTGTCTGAGTAGAAGTCCTTGTCGATTACGGTAACGGAAATGGTGTTGACATCGAATGCCGTGTTGGTCGGGTTGTCGTCCAGGTACTGGTGCGAAGCCGAGAAGCTGGAGACTGCCGGGGCGAGCGGTCCGATAGTGGTGGACAAGCTATCGCCCCAATTGATGACGACCGTGTGGTTGTCGAGAGCACCTGCATCCGTGAAGGAACCGTTCAGAATGACCGAGTCGTTCTCGGAGATCGAAGTAGCACTGAGGGTCAGGCTGGTGATAACCGGCGCCACGTTGTTGACTATCACGACAGTCGTGTACTCGGTGTAGCCGTCGTCCTTGTCGATGATCCGCGCGCGGACGGTGTAGCTGCCGTTGTCGATGAAGGTGCAGGTTGTTGAGGCGCTCGTTCCGCTGCTCGCGTAAGTCGCTCCAGCCAGCGAGTCGTTATCGCAGTCATAGGCGTAGTGGAAGCCCGCTACCGTGTCCGCGCTCGATGGGTCGAACTGATTGCTGAAGCTGATTGTCGCTGCGCTGCCTTCATTCACTGGCCCGTCGTTGCTCAGCGTCGCCGTCGGGGCTACGTTGTTGACCACAACCGTGGCTTGGTAGGTGGTGTAGCCATTGTCCTTGTCGAAGATGCGTCCCTTGACGGTGTAGTTGCCGTCGTCATCGAAGGCACAACTGGCCGTACTGGACGTGCTCGCTGCCGCGTAGGTCGTCGCTAAGGAACTGTCCTGACCATCGCAGGCGAACGAGTAGCGGAAGCCCGCTGCCGTGTCGGCACTGCTCAGGTCAGACGGATTGCTTAGCGACAGGCTGCTGCTGCCGCCCTCATTGATCGGGCTGCTGGCTGCAAACGTCGCCGTCGGGGCTACGTTGTTGACCACAACCGTGGCTTGGTAGGTGGTGTAGCCATTGTCCTTGTCGAAGATGCGTCCCTTGACGGTGTACGACCCGTTGTCGTCGAAGGCACAACTGGCCGTGCTGGACGTGCTCGCTGCCGCGTAGGTCGTCGTTAAGGAACTGTCCTGACCATCGCAGGCGAACGAGTAGCGGAAGCCCGTCGCCGTGTCGGCATTGCTCGGGTCAGATGGATTGCTTAGCGACAGGCTGCTGCTGCCGCCCTCATTGATCGGGCTGCTGGCTGCAAACGTCGCCGTCGGGGCTACGTTGTTGACCACAACCGTGGCTTGGTAGGTGGTGTAGCCGCTGTCCTTGTCGAAGATGCGCCCCTTGACGGTGTACGACCTGTTGTCGTCGAAGGCACAACTGGTTGTGCTGGATGTGCCCGCCGCCGCGTATGTCGCGGCCAGCGAGGTATCCTGACCATCGCAGGCGAACGAGTAGCGGAAGCCCGTCGCCGTGTCGGCACTGCTCGGGTCAGACGGACTGCTCAGCGACAGGCTGCTGCTGCTGCCTTCGTCGATCGGGCTGCTGGCCGCAAACGTCGCCGTCGGTGCCACGTTGTTCACGGTCACGACCGTCGTGTACTCTGTGTAGCCGTCATCCTTGTCGATGATGCGGCCTTTGACCGTGTGCGTGCTCGGCCCATCATCAAACGTGCAGCTCGTCGAGGCACTCGTGCCACTGCCCGTGTAGGTCGCAGCCGACAGATCGCCATTGGTACAGGAGAAGGCGTAGTGGAAGCCCGCCGTCGCATCGGCACTCGACGGGTCGAACTGACCACTGAAGCTGACCGTCGCCGGACTGCCTTCATTCACCGGCCCGTCGTTGCCCAGCGTCGCCGTCGGCGTCACGTTGTTGACCTGATGGGTGGTGAAGTTGGAGCCAGTGTCGTTGTCCTTGTCGGTGACCTTGACCATGACCGTGTAGCTGCCGTTGTCGGCGTAGGTGTGGATAGGGCCAGTGCAGGTATTGCCACTGACCGTGCCCGGCAGGTCGCCCGAGCCGTCGCCGTAGTTGACTGTGCAGGTGAACGGTGCGTCATTCGAGCCAGGGTCATTGAAGGTGGCGCTGGCTGTGACCGAGCTCCCCTCATTGGATGGCTCAGGAACAACCGTGGGCGTGTCCACCATTGGGGCCACGTTGTTAACCACCACTGTGGCCTGGTAGGTGTTGTAGCCGCCGTCCTTGTCGAAGATGCGACCCTTGACGGTGTAGCTGCCGTTGTCGGCAAAGGAGCAGGTGGCCGAGTTGGTCGTACCCGCCAATGCGTAGCTGGCGGCCAGCGAGCCGTCCAGGCCATCGCAGGCGAACGAGTAGCGGAAGCCCGCCGCCGTGTCGGCTGCGCTGGGATCAGATGCGCCCGTCAGCGACAGGCTGCTGCTACCACCTTCATTGATGGGGCTGGACGCCGCGAATGTCGCCGTCGGCGCGACGTTGTTGACCGCGACGGTGGTCGAGTCGGTGTCGTCGCCGCCATCACCGTCGCTCACCCGTACGTTCACCTGGAAACTGCCATTGTCGCCGAAGAAGCAGATGGCGGTGTTGCTGGCCTGCCGGCCGACTTCGTAAATGCCGTCGTTGTTGCAGTCGAACTCGTAACTCAGCGGGTCGTTGACCCCTGCCGGGTCGCTGGCCGTCACGCTGATACTGGCGCTGGAACCCTCGTCGATGGGGCCGTTGTTGTTCACCGCCGTGATCGTCGGCGCCACGTTGTTGACCACGACCGTCGCCTGATAGGTGGTGAAGCCGTTGTCCTTGTCGAAGATGCGCCCCTTGACCGTGTAACTGCCGTTGTCGTCAAACACACAACTGGCCGTGCTGGATGTGCTCGCCGTGGCATAGGTCGAGGCCAGCGAACTGTCCAGTCCGTCGCAGGCGAACGAGTAGCGGAAGCCCGCCGTCACGTCCGCCGCGCTCCGGTCAGACGCCCCTGTCAGCGACAGGCTGCTGCTGCCACCTTCATCGATGGGGCTGCTGGCCGTAAACGTCGCCGCCGGCGCGACGTTGTTGATGTTGACTGTGGTGCTGGAGGTTGCACATGCGCCCTTGTTGTCGCAAACCTGGAGAACCACAGTCTGGCTGCTCGGGCCATCGCGACCGGCTGCCAAGAAAGTCACATTCTGACCCGGTGTCTCGAAGGTTCCATTGTTGTCAAGGTCCCAGGCGAAGGTTAAGGGGTCGCCATTGGGATCGCTTCCCGAGCCAATCAAGGTGACTGAAGTACCCTCAGAGACGCTATACGGCCCATCAGCATTTGCCGTAGGTGGCTGGTTAGCCGACATTACCGTGATGCATCTGGAGAATTCAGAAGTATTGTTGTTCGGGTCAGTCGCCGTCGCAGTAATGAATCGACCCAGAGGAACCGCGGTCGGGAATGTGACTACAAAGTTCACGTTGCCGGTGCCATCGGTAGTCGCCGTCGTTGAGCCTAGGAACGTCTCACCCTCGCCAAAACCGGATGGATCGCAGGCGGAATTGTGGAAGAATTCGAGCCTGAATGTGGTATTGGACGTACTGTTGAGAGTTCCGCCGATGGTCGTGCTGGTGACATCACTGGTAGCTGAGGTCAAGACAGGGAAATTTTGCAGATTGTTTGCACCCGTGTCGCCGTCGCCGGTATCATTCGGCGTCACACCATCAGAGGCGAAAGAGTTGCTAAGGTCAATTCCTAGACCACCGTTCACGGAAATCGAGTTCCGAGAAATCTTATTTGGAGTGTTGTTGCCATCACGTATAACTACTCCCCTCCCTCCGTTAAAAGAGACTGTGTTACCAACGACGGTAGCACCCCCTCCGAACGCTCCAAAGACGACAACACCTTCCGCACCGTTGTAACTGATAATGTTGCTCTCAGCAGCATCATTAATACCATCTCCATTGCTACCAATACGAACGTTGCCAGATGCCGAGACGCCGACAGACCTGTTGCCCAAAGGTCCCATACCCGTAGCATCCGTGCCAATGTAGTTGCCCACAACGACGTTCCCAGTCCCCCCGGCAACACCTACTCCGCCATCATTGTTGCCGCTGATCACATTGCGCTCGGCAGCATCGGCGACCCCATTGCCGTCTGTCCCAATCCTTGTGTTGGAGGCTCCATCCCCAACCGAGATCCCACCATTGTTTCCTAAAGCAGCCGTTCCAGCCGCATCGGTACCAATGTAGTTGCCAGCGATGATGGTCCCCACAGTGCTGCTGTTCTGCACGAACACTCCAGTGAACGTGTTGCCGCTGATCACATTGCGTTCCGCCTCATCGGCAATGCCATTACCGTCGGTGCCAATCCGGTGATTCGTACCGCTCCCGGCGAACACCCCAAAGCGCGCGTTAGGGATGGCAGCTGTTCCCGCAGCATTGGTCCCTATGTAGTTCCCCGCAACAACATTGTCACTGGCACCGTTAAACTTCACTCCATCGAAGTTATTCCCGCTGATCACGTTGCGTTCAGCCGCATCGGCAATACCGTTCCCATTCGTGCCAACGCGATTGTTGCCCGAGTGAAGGATCACACCTGCGCTAAACACGTCGTTAAAGGTAGCATTGCCCACAGCTGTTGTCCCAGTGACGTCCGTGCCAATATAGTTGCCCGCCACCACATTACCACTACTGCTAATTGACACGCCAGCGCCTCTGTTACCGCTGATGATGTTGCGTTCGGCGAGATCGCCCACCCCATTGCCATCGGTGCCGATGCGGTTATTCGGCGCGAGAAGAATGATGCCATGCCTGAGATTGGGGACTGCGGCGGTACCGGTGGCATTGGTACCGATGTAGTTGCCTGACACGACGTTGCCAGTCGCAGAACTGCCAAGAATCCTGACACCATCACCTGAGTTGCCGCTGATGACGTTACGCTCGGCAGTGTCGTTGATGCCATTGCCGTCTGTGCCAATGCGATTGTTCGGGGCGTTATCAAGGACCACACCATTGAGGGCATCCACAGCCACTGTGCCATCGGTGCCAAGGTAGTTGCCAACGATAACGTTCCCGGAGGCGGAGGGGCCGCTAATCTCGATGGCCCAACTGAAGGAGCCGATCTGCAGCGCTCGCACCTCATTTCCAGCCGAAGTAATCAGTAATCCTCGCACAAAGCTGCCAGTACCCGGACCGCGGAGTGCCACCACTGGCGCTCCAGCATAACCAGGTGCAGTGGCCCCATCAATCCTCGTGCCGCCGGTAGGATCGCTGAGCGTCATCGAAGGACCGATGACGTTAATCGTCCCAGCCACTGCAAAGGTGATGGTGTCCGGGCCCGCGTTCGAGTTGGCACAGGTGATAGCTGCTCGCAGCGATCCCGGCCCGCTGTCGTTCAAGTTGGTGACGATCGTGCATGGGACCCCCGGTGGACCAAAGAGTTCAGCAGTCGAGAGAACCACCACGCCGTCACTTCCTCCCACTATAAGCACCCTACCGTCCAAAAGGCGTACAGCGAGATGACCGTACCGAGGCCCAGCCATCGTGCCTGCAGTAGGTGACCAGGTCTGCGCTACGGGGTCATAGATGAGCGCGGTGTTTAGAACAGTTCCTGGTCCGACATCTCTTCCTCCCGCCACTAAGACTGTTCCATCGAGAAGCAACGTGGCACTATGGTCGGTTTGAGTAGTGGGCATGGGAGTCGTAGGGGTCCAACTTCCCGTTGTTGGGTCATAGAGCTCTGCCTTGTTGGTCGCAGGACCCGTCCAATTTGTGGTTCCACCGGCAACTAAGACCTTACCGCTGGGAAGGAGTGTCAGGGTAAATCCATGCCGCCTGCCGATAGCCATGGAACCGGTACAAGACCATGTTCCGGAAGCCCGATCATAAATCTGCGCGCTAGCGAAGTTGCTGAATGTCACTCCTCGGGGCATTCCCCCCGCGATGAGCACCCTGCCGTCAGAAAGTAGCACACCAACGTGATTGTATCTAGCACCCTGCTCGCCTCCACAGTTGACCAAGGAGCCTGTGGTGGACCACGTCCCTAAGGCAGGGTTATACAGTTCCGCCGAGGCTGTTCCGAATGTGTCCCCCGATCCCGGGACAGCCCCCGCTGCAACCAGGACCTCACCGGTGTTGAGCCGGACGGCAGTCGGAACGGCCCGGCCCGTTGACAACGAACCAGTGGGTGACCACGTTCCTGAAGTCGGGTCATACAATTCCGCAGAGGCAATGCCGCCATTTCCACCTGCGACCAGCACCCTGCAATCTGCAAGCAGCGTGGCGCTGTGACCATATCGGGCGACGGTCATAAAACCTGTCGGTGTCCAGGTGCCCGAAGCCGGGTGATATATCTCCGCAGAGGAAAGAATGCTGACACCATCATGTCCGCCTGCTGCCAGCACTCTGCCATCGCACAGTCTGGTGAGCGTGAAAAAATCGCTGTAGCCTCGGCTTGTACCCATACTGCCTGTAGGGCTGAAGGTGCCCTTGAGCAGATCCTCGATGACGGAGACGGAGTGGCCGCCATCATTAGCCACATATATCCGGCTGGTACTGGGGACCACGGCCAGGTGAGTCGACTGTAAACCCACGGGTACCGTCGCCACCACCGTGTTTGTGGCGCCATCGACGACCGAGACGTTGTTGCTACCATTGTTGGCCACATAGATGCGGTTGGTGGCTGGATTCACGCCAACGCCAAACGGCCCTGACCCTACGGGGATAGTCATCACGACAGCATTGCTGGCTCCATCAATCACCGAGACGGAGTTCGCACTGTCCGACACATAGATGCGGTTGGTGGCTGGATTCACGCCAATTCCGTGGGGGGTGTTGACCGACACTTGGGCGACTATGAAATTAGTCGCACCATCAATGACTATGACCTTGTTGCCGATTGCGTTGGCAACGTAAATACGGTTCGTGGATGGGTTGACAGCGATTTCCCTTAAGAAACAGCATGTGGGCGGTAGGCCCAGAGAGATGGCGCCCAAGAAGTTGGGGGGGGTGGGGAATACGGGGCTGGCATCGAACACCGCCACGTCGTTATTATTGTGGCGGATAACGTAGAGCCGGTTAGTGGCAGGGTTGACCGCCAGGTCGCAGACGGTGTGAATGAGGCTAGGCACCGGTAAATCTATGAAGTTGTTGGTCGCACCGTCGATGATTCGCACATTACCGGCGAATGCCTGTGACACGTAGACAAGGTTCGTAACGGGATTGACGTCGATGTCGCAGTGGAAGCCAGACGTCGGTACAGTTGTCAATATAGTGTTCGTACTGCCGTCGATCACCGCGATGGTGTTAAGGTCCGACTGGACGGCATAGACGCGATTGGTGACAGGGTTGGCGGCAATTACGCCAGCTCTACTCGCGCCAAAAGATATAGTAGCGATGACGGTGGGCTGGGCGAAGGCATTCTGCACCAGGAAGGGCAGCAGTAAGGCCAGGACGCCCAGAATAGCTATAAGTTTGGCGAGTGCTCGGCTGAGACTTCTTTCAGTAGCCCCGCCAACCGCCCTCCCTTCGGAGACTTCATATCGCTTAAACAAACGAGTAGCCATTTTTCATCTCCTTATCTCTGCGTAACGGCAGACAATTCTTAATTTGGCACACAAGATGTGCGACATCGATTCAACTGTTCGTACGATTTACGCATGGTCCATTGCGGCATTGACTCACCTCCTCTCGGAAGTGCCTTGGCTGTCTCCGGGGAGACCGGAGTCATCCAGCCGCAGACTGCGGATGCGGCCTGACGCTCTCGATCTCAGCGGCAGACGCGGGTGAAGGCCAGAGCAGTCGCCAACCCGAACCTATGCGAGCCAGGCCGGCCAGTTGGCTCAGTGGATTTCGTTTCACCTTGCTCCTGACTCACCTCACCCGGGATAATCTGGCAGTCTGCGGGGACGCCGACTGGAGCGGAATGTGACTTGTCAAGTTAATGTGGAACGAGAAACGAGACACGCTGAACGGAAAGAGCGGATCCTCCACGTTCGGCGCATGCGGCGTTGTCGGTATTCAGTTTGCCGTTGGCAGTGTGGTGTTAGGAAGGGGCGACGCGAGTTCCACACCCTAGCTCGCGCCGTCTGGGTTTGCCTCGGAGCTGTTACGCGAGGAACAGTCGCTGCAAACTTCAAATACATTATACGGTAAGAATCTGGGAAGTAAAGTCAGAAATCAGTTAGAATGAGGTTAGAGGCTGGCTCGTTCCCGATCGCTGGGTGCCCGAAGGTTCATGCGTAAGCGTTCAGAGGGTGTCAACGAATGCCTTCGGCGCAACGAATCATCGAATGCCAACGGCACGCGCTCGGTGCCGGTTCAGCGACGGGCCGCGATTCGTTGACTGCTTGCGCCCCGCTTCGCGGGGTTCGTTGCCCATTCGTTGACACCATTCACTTGACGATCTGAACGGTTACGTTCATGCTATACTTTCCGCGCCGACTATGGCTCCTGACACTGTTCCGCCTGTTTATCGCATCAGCCCTGCCGCGCTGTTCATTCTACTTCTCGCCTTCGCGCTGCGCGTCTATCATCTCGACGCGCAGTCGCTGTGGTACGACGAGGGCCTCAGCGTCTACCTGGCTGCGCTGCTGTTGACCGATCTGGCCGGCATTGCGCTGGATGTTGTGCGGACGCGCCGGTCTCGGCAAGACGTAAGCGACACGCCCTCTGCGATATGCGATACGCCATACGCAACAGAACAACGCCCCGGCTTCGGCCGGGGCGTGTCGTAGCGGTGTTGGATCGATCAGGTCGTGTCACTGGCCCATTCCCAGGTTCTCCTTGTGCTCCTGGTGGAAAAGAATCGTGCCAAAGTGTTGGATGTCGACGCCGGGGGGCCGACCGAATATAGCCCCATCGTCGATGGACTTCAACCCATGGTCGTGCAGCACGTCGAATTCAAAGACCCGGGCATCCTTCATTGCCTCCGAGAGTTCGACCTCCACATGAAGGACGCCGGTCTTTACCATCGTGGCAGTCGTCGTTGCGGTGACATCCGCAAAGTTGAGGCTGGCGGGGTTCAGGGCTGAGGCGTGCACCGCCAGAATACTGACATCGACCGGCTCACCGGCCTCACTCGCCGACAAGAGGAATCGCCGCATGAACGGCCCGACGATCGGCGCGAAGTCCCCGACGTCGCCGACGGCAGTGGGTGAGCAGGGCAGGTCTATGCCCGCGTTCAATGCGTCGTTGTTGAGCAGGAGGGTCACCGCGTTCCGGGCCTGGGAGATGCGCCCATCCCCTCTGGCCCCCAGAACGTCGAGCAGCGTGGCGCCGTCTCTCAGGCCCGCTCCCGTGTCTGCGCCGGCTCCGAAGACGGCGTCGAAGAGGGTGCTGGGATCGTAGTTGGGCGCCAGATCGGCAGGGCCGGCGATGGCGCTGTCCCACTGCTCGGCGCGATTCTTCCAGAATCCTTGCGAGCAGCCCAATGTCTGCACCTCGATAACCTGCAGGTGCACCCTCATGACCTCGAGGAAGTCATGAACGATCGCCTGAGAATTCGACCCGAAGCAGTAGTCACTGGCAGCCTGAACTTGCTCAAGGGCAGTCACGGCCGTGTTGAGGCCCTCCACGATGATATTGGCGATTATTCTGGCGGGATGCGTGCTTACGGTCTGAACCGTTCCTTCTCCGAGCACGATCACTCCGAACACAAAATCACCTGGTGTGAACTCCCTCGCGATTTCTGCCGCTCTGAGAGTCGCTCTCAGTACAATCAATTCCTCCAGGACCGAACCCTCGCAGTCCGGCGAAACTCCCGGCACGATGGGTCTCATCGACGCAGTCTGGGATGCAGCCGCTGCCGCGAGCGGCTGAGCCTGCGGTCCGAAAGAGGCGAGGGTGTTCTGGGGGGCATTCCACCAGTCCGGATCCTGGGGCAGCACCTGGCGCAGCACCGCCAGTGTGTCGGAGGTCATCTCCGGTATCTTTTGCTGAGTCTCTGAAAGCCGTTCCACAACACTCGGTGAGGCGCCAACGGCCTGAGTCAGCTCCAGAAGATCGCCGATGTAGTCGGCGAGCTGGCGGCGGAACTCCTCGAGGTCTTCATCGGAGCTTTGCGCGGGCGGAGCCTCAGTCCGACTGAGGGGCATTCCGGCCAAGGCAACCGATGACGCCGCGGTCAGAAGCAGCCCTAACACCGCCAGAGTGATCAATACCTTCCTGTTCATTCTAATCTCCTCTCTTGGCTGGTTTCTTACCAGACATGGAAATCTCCGTCGCGGCTCTCCCCTGTCTGGTGCGGAAAGAGCCGAACGAGCAGTGTGCAGCGATCCACCTCCTTTCTAGAGAACAGCTTCCGAAGTCCAGGCGTCCCGTAAGGTGGGCGGTAGTAGTTCAGCGTGAACGAAACACTCTTAACAGGTTCGTGAGTCTTCTGCGTTTGGCGCGCTCGATGCTGACCGGTATGCGGTTTGAGGCTGAGAGATAGATAATTCAGAGGCGGCGCGCGAGTCCCCTCCCCCCCGCTCGCGCCGTCTGTTGAGAAGCTGCATACAGGAATGCTGCAAGCGCATTATAGGACAAAGCGTACGCTTGCAGGCGTTAGAATTCGTTAGAATTGGTTTGAAAACGACCGCCAGCACTCTTCATCGGGCGCGAGTAGAAGTCGTGCTACACTTCCACCTGACTCGGACAGCCGGAACCGTCATGCCCTCTCGACATACCTGTTTTGCTGCGCTGCTCATTTGCCTTCTTGCCTTTACGTTGCGCGCCTACCGCCTTGACGCGCAGTCTCTGTGGTACGACGAGGGCCTCAGCGTCCATCTCGCTGCGCTGCCCCCCGGCGAGACGATTGCTCAAAGCGCGATCACCGATCATCCACCCCTGCACGCCCTACTGCTCAACGTGTGGATGCGCGTCGCCGGATCGAGCGAGTTCTCGATTCGATTCGTGTCGGTCCTTTTCGGGACGCTTGCCGTCGCGCTGACTCACGCACTGGGCAAAACGGTGGGCGGCCAGCGGGTAGCTCTCGTCGCAGCCGGGCTGATGGCGATCGCGCCGATGGCCGTGTGGTACGGACAGGAGGCGCGCGGTTACTCATTACTCATTACTCTTATTCTGATCGCCGTGCTGGCTTTTTTAAGATTGGTTGTTGGGGATTGGCGTCGCCGTGTGTGGCTGGCTTACATCCTCTCGTGCACGGCGGCGCTGTACACACACTACTTCGCCGCATTCCCGATAGTGGCGATCAACTTGGCGTTCTTGGTGCACCTCGCCAGAAGCAAATTGCCAGATATGTGTTCCGTGTTGCGTATTCCGTGCCCCCGTGACCGTTCGGCACACAACACACAACACGCAACACGCAACACGCAACACGCAATATACACCTGGCTTCTTGCCCAGCTTGCCATTGTCGTTCTCTTCCTCCCCTGGCTGCCCAATGCCCTGGCCCAGGCCGCCTCGAACGCCACCTATTTTCCCGGTCGCGTGACGTGGGATACGGTTGTCTTCGACACGTGGCGCGCGTTCGCCGCTGGCGAGTTACCTTCCCCGGCACTCCCAGACCTGTCTCCTCTGGTCAGCGTGCTGTGGCTGGCGATCATCCTGGCCGGCCTCGCCAGCCCATTCATCCGCCGCTCCACCATTCCCCACTCTCACTCTCACTCTAACTCTCTACTGGTCTTCCTACTGGTCGTGCCCTTGCTGCTGATGTCCATCCTCGCATGGGAGCGGCCCAAGTTCGCCCCGCGCTACTTGCTGCCGTCGCTGCCGGCTTTCGTCACGCTCGCCGCGCTCGGCATCGATACGCTGCTGCATTCTCGAAACCGCCTGCTTGTCGCCCTCGCGGTGATACCATTGCTGTCGGTCCTCGCACTCGATCTGCTTGTGACCGTCCAAATCTATCTCGACCCATCCGTGGCCCGGCCCGATGTGCGCAGCGTCGCCGCCTACGTCGAGGACAACGAGCTATCAGGCGATGCGATCCTGCTCGTCGGCGGGCATCAGGCGCCCGTGTTTGAGTATTACTATGGAGGTGATGCCGACGTTATTCCGCTCCCGCCTGATCTGTTACCGGCCGCACAATCGCCGCTCGATGTGCGTGCTGTCGCCCGGCTCTCGGACATTGCCGTGAAACATCCGCGTGTCTGGTTGGTCTTGTGGCAGCAAAACATCGCGGATCCGACGGGAGTCATCCTGAGCGAGCTTCAGGAACGGGCTAACCGCCTCGAAGTCGGGCGGAATTTCCATGGAATGTCGCTCTTGCTCTTCGACTTGCGCGGCGCCGAGTTTCAGGCCGGGCCGCAGCAGTCTGTTGCCGTGGAGTTTGCAGAGCCTATCCGCCTGGTCGGATTCGACCTGAATTCAAACCAATCTCCTCCTGGCGGGGCGCTCAGTTTTGCGCTATACTTTGAGTCGAGCGGGCCGATTGCGCGCAATTACCAGGTGTTCACGCACCTGGTCGGCCCAGACGGATCGATTGCGGCGCAGGCGGACGGCATTGCCGGGTCGGATTCGTACCCGACTTCGCTGTGGCCGGCCGGCGTGAGAATGCGCAATCGGTTCAGCATGCGGCTGCCGCCCGACCTGCCGCCTGGAGATTACCGGCTTCGAGTGGGGTTGTACGATGACGCGGGCCGGCTGCCGCTTTCCAGCGGTGGAGATGCAATCGACCTGGCGACGATAGCGATTCGACCCTAAATAGACTTTGCCGGAAATAGGCCATTGATCCACGAAGGCACACGAAGAGACACGAAAACAGTTCCGATCTTAGTGTTCCTTCGTGTGACTTAGTGGAGAAGAATCTATTTCCGATAATGTCCAATGACCATGAGCAGCTTGAGCTGTCTATTCCTCCTGATTCCGCTTGAAAACGCGGGCCGCGCCAAGTGGGCCACCGCCGACGAGTAATGCCGCGCGCTCTCCTCTCGCGGCCCTTTGCAGTTCTCCCCAATTGATATACCGCATCGGTTGAACGTTCCGGGAAAACGCAAACGCGGCCCGCTTCGCGTCGCTTCTGTCGTAACCGCCGATTTCAAACAAGGAGGACAATATGGCTACCGTGATGCATACCTCGCCGGAGGTGACTGCGCTGGCCGCCCCGAAGGCTCAGGAATGGATCGCGCGCGACCGGGCGGTGATGTCGCCGTCGCTCACGCGCGCCTACCCGTTCGTCATGGCGCGCGGCCGCGGTTCGGAAGTCTGGGATGTGGACGGCCGGCGCTACATCGACATGAACGCGACGATCGCCGTCGCGGCCACCGGCCACTCGCACCCGGCCGTCGTCGAAGCTATCCAACGCCAGGCCGATCAGTTCCTTCAGTACGCGATGGCCGACTTCTACACGCCGCAGACGGTCGAGCTGGCGGAGAAGCTCAACCACCTGCGCCCGATGGATGAAGAGGTCCAGGTGTTTTTCACCAACTCCGGCACCGAGACCGTCGAAGCGGCGATCAAACTGGCGCGCTATCACACCGCCCGCCCGAACTTCATCGGCTTCCTCGGCGCGTTCCACGGCCGCTCGATGGGATCGCTGGCGTTCACCGCGAGCAAGAGCACTCAGAAAAAGGGCTTCTCGCCGGCGATGCCTGGCGTGACGCATGTGCCGTATTGCTATCCGTATCGGCCGATCCTCGCTTCGCCGCAAGGGGTAGACTACGGCGACACCGTCGTCGATTACATCGAGAACGTCATCTTCCGCAGTCTCGTCGCGCCGACCGACGTGGCGGCGATCCTGCTCGAGCCGATCCAGGGCGAGGGCGGGTACGTCGTGCCGACGCCGGAATTCCTGCCGCGCCTGCGCGCGCTGTGCGACAAGTACGGCATCTTGCTCATCGCCGACGAAGTGCAGTCGGGGGTGGGCCGCACCGGCAAGTGGTGGGCGATCGAGCACTGGAACGTCGAGCCGGACATCCTGCTCTCGGCGAAAGGCATCGCCTCGGGCCTGCCGCTCGGCGCGATGATGGCGCGCAGGAGCGTGATGACGTGGCAGCCCGGATCGCACGGCAACACTTTCGGCGGCAACCCGGTCTCGTGCGCGGCGGCGCTGGCGACGATCGGCGTGATCGAGAGCGAAGGTCTCTTGCAGCACGCGGCACAGATGGGCGAATACGTCATGGACGCGCTGGCCGAGATACAGATGCGGCATCCCACTATCGGCGACGTGCGCGGCAAGGGTCTGATGATCGGCGTCGAGTTCGTGCTCGACAGGCAGACGAAGGAGCCGGCGCACGATCTCTGCGAAGGCATCACGCAGCGCGCCTTTCGCAAGGGCCTGTTGCTGCTGCCGGCGGGCGTCAGCACGATTCGCCTGTCGCCCGCGCTCAACATCCCCAGGCACCTGGTCGACGAAGCGCTGAGCATTTTTGAAGAGGCAATCACGGAGGCAGAAGCGGCGCTGTAGATGATCTCCTGACCGCACGATCCGCGCCAGACGTGTCATGCCGAGGAGGAAGGACGAGGCATCTCCACCCCGGCGCGCCGCGCTCGCCCGTCGGAGGAGAGATTCCTCACTGCGTTCGGAATGACGCGCCACAAGTGGCTGAGCCGTTACCGCATGTCGTGCTATAATCGCGATCAGCAAGCCACAGGGAGGCCGATCGAAATGGACCTGTTTACCTTCACAGGCATTATCGTCAAAGAGGGCGATCAGTACAGTTCGTTGTGCCCTGAGTTGGATGTGGCCTCATTCGGTGCGACGCCCGAAGAAGCCAAGGAAAATCTGTTAGAGGCGGCCACTTTGCACATCGAGGGGGCCATTGAAGACGGCCTGCCCTATTTGCGTCCGATTCCGGCCGATGCTGATCCGCGCAGCATGGCCCTCGGTGCTGTTCAAGAGGAGTTTCGGTTCAAGGTCGACGTGGCAGTGCGGGCTTATGCCTAAGCTCCCCGCGCTGAAATCGTCAGAGGTTGTTCACGCGCTCGAACGCGCAGGGTTCGTTCGAGTGCGCCAACGTGGTAGCCATCTTCGCCTGAGACGCGGCAATCTCGGCGTCACTGTGCCAATGCATCCGGGCGATGTTCCAACGAGTGTTTTACGATCGATTCTTCGGCAGGCGCAGTTGACCGACGAGGAGTTTCTTGCCTTACTGTAAGCTGCCGCACTGGACCCCTCCTTGGGCCTTTCTCGCGCGAGAAAGGCCCTTTTTTCTTACGTTTTTCATACTCTTCCGGTGGCATCCGACTTAGCCTTATGCACTCGGCTGGGGTATAATTGACATGTTTCCTCGCGTTCTTGGAGGGGTTTGAACGTCTATGCTGGGCAACATCCGCACCATCGACATCGAACAGGAAATGCGCGGGGCGTACCTGGATTACGCGATGAGCGTGATCGTCGCGCGCGCGCTGCCCGACGCGCGCGATGGCCTGAAACCCGTGCACCGGCGCATTTTGTACGCGATGCACGACATGGGCCTGCGCCCCGCATCGCCTTTCAAGAAGTCGGCGCGCATCGTCGGCGAAGTGCTGGGCAAGTATCACCCGCACGGCGACGTGCCGGTGTACGACGCGATGGCCCGCATGGCGCAGGATTTCTCGATGCGCTACATGCTGGTCGACGGGCAGGGCAATTTCGGCTCGGTCGACGGCGATCCCCCGGCGGCCATGCGTTACACCGAAGCCCGGCTCTCGCGCCCGGCCGAGGAGCTGCTGGCGGACATCGACAAAGACACGGTCGACTGGTCGGACAACTTCGACAGTACACTCAAAGAGCCGTCGGTGCTGCCGAGCCTGCTGCCCAATCTCCTGCTCAACGGCGCGTCCGGCATCGCCGTCGGCATGGCGACCAACATCCCGCCGCACAACCTGCGCGAAGTGGCCGACGTGATTGCTTTCCTCATCGATCGCTGGGAATCGATCGTCGCAGACGGGCGCGCGTCGGCGACGGCGGCCGGTCAGCCGTTCGGTCCTGACCAAGAGAAGGCGCTGCTGCGCGACCTGTTTTACGCCGCCGACGACGGTGTGACGATCGAAGACTTGATGCAGTTCGTCAAAGGCCCGGACTTCCCGACTGGCGCGCTGGTGCTGGGGCGCGAGGGCATCGTGAATGCCTACGCCGCCGGCAAGGGGCGCGTCGTCATGCGCGGCGTGGCCAACATCGAGGAGATGAAGGGCGGCCGCTACCGCATCGTCATCACCGAGATCCCGTATCAGGTCAACAAGAGCGCGCTGATCGAGCGCATGGCCGAGCTGGTGCGCGACGAGCGCATTCCTGACATCTCCGACCTCCGCGACGAGTCCGACCGCAACGGTCTATCGGTCGTCATCGAGTTGAAGCGCGGCTCGCAGCCGAAAACGGTGCTCAACAAGCTGTACAAGTACACGGCTCTGCAGTCGACGTTCGGCGTGCAGATGCTGGCGCTGGTCGACGGGCAGCCACGCCTGCTCAGCCTCAAGCGCGCGCTGCAGTTGTTCATCGAGCACCGGCAGAGTGTGATCACCCGGCGCTCGGAGTTCGATCTGGCGAAGGCGCGGCACCGCGCGCACGTTCTAGAAGGCTTGCGCATCGCGCTCGCCAACCTCGACGCGGTGATCAAGACCATTCGTGAGTCGCCGGACGCCGACGCGGCGCGCGCGCGCCTGATGGAGCGCTTCAAGCTGACCGAGATCCAGGCGCAGGCCATCCTCGACATGCAGTTGCGCCGGCTGGCCGCGCTGGAGCGCCAGAAGATCGAAGAAGAATACCAGCAGGTGATGCAGACGATCGCGACCCTGGAGGACCTGCTGGCGAACCCGCGCAAGATCCTGACGCTGGTCAAAGACGAGACGATCGCGCTGAGGGACAAGTACGGCGATGCACGCCGCACGCGTATCGCCGCCGAGGCGACCGAGGAGATGTCGATCGAGGACCTGGTCGCCGACGAGGAAGTGCTGATCCAGTTGACCGAGCGGGGCTACGTCAAGCGCCTGCCGGTGAAAGCGTTTCGCGCGCAAGCCCGAGGCGGGCGCGGCGTCACCGGCATCCAGACGCGCGAGGAAGACGTCGTGGAGGTCATCTTCGCCACACGCACGCTGCACCACGTCCTCTTCTTCTCGAACAAGGGCAAGGTTTACCAGTTACGCGCCTACGAAATACCTGACGCCGATCGCACGGCCAAGGGCGTGCCGCTCGTCAATCTCATCAACCTGGGCGAGGGCGAGCGCGTGACCGCCGCCGTGTCGGTGCCCGATTTCGATCCGGCGACTTATTTCACGATGTGCACTCGCCACGGGCGCATCAAGCGCGTGTCGGCCGAGGAATTCGAATCGGTGCGTCCCAGCGGCATTATCGCCATCTCGCTCGACGAGGGCGACGTGCTCGGCTGGGTCAAGGTCACGCGCGTGGAGCAGGATATTATCATCGTCACCGAGCAGGGACAGGCGCTGCGTTACAACAGCTCGCTCGTCCGGCCGATGGGCCGCGCGGCCGCCGGCGTCAATGCCATCCGTCTCGGCGACGGCGACTACGTCACCTCCATGGAGGCGATCGTCGGAGATGGCGAGCTGCTCGTCGTGACGGTCAACGGGTTCGGCAAGCGCACGCGGCTCGAGCAATACCCGGCGAAAGGCCGCGCCACGGGCGGCGTGCGCACGCTGGCCGATCGGATCGACGAGACCGGCATCATCGCCTCGGCGCGCGTCGTGTGGCCTGAAGACGAGGTGACGATCATCACGGCAGGCGGCATCGCACTGCGCACGGCCGTGGCGAATATCGCCCGCTCCGGCCGCTCGACGCGGGGCGTGCGCGTGATTGCGCTGCAGGACGGCGACGCGGTCGCGTCGGTGGCGCGCATTGAAGGCGGCGAGCGCATGGCGGCCGACGTGAATGGGCAGCCTGCCGTGTCGCTGGCTGCAGACAACGGTCAGGAACCGGTTACTGAAGCGGCGAAGTAGGGTGGACTTGCATAGAGATTGAAAGTCCTGTGGATAGGGCGGAGGTAACGACATGAAAGTTCAACGGCTGTTCCTTAGGAATGTTCGCAGCATTAAGAGTCTCGACCTGGACTTCCGTGATCCGGTCATTGGCAAGCCTATGTCACGTATTGTGCTCGCTGGGGCGAATGGGAGTGGGAAGACAACGATATTGGAGTGCATCTTTGGGCTGGTTCGCTCTCTCATGTCGTCCAAACCTCAAATTCCATATCTGGAGCAAGGTGAGGGTAGTGCTCGTCTGGTTCTTCAGCCGCCAGCGGATGTAGCCAAACATTCGTGGACAATCCTCTTCAACATGGCTCCGACGCCTGAAGAATACGAAGGAGGCTACGGCGCATATCTTAATTGGGAGTATCACGGGGACGATGAGGGATTTGTGCCAGAAGTTGGTCAGGCCATTTATGAACCGCTTGAAGGCAACCCAGACCTTATGGACTTTTTCATCCAAAAAGCGTCGCTTTTATATTTGACAGATCACCGCCGGCTCTTGCCAACAAGTGGTGGGCCGATTGCACCTGAAGAAGAAAATCCGTGGGCTTATCGCTATACACCCACTGATCAATGGAAAGGATCGGTTGAAAGTTATCTTGTATGGCAGAACTATCTTGATCTGGAAGACAGGGACAAGGGCCTCAACGCCGAACGTTTCCAGCGGGTTACAGGCGTGGTCAACCAGATTCTTGACCAAAAGCGCATATCCGGGGTTGAACGTGGGCGGGTCGTGGTAGAAATCGCTGGTCAGAAGAAACACGGACTGGATGACCTGAGTTCGGGTGAGCGGCAGATTCTGCTGCTGCTGGTAGAAATCGTGCGGCGTATTAAGCCCGGCGGCCTTATCCTGATAGACGAGCCGGAGATCAGCCTGCATCCCACGTGGCAACGCGCGCTCGTCGCCGCCTTGGGCAAAATCATCGAGCAGTACGATGCGCAAGTTATCCTGGCCACCCATTCGCTAGAGATCGCCACTTCGGTCATGCCACATGAGGTGATCAGTCTGAGCGATCTGGATGACTTGCCGCGAGGAGAATGGAAACCTGAAGATGAGTTAGTGGCATGACCAAGCCGCGCCCACTGCAAACTCTGGATGAAGTTGTTCGGGCAGTGAGAAATGGCGCGGGATGCGCAGTTCTGGTAGAAGGTGAGGAGCAAGCAAGCGACGCCTGGATATTGAAGTATATTCTGCTCAACGTTGTGGGTGAAGAGGTCACATTTCACGGCCGTGATGGACGCGAGAGGCTTTTGTCGGAGTTGCCGGATATCTTGCGTCAACTGCCGAACGATCAGGTCTTCGCTATTCTCGACCGCGACTTTCTCGAAGATGAATTGGTTGGGCCGAGATATGCTCCGAACTTCTCCGGTCACCTGTTTATCTGGCGACGGTTTACCGTCGAAAACTATCTGTTGGAACCCGAGTGGGTTACCGAGGCGGTCGCAGAGTTCTACATGCATGAGCCAGAGCGCATTCCTGAAGCGTTGAGAACGGCTGAGGCCACTGAGGAGTTTCTCCTCGACCAGTGTCGTCGCTTAGCGCCTCAAGTTGCCGGCAACTGGGTGATTTCGGACTTGATCCGTGAAGCCAAGCGGCGAAGCCTCTCATCGGTGGAAGCCCGGCGCTATTTTGATGACTTGACCGACCGCGACTCTGCGTGGGTGTTGGCTGAGTTGACTCGGAAGTACGGCGGTTGGAGCGGGGCATATCCTGAACTGTTCGATGTCGAAGCATTGCAAGCCCATTTCGGGGATAGACTTGAAGCGGTCTTGGCGAGAATCCAAGTTCGCTCCAGTGCGCACCAAGTTGTGTCCGGTAAACTTCTCATGAAGGCTCTGTACGCTGAACTGCCGCGTGGCGCGAAACCGAACCGGGAATACGTCCGCAATCGGCTAGTGCGTATGGCTTCGAAACAGGTGCCTGACGATATTCATACCCTTATTGAAGAACGGATTCTTCCTCGTTGGCGGCGTGCAAGAGGCTCGGCCGCGATTTGACGTGTGCGCTGACCTCGATCATTTCCTGCGGGAGCATGGGCTGGGGACATCTTCAGAGTTGGGAATTATGATTGAGTCACCAACAGTTGCATTGACGGAAACGCAACAACGTGTACTAGAGAATCTGCCGCCGCGTGTGGCCGAGGCATTGTCGCATTTTCGTGATGCTTTGCTGGCGCGCTTTGGCGATCAAGTCCGGCGGATCATTCTCTATGGCTCATTTGCGCGCGGCGAGGCACACGAAGAATCGGACGTGGACGTCATGGTCGTCGTAGGCTGGGATATGCCGAGGTTGCCAGACGGAACTTATCTTCACCTGGCCGGCGATCCGCGTCGGAAAGAGATCGTCGGCATCGCTTACGATGTGACACTAGAGTGCGGCCCATACCTCTCTCCCTTCGTAGCGGATGAGGCGCTGTTTCAAAAGGGGAGAGACGCTATTCGCGAGGCGCGTCGAGAAGGGATTGAATTGTATCATCACCCATCGACTCCCGCGTTCGTGCGCGAAGAAATCACAGCTACTCATGTTTTAAAAGACGCGCCTGCAGGGGAGCCTTATGCTATGGACCCTGGCGATCTGGAAGACATCGACCTATGGCTATCGATGGCGGATGATGATTTGCAAGTCGCGCGCGATCTTTACCGCGACGCACACTATCGGCGTGTGGTGTCCAGCGTGTATTACGCGATGTTCTACGCCGCAAAGGCAGCCCTGCTCGCAGCAGGGGTGAGTGTGAAAAGTCACGAGGGCGCGATTTCGGAGTTCGGCAGGGTGTTTACTGCAACCGGACGGGTCGAAGGGCGATACGGCAAGATGTTGGCGGAGCGATATAAAGACCGGCTCGATAGTGACTATAAGCTTCGGTTCCTCGCTACCCAAGAGTCGACGGCAGAGGCCCTCCGCGACGCCGAAGCCTTCATCGCCAAAGCACGCGAACTGGTCGAAGAAGAGCTGAATAAACGAGGCAGCACGCTGACGTGATCACGTCCACTGTTTTGCGATCCGGCCCGAGTCAACTGGTCGAATACCTGCCGGAAGCCGACGTCGATGCGCTGTCCGAGACGCTCGTGGCCTTTGCCAACAGCGACGGCGGCACGGCGCTGCTCGGCGTGGACGAAAACGGCCGGCCCAACGGGCGTGTCTTCCCGGACGAAGCCGAGGTCGCTCTGCGCGCGGCGGAGGCGCGCTGCCGCCCGTCCGTGCAGGTGAGATGGGAACAAGTCGAGATGACCGGCGCGGCGGTGGTCGCCGTACACGTGGCGCGCAGCACCGAGCTGCACTCTTTGGGAGACGGCCGCGTGCTGGTGCGCATGGGCGCTGAGAACAGACCCTTGGGCGGCGAGGCGATCCGCCAACTGGCAGCGACGAAGAGCAGCGGCGATTTTGAGGGCGAGGCGGTCCCCGGCGCGACCCGCGCCGATCTGGACGAAGCGATCATCGCCGAGTTTATCGAGAAGCGGGAAGAGCGGCAGCGCAAGCGGCTGACGGCCGGCGTCGACGAGATGCTGGTCGAGATCGGCGCGCTCGACGCGGCCGGCCATCCTACCACGGCGGGCCTCCTGTTGTTCGGCCGCACCCCCCAGCAGTTCATTCCGCAGAGCGGCCTGGTGTTCGTGAAGTTCATTGGCACCGAGCCGCGCGGCGAGGGCGGTCTGCCGGGCTACGGTCGCCGGGAGGAAATCGGCGGCCCGCTCGCGCGTATTATCGAGACCGCCTGGGAGGCGGTGTGGGAAGAGATGCACGTCGGCGCGGTGGTGAAGGGTCTCCAGCGCGAAGAGCGAACGGAATACCCTCCGTTCGCCGTGCGCGAGGCGCTGGTGAACGCCGTGTGCCATCGCGATTACCGCTTGAAGGGACGACGTATTGAGATTCGCATGTTCGCCGATCGCCTGGAAGTTATCAGCCCGGGCGGGCTGCCCGGTTTCATCACCGTCGACAACATCGTCGAGGAGCACTTCTCGCGCAACCCGCGCATCGTCTCGGGCCTCTTCCAGTGGGCGTACATTGAGGAGTTGGGGTTGGGCATCGACCGGATGATCGAGGAGATGACGCAAGCCGGACACCCTCCACCGCATTTCAAGGCTACGCCTTACTCGTTCACGGTGGCGCTGAGCAACGCTCAGGTGCGCCGCGCTACGCCTGCCTGGGAAAAGGTGATGAACGAGCGCCAGGCGCGCGCGTTGGAGTATATTCGGGAACACGGCCAGATTACGAATCGCGAATATCAACAGTTGTGCCCGGATGTGACGCCCGAAACACTTCGCCTCGACCTGTCGGATCTGGTAAACCGTGGAATCCTTCTGAGAGTGGGCGCGAAGAAGGGAACGTACTACATCATGAAGTGAAAATATCCCAGGTTTTTCCCAAAGTGGACTTTGGTAATCTTATGTAAAGAGGGCTCATGCCGCCTCTTCAATCGTGGGTCGTAGCCGGATTGGCTTCTGCAGCAGCCTACAGTGTTCTCGCGCTCGTCCTGGTCCGTAGGACTGGCTTCCGAGATTCGATCAGCCGCGTGGCTGTGCTCTATCTCGGCGCTTCGGCGCTGTGGAGCTTAGGCTATGCCGTTTCCGTTTGGCATGGCTTGAATCCGAGCGCCACTCGACTGGGCGTCGAGGCTGCGTTCGACCTGATCTGGATCTTTCCACCCTTGATCCTCATCCTCACGCTCCAGTTTCTGGAACGACCCGGCGTGAAGGGCGTAGCGATCATCGGCGCCGTGTGGATTGGCTTTGGACTGCTGGCCGGTCTCAACGCGCTCGGGTTGCGCGAAACCCTGGTGCGATTTCGGATTGGCGATACGTTCACGGGGGCGATCAACACCGTTCGCATCATCGGCTGGCTGAGTTTTTCGATCAGCGCGCTGGCGCTGACGGTTGCCGATTATCTTCGTACGCAGCGCCCTCTCCACCGAAACCGAATCATGTTCTGGTTAATCGCGCTGCTCCTCACCCAGGTGGGCGAGGGCCTGACGCTGATGCCGTCGCGCGCGTTGGATCCCCAGCAGATCGGCCTCGTCGTCCGCCTGTTCGGCGCAATCACGGCGAGCTATGCCATCTCGAGTTACCATCTGCCGAATCTGCGCTCGTTCATGCGAGGCGCTTCGGCTGCGGTACTGCTGACCCTCGTGGCAGGCGCGCTGTATCTCGTCAGCTTCGTGCTGTTCCAGTTTGTTGTCGCCAGTCAGCTCGACCCTGCTTGGGCCCTGGCGTTCGCGGCGGGCATCGCCTTGGCGCTGGCCGTGATTCAGCAGCCTATGCTGCGCATCATACGAAGCTTGCTGGATCGCTTCCTGTACCGACAGCAATACGACCCGGCGCAGGCATTGCGCGAATACAGCGCCGCCATCAGCCACATTCTCGACCTCGACCAGTTAGTCTCGGTCGCAGTCGGCATCGTCAGCGAGGCATTGGAAGTGCGGCGCGGCGCGCTGATCCTGATCACCGACCTGGCGGATGGCAATACGGATGTCAGGCTGGTTAAGGGCATGGGCGGTCTCGAGATCGACCGCTTCGAGCTTGACGCCGGCAGCCCGATCCTGGACGGGTGGCGTACAGGCCGCCAGCCGCTCACCCAATATGAGATTGACATCCTCCCCCGCTATCGCGGCGCTGCGGCGGCGGAGCGCACTTATCTCCAGGCGCTCGACATGGAGGTCTACGTCCCGATTCGCTCGCAGAGCGTGCTGGTGGGCATGTTCGCCTTGGGGCGCAAAGATTCCGGCGATCCTTATACGCCCACCGATTTCGACGTGCTGATGACGCTGGGCGATCAGACCGCTGTCGCGCTGCAGAACGCGCGTCTGGTGACCGATCTGAAGCGAGCGAACGCGGAGATCACTCAGCTCAACGACGAGCTGACCAGCACCAACCGCCGGCTGGAGAAGCTGGATAAGGCCAAGACCGATTTTATCTCGATCGCTTCGCATGAGCTGCGCACGCCGTTGACTCAGGTGAAGGGCTACGCCGACATTCTTGCCGACTCGGTGCGCGAAGGGAGCCCCAGCCCGCCGCAAATGGCGCAGATCAGCCAGGGCATCGGACGCGCCGCGCTGCGCTTGGAAGAGATCGTCACGGCCATGCTCGACATATCTCAGATCGACGCCCAGGCGCTGGCCATCACGCGCACACCTCTCTCGATAATGTCGGTGCTGCGCTTCGCCGTGGACAACTACAAGGAGGCCGTCAAAGCGCGCTCGCAGATCGTGACCCTAGAGGGCGTCGACGACTTGCCGCCCGTTCAGGGTGACTTCCAACGCTTGTGCCAGGCGTTCCTCAACGTCATCGGCAACTGCATCAAGTACACGCCCGACGGAGGGACGATTTCGATCACGGGACGGACGCTGGCGGGGGAGCCGGGCTATGGCTCAGCCGCTTCCGTGGAGATTGTGATTGCCGACTCCGGTATTGGCATCGACAAGGCCGATCAAGAACTGATCTTCGAGAAGTTTTACCGCGTCGGTCCCGTCGAGCTGCACTCGACCGGGCAGACGAAGTTCAAAGGCGGCGGCCCGGGGCTGGGGCTGCCGATCGCGAAGGGCGTCATTCAGGCCCACGGCGGCAAGATCTGGGTCGAGTCGGAGGGCCAGGACGAAACGCGCTTCCCCGGCAGCACATTCCACGTTCTCTTGCCGGCCGCGCCGGCATCCGTTATTGCGGAGTTCAGGGCACAGCTGCAGGCGGAGGTCGCCAGCTTCACTTCTGCGCCGTAGCGTCTTGACGCTCGGAGTCCGGGCGTACATCGCTAAGGCGATCTGCTTCCTTCTGGGTCGGCGGGTCAAGCGCCAGCGCCAGTGCGCCGAGCAGTCCCACGTTTTCTTTCAATTCGGCGAGGACGATCGGAACGACGAAGCGCCGATCCATAACGCGCCGGCTCACCACGTCGCGTATGGGCGCGAAGAGCCGGTCGCCCAGGTTGGTGACGCCGCCGCCGATCACGACGATTGACGGATTGAAGATGTGCAGAAACGACACGACGCCGAACCCAATCGCCTCGGCGGCGTCGTGGATCACCGAGGTCGCCAGCCGGTCACCTCGCTCCGCCGCTTCGTGAAGCATCTCCACAGTGATCTCTGAAAGGTTGCCGCGCACCTGGTCGCGCAGCGGGCTGTATTCGCCGGCCGCGATGCGCTCGATGGCGCGCTGCCGCATCGCCGGCCCGCTGGCGAGCGCTTCCAGGCAGCCGATATTGCCGCATTTGTCGGGCCGGCCTCTATAATCGATCGAGACGTGACCCAGCTCTGCGCCCAACCCTTTCGAGCCGAGCAGGAGCCTGTTGTCGACGATCACTCCGCCGCCGATGCCGGTGCTGATGGTCAGATACACCACGTCGGCGTGGCCGCGCGCCGCGCCGTAACGCCATTCCGCCAGCGCGGCGACGTTCGCGTCGTTGCCCACGTACGCAGGCGCGCCGAAAATATCGCGCATGCGATCGCGCAGGGGTAATCCGGCAAGTGACGGGATGTTCACTACGCTGTAGAGGACGCCCGTGTACGGATCGAGCGGGCCGGGCGCGCCAATGCCGATGGCTGCCGGGGGCGAGTCGGGCCACACGCTGCGGGCGGTCCGGACGATGCGGCCGAACACCACGTCGGGCGGGTCTTCGGCGTGCGTCAATTGCTCGGCGCGCGCTTCGATCGTCCCATCGGCGCGGCAGCGCGCGGCCCGAATGCGGGTGCCGCCCAGATCGATGGCGATGTAGGTGTCGTTCATGTCGGCTCCAACGCAGAGACTGAGGGCTAGTATAACGCATTGCCAACTCGGTTAAAAGCCGATAGAATCACCGAATGAATCGCACGTATCGTTATCCCCCTGTGCTGCGCGCGCCGGCGCTGTTCATCTCCCTGCTGGCGGGCGGCATTCTGCTCGGCTCGATGATCGCGGAGATCGAGGCGGCAGACGTGCCGGATGCGATCCTGCACGCGCTAGGCATCATCGTCGGCCTGGCTATTCTCTGGTTAGGGCTGGAGTTCGGCGCGCGGCGCATCACATTGACGCTGGACGGAATGACGACCCGGTTGTTGCGCGAGCGGAAGATTGCGTGGGGCGATCTGCGCGATGCGCGCGACGGCCCGTTTGGCACGCGGATCATTCGGCTGAAGCGGGGCCTACCCATCGTGATCTGGCCATACCTGGAGGACTTTCACGCACTGAACGACGCCGTCAACGCGCGGCCCAGGCTATGGGTGGGCGCAGCGGAACGCAAAGGCCCGACGCAGCCATAACGCGCCGGACCTGCTTGCGCTGACGGGTGGCCGGTTATGTGGAAGCGAAGACGTCGGCTACCGGGCAGGAGAAGCCCGGTAGTACATCGGAGAGGACCAGGCTATCAGCTTCGGTCAGAACGGTCACCTCGCGCAGCGACCGATAGACCGCTATCTGGCGCGAACGAGGATATACAACCAGCACCACTCGCACACCGGCTTCCAGCCAGTCCCTCACCTTACTCTGAATTTCGTCGGGATCATCATTGGACGAGACCACCTCGACGACGAGGTCGGGCGCGAAGTCGGCGTAACCGGTCGGGGGTATCGTGGGTCGGCGAGCTTTGGACACGAACGCAATGTCGGGCGCGCGCACGGTGTCCGGATCGCGCGACAGGCGAAAGCCAGTTTCAGCAGCGAGAACTACACCCAGATCGTTCTGAATGACATGATGGGTGAGTCGATAGCTGAATCGGTTCGCGATCTCGCCATGCTCGTAGCCAGGTGGCGTCATCTCGATGAGCGCTCCTTTCACCAGTTCATAGCGACCCTCGCTCGAAAGCCGCAACAGGTCTTCGGCGGTCATCCATTTCTCTGCGGTAACCATGCTCGCCTCCCGTGCCCGGTGGACTTCTCAAGCGGCTGCAACCAGGCGATGGTATAACCCTGCGCCACGATTATACACGCATTCTCTTGTGTCGGCTCATCTACGAGCGACGGTGTATAATCCGGCCTGTAACCCCTGGGCCTGCGCTGATAGAAATGCATCATGCCTAAAACAAACAGCGTGGTGAACGACACAGAGCGCCGCATGTTGATCGTGAAGTTCAAGGACGGATCGACGGTCGAACTGCCGTGGCATCTGCTGCGCGACGCCTGCCCATGCGCGGAATGCAAGGCCCTGCATGGCGCCGGCGATCCGCTCAAGTTGACTGCTATGCCGAACAAAACGCTCGCCGGATTCGAGTACGCCGGGAACTACGCCGTGACACTCATCTGGGGCGACGGGCACCGCTTCGGTATTTACACGTGGCCTTATCTGCGCGAACTCGCGCGCAGGCTGACCGCGCAGTCGTAGGAGCACCATTTGATCGGCCGCCGCTTTCTTGCCGTCCTTCGCAAAGAATGCGCGCGCCTCGCGAGTACGGACGTGAACTGGGTGGTAGATAATCAACGCAGGTAAGTGATGAGCGACGACCTGACCCCGATCCGCAAGCAATATCTCGCGCTGAAGAATCAGTATCCCGACACGATCCTCTTCTTTCGGCTCGGCGACTTCTACGAGACGTTCGACGCCGACGCAGAGACCGTCGCGCGTGAGCTGGACATCGTGCTTACCTCGCGGCCGGTCGGCAAGGGACAGCGCGTGCCGCTGGCCGGCGTGCCGCACCACGCGGTCGATCGCTACCTGGCGCAGTTGATCGAGAAGGGCTTCCGCGTCGCCGTCGCGGAGCAGATGGCCGACCCGGAGGCGGTGAAGGGCATCGTCCCGCGCGAAGTGACGCGCGTCGTCACGCCGGGCACGATCCTCGATCCGGAGTTGCTCGACGAGAAGCGCGCGAACTACCTGGCGGCGTGGGTCGAGCACGATGGCCGCGTCGGGCTGGCGCACTGCGACATCACGACCGGCGAGTTCGCCGTCGCGCAGGTCGACTCGAATGCCGCCGCGCTGCAGGAACTGCTGCGCATTGCGCCGCGCGAATGCCTGCACCCCCAATCGCAAAGCGCGCCAGCGCAGACCTCGACGGCGATTCACTTCACGCCGCTGCCAGACTGGAAGTTCGAGGCCGCGAATGCGCGGCAGGCGCTGCTCGATCATTTCGACGTCATGACACTGGCCGGCTTCGGCATCGACGGGCAGTCGCTCGCCATCCGCGCGGCGGGCGCGATCTGCCAGTATCTGCGCGAGACGCAGCCCGGCGCCCTCGCCCAGTTGTCGGGCCTGCGCTCGTACTCGACCGGGCGCTTCATGGCGCTCGACCCGGCCACGCGCCGCAACCTCGAGCTGACCGAGACGATCCGGGAGCGCAAGACGCAAGGCTCACTGCTCGGCGTGCTCGACGCGACGCGCACGGCTATGGGCGGGCGCCTGCTGCGCGCGCGCATCTCGCAGCCGCTGCTGGATCGAGTGGAGCTCGAAGCGCGGCTGGATCAGGTGCAGGCGTTTGTCGGCGACGCGCTGACGCGGGCCAAGGCGCGCGATGCCCTCAAGGGAATGCCCGATCTCGAGCGCGCCGTGGGCCGCGTCGTCAGCGGCAGCGCCGCGCCGCGCGACATGGTCGCGATCCGCCGCGCACTCGAGCTCGTCCCGGAATTGCAAGAGTCAATCTCCAATCTCCAACCTCCAATCTCCAACCTCCAGATCGATCCGTGCGCCGACGTCCTCCCGTTGCTGCAAGCGGCCATCGCCGACGAGCCGACAACGCCGCCCGGCTTGATCCGGCCCGGTTACTCGGCCGAGCTGGACGGCATCCTCAGCGCCTCGCGCAACGCAAAAGAGTGGGTCGCCGGTCTGGAGAAGACCGAGCGCCAGCGCACAGGCATCCACACGCTCAAGGTCGGCTACAACAAGGTGTTCGGCTATTACATCGAAGTGACGAACGCGAATCGCGACGCGGTGCCGGAGAACTACATCCGCAAGCAGACGCTGACTAACGCCGAGCGCTATATCACGCCCGAATTGAAAGAGTACGAGACACTCATCCTCAACGCCGACGAGCGCCTCGTCGAGGTCGAGAACCGCCTGTTCAAGGAAATCTGCGCGCAGGTGTCGAGCCGCGCCCGCGCGCTCAGGACGGCGGCGCAGGCGATCGCGCAGATCGACGTCGCGTCCGCGCTGGCCGAGGTGGCCGCGCTCAGCGCCTACGTCCGGCCCGAACTGACCGACGCCGACGAGATCGAGATCGCCGCGGGACGGCACCCGGTTGTCGAGCGAACGCTGAGCGAGACGCGCTTCGTACCGAACGATCTGAAACTCGACGCTGACACACGCATCTTGATCGTCACCGGCCCGAACATGGCCGGAAAGACCGTTTACCTGCGCCAGTCCGCGCTGATCGTGCTGATGGCGCAGATCGGATCGTTCGTGCCGGCCGAGCGGGCGCGCATCGGGTTGGTCGATCGCATCTTCACGCGCATCGGCGCACAGGACGACATCGCCGCCGGGCAATCGACGTTCATGGTCGAGATGGTCGAGACGGCGAACATTCTGCATCACGCCTCGGCGCGCAGCCTGATCGTCCTCGACGAGATCGGGCGCGGCACCAGCACCTACGACGGGCTGAGCATCGCCTGGGCCGTCGTCGAATACCTTCATAACCACCCGCGCCTGAAGAGCAAGACGCTGTTCGCCACGCATTACCACGAGTTGATCGCGCTGGCCGAGACGCTGCCGCACGTGCGCAACGTCAACGTCGCCGTCGCGGAAGAGGGCGACCGAGTGGTGTTCCTGCACAAGATCGTCGAGGGTGGGGCGGATCGCTCGTATGGCATCCACGTCGCGCAGTTGGCCGGGCTGCCGAAACCGGTGATTCACCGCGCGGAGGAGATCTTGCAGGAGTTGGAGCAGGGCGAGTGGACACATGCGCCGACACAACCCGCGAGCGCCGTGCAACAGTTGTCGCTGTTTGTGACCGAAAGCCCGGTGCTGAAGGAACTCAAGTCGCTCGATGTTGATGCGCTGTCGCCGCTGGAGGCGCTGACGAAGTTGTATGAGTTGAAGAAGAAGTCGGCACAGTAGTAACGCTGGTGTGTGTCCGAGTGCTCTCGTGCTATGATCCAGATGAGGAGTGAGGTATGGCTGAACGAATCTTGCGCTTGCCAGAGCGGCTGTCGCGCGAGCTGGATGAAGTCGAGGCCGATGCGATCATCGAGTTGATCGAGCTAGGACTCAAGCAGAAACGCATTGAGCAGGCGCTGGCCGAACTGGCTCGAGGTGAAATGTCACTGGGCGCAGCAGCGCAGATGGCCGGTCTGCGCGAAGACGAGATGGCACGCCACGCGCGGGCGCAGGGCCTGGAGCCGCCGGCCGACCCTCTCGCACTGAAAGAGGAGTTGGCTTAGTGCCGACGGTGGTGTGCGATTCGGGTCCGCTGATCGCGCTGGCCAAGCTCAACCGGCTTGACCTGTTGAGCAAGTTGTGGGATGAAGTCAACATCACGCGGGCGGTTTACGACGAAGTCGTGACGCATGGTTTGGCGACGGGCGCGCAGGATGCGCCCGTCGTTCGCCTTTTCTGGCGACAACAACGGTGGCCCATCGTCGCCGTCGCGCCTGAGTCCATCCGAAAGTTTACGCCTGCCTCCCGACTTGATGTCGGCGAGATGGAGACCCTATCCTTCGCTCTCGAGACCGACGACGCGTTGGTTCTGATCGATGATGCAGTCGGGCGTCGAGAGGCCCGCCGTTCAGGTTTACGCGTCAAAGGCACATTGGGCGTCATCGCCGATGCCTATCGGCGCGGGCACCTGACGTTCTTCGACGCGGAGCTGCTAATTCGCGAGATCGAATCTCGACCTGACATCTGGATTCGCCCGGAACTGTGCGAGCAGGTGCTGGAGAGGTTGCGCGCTGAACGCCGCAGCTCGGTCGAATAAGGCCACACGCTGTCAATGTTCGCGGCGGAGAGTCCGGTGTTGGATGAGTTGAAGTCGCTCGACGTGGACGCGCTCAGTCCGCTGGAGGCGCTGACGAAGTTGTACGAGCTGAAGAAGAAGGCGTCAACGGATTAGCAACGAATCAGCGAATCGGCGAATCAGCGATCTTGCCTGTTCAGTCGGCGAAGTGACTTGTGGAAGAGAACAGTATGAGCCAGACACAAGATGTCTATCGCGATGTGAAGGCGCTCACTCGTCAGCGGATACGACTGATCTGGGAGAAAGCGCAATTGGGCGAGCCCCTCTCCGATGAGGATGCGCGCCTGGTCGAGGCGATGCGCGAGCATTCGGAGTACGCCGACCTGTGGGGGCGACTCGACGATCTGACCGACGCGCAGATCGAGCGCGACGGGGTAAATCCGATTCTGCACGTGACCATCCACCAGACCATCGAGAACCAGATCGCCGGTGGAGACCCTGAGCAAACGGGCCGCACCGTCGAGACTCTGATACGGCAGGGTCTGTCGCGGCACGAAGCCATTCATCGTATTGGAGAAGTGCTGGCGGGTGAAATCTGGCACATCCTCAAAGAGGATCGTCCCTTCGACGAGGCGGGCTTCGTCCGCAAGCTGCGCCAGATCGCAAAGCCAGAGGCGGCGCACTCGGACCATGCGCCGCGCCCGCATCGGCGTCGCCCCAACCGAAAGCGTCGATGACTTTCTCAATGGTCCGATCCCATGCTGGACGACGATGCGAAACAGGAGTATGATCTTTTTGTGACGCGCTTGATCCCGGGAGCCTGAGCCATGGCCGTTCAATTGCAGCGCAGACTGTTGACCGTCGACGATTATCGTTTGCTCATCCGGGCCGGTTCGCTCGGCGAGGATGATCGGGTTGAGCTGATCGAAGGGGAGATCATCGAGATGTCACCCATTAGTCCAGAGCACGCCGGGCACGTCAAGCGATTGAACAGGTTGTTCTCGCGCCGGTTGGGCGATCGCGCCCTGATTGGAGTGCAGGATCCGATCGCGCTGGGCGAGCATTCGGAGCCGCAGCCCGATCTCGTCTTGCTACGTCCGCACGCCGACGACTACGCGGATGCCCATCCCGGTCCGGGCGACGTGCTGCTGGTCGTCGAAGTCGCCGATACGTCGGTAAATTATGACCGCGACGTGAAGATGCGCTTGTACGCGCAAGCGGGCATTCCCGAAGCCTGGCTGGTGTCGCTGCCCGACGGGTGGATCGAGGTTTACACCGAGCCATCGCCGGTCGGGTATCTATCGATGCGACGTGCCCTCCCCGGCGCATCGCTGGCTCCGCAGGCGTTTCCCGATGTCGTTGTAGCGGTGAGCGACGTCATGGAGTGAACCTGCAACGCGCCGATGGAGTTGCACGGGCTGAGAGAGACATCGGTGAAGTGGCACGCGTTCTGCTCGTGATATGATCGAATCAGGCGTACGCTGCAGTGACCAGGTCGAGAGGCATCGCATGTCGATAGAAATCCCCGCCTCATTGCGAGAACGATTCGAGAAGCAGGCCCGAGAACTTTACGGCGAACAAGGCGAAGCGACCGCTCTGGCTCAGGCGATTGAATTGTGGCTGGCGGAAGCACGCGTAGACGCGGGGCATCGCCTCGTCGTGCGCATCGGCGATGAGCCGCCGCCGAAGACCAGGAGACTAGGATGGCGACACCCGATTCATCGCAACCCGTCTGCCAGGATACGCCCGACCGATTTGCCTTCCGGCTCCAACTCGTAACGCTCAACGGCCGCCCTCATGCCTCCAGCCCGGAACTTGTCGATCTCGACACGGGTTACGACGGTGAAGTCCTCGTTCCCTACGCTGTGTATGTTTCCTCCGGCCTGAGTGACTGGGAACTTCCTCAGGCGCAGTGATCTACTGGGATGACTGTCTCCGGCGAATCGTTGATCTTGCCCATCAGCCGGGCTTTGCTCGTCATCCCCGAACTGCGTTTGCAAGTCAACGTGCTCGTCGACACGTTCGAAGGGAACACTGAGTTCTTGATCGGGCGCGCGTTCATGCGACGCCTTCGCATAATGTTGGATGGCCCGGCAGACCGGACATGCATCCTTCCCGATGAGTCCTCGCACCGCTAGTCTTCGCCGCGTTGCACTTACGCTCTTGCTGGCGGTGATTGTCTTTGTTCTGGCCGGTCTCGCCGCGATCGCAGCTCACGCACAAAAGATACACCTCCACCGCCAACTCCAACGCCGGCTGCAGGCCCGGCGACCGCATTGACATCTACCGCGACTCCCACGCCCGTGCCGCTCTGCCCGCCGGACCTGCAAGACACATGCGAGTGGGTTTCTGCTACCTGGTCACCTCGCGCACCGTCGCCTACTTCGGCGCGGCCGAGGTCGGCGGTTTCCGCAAGTGCGCGTGCAGCCGCTCACGCCCGACCAGCGCGACACGCTCATTCGCAGTTGGTGCGGCGCGGCGTATCCCGGCGACGAGGCCCGCCGCCAGTCGACCGACCTGTGCCATCGCATCAAACTGAGCGACGAGCGGGTGCGCAATCTCGCCGTCACGCCGCTTATGGTCACCATCTTCGCGCTGGTGCATTACGCCCGGCGCGAGTTGCCCCGGCAGCGGGCCGAGCTGTACGAGCACGCCGTGCGTATCCTGCTCACCGAGCCGTACAAAGCGGGCGAGGCCGCCGCTGGTCTGAAGGAATGGGGTGGGCTGGACTGGGAGACGCGCCGCAACCGGCTGGCGCGCATTGCCTTCGAGCTGCACCAGCTCCGCGAGCGCGGCGATGCGCTGCCCGAAGATGATCTGGTGGACCTCGTCTGGCCCGCGTTTGGCGTGCCTGATAAAGAGAAGGGCAACTGGAACCCGATCTGTCCGTTTATTCCGAAGGCATTCGCAAAGACGTGTCTGAATGGCTGGCGCGCCGCCGGGAAATGGGGGCGGAGTGCTTGACGAACCGCCGGATGCGGCCCCGCATGCCCGGTGGTGTGAGAGGGAGGGCGGGAGACCCGCTCTCCCTACTCGATTCCGCTCGTCGGGTGTCTGCGACCCTCGACCCTTGGCCGCCGGGTGGCACACCCGGCGGGAGCATATGGTCTACTTCTCCGTGATCGTCCAGTTGAACAGCGCCGGCTCACTGCTTTTCACCGCCGTCGCCGCGAGCGCGAGCACGCCTGAGTTCCACTGGCTGAGCGGGATATCCCACGCGCCGGTGTTGTCCGGGTTGATCGGCAGGCGCGTGACCGTCGTGCTGCCGTCTCTGCCGTAGCCGATGACCTGTGCGATGAAGTTCTGCGGCACGAAGTTGTTCGTCCGGATCCAGCCCTCCGCAGTCCAACCCGTGTCCATCTCTGCGTCGTCCTGGAAACCGATCTCTGGGATCTCGACGTCGTCGACGGCGAAGCCAGGCAGGTTCACGGCGAGATCATTGACGACCTCGAAGCGCAGCAGAATCTTCTTGCCAGCGTATGGCGTGAGATCGACGGTTTCCTGAATCCAGGCGGGGTCTTCGCCGCCGCCGGAGTTTCCGGTATAGCCCCAGCCGAGGTTATTATTGTTCGGATTGCGGTCGGTCCCGGATGGCGTTTTGAGGATCTGGTAGGTCTGGCTGCCGTCAGTCGACACGCTCACGTAGCCGTAATCCCAATCGGCTTCGGTGTCGTACCACGTCCAGAAGCTCAGAGTCGCTTTGTCGACGCCGGTCAGGTCGACTTCGCGTGTCAGGCGCATATCCGCGCTATCCCCGCGATTGCTCCACCAGAAGGTCTCGCCGCCGTGCGGCTCGGCGTCGATCATGCGCGCCCGGGTCGATCCGACGAAATCGACGTGCAGGTCGCGGTCGCCACGCAACTGGTAATACTGCGCCGCATATTGATTGACGCGGCGCGGGCGCATGAATTGGTGGGGGAATGAATCGAACGTCTGGGCAATATCGGCCGTCGGCGGATCGGTTTCCTCAAACCCATACCGTCCATCTCCCAGTGACGGATTGTCCACGAACTTCGCGATCACCCAATCGGCGAAGAAATCGTCGAGCGCACCCGGATAGCCGGTCCTCTGCAGCGACCCGGCCACGCCGTCCAGCCCGTTGCGCGGATCGGCGACGATCTCGGTAATACCCTGCTCGCCGTACTGATCGTAGAAGTACAGCCAAAACACATAGGCCGCGCCGTAATTCTCGCCTCGCCCGCCGCCCTCAGGCCAGAAATTCAACTGGGTATTCGGCTCCTCGGCAAAAGCGAAGTCGGCGCCGCCAATGCTATAGCCATTCAGGAACATCGCCAGGTCGGACAGCCCTTCGTTCACCCACGTATCCTCGTTCCGATCCACGTGGAAGTGAATCATGTGCTGGTATTCGTGCGCCAGCGTGCCGAGGTAAAAGCTGCCCCCGATGAGGGATGGCGCGCCGATGCCTTCGACGTCGATGTAGAACATCTCTTTTTCGTTCGAGTCTTCCCGGACGGCCGTCGTGTATTGATCGACGCTAGAGAAGTAGCCGCCCGCCGCCGTGTTGGAGGTGTGCAGCACGTGCAGGTTCTCGTCGCAGTCGATGCCCGGCGACCATTCCAGACCGAACAGCTCGCGATTGCGCGGGATGATCTGCTGGCTCAACTCCTTGGCGGCGGCGGCAACGGCGTTTCTGTCGATCTGGCCGAGCCATTTGTCGTCCACCCACATGTACACATTCGGCTCTTTCGACACCAACGTCGCGGTCACCTCGAACTGCTCGAACGTGTCGTTGTTGGACACCTGAAATACGAGCCGGTCGCCGAGGTTGTGCGCCGGCGCGGTCGTGCACGTCCTTTCGGGCGTGTCGGCCGGCAATCCCTTGAACCGTATCGCCAGATCTCGCAAATCGCCTATAGGCAGATCGGCAGCACCGATCGCCTCCGCATTGGCGCGATCGGCGTCGGTCACCGGCTCGCGCAGGATTCCATCCAGCGGGCCAAGCGTCGCCTCCGGCGTTGGCGCGACTGTCGGCGGCTCGGGCGACGGCGTATCAGGCGGCGCTTCTGTGCGGGCCGGCTGCTCACCTGGAGTTGGGGAGACGACCTGCACGGCGGTCGGCGTCGGGTCAGACGGCGTACACGCAGCCAGCGCCACGGCGAACGCGACGAACAGCACTGCAAAATGGCGAATCATTTATGACGCTCCTCGACCTTGGCTCATGACTCAAACGGGTGCAACGGCATTCTGCTGCTCGCGGCGGATAGTCATATCCGCCGCTCACGACCACCGGATTTGACAATCCGGTGGGAGCAGCCATATCACGTTCTACGTTTCACGTTTTACGTTTCACGCATCACTGTCTCAGCTCCGGCAAATACACCGTGAACACTGTCCCCTTCCCGACCTCGCTCTGCGCCTCGATCCGCCCGCCGTGGCTCTGGGCGATCCACTGCGCGATCGACAGCCCTAGCCCGGCGCCACTCGACGCGCCGTTCACGCCCGCTTCTTGGCGCGAGCGCGATTTTTCGACGCGGTAGAACCGCTCGAAGATGTGCGGCAGATGCTCGGGCGGGATGCCCGGCCCGGTGTCGGACACGCTGAATACCGCCCAGCCGTCTCGCCGCTTCAAATTCAGCGTGATGCTCCCGCCGGCGGGCGTGTATCGGACGGCGTTGCCGACCAGGTTGATCATGAGCTGCTTGAGCCGGTCGGCATCGCCCATCACCGCGATCGCGTCCTCGGCGCCGACGCCGACATTCACGCCGCCAGCGATGGCTCGCATCTGCTCGAAGACTTCGACCATGACGGCATCGAGCGCCACAGGCGCTCGCCGGATCGGCAGGCCCGCGTCGGCCTGCGCCAACAGCAGGAGGTCGCCGACGAGCCGAGTCATGCGCTCGATCTCGCCCTGCGCCGCGTCGAGCGACGCGTCGTCGGCGACGCGCATGCGGCGGATCAGGTCGAGATTGCCGCGAATCGTCGTCAGCGGCGTGCGCAGCTCGTGCGAGATGTCCGCCGTGAAGCGCTGCTGCGCCTTGAACAGCGCCTCCAGCCGCGCGAGCATGCCGTTGAAGGTCGTGGCCAGGCGGCCCACCTCGTCTCGCGCGCGTGGAACAGGGATGCGGCGACTCAGATCGCCAGCCTCCGAGATGGCCCGCGCCGTGTTCGTCACGTCGTCGATAGGGCGCAGCGCCTGCCGCGCCAGGAACGCGCCGCCCACGCCGCCCAGCAGCACGCCGGCTACCCACCCGGCCAGCAAGAGACGCGTGAGCTGCGACAGCGACTCGTCGTACGAATCCATTTGCACGCCGATCTGGAGATAGCCGATGATCTGCCCTGGCGAGCCGATCGGCACGGTCAGCACGCGCAGGTGCACGTCGCCCTCGCGCACGTCGTGCCGCACCGGGCGAAAGTCCGCCAGGTCGAGGCTGAGCACGGCCGGGTTGATCGGCTTGTCGTAGCCCCGCAGCGAATCCGACATGCCCACGACGCGCCCGAGAGGGTCGATCACCTGCAGGTACAGGCCGGCGCTGCGAAACACATCTGCCGCGACCGGAATGCGAACCTCGCCCAGCCGACTGACGGTGCTGACCGAGAACACCAGCGCCGCCGTCTCGTTCAGCTTGCGGTCGACGTTCTCCCCTATCACGGCAACAAAGACGTTGTAGATAGCGAAGCCGATCGCCGCGAGGATTACGGACAGAACGAGCGTGTACCACAGGGTCAGGCGGACACGGATAGACATCGAAGGTCAATGCAGAATGTGGAATGTGGGCCGCTCCGAAGACGGTTCCAGGACAAGTTTAGGCCGCGCAAATGAGAGCCAGGTGAAGGCAGACTTAAGTCGGGATGATAGACGCCGCTTTCTTCTTCATTCTGCATTCCTCATTCGACAGTAACTGCTCAGCCTTAGCAGATTTCTAACGTAAATCTACTGCCCGTCATATCCAAAGCTGCTATAGTCAAGCCCATGACACCGTTGCCCTTACCCACCGATGACGAGGTGCG
>Ga0209342_10000717_pt1 | contig 38687 bp, 60 predicted proteins | sample RifCSP16_2_FD_184023 | JGI IMG/M metagenome (GOLD analysis project Ga0209342, IMG submission 184023) | Soil microbial communities from Rifle, Colorado - Rifle CSP2_sed 16_2 (SPAdes) (version 2) | ecosystem: Environmental > Terrestrial > Deep subsurface > Rock core/Sediment | place: Rifle...
CGAAGCGCGTGGTCAGCCCGGCGGCGGTATCCGCAAGCGTCGCGGCCCACGCCGCCAGCTTCGTCCGGTTCGCGTCAAACCATCCGACGAGGCGGCGCAGCGCGGGATTGACCACGCGGTCAATGCCGTCACCCCATGCCTTCAGAATGTTCAGCGAGAAAAAATCCTTGATCGTGCTGATAAGGCCGGGCGTTGTCCGCGAAAATTCGTCCATCATGCTGCCGTACCGCTTCTGCATTCCGGCGAGCAGAAGCGGCATGAATTTTCCAAAACTCAAATCACCTTGCTCTGACATTTTCTTGATCGCGCGCTCGGACTTCCCCGTCGCTTTGGCGAGTATCTCAAATACAGGGACGCCCGCCATTTGTAGCTGCCGCATATCCTGCCCCATGAGCCGACCCGATGCGCGCATTTGCCCGATGGCAAGAATGATACGATCTATCGGCACATTCAACGCCGCCGCCGTATCCCCCATGATCGTGAGCTTCGGAATCACCTCGTCCGCCGCGAACCCGAAAGCCAGCATCATCCGCGCGCCTTCCGCCACTTCCTGAAAGCGAAACGGAGTTTTTTCCGCGAACATCGTCATTTCGGCCATGAGTTTGTTCGCGCGGTCGGCGTCGCCGAGCAGCACGGTCATCGCGCGCCGCGTTCCGCTGATATCCGTGGATACTTTGAGCGGGATAATCACGCCCCCCGCTATCGCCGCCGCGCCGCCGAGCCCGATGCCTAGCAATCCAAGCGTCGAGGTGATCGCCCCGCCGATCATGCGCAGCGGGGCCGTGGCAAGGTCAAGGATGCGGAATGGCACGGAGATCGCCGCGCCTAGCCCCGCGCGCGCGCCGCCGAATATCCGTCCGCGCGTGACCATCTGCGCCTGCCGCTGGCGTAGCGCCTGCCTGTCCGAGAAGTCCGCCGCGCGCTTGTTGATCGCCATGATGCGCGCGGAGCTTTGGTAATCCTGCCGTGCCTGCCTATCAGAGAATGATGCTGCCCGACGATTTGTGGCCATGATGCGTGCGGAGCTTTGGTAATCCTGCCGTGCCTGCCTATCAGAGAATGATGCTGCCCGACGATTTGTGGCCATGATGCGTGCGGAGTTCTGAAACTCCCTTCTAGCTTGCGATTCGTCCGCGCGCGCGACACGCGCCTTCTGTCGTTCAAACGCGGCGAGTGATGCGCTGGCGCGCTTGATTCCCGCCGCCGTCTTATCAACGGCCTCGATAGGAATTCCTATGCGGAAAACTTCAGCCGCCATTGCCCTTGCTCTCGTGTTCCAGTACCAACATCATACTGGCCAGCATGAAGTCACGCACGCCGCGCGGCTTCGCCATCACCTCGTCCGGCGGAATGCCGGTGCGCTGAAAAATGTGGTGCAGAAGAACGGCCATACCGCTCTTCTGGATTATTTTTTTGCGATTTCGTCCAGCCCCTCGTAACCGGACAACTCGTCAATCTTGCGGACGATCTGGTCTTTTTCACCGGGCTTGAGGACTTTCGTAATGAAATCGTAAGCATTGACAACGCTCGTCTTTTCCCACCCAGCGCGATTGTCCCAGAGCTTCGTGCGGTCGGCGTCCGCCGTTGCGAGATAGATCAACTGAGAATTGTAGCGCGGCACATCCATGTCCTCGGCCATTTTTAGCCCGCCGAATTTGCGCGACGTTTGGTACGTCGTATTGTTCTTCCGCGCGGCGTCGTATTGATCTTCGGTAAGCGCGTGAATCGTGAAACCTAGAGTCTTCTGCCGCGCGCCACCGGCATCGGGCCGGAAAATTTCGATCTCCGCCGTTGCGCGCTTGGTATATTCCGCCGCGTTCAGTAGCGCGTCGAGCATGTCACCGGAATCAATCACGTCACTCATGGATATCTCCGCGTCAGACGATCAAGTCCTCGAAATTGTCAACCAAATCGCCAGCGACAATGGGGCCAAGCAATGAGGTAGGAACAGGATAGGTGTTCACCCGGAAATTCCATTCCCGGTTGATCGTCGCGCCCGGTGCGACATTCAGAATGTCAACCGCCCCGTCCGGTACGGCGTTGGCAATTGTAATCCGGCTCTGCGTATCGTCATTCCCGCGCAGCACACCTTGAAAACTATAGGTCGGCTGGCGACCAAGCGGAAGGCGCGAGAGGAACTTCGCAATCAGCCGCGCGTCTTTAATGACGGTTTCGGTCAACGTCATTGTGAATGACACACTCTGCAAAATCGCTACGCTCAGCGATGAACCGGCGGGCTGATAGTCCTCGTTCGTAAGATTCGCGCTGAGCTTCCATGTATTGCATTCCGCGAACTTCTCTCCCGACAACAGGAATAGCTCACCCTTGTATCCGGCGAGTACCTGCCGTGGGTCAACAAACGGTGCTGGCATGATTCATTCTCCTTATGCGGGCGGCGCAAACCGGAATCCGAAAGTAACGAAGATTTTCTCCAGACTATCCACGTCGTCAACCTCGATAACGAAGTTCGCAACGTCGCCCGCTGGCGGATTGTTGTCATCAATCTTGACCACGGGCTCAGGGTCGCTCCGTAGCAACTTGTCGGCGATCATCTGGTCAACGATGCGCCGCGCGGACGCAATCACTATTCCGTGGCCGTCAGAATCGTTGTCAATCTTTCCAACAAGTCCATCGTTCACGATGGATACGCGCTCGATAAGATTGTCACGAATCCGCATCCGCTTGATTTTCTTGTCGCCGTCATTCTGCTCGACGCCCGGCGTGACAAGCGTGTTGACGCCGTATTCGACCTGCACCTGTTCACTAGCATTCAACGAGAATATTACCGCCCCGGCATTGATCGCATCTTCGATATCCGTCTCAGTCAAGCTCTCCGTAAGGGCGACGGCTTGATTGACGACTTTGTGCGTGATGGATTCGCGCAGCGCGCTTCCGGCGATCATGCCAGCGATGCGGGCGGCAGCGCGGAATCCTTCGCGCGTCACTTCGTCAAGTCCGATGAAGCCGGTGATCGCGTACCGCGTGAACTCGTGATTGAAAGCGGCGGAGTTTGTCAGCCGCGTCGCGTAGGCCACGCTCGACGGCTCCCCGACGGTCAGGTTCACGAACTTCCCGTTATCCCGGCGTTCCTGCACATAAGAATCCAGCAGTACGTGGACAGCCGTCGTATTGCTGTCGCAAACCAGTTCATTGAACGTCTCGCTGGACATGCCTGTCGCGGCAGTCGAGTAGTCGGCATTGACAACCGTGGGATTCGCCCCGGTCAGCAACGCAACGTCGGCGACCGTCGCCAGAACTCCGTTGCCCGCTATAATTTCGGTTCCGCTAATCCATTTTGAGTTGGACGCGGTGATCGCCGCAGCCGCTTTTGCGGCCTCGCCGCCCGCGCCAGACTGAAATCGAATCGGAGCTTGCACGAGCCGCGTTCCGAGATATACGAGGATATCCTTGAATCCTACGACCGGCGCGTCTACGATGGAAATCAAAAGACTATTCCCGCGCGTTCCGAAATACTTGGCGTCAATGCGCAGAATGTCCGCAGGAACCAGCGTCGTGTCAACAAAGTTTTCCGTTGCCTTCGTCCCGCCGCTGCCGACGCGCCGGGCGCGCACCTTCCGCGCGCCGCCGAGGAACGCCTCATAGACCGAATCAACCCCGGCGTCCGTTCCGTACTGGTCGCTGATCGTCAGCGTGTCGCCGTCCTCGAAAACAACGGACGATCCGAGCGGCCCCCAGCTTGATTGAAACAGCGTAGCGACGATGCCCTGAATCGTGCCCGGAATCGCCGGTAGCCCGATGTTACGCCGCCGATAGTAGAATCCGGGCCTGACCTTCGTCTCTCCGGGGAAAAATACCTCTCCGGGCATGTTAGTTGCTCCCTGTCAAAAGTTTCTTGACGGCGGCCTTTGCCTCGTCCATCGTCCACTTGTCCCGCCCCCGAAGCGCCGCGCGAACCTCAAACGGCTTGCAATTGAAAAATCCCTTTGCACTGGTGATGAGATAGCCCACGGGATACGTGATCCCCGTTGCGGACGTTTCACCGTCCGCCGATTCGCCGGTTTTCTTTTTTGCCATACCGTTACTCAATTGTAACACCGATTCCTATCTCGTTCAATAGCTCGGACGTGGACGGCGCTTGGAGCACCCCAAATTCGGCCGTGACGGCGATCTGTCCGTCACGGAATGGGTCTGCATCCACGTCCAGACGCACCTCTCCGAAGTTCAGCGGTGTACCGTCCGGCGTCGGGAAAATCAGGAATCGTTTCAACGCCGCCCACTGATGCGCCTTCCGTAGAAATGTCACCATCGTATCCTCGTCCGGCGATATCACATGCCCGCGCAAAATGACGGTGACGCGCGACCATACGTGCATCATATCCGCCGCGCCCGTGACCAGCGACGCGACGCGCCAATAGATCGCTGGCTCGTCGTCCACGGGCGACCAGTTCGGCGGGTCAACTTGAAAATCCGGATTGTCTGCGGCAAACGCCGCATTCACAATCGCAATCGGATCAGGGTCAAAAGTCAACTGCGTAGGAAATGTAATCAACTCAAACTCAAGTTCCGTGCCGTTAATTAGATCGTCCGGTGTTTCTGATTCCCGCTGCTGCTGAAACTCACGACTCTCCGTCCAGAGCACGGCAACCACGGACTCATTCACCGGATGATATATACTTGCGTCCAGAGACGCACGGATGGCGGGCTCCAGAACGTCAAGCGCCGCCGGATCGTCCGCGAAAACCTCAATCATCATGCGGCCCCCACGCCGCCGGGCGCGCGCCTCGCTGCGCTGGACTCCGTACACGATGCGCGGATACTGAGACGCGCCCCATCCGGTGTCCGTGTCCTTCGGGGCCTGATGCTTGAAAATCGCGGGCGCGGAATTGTACTCTGCCAGCGCGCCCGTGATCGTAGCGTCGGCGACGAGCCGCGCGTAAATCTGCTCTTCCAGAATCACGCGCGCCCCCGGATGCGACCGAAGATTTTTACTACGCGCGGCATGGCATCGCGCAAGATCGGCTCGGCAATCGGGCGCATCTTGGAATGCCGATAGTTCGGCGTCAGCATTCCGCCGCCCGCTTCGCGGCGGTTGAGATTCGGGTCAAGGAACGGTATGTACTCAACGCCGCTTTTCACGGTCGCAAAAACCTTGTGGCTTCCCGACGTTGTATCGGCCAGAACTTCCGGTCGCCATGATCTCCGCAGACGCCCCGTCCGCCGCGCTGGCGGCTCGCCGGGCGCGGAAGCCTGATACTTGCGCCCGAAACCGCCGGGAATGTAGTAGAAGCGTCCTGAGCGTTTGCCGTCAAGGACGCGCTGCGATGAGTTGAATAGCTCACGCGACGCCAGCGCCGCACGCTTCGCCGCATCAGCGCCGACGATCCCAACGTATCGCTTCGCCTCGGATTGCAAAAGTGTGGTCGCGTCCGTCACTTGTCGCGCCGACGATCGCAGTAATAAAGCGTGTACATGTCTTTTACAGCGTGCTCCCGCTTGATAACGTAGAGTTGCAGCCCGTCCACGTCGAGCCTGTCCCCTTCATTCGCGACCGGTGCTCCACGCTGGACGAGCGTGTATTCCGCCGGATGCTGTTCTTGCCCGTTTCGATTGCGGTCTTTCGGATCGGACTGCGCGACAATGACATCAATCGTTTCTGCATTGTCAACAAATGATTCCTTGACACGCCCCTGCGTGTCGGAAACGGTTTGCAGCCGCTTGATCGCTGCGGTACTTTTGAGCTTACCCTGCGGACGATAGTCCCGGACGCCCACTATCGGGGTTATCATCCATCAGCCTTGTAAATAGGGGCGGTTTCAATTCACCTGTTACGGCATCAACAATCCCCCCCGCAACCGGCATGGCGATATTTCCAAGTGACCGAAGTCTGAGTGCTTCTTTCATCCACATTTCGGCACGCTTACTCAGGTCAAAAGATACCGGCCCGACGCGCGTAGAAGCTTCGCGCAGGAATCGCCGCCCGATGGACTCCGCGCAGATCGCGGCGGCCAGATTGACAGCGCCCGACGTCTGCGCGAGTACGGCGGTGATTTCCGCATCCTGTAAAAGCGGCTCCGCCGTCTCGGTGTCTCCGAGCGTGAATCGGATGACGTCCAAGTCCGCCGGGAGGGCGGGGTTGTAACTGAAGCTCACGGCCTGCGGCCCCCGCGCGTCTGCTTTTTCAGCAGCGCGTCCTGACACGCTTCCTTCGCCGTCACCGCCTTGTCGCGTTCGATTTCGGCGGCGGCGCGTTCCTGCGTCAGCGTCGACTGTGCAACGGGGATGGCGGGGTCTTCATTGAGAATCTTCGCGATCCACGCCCCGTTGCTCCCCAGCATGGCCAGCAGCAGCGCAATCGTTTTGGCGTCCAGATGCGCCAGCAGCTTGTCCAGCGGACGTTCTGGCAGCGGTAGCTTGTCCTTCTTACCCATGCTTCGATCCCTTGATTTCCAGAATATCACGTTGCAAAGTATCCAGCTTCGCATCCAGCCGCCGCACCGTGTCCACGCACTCGGTGTCCACGTCGCGCCGGTTCGGTAACATCTTGCCGACGACGCCCTCTAGCAGCCGCGCGGCGAACTGAGCCGCCACTACCGCGCCCCCAATCCACGCCGCAACATCCCCGCTCAGCGAAACAGTAGTCGTTGGGTCAGCCATGATGCAAAATCGCCGATGACGTACAGGACGCCGATGATCGTGGAAAATTCCAGCGGTGTCATGGCTTAATCGAAAATGAATCCGTCCGCCGCCAGCTTCGCGCGGACATCGGTTGTAATCGTCGCGTCCGCCATCGCCACGGGATAGGCGAACTGCCGCGTTAGCTTCATGCCGTCAATGTCGCACTTGACCTGCTTGACGGTTTCATTGTTTCCGTCAAAGTCCGGCTCCGTTTTCTCGGTGATGGTCAGATTCAGCGTTGCCATATCACTCCATGACCTGTACCGACACCCATCCGGTGTAGGGATTCTGAAATTTGATCGTGCATTGCGTGGTTGTGACCGTGGCCTTATAAGGAACGGCGCTCGACGCATCTTCTAGCGTAATCGTGACCGTCGGTTTGCGGGCAAAAATCGTGCCGTTGAAGTCCACAGGCATCGTCTTGACGCCGTCAAAGCACACCCGGAACGACCGGACGTTAACGTCCTGTGCGTAATGTTTAGGCATCGGGCGTCACTACGGTTGTATTGAGCACGCCAGCTGAGTCCGCCTGAATCCGGCAAATTTTTCCGGCATCGTCGGAGCACGTTACATACAGTGCCGATACTCCATTAATAAACGTTGGAATGCCGCCAAGTAATACGACGCTCCCCGGCAATTCGCACACTTTATTGACGATTGCGTCACCCGATGATTCCTCGCAGACGATGTAGTATTTCGTTGCCATTAGCTCACCGTCCCTAGCTTCGACAGGATTTTCAGTTCCGCGTTCTTCGCAACCCCCATGTCCGCCGTGTTCGGATACGTGTCATTGGTCGTAATACGGAGCAACGTCAGCGCAAGCACAGCGCCGTTGACGAGGTTTGCCTTGTCAATTGTGAACGACTTGTCCGCCTGCCGCGTGTTCGCCGCGCCGGAAAGCGTCTGTACCGAGTTCAGTGTTTCCACTGCCGCCTCGCCCGCGCTATCGCCAACCGCCATCACCCGTACTCGCAATTCCCATGACAGTGAATCCGTCGTAGCAAGAACGGGCGCGGTCGTCACGATGGGGCGGAACGTGAATACCGGATTGACCGACAAGTCCCACTCGTCCGTAATGTCAATCTCAAACCTGCAATAATCGTCCCTACGGAACATGAACGTCGGCACGCTTCCGATCTCCCCTTCGTCCGCCGTGCTCCCGCCAGTCACGGTCTCTCCACGAATCGCCCTTCGGAGATATCGCGTAAATTGGGATTCATAAGTGGCGGGATACGTGTCCAGCTTCGTCTTATCCGTTGCGGCCATGAAACCGGCTATCCCACCAGTAGCCGCCGCGTGCTGCGTCCCTCCGCCACGGACGCCATGCTGTGCGTCTGTCGCCAGCACCCCTACCTGAATGTCATCTGCGTTGACCACGATTGACCCGTCCGCATTCGCCGCAGCGTCAAGCGTTCGGTTTGCCGACAGGTCGCCCCCGCCGGTCAGCCCAGCGCCAGCGGTGACGGTACGCGTTATCGGGATCATGTCCGTATCCCGCGTCCGCGTAAACGTCCCCACGCCGCTCACTACGCCGACTTTTACGCCACCGATGAGATTCAGCGACGTTCCCGCACCCAAACTCACGGCTCCGAGTAGCGCACAATCTTTCAAGTCGGACGCCCCCGTGCCCGTGGCTGCAATCGTGGACTCAAACCTATGCCCGACAGCCGGATCGCCTCCGATCCTGCCCTCGTTTGTCAGCACCACAGCTCCGGTGATCGCCGATAGCTTGCCGCTCAGACCGTAGTTGCCGCTATCGCTTGGCTCGCCATACGCCGCGCCGGAATCATAGTCAACTGTGATCGCGCCAAGTTGCGAACCGAGGGGCCAGAAGCCAGCCACGTTCCGCAGTCGAGTCTCGCCGAAAAACCAGCAATAGCCGCCGGTCGAGAAATAGTTTGCCACACAGCCGTCAACCGCGAGACCGTCTTGCGACGCACCCGATGCCCGGATGGTGCAATCAATCAGAAGCAATTCAGCACCTAGAAAGTTCGTACCGGCCCCCGCGCCGAGGAATCGAAGCGACGCCTGAGCGTTACTGGCCTGATTCCAGATTTCGATATTCCTGACCTGATTGTCGCTCGGAATCCCTACCTGCGTCTGCGCCGCGAGATCAACGGGATCGTCCGATGCTTCGTAGGCCGTGATACTCGCTGCCGTCGCATTCGTGTAGGTCAGTGAACGGATGCGCGTGCCACCTTGCCCGATGGGACTGACAAGATGCACATAGCTCTTGCGAATGACAACATCCTCGTCCCACTGCTTCGCCGGAATCCAAATCTGTGCGGGTAACGCCGCAGTAGGGCCTGCGGTTTCCGCTGCGTCCACCGCTGCTTGGATCGTCGCATATTCCGACGTGTTCCCTACGCGATATACATTGGCAGCGCCGCGCGCCGTTCCCGCCGGGTCTGCGCCAACGTCTGCCGCTGTCAATGTGACTGCGCCAGTCTCCCCATTGACTGATACGACTAAATCCGTGTGATCGAATTTCTGCCAGACCGTGCCGTCAAACGCGGCGTAATCATTGATCTGCCAGTCCGTGATCCCGTCGAGGTTCGTGGCTCCCGCCACGGACACGCGGTACATGTCACCCTGATTGCCGACTCCGCTGGCAAGCGCCGGGGAGTTCGTCGTGGCGTTCCAGTTCCCCTTGAATTTCAGCCCGCCGACAATCGCGCCGGGGAGAAATTCAACGGGAACCTCCGAGTTTTCGTCCAGCGGCGCAACGCCGCCCGCGCGCCCGCGATCACGCCATGAGAGCCATGACCACATTAGGCCGCGCCCGCCGAGATGATGATCTCATTATCATTCGCGTCCGCACAAACCACGCGCAGATACCGGTACGTGTTCGGCCCCGCCCGATTTTCCGGCGTTCCGCCGATGGCGCTCACACTCTCGGTCTCGAACCACGCCGCGCCGTCAAGCGACGCCTGAATGGAAAATGTAGCGTTGACCGACGACAGCATGTAAATCTCGACCAGCGATCCGCCGTCCTCGCAATCCAGCGTAACGGTCAACGCCGCCGCCGTGCTGCTGTCCTGCGCTACGCGCCGCCCGTATCTTGCTCTGAAACTCATTGCGACCTCGGTTCATGGCCGCGCGGCAAGATCAATTCTTGCGGCGTCGGCGGTTGTCGTCGTTTGCTTTCGTGGTCTTCGGTACTGCGCTCACGGGCACGCGCTCCGCAAGCCCGATGCGCACGAGAAGATCGGCCTCGGCGGAGGTGACCGCATCATCCGGGAGCATTGCGCCAGCGGAATATGTGACGCCGCCGTGTTTGATCTCTCGCACGGCGCGCAATGCACGCTGCCCGCTGGCTTCCGCGATCTCGCAATCGGGAATCCATGCGACCGCACCGGCGGATAGAAGCAACTCACGCACCTCGTCCGTCAAGATGCCGTCCGGGATTTCGTCCCCAGCCGCCACGTTCCCGTACTCCGTCGTAAGAGGATGCTTCGCAATCAACAGCAGCCGCGCGTCCGGCGTGCTCACGGGCCGCGCGAACTCGACGCGAAAAAGCGTGTCAAGATGCGCGTCCGTGAATTCCGGCGCGCCGAGCACCGCGCCCACAGGGTAGGACGCGGCACCGTGGCGCACCGGCTTGACGGCGATTCCGAGCATCGCCGTTACGAAATGACGTTGTTGAAGTACGCTCCGCCCGTGGCCGCGACGACCTTCGCATCGAAGGCCATCTCGCCCTCGATACGCACCGTGCCGATGCCGAGCCAGTCCATCGGAATCCGGCTGATCCGGCTCCCGAAAGCACTTGCGCCGAGCATCCCTGTCCACGCAAACACGTATCCCGCCGTGAATTTCTTTTTCCCCGGCTGCGGATTCGTGTATACGAGTAGCGCATCCTTCTGCGTCCAGACGAAGCCCGTGACCTCCGTGGCCGCGAGTTCCTTGGACGTGTCCTGTACGCACCACGGGACGAGCACCTCGCCGATCCCAAGCAGCTTCGCCAGAATCGCGGTATCGTTCGCATCGGCCCCGCCGCCGCGAACGTACTTGACCTGATCCTGAACGGTCGGGTTTTGCGAGATCGCAACCCAGACATCCGGCGGCGCGATGAGCTTGATGTTATTCGGGTTGACGCCGTTTTTCTTGGCGATGCTGATCGCCTGATTCTTGATATCCTTGATCGGCGTGCCCGTGCTCACGTCCCAGAGCGTGCCGGGAGTGATATCCGCTGCGGTCGTACTGCCCGTCCAGAGGCTCGTCGTGAAATAGGTGCGTTGCACCTCGACCTCGCGTGCGATCATCATCTGCTGCGTCACCCAATCCGTCGCGTCCACGTCCGGATCAACCGCCGGATCGGCATTCGCGCGATCCTGTTCTCCCACGTCCTCATGAATCGCGAACACCTCCGCGAAGTAGGTATCTGTGGACAAGCGCCGTCCGCCGCCCGCGCTCTCCGTTCCGGGCGCGCGTTTCTTGACTTCGTTCCGCAGCCAGTCGCGCCGGTCGTGGATGAAATATTTGTCCGATTGCTTGGTAACCGGAACCATCGGGAACGCGCGCGACGCGATGAACATGTCATCGGTCTGCATGTTCGCAACGCTGATATTCGTAAGCGCTGCGTCAACGTGCGCGTCTTTGGGGGTCGGATTGGGCATGGTTGATACCTCTTTGGTTTTCTGTCAGTTGAATTACGCCGAGCGGCCTTGCGACACGAGGGCGATGGAGCCGATGACATCAGCCGCACCCGGCGCGCCGATTGCGCGACCTCGGATATAGTCACCCGTGGCAGCGCCAACCGCCTTGCCGTTGGCATCGCTGGCGAGATTCGCATCGCCCGCGTAAGCCTCGCCGGCGACCACCTTACTCACGCCGCCGATGCCGATCTGCGCCGGTTCGTTTTCCAGCGGCTTGTTTTGCAGCACGCCGAGAATCGGCGCGCCGTCTCCGGCCAGCACGGCCTCGCCGTCCGTGTTCGCGGAGACGAAATAGTACTGCTTGGCACTCAGATCTGCGCCAGCGGGGAGTGAAATCGTTTCTAGATTTTCCGAGTATGCCATTGCGTTATCCTCTGTGATTCCGTAGGGTTAGTGAGCCGCCGCATCGCGAAGCGCGCGGCCTTCCTTGGATTTGTACACCTTCGTAAACGCCTGTTCGCGCGTGATCTTCGGGTCGGCGGTCATGGCCTTCGTAACCAGATCATCGAACTGCGCGCTCGTGCTGGCGTCTCCGCTCAGTGACGACCCGGACTCCGAGAACAGCGCGCTCTTGGCCAGCATGGCCTCGGTCGCGGCAAGCTCGGCGTCATACGCCTTGCCCTGCTCGCTGTCCGCGCCGCCGAGCGCCTTGACGCGCTTGGCGTAGTCGTCGGGCTTGACGGGCGCGTGCGGATACTTCGCCTTGCACACGGCGACGAGCTCGCCGGTCACGCGGATATCGCGTTCGGTTTCCAGCGCCTTCGTGAGCTTCACGATTTCGTCCTGATGCGCTTTCAGCACCGGCGACACGTCCGGCTCCGCCACTGGCGCGGCGATCTTCGCCGCGATGGCGGTGACCGTCGCGTCCTTGTCCGCCGCGGCAAGCGTGCCGACCACGGCCTTGAGCTGCTCCGGCGTCACGCCAGCGGCCTTTGAGATTTTTTCGATGTCCATCTTGTCGTCTCCATTTTCAGGTTGCGCCGGGACAACGCCCTCGGCGGATTTCGCAAGAAAAAACGGTAGCCCGTTGGCTCCCTTGTCCACGATTCCCACCGCAGTTGGAATCAGTCGCGTCAAATTCGTTGCCACAAGTCACCGTATAACATGCGCGCAAAAATTATGCAACCGGAGTGCGCCGCGCCCAGCCCTCATAACTGTACCCAGTGCGCTCGCCGGATTGAATCGCAAGCCACATTGCATCATCGAAAATCTTCGTGCCTTGCACCCACGAACCTTTTTTCACGACGACGCCGTTGTCCGCCGCGAAGTCAACCGGCGCGATATAGTTTTCAACCACGTCGGCCCTGATTGCGTCGGCGTGCTGGTCATTGACCTTGCGGCAGTACGCCGTGTACGTGTGGCACGCTTTCTCGATTTCTTCCGCGCTTACGATATCGCCATGCAAGTCTTCCACGTCCGGCTGGAGTACGACGCCGTACACGATGCGCTTGGCCTCGTCACGCTTCGTAATCGGAACCTCGAACGACACGGATTCCTCTTCCGTGACCTCCGCGGCCGCCGCCGATTTTGCAACGTACTCCGCCGCGCGCTCCGCCGTCCAGCCGTCGCCGAGCGTGTAGGCATAGACCGCTTGCGCGCCGGACGATAGCCGCCCGCTGATTTCCGTCACGCCGTCGCCGAGCGACTTGGCTACGAACGTGCCGCCGACGAACTCGTCCATCGGCGTAACGACCACGCGAAATTGTTTCTTGACCTTCGCGGCCTTGGCCGCTGGCGCGACGACCTTCACGTCCTCGGCCTTCGCCGCGTACTCGCCGATTTCTTCCGCGTACACGATCTTCGATTGCTCATTGGCGTCAATGCGGAGCTTGCATGTTCCGTACCACACGATGTTACCCGTCACGATCTGACACGTGTCGCTCTCCCCCCACGGCGCGCGAATGAAAAACATGCAACCCGCGCAGAGTGCTTCCGCGCTCTGGCTCGGCTCCGCGTACCCGGCCTCAAGTTTATCGAACTGCCCGTATGTCCGCCAGTGTTCGATCATCATCGCCGCCGTCACGCCGCGCTCATTGATCGGCGCATCCTGTTTTGCAAGCATGATATCCCGCGTCTCGCCGTCCGCAAGCTCTGCGGCCTTATAGATTTTCGTCTTCTTGTTTTTGCGCCGCGAAATGTAATCCATGAGCCATTGCATTTTTGCTACTCCGTTTTGAGTCTCAAAACAACCGTGCATCGGCAACTCGGATGCGCCGATGGATACATAAGCATCATACCACCGACGCTGAACGGTACGCCGAGGGGGCGGCGCTGCCCGTGCGCCGGGCCGCAGATCGTGCAGACTCGCTCGTCGCTCGCCGTCAGCCAAACGCGCTCCGCTTCCGTCGCCGTGATCGCGCCGGTATCCACAAGTTCATTCCAGACTTCCGTCTTGCCCGCGTTGATCGCCGTCATAACCTCGGTGCGCGCAATCGTGTCCGCGCGCTCGCGCAACATCTTCCGCGCACGCTTGCCGACAAGCAGAATTCTCCGCACGGCCCCGACGCCCTCGTCCATGAGCGCGCGCTGATAGGCCGCAAGCGTTGCGGCTTGCCGAGCATTCAATCCGATGGCGGCGGTCAAGTTGTCCGCGATCTCGGTTACGTGCGCGCCGGTCACGATTCCGTTTTTCAGAATCGTCCGAACGGCGGCGCGCGACTCATCGGCGATTCCCTTGACAGCCTCGAAACCCTGACGCTCGACAATGCCCACCGCCCGCTGCGTTACGGGCGCAAGGTCGGTCAGCGCGCGGATGCGCTTGCGCCCTCGGCTTATGTCATTCGCCAGACCGATCCCCGCGCTAGCGGCGGCGGTCAATACGAAGTTGATCTCAAATAGTTTCTCGCTGAAAATGTCCCACGGCACGGCGCGCTCGACGAGCGTCTCGCTGGACGCCAGAACCGCCGCTGAAAGTTCTTCGCGATTCGTGCCGTCAACCACAGCGCCCGTGGCCTTGTGGAACGTGCGCCGCACATCCCGCTCCCGCGCATCCGCCGCAGCAAGCGCAAGGCGCTCATCCTCCGCCGCGTCCTTTGCTATGAAGATCATTCCGCCGCCGGAACGGGGGGCGGAGGGAATCCGGCGATTGCCCGGAGATGTGCCTGCGTAAGAATATCGTCAAGCGGAATCCCCGCAACGGTCAATGCCTTCGCGTACTCGCCGAATTCTTTCAGGTCGGCTTCCTCGATGTCACCGTGCGTCAGCTTGACCGGAGCCGTCGGGCGCAGCGTAGGATTCAATTGCAACAGCAGCGTCACGATCTTGCGGTTGAATCCTTCGGCGACGATATCTAGGAGCGCGCCGACGACTAGCGCAAATAATTCAGTCTTGCTTGAACTCAACGCAAAACTACCGGTTGATCCGTTACCGAGTTTCAGAAAATCGGCCATCATTGATTCAGCCATTTCTCTGGCATATCTGAGTACGATTTCATTCGTGGCGAATTGGCGACGGCTGCCGCCAGACAGAAGTTCAATGGTGTATAGGTAATTTCCCTTGTCGTCTTTATCGGACGGCAAAAGCAAGCCCTCCTGCTCGTCGCGCCGGATGTTCGTAATGATGCGCCGGTATTCCTCGGCAGCTGCTTTTTGCTCCGACGACGCCGACGGCAAAAGATACTCCGCCGGTATGCGCGCGACAGGAATTCCAGCAAGATCGCGCTCGACGCCGATGGCCTCCAGATTCTCGATTCGCTTCTTGAAATACCACGCCCTGTGCATGCCGCGCAGGATCGGAAGTCCATTAGGATCACCTTTGCTCGACATGATTCTCAGGTGCAATAATTTTTCAATCGGAATGTAGCGCGGCTTGAAGTCCGGCGGCGCGACCTGATGGACTCCGATCACGTCACCCGATTCGCCGAGCGCCCACCGATCAACGCTATCCTGCGAACGCGGAGCCAGCTTGCGGATGCCGATGCGCCCGTCGTCATACTGGCTCTGCGTCGTCTTGTCGCCGGTATCGCCGCTGCGCTTCTTCAGGACGAACTCATTGAGCGAGAATCCGAACGGAGCCATGCTCATCGCCTCGGAAATAAAATCCGTCCACGGATGCTCCATATCGCCGAGGCATGAATTCAGAAAGTCCGCCGTCTCTATGTCCGCCGGGTCGCTGCCCTCGGCGCGGAATATCCATGACGCTTTGCGCGCAAGCAACTCCATTGCAAAGAACGACCCGCTGATCGTCGCGTCGTTCCAGCGCATCTCCTTGTACGTTGCCATGCGCCGGGAGCCGCGCAGGCTCGGAATGAACTCCTCGAATATCTGCCCGGCGTACTGATTGAGCCCCGTGACGCCGGACTCTTCGAGAAACACGCGCTCGTTTATTTTTCTTGCCATATCAGACTCCGGCCAGCGGCGCGGCGCGCGTCGAGCTTACGGGGAGGACGGGCTGCGCGATTGCGCCCGATAGCTCGGCGTCCGCCCATACGAGCGCATCCATCCTATCTGGCGATCCCTTGTCCTGAAATCCGTTTGCCGTCATCATGCAAAGTTGCGATTCGAGTTTCCCGAAAATTCCAACATGGTGAATCTCTCCGCGTTCATACGCGGCGACCGTCGGCTCCGCGCGCGTTGACTTTCCACGCGAAGCCCACACCGTTTTTATCCTAACACGCTTTTTCATTGCCGTCGCCGCCGCCGTAATGACCTCGGTCACCATCTCGCCGCCATTGTTCTTTTCCGCCACGATGCAATCCGCGTTAAGCGCTTCGTAAAGATCAATCGCGGCGCGCGCCCATTCATTTGGCTTGCCCCGCATTGACTTATCGGCCAACACGTACCGATGCCGCGTCGCCGCAACGCCCATGCCGACGATCCCTGTCTCGTTGCTCTCGTCCGTTGACGATGCCGCCGGATCAACGGCGACAACAATTCGAGAGAGCGGCGGCGCGGACGAAATCCGATGATCCGAGAACATGGATTCAGACCAGAGCGCGCCGTCAATGTCCTCAAGAAATTCGCCGTCAAGTTCCTGCCGCCCCATCCGCGTACCTTCGTACTGCGCCAACAGGGATGTCAAGGTCGCAGGGTCAAGGTTGTATCGGTTGTCGGATGTTTTACCGCGCGTTATAACCGATTCGCTTGCGAACTTCGTCAGCAGCATTTTGGTTATTGAGTTTGCCTTCGGCGTCGTGGTAACGACGCCTTGCGCATGCGGCGGAATACGAAGCCCCATATTCGCGTTATCGAATGCCTCGGTGTATTTCCAACTCGACACCTCATCGGCCCACACCCATTGCGCGTTCTGTCCGCGAATTGAATCCGGCTCGTCCGCAGATCGAAGCGTTGCGACCGCGCCGTTCGGCCAAACAACGCGGCGCTTGTGCGCTTGGTACGTTGGCTTATTCCACGGCGGCGACACCGCGAGTATCCCCGCTGGCCCCTCGATCATCAGGTCGCGCACCTCATCCGATGTGCGCCCGATCAAAAGCATAAGCTCGATGCCGTCGGCCTGCTTGTCGCGCGTCGCCTCCGCGCCTGTCCTCGTTTTTCCGAATCCGCGTCCGGCGATCAACAGCCAGTAACGCCAGTTGCCGTCCGGCAAAATCTGCTCCGGACGCGCGTGCAACCGCCACTCATAATGCAGTGCCGCAACAGCCTCGTCGGGCAGCGACCTAATGAACGCTGTCCGCTGCGCTGGCGACAGATTCCGAAGCCGACGCAGCGAGTCGTCGCTCAAGATCGGCTCGTATGTCATTCAATTTGTCCACGGTGATTGTTCCCGAAATGTCCGCACGCTCGGTCGCATCCCCCAGTGACAGCCGCGCAGCCTTGTCCATCGCCGAAAGCAATGCAGCCGCGTCCGACGGTTTCCAGCGCACAGGCTCGATGATGATTGTCTGCGCGACCTTCTGCCCAGCGACTTCGATCTCACGCTCAATGCGCTGGCGCGTCGTCGGGATTGAAAGCAATTCTTCCAAGCGCTTCATTCCTTTTTCAATCACCCGCGCGACCGATGCGTTGTACTCGTCGAGCATTTTGATTCGGCTCCGCATCGTGGATGTTTCGATCTCGCGGAACTTGTGATCGTCGTACGCGCGGGCGCGGTCAACCCAATCGTGCGCCGAGCACCAGCGGCCAAAGATCTCTGGCCTGCGGTCGTCCTGTCCGCCGGGCGTCCGCCCTTGCGCCACGTGCGCCGCACCCCGCGCCGAGCGCTTGACGCCCATGTCCCGATAGACGAGGAACGCGGCGAACGCTTCCTCCGATTCCTCGTCCCGCCGTTCCCACTGATGCTTTTTCACGGACGCTCCGATGTCATGCCTTCAGCTTACCGCACGGCGGACGGGATTGCACGGGCGGGGCGACCCGATCCCCCGATTCCGCTTCCCCTATACGCGAGGAACAAAAGAGGGTAAGAATCGAAATATCCATCTATCATCGCGCGCCTCTGCTAACGCCTCCTTCTCTGTGTTATAATGACTTAACGATAATCGAATATATTTTTTCGTAAAAATAAATCTGCACCCATATTTTATTTCCCGCGTATAAAGGATGGAAATGTCTCCAATAGACGAATACAGTAGAATCAAGAGCGAAGCCGAAGCGGAATATAGGCGAACTGCGGAAAATGCGCGGGCAGAGTGCCGCCAGATCAAAAAGGCCGCATGGCTAAAATATCGGCGCGATTGTGAGGCAGCGCGCGTAGGATTGAATCTATCAAGAGAGGTTGTTCGTGATATCCCAAGACCGACTGGCAATTGATGCGCTAGATTCTCGTAACGCCGGCCGTGAACGGGTGCGCAAAGCAGGGCTTGCTTTGGCTCGTGCGCAGAAAAATTTAGCGACGCTGGAGGCCGAACAGGCGACTTTAGAGGCGATCTGCGAGAGCTACAAAGATCAAATACGGGCCAGCGACCCGGCGGGATTCGATGCCGCAGAGGCGACGGTCAAAGAGATGGTGCGCAAGCGCAAGGCGCACGAGGCGATGTACGTTGAGCCGTATTCGTACTAGGGGGCTCACACCCCCACCGGGGGCGATTATCCGCTTGACAAACCAAGCCTTATACCTTAGAATGTAGCTATGAAATTCAACGAACCACAATTCCAGAACGAAGACAACGCCCGCAAATACCTAGAGGCCCAGCGCTGGCCCGATGGGCCGGTATGCCCCCATTGCGGAATAGAGGACAAGGCGCACTACAAACTAGAGGGCAAGGCGCACCGTAAGGGCTTGTACAAGTGCCGGGCCTGCCGTAAGCAGTTCACTGTTACCACGGGAACCGTCTTTGAGCGCAGCCACATCCCCCTGCATTACTGGGTACTGACCGCGTACCGCATGACATCCTCCAAAAAGGGCGTCAGTGCGCTACAGATTAGCCGTGAGCTAGAGATTCGCTACGCGACGGCATGGTTTATGTGCCATCGCATCCGTGAGGCCATGCGGGCGCTTACGCCGACGGAAAAGGCAGGTAAGAACGGCGGCGTTGTCGAAGTGGACGAAACCTTTTGGGGCAACAAAAAGGCCGGGAAGGGACGGGATGGCTACGAACACAAAATGAAAATCATGTCGCTTGTCGAACGCGGCGGCAACGTGCGGAGCCAACACGTCCGTTACGTTGACGGCAAGACGTTGAAACCGATTATCCGTAAGAACGTGGACGCATCGGCGCACCTAATGACAGACGAGCACGGCGCGTACACCGGACTGGACAAAGAGTTTGCAAGCCATGACACCATCCGGCACAGCCGCAAAGAGTACGTTCGGGGCAACGTTTATACGAACACCGCAGAGGGTTATTTCAGCCTGCTGAAACGCGGGCTAAACGGCACCTTCCATCATGTGAGTGAGCAACATCTATTCCGGTACATTTCGGAATTTGACTTTAGATACAACGGGAGGCACGTCACCGACGGAGAGCGCTTTAACAAGCTACTAATGAGTGTCGGCGACAAACGTCTTCTTCTGTACGGAGTCAATTAAGGCGGGATGGCATGGCAAAGGCAAAGCAGAGCGCGCTAAGTGGCGGCGATGGCGACAACTCAGATTCACTTTTCCGAGCGGTCATAAAGAAGATGCTGGCGACGCCGCCGAAGCCGAAAAAGAAAAAGGCTGCGAAACGCAGTCAAAGACGTAAAAGAAGGAATGCAACGATCAATTAGACGGCGGAGCACACCTATGAATATGCTCCCAATCCATTGCAGTATTCCAAATGATGTTCTCGACTAATATTCGCGGAACAGCTACTGGCAATTTCACCGGAATGTCTGCGCCGGCCAAACTACGCAAAATGACTTTACCGTCCGGTAAGACCCTTACTAGAATTTTCGCTTCGTCTGCGGCTCTAATAACCACGTCACGGCTGATCTTGGAGCTTAGCGGCACAGCGGCATTATGCCGCCGCCAAAGCAGACGGGCCGAAAATCACGCGTTGCGGAATTGCAGCGTCCAACGTTTTTTTCACGGCGGACGAGATTTTTATTTGTAAATTAAGAACGGCAATGCGCGCATCCCCACGACCTGCCGCGAACCGCTCAAATACCCTCCATGGGGCGTGTCCCGGCAACGCCACTACGCGCCCTTGTGCTGTCAATTGAGCTGTAATAATCTCAGACAAGCCATCGCAAAACTGTGATACAGCTTCCTCTGGCGTCTTCCCGCAGGCACCGTAATTTATTTCAAGCCCTTGGGCGACCCACATGTCTTCGTCCGGCTCGACGACGATCATCAGCATGTCAACGATGACGCGATGTCCGTCTTTGGTTTTTTTGTGACTCATTTTCGGCATAGCGTCTCTCCGTTTTTAGGCAGATGATTATATTGACATACTGGGTATCACTGTGTCAACCCATTATATTTGCGTATGTTTCGCGCGGTTTTATCCCTACGAGCTAGTGATTTCAAGGTAACCGAGCGGAACGCCTGATAACTTGTCTTATCGGACTGAAAAACGTTGCGATGGCTCCAATGGTCGGTGGAGCGATGTGGTAGCGTCATGGTGGACGACGCGATTATGGTGCTCGAAAACATTGCCGCGCGCTTGGTTTGTCAAGCGGATAATCGCCCCACCGGGCTGAGGCCGGCGTCGGTCAGGCGCGAATCAGAATATCGTCTCTGACCGCGCGCGCAACGTGAAACATCATCAGCGGCGGCACGGCGTTGCCGATGCGCGCCCATCGCTTCTCGAACGTCCCTGCGAGCTGAAAATCACGCGGGAAGGATGACAGCAATTTGAGTTCGTGGATTGTGAACCGGCGAGGTGAATAAGGATGCGCCACATCATGGGAGCTTGCATGAGCTAACAATGTGGGACTCGGCAAATTTGGAGAGGCTTTTATTGCGTTGAAAAATTTATGATGTGATTTCCCGACCTTCGTTTCCGCCCATGCCTTCGCCGCCGCTCTGCCGAGCATCTTGATTTCAAAGTCCACCTTATCATCATTCGCTTTCGGTGCGGGATGCGCCCCCAGTGCCATATATTCATTCGTGCCGGTTGTGGTTAGGGTCGGGATCGGGGTCGTTAGTGTCATTTCCATTGACGTGAAAAAACCAGAGTTTTTGTGTAATGAATCAACTATCCACGGGCACGCATCGCCCAGTGTGTACTGATATTTCTGCGGCTTCGGGAACGCCGGTGCGCGGTCAATGTCATTTCGCACGCCGACGAAAATCACGCGGCGACGCGCTTGTGGAACGCCGAGCCATGATGCGTCGAGGATGCGCGCCTCGACTTTGTATCCGCAATCCACTAAGGCGCGGTGAATGATCTTGAAATATCCCTTAGCTGAGCCAATGACGAGGCCGGTTACATTTTCCGCCACGAAAACCTTGGGCTGCAATTCCTTTAACAGCCGCGCGTACTCAAAAAACAAGTCATCGGATATCTGAGTCGTGCCGTCTGAGTGCGCGACAGATTTACCCCACCCTTTTTCTCGCTTACCGGACGTGCTGAAACTCTGGCAAGGCGGACTGCCATCGAATAGGTCAAGCTCTCCGCGTTTCAATCCGGTCGTCTTGAAAATATCGCGCGCCGACACCTGCCGAATATCCGTCGGGTCGAGGTACGTGTCAGGGAAATTCAGCCGGTATGAATCACGCGCGTCTGAATTAAATTCGTTTGCCCAGACGATCTTGAATCCGGCCATCCGGTATCCGAGGCAACTACCGCCGCATCCTGAAAATGTAGAGGCGACCTTCAGGCCATTCAATGGCGTCACTTCGATCTCCGCCATCGTTGGAAGACGATACGGCGGCTTGGTTACTTTGGCTTGCCGCTCCATTCGTATTTACATTTCGGACAACAATATTCAGTTTGCATCTCGTCTGGATTAATGCTTGGAAAATCAGGCGGTGATTCCGGTTGAACGACAGCCAGCAACTCCTCCAGCGCCTCCGCGCTATACCCTGTCCCTTCCGGCTCTCCCCCCAAGTCCTCATTGACCAGCCGCAGCACGGCCTCGATGTCGTCCGTCCCAAGCATCGCCGTCCGGTTGTCGGCCAGCATAATTCGCGCGGCCCGCGCGTCGTCCACGTCCAGCACGATGCACGGAAGCTCGGCGATCCCCGCGTCTCGCGCCGCGAGCATCCGATGGTTGCCCGCCAGCACGTAGCCGGTGGATTTCTGGACGACGACCGCGCCGTAGAATCCGTTGGCTTCGATGCTGCCGCGAATGGCCGCAATGTCGCCGTGACGGGGGTTCCTGGGGTGCGGCGTTAGGTCGGCGACGCGGCGGGTCTCGTAGGTCTGGTTCAAGTTCATGCGGTCGGCTGTGGGCGGGCAGATGACTCTGAATCAGAGTCCTCTAGCAAGAACACATTGTACTCAAACCACGTGCGTTCGGCGTTGACCGGCCCCATCATCACGATCTTGGCGGCGCGTGGGAACTGGGCGTAGAGCTTGGCCACGGCGTGAAGCTCATTGTCCGCGTACACGCGGCCCCGGTGAGCGATCAACGCGCCGGTCATGGTTGCGCCTCGACCGCCGCCCAGAGGTCGCGGAGCCACGCCTCGGCATGATGGCGCTCGTGGCAGGCGGCGCAGAGAATCCTGCCATCGCAGCGCGCGAAATCAGAATCCTTGCATCCGCACTCTGCGCAAACAGGCTCGGCGAATCCGGGTCTGAGCGCGGTGACAATCTTGTCCTGATTTTTGAGGAACGCGCCCCAGAGGTGCGCGCCCTTGCACGCCTCGGAGCAGAACCGGAGGCTCCGGTCGGTGACGGGCAGGCGGAACCTGAGCCGCCCGCAAAAGTCACAGCGCTTCATGATTTCAAGTCCTGCATCATCCGCTCGGCAAGATAAAGAAGCGTAGGGCTCGGTTTGCTTTTGCCGCTTCGCAGCTTCGTCAAATACGGATAGGTGATCCCGAGGCGCTGCGCGAGCATAGACCACGTTAGACCGGAGCGCCGGTGTAGGAGACGCCAGTTAAAAGATGGCTGCGCCGTCATGGCCGTCCCTCCGTCGCGCCGGGCGCGGTGAACGTCCAATCTCCGAGCGCGCGCCAAAAAATCAAGGCCGCGTCTCTAAATTCCATCCAGTGACGATGATCGTCCGAGCAATCCCGGCATACATATCGGTTGGTAATGCAATCTTCGCATCGTCCGGGTTCTGGAAATTCGTAAGCCAAGAATGCCCGAATCTGATCGGCTCTGTAGTTTTGCATCTTCACGCCCCCTCCCCCGCCGCAAGGGCGATCTCTTTTCTCAAACGACGGCGTTCGCGTGCGGCTACGTTTTTCAGGCAGCGGGAGACCTCCCTTCGCCACGCATCAGGGTTTGCACGCTTCCATGCCTCATGTTGGCGACTCGCCGCAATCCACGGCACGTCACGGAGCGCTTTCGCCTCATCGTAGAGCCGCTTTTTTTCAATCTTCGCGGGACTCATGTCGTTCACTCTCCCCCCGCCGCGTCAAGGGCGGCGGTGATGATTTTCTTCGCTTCCATCCGCATATTCTCTGCTGATTTTCCCGTGCGGTACACTTCGATTTTCCGAACTGCCGTTTTGCACGCGTCCCTGAGCCGGTCGCGTTCCGTGCGGAGCTTGCTGCATTCCAGCCCGGATTCGTTATCTGTGATGATTGTTGCGCGCAATGCCGTTTCTAGGCCGTCGCGCTCCGCCTTCAGCGTTTCGCAGCGGTCAAAAATCCGGTTAATGATGTTCTGACGAATTTCCAGCCGTTCAGCAAAATCGTCCCGCTCCGCCGTGACCGCCTCTCCCGCCGCAAGCCGCGCTTCCAGCGATGCGATCCGCGCGACGTTGGAGGCGTGGGAGTTGACTGCGGTCGTGACCTGCATTGCAATGTAGCCAGTGCCAATATCGAAGATCCAGTCCCCATCCGCGCTATAGATTGCATCGTGCTGAGGCTCATAGGCCCACGGGATTGAGGCCGAGACTCGCATAACCGTTTCAGTGGGCATGAACGGCAGCGGGCTGTGTTGGGGCTTCGTCTCGGTTGTCATTTTGTCCTCCGTTGGTTGGTTGTTTCGGTTGCGGTATGCCGCCCCTCCCCTTGCCCCTTCGCAGAGGCAAGGCGACGGGCTGAGCGTCAGGCGGCGACTTTCCGCGCGAGTCCGCGTCCGCGCCGCCACTTGGATGCTTGCCGTGCGGTCGGCTTGATCTTGGCGATTTCGCAGGCCCGGATAAATGCGGCGTCGGTTCTTGCAAATTCTGCGTTCGTAATAATCATTGTCGGTTCCTTGTGGTTTGCCGGTGTCCCGGCGGGTTGGCTTCAACTAGATACATATTACCATAAATAATACGCCTTGTCAATAGGGGCGGAGAGCCGCATAAACACTAGCGTCGCGGGCGTCGCATCTTCGTAAGCGCGCCATAACTCGCATGACCCGGAGAGCCGCATAAACGCTACGCTTTCACAAAACCAGGGGACGCGGGGCTGTCGCTCCGAGCCGCCGAGCCGGGGGTTTCTAATCCCCGCGCCCCCCGAAATCATCGTCAATGCGGTCGAGCATCGTCTCGACGTGCCGCACGCTCCCGGCGGCGATGCACACCGCGCTCCCCGCCGCCGCGTACCGCCAGCAGACCGCCCGCTGGACGGGCGTCAGCTTGCCCGTGGCCGATTTCGTCTCGACCAGAATGTGACGGCCAAGGTATCCTCCCTCGATATCGGGGCGGCCCGATCCGCTGTACATGCCGCCGTGGTTTTTGACCACGGCTCCGCCGCGCGCGCGGATGAGGCTCAGCGCCCGGTCGGTGACGGGTTTTTCGCGCGGCATGTTTACGCCGCCGGATCGTCGCCGCCGGAATTCGCCGCGCCGAGTTCGCCGAGCGGAAGAACCATTTGCAATTCTTCTTTCGTCATTTCGCGCGTGCGCACGATCTGATTGAAGTCGAGCCGGACGATCTCAACGCTATGCGAGTTCGGCACCTGATACACGGCGACCTCGACGTTACGCGGTTCGGATTTCTGGGACACGATCACGGCGAGCCGCGACCGCTCGGACACGAGCCGCGTCATTCCGGCTTTCAACTCCGCCTTCATTTGCGCGTGGCGTTCGTCCTCGGCGGAGATTTCGCTCTCGATATTCGCAAGCCTGTCTGAGCGCGCGAGTAATTCTTCCGTGGTCAGGGACACGGGCAAAAGCTCGACGTGCGTGGACAGGCGTTCGCGCCCGTTCCGTATGATTTCGGATGCGATCTTTTTCCCGCGCTTCTCAAAACAATCGGCGCAAAGTTTCGCGCCGGGCTTGCTTCCGGGCGCGCTAATTTGCATCGTCATATCAACGGGCTTGCCGCAATCGTCGCAACGCTGCTTGGTTTTCGTTTCGGGCTTCTTGACTGCTTTTTTCGACGACATGGACATTCTCCTTTTAGGTTGTCCGGTTTTAGTTCCCCGTCCATTGCACGGCGCAACTGGACGCGGTATTGCAAAGTACAAGGCGCTCGCGGGCGCGCGTGAACGCGACGTAGAACATCCGCAGGATCGGGTCGGGATCGGCGCTCATTTCGCGCTGCGCGCCGGGGGACACGTCTGGGAAAATGTACACGTTGTCCGCTTCCCCGCCCTTGACGCTATGGATTGTGCCAACAATACATTTCGGGCGCTCGGATATTCCGCCGTACCCCCGCTTCCGGTACACGTGCGCGGCGTACTCGTGCGTCTTTCGTTTGGACGCCAGCACGGACTCCATGAACCAGACCAGATCATTGTCGAGCATTCCACGCTGCCAGCCCGCGCCGCCGTCACGGAATAGCCGCAACAGAAAGTCCAACTGCACGCGGGCGCGCGGCTCTTGCTCCGCCAACGTTTCAATCATGTTCTTGGTTCCGCGCTCAAGAATTTTTGAGTCGAGCACGTCAACCCATGCGTCAAGCTCTTTGTGCGTGTACGACCGGACATCTTCCAGTGGCGCGTCGAGCCGCATGACAAGAAACGCCAGCACGCGGTCAAGCGCTGTCGTCCGTTTGGCTGTTCCGCGCGCCAGCGGATTCCAGTCTCCGCGCGACGTGCGGTAGGGATTGTGATACGGGACGCCCTCGCGCCGAAGAATGGCGATGAGCGGGCGTAGGTGAAACGCGCATGATGCCAGAACCATTGCCGACTTGCCCGCGCGCAGTTGTTTTTCGATATCGCGGACGACGGGCTCCGGGTGCGCGGACGATGCGCTGCTGAAAAAGTCCAGCGCGCCGGGAACATCCGCGCCCGCGTCGTCCACGCGCGGACGGTAGATTTTCGGCTCGCGCACCTTGACGCGGCGAATCCATGCCTCGGCGTATTTGTGGACGGCGGACGGCACGCGGAAGCTCTGGGCGAGAATTCGTTTGTGATCGTCCGGCACAGGCGGGTTAAGGAAGGCGTCCGGGGATGCGCCACGGAATGAAAAAATGCACTGGTCATCATCGCCAGCCAGAATCACGGTCTCCATATCCTCGGCCCATCCGCGAATGAGCGCAAGCTCCAGCTTGGTATAGTCCTGTACCTCGTCGAAGAATCCGATGGTGCATCCGCCCGGCGCGGTAAGTTCCCGGCGCAGCGTGACCTCGATCATATCGGTAAAGTCCATGACGTTCGTTTCGTTTTTCCACCGCCGCCACGCATCGTCAAACGCCCGCGCGTCCGTCGGCCAGAGCGCGCGGTCAATCATCCGCGCCCGCAACGTCTGGCACGCCCGATAGCATTCGTCGCCGCGTGTGCCATCGTGCGATTGAAACGTGGACTCATCGAACTCGACGCCGCTGTCCGTAAGCTGCCACCACGGCGTACCGTTGGATTTCGCCCAGAGGTTCCATGATTCAGTTTTCGTCTCTGCCGGTACAGGATGGCCGAGCATCCGGTAACAGAGCGCGTGCAAAGTGCCTGCGTACTCATGGCCTTTGATTCCCGCACGCTCCATGATCTCCGTCGCCGCCGTCTTGGTAAAGCTGGCGACGAGCACCTTGCCGATGCCGTGCTTTTCGGCCGCGCGGTCAATCTGGCGGACGAGGTGCGTGGTCTTACCCGTGCCTGATTTATTAAGGCGGCCCGAATACGCGATATTCTCGCTCATTCGGGCCGCCATCCTTTATTTCAGTTTGTGTGGACATTTTCCGTAAATGTGCTTGGCGCAGTTACAATTAAAACACAGCAAGGTTATGTTTTTAGGCCATCCCTTGCGTTTCATCGTTAGCCACGCCCTCTTCCCCGTCGTCTTCGTTTTTTCGTCTGATCTTCCGTCTAAGTGTTCCATCGTCAAGAATCTGGAATCTTTTTCTCCACAGCAACCCAGTTCGGAGGCCGAAAATTCTGAATTCGTTTGTAGCGACGGCGATCATTGAACCGCGCCCGCGTCCGGTCTATCCGCGTCGCGCGCGGCCATTTTCTCAGACACCTCGGCGTCCACAATCCAGACCGAGCGCGTCGAGCCCTTGACCGCAAGTATGAGGGGCTTGCATCCGCACGCCCGAAGCCGCTTGCCGAGCTCCTTTGCGCTGATCGCCCCCTCCCCGTGCGGGCTGGTTTTTATCCAGTGGCGCAGCGACGCAAGGAAAAAATGCACACGTCCGTCACGGACGAATGGCATTTTTGCCTTAACCGCTTCGGCCTCGACTCCGCCCGCCGGGTCGTACTGTTCCAAGTACGCGGTCAGCCACGCCAGCCCCGCGCCCTCGTCCGTCGCCTCATCGCCAATGGATTGTTCTTCGCAAGCGTCCAGAAGAAGCTGCGCTGTCCTATCCCAGAATTTCGTCTTGTGAATCAATCGCCCAGTTGCGGCGGCAATCTGATTTCGGAATAAGTGGCATGACGTGATCGTCGCGATTCCGCCGAGTTCAATATTCCCGATCTCGGTTTCGATCTTGTACTCCGGCTGTACGGCCATGAGCTTGACGACTCGGATAACGCGAAACTTGAACGTAGCCGACAGCGCCCTAAGCGCCACCGTTCGCTTGTCCGCTGGCGGCGCATCCGCCGCGTCTGGATTGTCGGGCTGCGCGGACTCCGCGATCTGCGGCGCAGCGGCGCGGGCTTCTTTTTTCACCGGCGGCACGGCCTCTCCGGTAAGTTCAAAATCATCCGTCCGCGCGTCCTCGGTCACGCCCATGCGCGCCGTGGCAATCGTCCGCTGGTAGTAATCCATCCGATCGAGCTTCAGCGGATGCCCGTGCTTGCGCCGCCACGCGATCAATAGATCGCAGATATCCTGATCGCTCCATTGTGCCTTCGCGGCCATGTTGGCCAGCGACATATCGTACACGGACGGGCTCTCGTCCGCGCCGGGCTTATTACGAAAATCCCGGCGCTTCTGATCCCACGTCACGCGGAACCGTTCTTCGTTTTCCGATATCGCGTAAAACTTTTTGCTCGGCGGCTCCGCGTCCGGGTGCAAAAGCAGCGGCGCAGCGCCCGCAAGTTTGAGGCGCGGCTGCGCCGGGCGCGCGGACGCGGTAACGAAGGCGTCAAAGTCGTCAATCGTGTAGCGGCGATCAATGTCCGCGTCGAGCGCGGGGTAGCCGTGCAAAACCTTGACGGGCTTTAATGTCTCTCCCTTGCCGTTCAACGTTCCGGGGATGCGCAGCACGCGGGCAAGGTCGCCAACGCTGTCCACGGCGTAGCCGCGCGCCGCGCCGTGCGATTGTAAAAGCTCAACCCATCCGCGCGTGAGCGCCGCCGCCCGCGCCCGGTCGGCTGCGTCGCTGAAAATCCAGAGGTCGCTAAAGAACCACCACGCCTGTAGGCCGTTCCCGCTGTGAATCGTGACGCTCGGTTTGAGCGGCATGACGGCCAGAAGATCGCAGGCCGCGTCAAGACCGATCGGTAAGTTTGGTTTTTTATGAATCGGTTTTTTCGGGTCAATCTCAAAATCAATATCTGCCCAGAGAGCCCCGATAGCGGCGGTCGTATCCGCGAATCCGCGCTTACCCTCCCCTCGGTCTTCGGACGAGAGCGCGCAGCCCACGTACACGTCGCGTTTGATCTCAGCCGCCTTTTTCGCCGCCGCCCCCACATCCTGCGTCCAGAATGACTTCCGGGTCGCAAGCTGCCAAACCAGAATCCAGAGGGACTCAGGTTTTTCGGGAAAAAGGGCCGAGAGAAAGTCTCCCGGCCCCACGACTACGCGACCTCGGTTTGATGATCTTCGACTTTGACTCCGCGCAGCATCGGACGGATGCTCTCTTGATATGAACGCACCCATGTAACCTCGTGCTCATCGAGATCGCGTCCGCGCGTAAAAGTGACGCGCGAGTATTCCTTTTTGCTCACGCTGACTTTCTTGTCAATGCCAAAGTTCAGAATGACGGAATTCTCGTTGATCCCCTTGTTGACGAGCCCAAGAAACATGGACTTGCATCCCGCAACGGACATCACCGGAACAACGAGAACGGACGGGAGAATGTTGCCGGGACGAAGAATGAAAAGCTCGCGTTTGAGCGAACACCCTTTTGCGCCGCCTTGTTTCATTGTTTTCAATTCCGAGATTGTCGTGGTATTCGGTGTGCGTTCCTTTGAGCCAAAATAATCATAGAAACACCCGACGCACTGACCGCCGGGGTCGCCGATACCCGTCTGCGCATCGTCAGAATAACATGCAGGCGGTGACCCATCTGGCTCTGGATTAGTGTACCGCGCGCGCTTCGGACGCCAATGAATCACGACGCCTTCGAGCGTCGGAAGCGATTCTACCACGCCGTCGAGCCCGACGACTTCCCACTGCGTCCCCTTACCCTGCGGCACGAGGATTCTCTCCAAGTCTCGTGCGGTCAGCGCTTCGCCGCCCAAGTTGTCGAGGAATGTTTTTGTAATTTCCGAAACGCTGCGCGCCATGATCGGGAACGCGGAAGGCTCGGTCTTTGCGAGTGCTGTGTTTCTTGAACCCATGATCGTCTCCTATTTTTTTCTTGCGTTGATTTTGTAGATTTCAGACACGCCGATTGCGCCCTCGAATTCGAGGGGGAGCGGGACATTGTCCCGATCAAGCTCCCGGATCCGCGCGGACAGGGATTGTGAGTTGATGTGGGGCGAAACGTACTCGTCCCAGCCGACGGTTTTGAGCGCGGCCATCGCGGCGGCGGGGTCAATGACCTTGGCCCACAGTTCCCGCTTCAGGAATACTGTGTAGCCCTCGACCGTCGTGCTCTGGATGCCGTGCGCCTCGAACCAGAGCAGCGCGGCCGCGTGCGCGGTTTTGAGCTTCTGGTCAATGACCTCGACCCGCGCCTCAAGGTCGCGCTTCTCGGCGGTCAGCAGCGCGACGGCGCGCACGTCCTCGATATCGCCGTCCGATGGCGCAGGGGGAGGCCCCTGCATATCGGAGTCCGCTTGCGCGGCGTGTTCGGCGGCGGTCATGCTGCCTCCTTTTGTTCGGTCTGCGCGTTAATCAGATTCGACAGCAGCGTGGCCGATTCAATGTCTTTTGTCGCCGCGTCCGGATGGCTCATAACGAATTTGCACGCAGCTTGTAGGCTTTCGGCGTCGTGTGACTTCAAGATAAAGTTCAGCGCAATCGCTGGCACGCCATTCGACAGCCCGACAAACTCAGCGAACTTTGCAAGCACGCGCCGCGCGTTATCGGACTCGCACTCTGCGTCAGAGATTGCATCGGCCACTTTGCGCTGAATCTTGTCAATTTTGTCTTTTGCTTTTTCGTACTCACCGAGCCGTGATTTGTTCCGGTTGCGCGCCTCCTCATATTCAGTTATCTCGGTTCGCTTGCGTGTCATTTCGTGCAGAACATAGAACTGATAATTGCTAGCATGCGTTTTTGTTGTTCCGTCCTCGTCCACGTAGTATGACGCTCGATTGTTGAACCAGTTATAGTTGACTGGAATAAGCGCGATTTTGTTGAATGCGTCAACGTCCGCCTGCGACGCGAACACCGCTATCGGCTCATTGTCCTTCATCAATGCGGGGCGTAAGTCGTAGGTCAGTTGCGGCTGTGCGGGGATCGGTTCGATCACCGGTTCCTCGACGGTCGCCGATAATCCCTCCTGCATCAGTTCAATTGCAAACAATGCGCTTCGTTGTTCTGCCGTTAAATTTACAAGTTCCCATTGCGCCATTGTACTTAGGGTTTTCATTCCTGCCCCCCGAACGTCGCGCCGACGGCCAGCAGACCTTGCTTGAGTTCGACAGATTTCAGCACGCGGACGAGGCTGTACTTCCCCGGCTGCGTCACGCGCTCGATTGCCGCGCCGAATTCGCGTGCGCTCGATACCGGCGCGACGGAGACAAGCGCGCCGTCGTCACCGTGCTTGACGACGTGGTACTGCGCCGCCGCGCGCTTTTTGCGCGCCGCGCCCGTCGGCTTATCGGCCTTCTTCTTCTGCTTGTTTGGGGTGGTCGTTTCTTCCATGACTGCTTTTCCTTTTTCGGCGCTCAATTATTTTCCCCCGTCAGGCTGTGCGCCAGCGGCGTGTTGGGGGTTGGTTGAATCGTTCTGAATTCGCGCGGACACGAAGTCCACGATACTCTGTTTCTTTCGCAGCACCGGATGGATATGTCCATCGTCCACGGTGTTCTTAGCGATGATATGAATGCAGAGCGTGGATTCCTTTTTTCCTTTTTGCTCCATCCGCGCCAGCGATTGTTTGTAGTCGCCGAGTGAATACCCGATGCTGTAATAGACGACCACGGACGCGCGGCTAAGGTTAATACACGAGTCCCCCACTTGAATTTGCACGGCGATCACCGGCGCGTCGCCGTTCTGAAACTCCGCAAGCTCCCGCCGCCGCCCAGACAGCTCGACAGAGCGGATGCACCGCTCCGCGCAGGCCGCGTGTACGGCGTCGAGGTCGGTGTGAAACCGGCAAAAAACGACAACCGGCACGTCGCCGATATCCTCGAGAATATCGCCCAGCGCTTCCCGCTTCCCGCTGTCCAGCGGTTCCGGCTGGCCATCTTCGCGCGGTAGATACCCGCTTGCAATCTGTGCCAGCCGCAACAACTTCGTTAGCGTGTTCTGCGCGACAGCGTACTCCGAGCCGTCCGCCGATTGAATCTCGGCCACGAGGTCGGTCTCCATTTGATCGTAAGCCTTCCGCGCCTTATCGCCGAGCGTCACGTATCGTGATGTCTGAATCACGGGCGGAAGGCCGAGCGCGTCACGCCCGACCTTGTAGGTCAGCGCGCTCATGGCGGCGGCCAGCGCGTCGAGATTCTTGTACCGCACGATCACTGGGTACTGTTGCCCGCCCCGCGTGGTATTCGACTCGACAACGGCGAACCGGTTTCGGAAGGCGTTGAATGATGCGCCGAAAACCGACTGGTCAATGAAACGGAACTGAGCGTACACGTCCAGCGGGGAGTTCGGTATCGGCGTGCCGGTGAGCGCCACACGCTTGCGCGCGACCTTGGCAAGCTCTCGGCAGAACATCGAAGTCGCGCCGCCCGGCGATTTGATTTTGTGACTTTCGTCCAGCACGACCAGCGCCCAGTCCACGCTTAGCAGGAACGTCCGCAACGGTTCGCATCGCGCCGCGTCATAGTTGACCACGATCACAACGCGCCGCCGCATAACAGCGTCCGCCGCATCCGCCGCCCGGCGTTTGATTGCGCCGTCGCCCAGCCCCACGACCATCGGGGGATTGTGAGAGTGCTTTGCAAACTCCCCGCACAGGGGGCATTGTGGATTGTGATTGCAGCGACCGCAATATGGATTCACCCAAACATCTACGCCGCCCTTGGGGCAGAGAATCAGCGCGCGGACGGCGATCTGGTTTGAGACCCAATCTACAATGACTTTAGATTTCCCCGTCCGCATCCACATTTCCAACATCGCGGCGTCAAGGTGCGCGACGCACGCCAGCGCGCCGATTTGTGCGGGGCGTAATGCCGTGCGAAACGAATATGAGGCGGGGATACCGAGGCCGATGGCCTCGTCCACGGTCGCGCATCGTGCGGCGTACTCGGTCACGGTCTCGTCCGCCGCCGCGTCCGGGGCAAGCTCAATGAGCCGCCGGGCGGAGAGCGCGGAGAGCGGGAACGTCCAGCACCGCTGACGGCTGTCCCACGTCGCGCCGGGCAGCGCCTTCAGCGCGTCCTTATACGCGAACGGCAGCCGCGCCTGTATTGTGCGCCGATGCACACGGAGCGACGCGCCCGTGGTATGCTGGTTATCGGGCGCTACGAACGGCGCGCCGGTGGTTTGAGTGACTGCTTCCATCGGTTCGGCGTTCTATCGGGCGCTCTTTTTCATGCCCGCTGCCGCGCGGTCAGGTCACGGCGGAGTTTGTCCGCCGGTACGCCGATCATATCCGCAAGCGGGTAGAGGTTGATATCGTGCGGAACCGAAACGCCGGTCTCCCATTTGCACATAGCCGCGCGCGAAACCTTCAATTCCTTCGCGCACGCGCGCAACGTTCTCCGATTCAGAATCCGCCAACGGTACAGCGGGTTTGTCGGATCGAGCCCCTTGATTCTAGGCTTCATGGATTTTCCTTTCAATATCCGGCTCGGCGATCTCATTCTCATCATCTTCGTCCTGCTGCCTGTGGCCGCAGACGTTGCATTTATCATTGACCATCCGCCCGCCGTCCTCATCATCTCCGCATCGGGGGCAGCGCGGTAGCGCGGCGGCGTCCTCTGCGCAGCGGCGCATAATCGCATCCGCATCGTCAGTGCTGCCGATTGCGAAGCGCCGCCGCCAGAGGTCGAGCGCGGCCCATGCTTGCCCCGTGTCCGTGAACTGTTGCTCAAATAATTCGCCGCCACATTCAATAGCCACACCGACTGGAATCAGTTCGCCGTCGCGCTTCCGGCAGAGGGTCAGAATTTCGTAGCTCATTTTTCTATCTCAAAAAATGCACGCGGCCAGCGGGGGCAACAACAAGGAGGACGTGGGAGGCCGATACGAAATCCGCTGACCGCATGCGAGGATACTTTAGCATACAGTTGTCACTATGTCAAGGGTTAGTTTCTGCATATTTTCGGGTGAAATGCCGCGCATGATTCCGCCGTGCAAAGTTCAAGCCGATTGCAGGATGACAGCCCGCTGGACAGATCGCGATTGACCGCTCTGAGCCGCCGGTTCTCGCGCTCCAGACCTTCAATCATCGCCGCCGCCTTGTCGCGCAGCGCGCGGCAGCCGTAAAGCTCTAGCTCGCACGTTCCGCCGCATTGCACGATGGGCGCGGCGGTGTAGCCGAAGCTCATGGCAACGGCGAAGCCGAACACGGCGGCGAGCGCGTAACGAATCACGGGGTAGGCTCCTCCGCTGGCACATGCGCCAGATCGTCGCGCTGTAAATAATGGATCGCAAGGTCACGGAAGATCGCGTCCGCGATTGACGTACACATTTTCAGGCGATCATGGCTCTGGACGACACCGGACGGAGCGAACTTCGTAAACGTGTATTGATCCGTGAGCGTGTCGAGAGGACACCCGTATTGCAAGGCTAACGATATTGCAATGCACCACATGTTGACCAGCGCGCCAAGCGACGAATCCACGTTCTGAGACACATCGCAAAATATTTCTCCCAACGTGCCGTCTGGATATTCCCCCGTCCGCAGATAAACGACCACCCGGCGCTTGCCGTCGAGAATAACGAACCGCTGGTTATATCCCTTGCGGCGCGCGGGGAGCTTGCGGCGTTCGCCGAAGGTCATATCGCCATTGCCAATTGATCGTCCTCGTGCGGCTGCGCCAGCGACAGATTTTTGACCGCCTGATTGTAGTAGTTTTTTTTCAATTCAACTCCGATTCCGCGCCGTCCGTTCACTACCGCGCCATACACCTCCGAACCGACGCCCATGAATGGCGTGAAAACATTTTCGCCGGGATTTGTCCAAAGCTGTACGCCGCGCTCAATTACGTCAAGCTGCAATGGGTGAACGTGTTTCTCGTCTTCCTTGTCGCGTGCCGGACGATATGGAAGTACATTATCAAGCCTGACATCATCCCAAAACGCAGAGGCATACTGTCGCCATATCCAGTGTGAGAATCGGTTACTCGTTTGCTTGCCCGTGTACCCCCTGTATTCCTGATTTTCTGATGGCATGATTCGTGAACCGGCGTAACGCTTCAGTCCGTGCGGGTGCGTCACAGGGATTGGGTTGTCGCCGTCTCTCCGAAATGCGAGTAAGTAGTCGGCACTGGCAACCGAGCATCGTGTCGCATCTTCCACGATGGATTGATGTGCGAGTGATTTGGTCATGGTTCGGTTACGGACTTCTAGCGGCTCCTTCCAAACATGGTAGCGCGCCGTATATCGGAATCCGCATTTTTCATGCAGGCGAATGATATCTCCGGGGAAGTCGGTCAAGCAATCCTTGCCCGTGTTGCCGCTTGGCACGTCCATACAGTGGACAAGGGACATTCGGCCAGCCATCGTTATGCGCGCAATCTCTCGTACTACAAATTCGTAGTGATCGAAAAATGCCGCATACCCTCCGCAGTTCGACAAGTCGCGCTCACTGCTGGAGTAGTGATACAGCCCACCGCCCGCGTGAGCAAACGGCGGTGAATATATGGACAAGTGGATTGACCCGTCCGGGATTGACGGCATAACCTCTACGCAATCACCGTGATAGGCCGCGTAGTTTTCGGTTACGACTTGATTCTCTACAGCCATGACGGCACCAGTTCCTTTTTATTGAAGTTGTGTTTTTGCACGATGCGTTGCGCCTGATTCATATTGGCAATCAGACTCGTAAACATTTGTTCGGCTTGCTCCGACTTACGGCGCAAGTTATCGCGTATTCCTATCTCGCTCTCGGTTGCGATGATGTCCACTTTCACGGGCTGCGTCTGCCCAAAGCGCCAGCATCGGCGCACGCTCTGGTAGTATTGCTCATAGGAGTGAGATGCGAACGTCAAGACGTGTGCGCAATGTTGGAAATTCAAACCCCACGCACCGATTTTCGGCTTCGTTATCAGTACGCGGGGTTTGAATTTAATGAATGACTCAAACGCCGTGACCTTTGCGTCATCGTCGTCGTTGCCTGAGACTTGGATTGAATCGGGTATCAACTCTTGCAATAGGTCTCCCTCATCGTTTAAGTGACACCATAAAATCGCGGGCTTGCCTGTATTTATCGCCAGCGCCGCCATGCGTTCGCAGCGTTCCCGAATAGTGCGCCGCCGTTCTTCCCGTTGCTCCTTGAGTCCAACCGCCATAGTCGAAAACAAAAAACCTTCGGGCTTACGCATCGCCTTGACTACATGCTCAGTCTCGGTGAGTTTCGGGAGAATGAATTTCTTGTCGTCGAATCCTAAGTCAGACGGCTTGCGACACGCACGCGCCCACGATGACACCCAACGCCAGAAGGGTTCTTGCGAATGTCCCTTGAATCTCCATTTCGGCGCACCGTGATTTCCGCCGGTAGTGATATGGTGACGGTGATTATCCGTATTATTTTGATCGTTACGGAAAAACCTACCGAGCATATCCATATGCCCCAGTTCCCCCAGCGCCTCGCTGCTCGTACCGAGTTCAATGTAGTCATTGGGCGCGGCAGTGGCCGTGAACAATGCTCGGTACTCCATCTTCCGCATGAATGCGGTTATCTGCGCCTTGCGCGCACCGTCAAAGTTTTTGAGAATACTGGACTCGTCCAGCGCTACGCCAGCATAGGCGTTCGGGTCTAGTTTGTGTAACTGTTCATAATTAACTGCGACGATGTGCGTCCCGGTTGCGCCGATGCGCCCGCACTCCATCCCGAATTTATCAGCCTCTTTTATCGTCTGCCCGACAACCGCAAGCGGAGTAAGCAGCAGTACGGGGAGATTCGTCCGGCGGACAATATTCTCACACCATGCCAATTGAATTAGCGTTTTGCCGAGTCCGCAATCTGCGAATACGGCGCCGCGTCCCTTGCGGCAAATCCATTCAGTCAGATATTTCTGAAAATCAAAAGCAGCGGCAGGAATGAACGTCGGCTCAAATCCGCCGTCACTACCTGAGTGCATTTTCGCTTGTAAAAAATCTTCGTATCTCATGATGTCTCCGTTTTTCAGTTTGTCGCCGCCACGTCGCCGGTCAGGATTTCAGAGTTCGACAACGTACTGCCACTGTCCGTCCGGCGTCGGCCCGGATATCGTCACGCTGATTGCGCCGGGGTATTTATCCCAGACCAGCGCCGCCGCGTCGGAGTCATTCGCGGCGACCACGCGCCCACGGGTGAACGTCCGGGTCAATCGCGTCATCGCACGTAACCCCATTTTTTCAGCGCGGCGATCACCTCGTCCAGCGACCGACAGAGCGCCGTCCGCACGCCGTAAATGTATAGCGCGGCGTGCCAGTCCTGCTGTGCATCCGACGCGCGCGCCTTCCCCGCCTTCAATTCAATCGCAGCACCGATTGGAGCGCTGGACGCCGGGCGGTCAATGCGAATATCAGGATAGCCCGCTTTGACGCCCATGCGCTGGAATCTCCCGGCTTCGCGGGGATCCCGCTTGCCCCCGTTCGGGACGTGATGCCAGCCGAAATAACCGATGGACGGGAGTAGATTCAGGTAGTCCGCCGCCTGCATTTGCAAGTCATCTTCTGGGTGCGCGCGGGTCACGTCGCCTTCCCCAGCCCGTTGCGGCCATGCTCAGTCATTCCGATTCTCGCGTAGAGTTCACGCCATGCAGCCGCAGCCACGCATGGAACCTGCCCGTTGCCAAGGGCTTTAAGTCTGTCCATCCGATTGGCCACCCCATTAGCCACTCGACCCACGCCGGATTCAGCGAACCTGTCGGCGGGGTCTGAGTCCCACCATAGACCGCTCCCGCCAACCTGTCCATCTGGTCGCGCACCGTTCCGTCGGGATTCTTGCCCGTCAGGCTCATACCCGGCGTGTCCTTCCAATCTCGCGCCTGTGGCGTCGGGTACATGGTCTGATTCGTAGATGGCTTGCGCCAAGTGTTCGTAACTCTCCCATATTGAACCTGCTCCGCCAATCCGCCAGCCGTAACGGTTGACCGCCCCGACGCTATCTGGTACGCCTTTCTGTTCTCCCATGATGCCGCCGATCTCGCCGATATATTTGTCGCTGCGGGCGTGAGCCAATATCCACACTCGCTTTCGTCGGTGCGGAGCTCCGCAATCGTCCGCTCCCAGCACTGTCCACTCCGCATCGTACCCGATTTCGGCCAAGTCTCCGAGTATTCGTCCAAAGTATTTTCGTTCGTCTGTGCCGTCAACGCTAAGCAGTGCTGAGACGTTCTCCAGGAACGCGAACTGCGGTCGTACTTCGCTAATGATGCGGACGGTCTCAGGCCAGAGGTTCCGCTCATCGGCGTCTGCTTTCTGTTTTCCGGCCACGCTGAACGGCTGGCAGGGAAAGCCGCCAGATACCACGTCAATAATGCCGCGCCACGGTCTGCCGTCAAAGGTTCGCACGTCATCCCAGATTGGGAACGGCGGAAAAACCCCATCATTCTGTCGCTGGATGAGTACAGCGACGGCGTAGGGCTCGTACTCGACGGCGCAGACGGTTCGCCATCCGAGCAACACGCTTCCGAGTATGCCGCCACCAGCGCCGCTGAAAAGTGAAAGCTCATTCATGCCTTCCCCAGCCCGTTACGTGACCAGCGGTGGCCGGTCACGTCGTCACCCGGCGGAACGCGTAGGCCCATGTCCACGGGTTGCTGTGCCATGAAGCCTCACCGTAAATCGAAAACCACAGCTGCGCATACGCATCGGTCGGCGATGGCATGGGCTTTTCAGTCATGGCGTTCCTTGCGTGACGGCCATTTGTTCCAGCGCCAGCGGCGGAGCGTCATGCGTCCTTCTTCGGGCTCTCGCCCAGTAGTTGTTTCTGCGCCGCGTTCCATGTGTCCAAGTGACAATGGCAACAGACGCCGTTCACGATTACCGTGTGATTGCATTTACCACAACGGTCGCATACGCCATTGATTGTTAATAGGTGCGCGCACGGCTCGACGGGCGTCATGGCTTGCGGCTCTCGCATTCGTAAAGCTCCCACAGTGCGAACAGGACAGTCAGCGCTTCGTCCTCGTCCCCCAGCTTGTCCAGAATGTCCATGATAGCCTTCATGGCGTCGGACTTTTTCGATGTGTCAGTCATGGCTTGGCCTCGTT
>Ga0209342_10000718_pt1 | contig 38678 bp, 22 predicted proteins | sample RifCSP16_2_FD_184023 | JGI IMG/M metagenome (GOLD analysis project Ga0209342, IMG submission 184023) | Soil microbial communities from Rifle, Colorado - Rifle CSP2_sed 16_2 (SPAdes) (version 2) | ecosystem: Environmental > Terrestrial > Deep subsurface > Rock core/Sediment | place: Rifle...
GAAGACGCCAACGGTCATGTCACCACGTTCGTCTACGATGATGTTAACCGGCTCAATCGCGAAACCGATGCCATCGGGAACACCACCGAGTACGCCTACGACGGCGTGGGAAACCGCATCTCCCTGACGGACGCCGAGGGCTTCACCACGACCTACGACTACGATGAGGTCAACCGACTTACGGCTATCGACTACTCCGACCCCGACGCGGACGCGAGCTTCACCTACGACGCCGCCGGTAACAGGGTGGCGATGACCGACGGCGTCGGGTCGACGACGTGGATCTATGACGCCCTCAACCGGGTCACAGAGATCACCGACCCCTTCGGGGGGACGGTAGGCTACGGCTACGACCCCGTCGGGCACCGCACCAGCTTGGGCTACCCCGACGGGAAGGTCGTCGACTACACCTATGATGACGCGGGCCGCCTGATCGAGGTCATGGACTGGGAGGGGCAGGTGACGTCCTACAGTTACGATCCGGCCAATCGCCTGGAGACGGTGTATCTCCCCAACGACGTGGTTTCATTCTACAGCTACGACGAGGCCGGGCAGCTGACGAATCTGACCCATGAGGCGGAGTCGATGGTCGTCTCCTCTTTTGAGTACTCCTACGATGGCGTCGGGAACCGGGTCCAGGTCGTGGAGAACATGCGTTCGCCGGGCCCGATTCACGAGTATCAAGTCTTCTTGCCGCTGCTGATGAATGGGGCCGAAGGGGGAAGCTCCGGGTTGGGCAGCGTCGAGGCGACTTCCACCCTGCCCTCTGTGACGGCGGAGGCGCCTTCGTCCACGGCGGCGGTTGACCTGACGTCTGAGCCGACCGGAACCTCTACACCCTCGCAAGCGCCGACAGGAACTTGGACCCCGTCCCCCTGGCCGATAGGATCGTCATCTCCAGTAGCGACGCCGTCCGCCACTCTTGCCCATGCGCCGTCGGCGACCGCTACCGCGACCACGGAATCCGAAGAGACGCCAACTCCTGAGCCGACAGCCACGCTGGCAGAGGCCCCCGTTGCCAAGGGGCAGCCCGGCCTGGCCGCAATCGCGCGGGCGAGAGGGCAGCCCGCGTCAATACGGCCGGTCGGAGTCATCACCCGCACCATCGACTACAGCTACGATCCCCTGTATCGGCTGACCGCCGCTGATTACGACGACGGCACTTTCTTCCACTACACGTACGACGCGGTCGGCAACCGGCAGACGCAAGAGACCCTGGCCGGGACGGACACGTACGTGTACGACGAGGCGAATGAGCTGATCGAGGTCAATGGCGTTTCCTTCAGTTGGGACGACAACGGCAATCTGAAGAGCGATGGTGTCAGTGACTACAGCTACGACCACGCCAATCGACTGATAGCTGTCAGCACTCAGCTATCAGCTTTCAGCTTTGCCTACAACGGCCTCGGCGATCGGCTTCAGCAGACGGCCAACGGCGATACCGTCGACTACACGCTCGACCTCAACGCCGGTCTGACACAAGTGCTCTCCGATGGGACAACCGCCTACCTCTACAGTGTGGGTCGCATCGGCGAGGAGCAGCCGGATGGTTGGCAGTACCATCTGGGCGACGCGCTGGGGAGTGTGCGACAGCTTGTGGATCCGACAGGGGCCCCTGGTGCGACACGGGGCTACACTCCCTTCGGGGAGATTCATGAGACCGCCGGCTCGGCCGCCAGCAGCTATGGCTTCGCCGGAGAATGGATTGACAGCACTGGCCTCATCCACTTGCGCGCCAGGTACTATGCCCCGGCGGTCGGTCGCTTCGTCAGCCGCGACACTTGGCAAGGAAGGCCTCTCCAGCCAATAACCCAGAACCGCTACGTCTACGCCAACGGCAGCCCGGCCAACTACGTCGATCCAAGCGGTCACTGGTGCTTCCTAGGGAACAATGTGTACCCAGAATGCTGGCGCCCTTGCACCACAGAGCAGATCGAACATTGGGGCAATCTGGAGAAGGCGATCGGGTTAACCATCGGCGGGATATCGGAACGCTCCAACCTGACTGGCCTATCACCGACGACCGAGTTCCTGGCAGAGGCGTTCTTGCTGTTCTCGGCGAACCTCTGGGACACGCCATTCGTGCAGACTCCGATTGCACATCGTGACGTCTTGTTTGGCTCCGATTCGACATTCTTGGAGCGCCTCCTGCCTGCGATCAATGTCTGGTTCTCGACCGGTCAACCCGTCACCGAGTATTTCCTCTTGCCGTTGGTACTCGCGTGGCAGCTAGATGTCCCGGTATACGAAGTGTCCGCAGGCAGGCTGGCCCTATCGCGGGAGGAAGCGGAGTATTACCTTGTCCGTAACGGGTGGCAACCCAGGACCGCTGCGGACTACGTATCCTCCTTCTCGACAGGACAGCCGATCAAGACACGAATCGTAGGGGCAGGCGAGACTTGGTGGCGCTACACTGATCATCCAGAATACGCTGGCAGCTTCTTGACGAGGACTCTGTTCGACAATGCAGACGACGCTGTCGCAGCCTTGCGACTGGGACCGTACGCCAATCAAGCCACCTTCCTTCAGGCGGTGACAGCCTCTGAGGCCACGGTTGTGTTTGAGGGAGGAATTAATGGAGGATGGCCCTGGGTTAGCCAAACCATGATCGTCGATCGGAGCGCATTCAACTACGGGCCTGGTGTCCTATTCAGACGATGAGTGCCAAGCGTCAGAAGAAACCGCCGTCTGCGCCGGAATGGACCGCGTCTGATGAAGAACCATGCAACCCTGGAGGTGACCATGAAGTCGACTTTGACGGAGATCTTGCGTGCGGTTGACAACCTAATCACCTCGCTCTCAAGGCCCCTCCAGGATCACGAACTAGCAAACGGATGGAATGATCTCAAGCGAAACTGGTTCCTCGACTACACGAGGACGCTTCGCGAGAAGCTGCCGGTCGACTACGACAGCTCCCTTGATCATTTCGTCAACATCAGCATTGTCCGCACAATGGATGATTGGGGGATCATAGGCGGTGAAATCATGGAGGACGCGGCCAAGGTCTCCCATCTCATCCGCCAAGCGGCGCAAGCGAGGATGGACCGGCGATGAGGACAATAAGAGTCCCTTCAGGATCTCCGGTCCTCTTGGGTGCTCCTGCGCGACCACTAGATGCAGCTCTCGCAAGATCCGTGGGCTCGCTCGCCACATCCATCCAGGGTGTAAAGGAGGCACACCTGCCAGAGTGCTTCTTGATGGGAGTCATGGAAGCACCGGCACAAGTGTTAGTTGTCGTGCATGTGCCAGAGATTGGTGTGAAGGAGATCGAACGCGAGCTGGATGAGGGTCTTCGCCGACTTCTTCCGCCTGGCATGGAATTGGATGTATGGTCAATCCCCTACGATCACCCCCTCCTGCAGGACATCCGCTCGACGGGGTGCCAAATTCCGTGATCGGCCACGAATCTTGGGCTCAGGGACATGCGAGGATGAGGAGGATCTCGTACCTGAGTTGAGCCCCACATGCACCACTTCCCAACTCGCGTTGGTCATCAGACTTGATTCCGGTGATCTACCCTCGGCCCCATGCAATCCCGCCCACGAAACTGAGGGGTGACACTCCGAGCTCGCAGCCCAACCTAGTTCGAAACGCCGGGAATTCAACGGGTAATAGGAGGATAGCGGTACCTCTGGCGGAATTGGCAGAGGCGTCTCTCTTCCTATGGGACGAGTATCCGCCTCAACGGGGCAGGCCGCATCGGAGAGAGGCAACCAGGGTGAGGGTAGTACCATCTAGTTGATGCTCTGCGGAGCACCCGGCAGCAAGTGGACCCGAACGGGGTCGCCTACTTGTTGTCGTGCCTCGCGACAGAGCGTTGGATGGTCGGAACCCTCAACAAGCCTGGACCTTCCCTGGTGTGCCGTCAGGTGAACTCCACTACTGCATCCTGCAGACGGCGTACGACAAGGAGTGGTTGGCGGGATGGTTCCCAGGAGCGAAGGTCCTCGAGCAGGGCTACCCATGAGAGTGCCGAGCCATCCCTCTCTCCTGGTAGGGATCATGGCGTGGGTCCTCGCCGCGTGCGTCAATCTTGAGATCGTCCCGACGGATTTCCCCTACGAAGCCATGATCTCGGCAACCGACCTCGGGCCGGGCTGGCAAGTCGAGCAGACCAGCTTCCCCCGGATCGATCGTGCGCTGTCGGCGTATAGCTTGACGCTTCGTTACAGCGACGTCACAGACGCGACAAAGCCGGCCGTGACACACCGGCTAACGATCTACCCTGACGCTGCCAGTGCGGCGGCCGGCTACTCGGACGAGCTCGATTTCTACACCCTGGATCGGCCGTCGGACCCGGTGATCGACTTCCGGCCCCTCACCGTGGAGGATCTCGTCGATTCTCACTGTGAACGCGTCATGATGAGCGATCAGCCGCGAATTTCCTGTGTCTGGATCCAAGGACATCGCACGAAGGTCACCCTCGTCAACGGGCTCCTCGATGAACGCGCCCTGACCTTCGACGGATTCGTCCACTTGCTCGAGGTGCTCGACAGCAGATTGAACAAGCTGGATCTCAACCAGCCAAGGACCTACTTCAAGCGAGAGGGTTCTCAGGTGGGAGTCGGAGGCTGATTGGTGGCTCGCCGGAGCTGAATGCGCACCGTACTATCTGGCGATCAGGGGCAAGTAGAGCCAGTCCGAGGGGACAACGTCGAAGCTGCCCTCGACGGCGAAAAGCGAGCCGGCGAAGGCGGTGTCAATCGCCTGCACGCTCCAGTAGTATGTCCCGAAGGGGAGCTTCAATTCGGCCTGAGTGCCCTGGTTGGCGTTCCCCATCTCGGCCACCCGCCGAAACCCCGTCGTCGAGTCGGCCATTGGACCGACGATGTCAGCCGCACCCGGCGAAGTGCCAACCCGCAGGTTGAAGGTCAAGCCGGCTGTCGGAGTCTGAGCATCGCTTGGCGCGTTCCAGCTCAACGTCACCGTGATCCCTGAGACGATCTCCGAAAGGCCGGTCGGCGCGGCGGGGGTTGAATTCGCAGTGGCGGAGTTGTTCCTGTACAGCTTGGTCATCGTGGTGTCACACAGAGAGCCCGAGCACCCGTTGTACAGGGCATCCAGATCGCCATCGTTGTCGTAGTCTCCCCAGGCCGCTTCGCCGTATCGCGCGCCGGCCAGCCGCGTGAAGATATCCGAGAAAGTGCTGTCGCCGTTGTTGCGATAGATGGATGCTGTCTGGAGCCCGTCGGCGCCCATGAGGAGGACATCCAGGTCGCCATCGTTGTCATAGTCCCCCCACTCGGCCGACCCGAGCGTAACGTCTGACATGGCCTGGGTCACTTCCGAGAACGTGCTGTCCCCGTTGTTCCGGTAGAGCAGGGTGAGTTTAGGAGCACTGCCAAGCGTGGTCTTGCCTGTCACCAGGAGATCCAGATCGCCGTCGTTGTCGTAATCGCCCCAGTCGACGCTGCCATCGAGCAGCCCGGTGAGACCCACCTCGGCGTCGGTGAACACGTTCTGCCCGTCATTGCGATAGACCCTCGTCAAGACGACGATTGTTGGGTTGGTTGAGTTAAGTCCCGTTAGGGCGACGTCGAGGTCCCCGTCGTTGTCGAAGTCTCCCCAGGCGCCGTCACTGTAGTAGACCTTCGGCAGGCCTGCGGCCGCCTCGCTGAAGGTGTCCGATCCGAGGTTGAGATAGAGACGTGTCCCTGAGACGGACCCGTTGCGGTCCGAACCGGTGGTCAGCAAATCTAGATCACCATCATTGTCGCTATCCCCCCATTCGACGGCTCCGCCGACAGCGCCGTACAGGCTGGCGCCGATATCAGTGAAGACGTCGGAGCCGTCATTGCGGAAGATCCGGGTTGTCTCGCCTGTGCAGCCGCCCCCGCCGCCTCCGCTGGGACAACCGGCCAGGGCGAAATCCAGATCGCCGTCGCGGTCATAGTCTCCCCATCGGACATCGCCGAAGTAGATACCCGGCAACGAGGCGCCGATATCGGTGAAGACCCCGGTGGGGCCTTGACGGAAGACTCTCGCCAGCATGTCCACACAACTGGATTGCGGGCAGCCGGCCAATAGGACATCCAGATCACCGTCGGAGTCATAGTCCCCCCATGTGACGGATCCGTAGTCGACCGGTGTGAGGGAGGTGGCCACCTCGGTGAAATCGTCGGCGGCTGCTTGGGCATCGAGCCTCGGGTGGTGCAACGGCAATCGAGTAAGCCCCAGCATTGCCAAGGAGCATAAGACGATTTTGAGCACATGCTTGCTCATTGTGTCCCCCCTTAGGGTATGAACGAGAATCCTGACGGGATCCAAACCGAGCGCTGTGCAATAGCTATTTTATACATCTCTTAAGGCGGATTGCTATGGCGCATTTCGGTCAGGCATCGATGCGCCGTCCTCTAGACCAGCCAATCATGAGTAAGCCGGTCGTATTAACATGTGAATTCCTTTGTTCCCCGCCCTGTTGAGGCCGCTCTATCCATGAACTTCGCCCGGGAGCCCATCGCGAGATGTTGCGCCCGCGTCAGAGGCAGCCAGAATCCTCTCAGTCGGCACAGCGCCCTCATGGGGAAGGTCCGCCGTTTCGCACGTAGCTCCCCCTCCCCGTCCCCCAGAGCACGCGGGCGCTGGCCGTGCCGGGCAGGTCGTACGCCACCAGCCCGGTGTGGGCTGTCCCCAGTACCACCTCCAGATCGGGGTCGCCGTCGATGTCGGCGACGGTCGGTGCGCCCAAAGCGCCGTCCCATGATTCCCCCGCCTCCCGAGGGAGCGGGACCGCGTATAGGAGCTCACCGTCGCCGCTGAGGATCATCAGATCCCCTCCGGCCAGGCTGCCCTTCTCGGTCCATGTGGAGAAGATCACTTCCGCCTGGCCATCATTGTTGAGGTCGACCACGGCTGGCTCCGAGGCGAAGCGCAGGAAGCCCTCCCCGGGATCGGTCACCTCGAACGGCCACGACCCGTGTTCGGTCTTGTCCAGCCAGTACACGTGCAGGCGACCATCATACGAGGCATATAGGATTTCTTTCAGGCCGTCTCCGTCCAGGTCGGCAACGACCGGGTTGGGCATGACGGTCTCGATCTCGTTGTAGTCCTCCGACAGCGGGCCGGAACTGCCGTCCGGCACGGGTAGACTCACCCAATCGAAGCCGTCCACTGCCCAACGCGTGCGATCGACGTTGAGAATGTAAGGGGAGTGGAAGAGGCTTGTATACGGGCTCGTGCGACAGTCGTATTGATTCCCAACAATGATGATCTCAAGAACACCATCGCCGTTGACATCCACCAGGCTGGGTGCGCTGTCGGCGAAGTTCGGGCGCGGCTCTAAGGGCTCCTGACCGGGGGTGCAGTTGGCATAGCCGCGCAAGTCCACGGCGTGATCGTAGTGGAAACCGACTCGGGCCCATGGTTTGTTCAGTCCGCCCATGAGCCCATAGATGACGCTGGCACGAATCGGCGAGCCGTCGTTGTTGAAGGCGGCCACGTAATGCGTGTCATTCGGGCCCACCAACTCGCCGCGTCCGTCCCCATCCAGGTCGGCCAGCCCCACGTTCTCGTTGAACGCGCCGGCGGCGTATCCAATCGTGTCGCCATCCCCCATCTGCGGCCAGCCGGGCCGAACGATTCCATCGTGCTCGTAGACAAACCACTGGTCGTCTGATCTCGTTGAAGCAACGGCGATCTCCAACGTCCCATCCGTGTCCAGGTCGGCAACCGCTAGAGAACGCAATTCATTGCCCGGCGTTGGCTGGCGCGACCACAACAGGTCTCCGTTGGGCTTGTGGACAGCTAGCCATCCGCCGCTATGCGCCGTGACGATCTCGAGGCTCGTGTCCTGGTTGATATCCGCCACGACAACACCGGGCCAGCCTCGGCCGCCGCCGGGATTGTCCCGGATCCACTGATCGCTGCCGTCCTCTCCGTTGACGACTACGACGCGGTAGTCCGTCCAAATGACTTCGGGCGCGTCATCTCCGTCGAGGTCGGCGACCGCCGGGGAGGCGTACCAGCCCGTCCGGCACCACGTTGTCTGGCAACCGCCTTCCTGCCACTTGAGGACGGGCGCCTGAACTTCGCTCGCGCCGCGCATGATGAGTGGGAGGTACACGACGGAGGCGGGGGGATCCAACGCAGGCCCGGCACCAGGGTAGGGCATGCCGGCGGTGTCGGTCGAGTCAGACGGCGCACCTCCGGCTCCCAGTGGCACACTCAGCAGAAGAGCGGAGAGGATAAGAAGCGCCTGGCTGCGCCCCATTACTATCCTCCGACGGGATTGAAGGTGTGTGACGACATCCGTCCGAATTCGATCGTATTCAGGATCCACCCGGACACGCCTTTCCCTCGGCCTGCCGGCTCCACCAGGAGCACACCTTGCATCCGCGTGTTCATCAGTCATGCTTGTTCTCATCCAAAGATGAGGTTAGCGTTGAATCAGCGGAAGATAGACTCGGAAGGGCCCAGGCGGCGTGTCGCACGACGTAGGCGGCGGATCCCCCTCGTCTGAGCTAGATCCGAAATCCGCCGTCCAGTAGTGGCCGTAGGTCGAGTCACCCTCAAACGCGTAGCCCACACCGATGTGTTGAAAGTCACTCCCCAGGAGAATCTCCTGGTGAGGTGGGCTATCCATCCAACCCTGAACGACCGAGGCTTCGTTAGGATAGCCCGCGCCGATGGTCTCCCCACCCGCCAGCAATGGATAGCCGGCGTCGGCGATTCGATCCCAGGGGCTCGAGCCATCCGAACCGGTGTGGGAGACGAAATCATTGGCGGCCATATCATCACTGTGACGTCGGGCAGCGCCGATGAGGCGCATGTCGATCCCGACCGGGTCCAGGCCGACATTGCTGCGCTCTAGATTGACCAGGCGCACGACCTCCTTCTCTACCGAAGTCGGGCAACTCGGCCACGAAGCCGGCGGGCCGGCCCAAGTTGCCCCCAAGTCGGCCGCTGTGACCAGCAGTGGGTTGGGGCGCGCCGACAGCAAAGCCGCACAGCAAAGGATGGCGACGAACACCGGGGCGGCGCGCCTTCTGACCGGCCTGGTCTGAAGCACGACAGAGGATCCCCCCAGCACTTTGGTCGCATTGGGCTTGGCCACTAAGAATCCCCGTGGACGGGATGCTCGGATAAGCGTCGCCCGCGGCCCGCCCCCCGGCAGAGCACATGCGCCGACAACGAACCCAGCCATGGAGAGCGGAAGTCCCCCAGCAGCCTCTCCCGCCTATCTCCAGCCAACACGCAAGGACCGCCAGGTCACTCTTCTTTCCAATCTAGCCCGCCGGCGGGCTCAGAGCAATGGGTATTCCGGCACGCAATCCTGGCCGGCTCGCGCCGCGCGCGATGAAGGGGCGACCCGAGCGGTCATACCTCAGGCACTGGTCGGCACCCCTCGCTCCATTGGCTGAGACAATCACCAGCAGTACGATCGGCGATGGACCCAGGCCGAACGGCTCCTGCCACGAGAACCCTTCCGGATGTGGTGCAGTGTGCTATCCGCCGGAATGGCACACTGACGGGAATGTCCGCCTCATTTGTCCTGGACTGAGACAGTTGGTTGACATACCCCCTCGCTTTCCCCTATACTCGAAATGTCAGCCAACCGACTGACCATAAGGGGGTGTCCAGATGGGGGGACCGCGAAATGCAGGGGGGAGCGTCTTTGCCTAGCCTACCGAGCCGGCCCGTCCTGGGAGATTGATCCCCGCATAGGACGGGCCTTTCGTCATTCTGGATAGGCCACAAGCGGGCCTCTCCAGGACGACCCCGATCAACCCTATGTCGGCCAACCAGGCGAGCTGCTCGAGGCCCGATTCGGCGTCCACTCGCCACGGGCCGGCGGAGCCCGGGGACCCTTCTTCCGCTCAGTCATTTGCTGCTCACACCATCGGGCCCGGCCCACGTGGCCGGCGGCCGCGAATCCGGGTATTTCCGTAACCTAAACAAGTGGGGTGATCATGAAAGCCTCCCGAATCGGCCCTCTTCTATTGATTGCGTCCATCCTCTTGGGCCTCAACGGAACTCCGGTCGACGCCCAAGACGAGGAGCCACCGCCGCCCCCTCACGGAGCCCCCCACTTCCCTCCCAGAGGACCGGCGGGGCCAGCCTTTCCCCGGGGAGGGGAAGACGAGAAACCCTTGCGGCGACCGCCGTCTCTTCGAGCCACGATGGGCGCCGAAGGTGTCAGTCCCCTCATAGCGCTTGGGCAGCCGGGTCTGAGTTTCCGATACGTCCAGACCTTTGGAGTGACCGAGGAACCCTACCTGGCCGACAGCGATCATCTCTACGGCCCAAACGGCATGTTTGTTGATGGCGGGGACAACCTGTATGTGACTGAGGAGTATGGCTACCGGATGCTCAAGTTCGACTCGGCCGGGACCAGCGAGCTCGTCATCGGCCATCCGGGCCAGCCATGGCATCACGATGACTTTCTGTCGTATCCCAAGGATGTCGCCCTCGACGGCGACGGCAATATCTGGGTAGTGATTGACCCGGCGATCAAACAATTCGCCGCCGACGGGAGCCTTCTACAGATCTTCCCGGAGATCGATCCGTGGATTGGGGGAGATGAGAACGACCGATTCAGCGGTCCCCGGGGCATCGCCTTCGACAGCGCCGGCCTTCTCTACATTTCGGATGCGTGGAACCACCGGATCCAGGTCTACGACCTATCCGGTGGAACACCGGTCTACACTGAGACCATCGGTGAGACAGGGGTCTCCGGCTCCGATAACGCACACTTTAACGAGCCCTCACAAATTGCCTTCGATTCAAGCGACCGTCTGTACGTGATGGACACCGGCAACTACCGCGTGCAGCGCTGCGAATACACGGCGGGCTGGAGCTGCAGCACATTCTTCGGTGCAACCGGTATCCCAGGTGACGATCTGACCCATCTGCAATGGGCATCGGGGATCACCATCGACGGTGCGGATGACATCTTCATCGCTGACGGCGCCAACTATCGGATACTCAAGTGTGACACTTCTGGTAGCTGCGCTCATTTTGCTGGTGTGACAGGCGAGCAAGGTTGGGACAACGACCATTTTTGGTGGCCGGCTGACGTCGCCGAGGACTCCGTCGGCGATGTGTACGTGAGCGATTGGGACAATCACCGCGTCCAGAAGTTCGACAGCAACGGCACATACATCGGCACTCTCGGGGCGACTCGCGTTCCTTATCTAACAGACACCACCCGTCTAAACCGCCCGTGGGGCATCACCGTCGCGCCCGACGGAAGTCTCTACGTGGCCGAGGATCGCGGCGACCGATTGATCAAGTTGTCCCCCTCCGGCACGCAGATCTGGACAGTCGGGGAGCCGGGGGTCTATGGGAACGATGACGATCATCTCGGTAGCTATTGGGCGGGACCGGAAGGGAATCTAGCCATCGACTCATCCGGAACGGTCTATGTCGCCGACACGGGGAATGCCCGGGTGCAGATCTTCGATCCGTCCGGGACCCTTGTCGGTACGTTTGGAAGCTACGGCACGGGCAACTATCAGTTCGACTGCCCGGCGGGGGTCGCCATCAACCCGGCCAACGGCGATATCTTCGTCGTCGACCGCTGCAACCAGCGGGTCCAGGTTTTCAACAGTAACAGGATCTACAAAGCCACTATCGGCACAACCGGCGTCATCGGCACGGACAACGCCCACCTCAACTGGCCCTGGAGCGTGGCGGTCAATGCCTCGGGGGACATCTTCGTCGCCGACACGGACAACGAACGCGTCCAGACGTGCACTTTGAGCGGGGGCACCGGTGTCTGTACGACCTTCGTCGGTGAAACTGGCATGCGCGACAACGACTTCGGCCACTTGCAGCCCATCTCGGTCGCGGTTGACGGAGATGGGCGAGTGTACGTGGCCGACGGATGGTCGAGTCGGGTGCAGGTCTTCGACTCCAGCGGCGCCTACCTGACCACTCTGGGTGGAATCTGGGGCGGGTACAGCGGCGAGATGCGGTTCCCCACCGGCATTGCACTGGACACCGAAGGCAATTTGTATGTATCCGATGCTGAGACCCAGCGCATTCAGAAGTACTCTGCAGGCGTTCCCGGTTGGACCCAGAGCAACCTCAACGGATTTGGCAATCCCGACAATGCGTTTGTCCTGAGCCTGTATCCGTTCGGAGGCAAGCTGTATGCCGGAACCGTCAACCTGACCGGGGCGGGTGCGCAGCTTTGGCGCCTGGAGGGCGGCGGATGGAGCTCGGTCATGACCGACGGGTTCGGCAATCCGTCGAATGACGGCATCGATGACATGATCGAGTTCAATGGGGAGCTATACGCCGGCACCTGGGCCGATGAGATCAATGGGGGTGAGATCTGGCGTTCGTCCGCCGGCTCGGCCTGGTCGCGAGTCGTGTCCTCCGGTTTCGGAGATCCGACGAACGGTGAGGTGCTCCAATTCGCCGTGTTCGACGGCCAGCTCTACGGCTCGACCTGGAGCTGGACGGATACGCACGGCGCCGAAATCTGGCGAAGCAGCACCGGCGACAGCGGCTCATGGTCCCAAGTCGTGAGCGACGGATTTGACGGGGATTCGAGCAACTTCGGAATCCTGCTGGAGGTTCATGAGGGTTATATGTATGCGGTCACGTCAAACGACTCAACGGGCACGGAGGTCTGGCGAACCGCGGACGGGACCGGCTTCGCCCAGGTCAACGCCGACGGATTCGGCAGCGTGGACAACTGGGGCGTCAGCTCGCTTGCCGATTTCGGCGGTTCCTTCTACGCCGGGGTGGGCAACGACGCGACCGGGAGTCAGATCTGGCGCTGTGACGTCTGCGACGGGAGCGATTGGGATCAGGTCGTGGGGGACGGATTCGGCGATGTGCAGAACCTCAGGGTCGAGGCCTTGATCCCCTTCGGCAACCAGCTCTACGCCGTCACGTTCAACCAGATGACCGGCATGGAGGTGTGGCGATCTCCGGACGGTGTGACGTGGGCCCAGGTCAACCCCGACGGTTTCGGCGACGGCAACAACTGGGCGCCCTACTGGGACAACTCGGCCACCGTGTTTGATGACACGCTGTATATCGGTACACGGAACTGGGCGAATGGTGGAGAGGTGTGGCAGTTGCTGCACGAAGCCGAGATTCAGCACATCTATCTGCCGCTTATCATGAGGTAGGCAGGGCTCGATGAGGGCATGCTAACGGTTTCCCCAACTGGCCGGCATTGAATGCCAAGACCAGAGAGAAGCCTCGCGGGACAAGGGTCTCTCCTCGGACTGACCTCTCGCCCCAGTGGATACCGCCAGCGCGCAGCTTGACATCCCCGATCAGGGCTCTGCAGTGTCGCGGGGGTCGATTTGCAGGTAGGACTGGCTATGATCAACCCCATATCTCGTCGCCTGAATCTCCCGCTGTTCTCAGCCCTTCTTTGTGTTCTGGCGCTCTCGGCCATCTCGACACCCCCTTCCGTAGCTGTCCCCCGCCTCGCATCATTCGGTCAAAACTCCGGGCGCGAACACCCTCCATCCCGCGGTGCGGCGTCCGATGCACGCCTCTGGTCGCCCATGGAAACATCCACCTGGGATTCGCTTTCCCCCTCTTTGCGGTCCTCCGCCGCGCCTCCCTTCCCCGCCCTCTACATCATCTTCGAGTGGCCGACTGACGGGACGATCCGACCGATCCTGTACCGTTCAGTGGAGCAGGCCGCCCCGCTGGAGACGATCACCGACGAGCAGCTTGCCGCTCGCCTGCTGGAGCCCGAACGCAACGCCCAGCGTCTGGTACTCGAGCTTGCCTCTGAAGGAGCTGGAGTCGTCTACCGCAACACCGTGGACGTGCCACGCTGGCTCCGCGGCGAGTTCCACAGTCAAGATCCATCGCAGGCTGGTGCGCCGATTGAAGGATGGCTGATCCCTCTGGAGGCCCGGACTATTGTCGTCCGTCTGCCGATCCCCGCCGATTATGGGCCAGAGCCAGCCCGCAACCAGTTGCGGCTCGAAATGCGAAACAGCGATCTTCAACTCCTCGCCCGCTTCGACGTCGGTCTTCTCATGGCCGATACGCCGCAGATCCAGCTCGACGAAGAGACCAGGGATCTCTCGCCCGCCCTTCTCGGGGACCCGGGCAATCGGGTGGACTTACTCGTCATGGGCGATGGTTACACCTCGGGACAGCAGTCGAAGTTCCTCGATGACGCTTCCGACGTTCTGGGAGCTTTCTTCGACATCTCTCCCTACGAGGCTTACGAGAACTATGCCAATACCTATATCCTGTACACGCCCTCGTCGCAGTCGGGCGCCGACCATCCGCCCTATCAGGCAGGCTGCCAATCCATATCGTGTTGCGGCGACACCACTATGCTGTCAGATCCGCTCCAAGGAACCTTCGTCAATACGGCGCTGGATGCCCGATACTGTGCCTCCAATATCCACAGGCTTCTCGTGGTGAGCTACTCCAAAGTCTACGCTGCCGCCTCAGCCGTGCCCGATTGGGACCAGATCCTGGTCATCGTCAACGACACGACCTACGGAGGCTCGGGGGGATCGATCAGTGTCATCTCCATGAACGCGGCGGCCGTTGAGATCGCACAGCACGAGTACGGGCACACGTTCGCCCACTTGGCCGACGAGTATGAGAGTCCGTACCCGGGCTATCCTCCTTGTAGCGACCTGGGCGGCTTCGCGCCGTGCGAGGCAAACGTCACGGATGTCACGACGCGAGCCCTCATCAAGTGGAACCCGTGGATCGATCCAGGGACACCGATCCCGACCGTGCCGGAGTTCGATCCGGCCTGGGCGAACGTGGTCGGGCTTTTCGAGGGAGCTCGATATCTGAGCAGCGGGATGTATCGCCCGGGGCAGAGCTGCATCATGCGCGCGCTGGGAGCGCCGTATTGCCAGGTTCCCAGCCAGGCATACGTGTTGAAGCTCTACCAGGGCGGCTGGGGCAGCCCGGCCTCGGGCATCCGCTTGATCGAGCCCGGATCCCCATCTCCAGATTCCGACACAATCAGCGTGGCCTATCCCGGTACCCAAGTGTTCAGCGCTTCGGTGCTCCAGCCTGCGGGTGGGCCGCCGGTCAACATCGAGTGGCTGATCGACGAGGTTCCGGTCCCAGGTGAAAACGCGGAGACCTTCACCTACGCTCCAGGGCCGTCAATCCTTGGCGATGTTGAGATCCGCCTGGCCGTGCACGACACGACCTCGCTCGTCCACCCTGCCATGGCTGGGGATTGGTTGCAGGACAGTCACACATGGACCGTGACAGTCGAAGAGCCCCTTCGGCTGTTCTTCCCTCTCGTGCTACAGAGCCACTGACCGCCGTGTCCGATCCGCACGCCAGATCGTTGGCCACTCCCTAGATCCATGTCCGCCACGCACGGCCCCCGAGTGCCCCAGCTCTCGGCAGGCTCCCATCCATGTGATCTCTGCGGTCTCCGCCGCGTGCGGGGTGGCTGGTCCCTTCGGTACCATCGCGCCACGTCAGTGGGACCCTCCCGCCGTGAGATAATTGGGACCGTGAAACTCCAACTTGGCCGGATATCCACCTTGGCCTCGGGCGCGGCCATGCTCGCCCTCATGGCCGGTGTCATTCCGGCCTCCGGGCCTTCGCTTGCCTCGGATGCCAAAGCGCGCGGTGGAGAAGTCACCCCACTGTCGCGGGACCCGTACCCCGCTTCAGAGGACGCTGAAGCCCACGCCCTAGTGACCTGGCCTCAGATCTCCCTGGTCCAGCTTGTAAGCGGATTGAGCCTGCCGGTCCACGTCACCCACGCGGGCGACGGCAGCGGGAGGATCTTCGTTGTCGAGCAAGCCGGGCGGATCAGGATTGTCCGCTCCGGATCTCTCGAAACAACCCCCTTCCTTGATATCTCTCCGACAGGCGCAAACCGCGTGCTCTGCTGCGGCGAGCAAGGGCTGCTCAGCGTCGCCTTTCCACCCGGCTTTGCCGGCAAGGGATACTTCTATGTGGACTACACCCGCAAGCCGGACGGCGCCACGGTCGTGGCGCGTTATTCGGTAGGCACAGACCCCGACCTGGCGGATCCGAATAGCGAGCAAGTCATCCTCACCATCAATCAGCCCTTTGCCAATCACAACGGCGGGCAACTTGCGTTCGGCCCGGATGGATACCTTTACATCGGTATGGGCGATGGCGGATCCTCCGGCGATCCCCAGAACAACGCTCAAAACCCTTCTTCACTGCTGGGCAAGATTCTTCGAATTGACGTTGAGTTTGATGTGTCCGGAACCTCCCCATCCTCACTCGCCCCGGCGCCCTACGTTCTCTACCTACCAATGATATTGAGCAGCGGGACAGTCCTCTACACCGTCCCGCCGGACAACCCCTTCGTCGGCGAAAGCGGTTACCGTCCCGAGATCTGGGCGCTCGGATTGCGTAATCCCTGGAGGTTCTCGTTCGATCGGATGACGGGGGATCTCTACATCGGGGATGTCGGTCAGGGGGCGTATGAGGAGGTCGACTATCAGTCGGCTTCGAGCTCGGGAGGGGAGAATTACGGGTGGAGGATCATGGAAGGGATGCACTGCTACAACGCGACTTCATGTAATACCTCCGGCCTGACCCTGCCCGTGGCTGAGTACCCCCATGGGTCTGGCGCAAACACCGGTTGCTCGGTCACCGGTGGGTTTGTCTATCGCGGGCCTTCCAACCCCGGCCTACAAGGGGTCTATTTCTATGGTGACTATTGTCAGGGTCGCATCTGGGGGCTGCAATCCGATGCCGGCGGCTGGGCAGCGACCCAACTGCTGGATACGACCTACTCCATTTCCACCTTCGGCGAGGATCAGGCCGGCCGGGTTTTCATCGCAAACTACGGGGGCGGGACCATCTACGAGTTGATTGAGACTCCCTAGCCGCGCCCGATTACCGGCCTTCGTCGCGGTGGATCCCACGATAGCGAGGATGAGGCGAGTTGCGGCTGAAGCGCGCGATTGCCTCCCTCCCCGCCCGTAGCCCTCGAGTGCGCAGTCCCATCGATCCCAACATTAGAGTCCAGATGCTCTGGAACCTCGAGTGGGCGGAGAGGCCACGGCCGGACTGTGAGGCTGATCCCGCGCTAAGGAGATCCCCTCGCTACGGTCCATTGATCGATGATGAGTTGCTGCTCGTAGGTCAACTCCTCGATCTCGGGCGGCACCTCCCGCAAACGCACGATTTGGGCCAATGCCTGCGGGGCTAATCCTGACCCGATCGCCCCACCGCCGTCAAAGACAATGTTGGGCCAATCGTTGTAAGAGCCCAGAACCCCGTAGATGGGGAGACCGCCGCTGGTGTCGCCGTTGATATTGACCGTAATTCCAGCGTCGGTTGCATCGCCATCGCAGTTCCAATTGATGGCACCGTCTGCGGGCAAGGCAGAACGCCCCGTTCCATCCGGGCATACGTAGGCCGTCCCGTAACCCGCCACCTGGGCGCCGCCATTCAGACCGACCGGTTCGTTCAGACTCAGCTCATTCAGTGACGGCAAATCGAAGCGTTGATAGTCGTAGTTGTACCAGCTGCCATTGCGGTAGACGCCCGAGATCTGGAACGAGTAACTCATGATGCTCAGGTAATTGGGCTTGTAGTTCACATCGTCGTTCCCGCCATGGTGCAGCCCGAGATTGTGACCCAATTCGTGGATGAAGGTGCCGATCTTCTGGGGGTCAGTCCCGCCGTTGCCACCTTCCCAGGCGCCGAGGGTGACGATGAAGCTTGTCGCCGGGAGGCCGAAGGACAGCCCGCTCGAGCTGCCGCCGCTGTACTTGTTGGCCCAGATCATGTAGTGATAGAAAGGCGTGCGCACGGTCTCGAAATACGCTGCTTTGATCGCGTTGAATTGAGTCGTGACCGGGTTCAAATCGTCGTCATAGGGGACCTCGTCATCCAGCTCTAGGTGGATGTCGATCCCGGTGACGCCGTCCGGATTGGACACCGGGGCTTCCAGGAAAGAGGCCACGGTTTCATTCAGGACGTACTGGTTCGGCCCCAGGCCGTTCGTGGCTGAGGCCCGAACCATGTAGTCCATTTCGACAAAGATGTCCTTGTGACGATAGTCCGCCCCCAATGCGGGCAGATTCACATCTATCGTCCCATCCTCGCCTGCGTCGTACCCGTGCAGTTCCCAACCGTTGCGCAATGCATCGCCGTCATCATCCGCGTCGTAAACAACCAGGTGGATCGACCGCGTGGCCGAATAGGCTATCCCTTGATGCACAAGTCGACGATCCCCCGCCCCACCGATTCCCTGCGACCAGCCGCACCACGATAGGAATCTCTCGAGCACTTCCTGTCGATCGGCCGATTCAGGCAGGGCCTCGATCGGGAACCCCAGAAAGGCCGTGCGGGCTGCCCCGTCGGATTTGTCGACGGCGGCGCTGCCCTTGTCGCCGGTGAAAGCCGTTTCGGCGGTCGCGCCCGGCGCGAGGAGGTCACTGTAGTTAGTGAAAGGGTACGAAAGCGAATAGGGACCGAGGCCGGAGAAGACCGCCCCCGTTCCCGCCACGCTGATCTGCCCTACGTCACTCGAACCCGAGGCAAGGCCGAGGTAGTTCGCCATAAAGGGCGTTAGGCCTCGATCGTACAGATAGTCCTGGCTGCTCATGAGCAAGCACTTCCCGTCGTCCAGGAAGGAACCCAAAGCCGTTTCCCCCGCCGATCCGGGGCCGGCGAAACCACCGAATTCGTCCCCGGTGAACCAGATCACGGCTGAGTAGGGGGCCAACTGGGAATCACTTGGCTCGGTATCACTATTGAGCGTATCCCAGACGACGTAGCTCGCCCCGATGCCTTCGAGGGCGGAGGAGTAGGTCCCGCGAACATCCGGCACATTGTCATCATCATCGACGAGCAAGGTCATGAACGGCATAGTTTGTGTGGCGTAGACGCGCCAGTAGTAGGTCCCCGACAGCGTGCTCTTGAGGGTGTACTCACTCTCCTGTACGAACTGCTCGTAGGCGATGGTGTTGAAGGCCTGCATCGTCGAGAGCTGGATCACGTAGCCGACCGCACCGTTCACGTCAGTCCAGTCGAATCTAACCTTGGCCCACAGACTACCGTCGGCCGGGGCGATAAGCGTGGGCGCCGGAAGAGTCGCGGTCGCAGTCACTGTGGCGGTGGCAGTGGCGGTCGAGGTCGATGTAGCGGTAGCTGTGGCACTCGAGGTCGCGGTCGCCGTGGGCGTGGAGGTGGACGTCGGCGTGCGGGTGCTCGTCGGCGTCGCCGTGCTCGTCGCGGTCTTGGTTGGAGTCGCGGTGGCGGAAGGCGTTGACGTCGCCGTCGCGGTGCGGGTCGAGGTGGAGGTGCCGGTTGACGTCACTGTGCTTGTGTTCGTTGGTGTGGGTGTGAGTGATGCCGTCGCCGTCGAGGTGGGTGAAGCGGCTGAACCATCATCCTTCTTCACCAGAGGAAGGAAGATGCGAAAAGAGCTATCGGCCGGCGTAACTCGGTTAGCTGACTCCGCATCGGGCGTCGCAGACTCGGAAAGGCTGATGGCGCCGGCGAGGACGATCAGCACTACGAGCCAGTGGACAGAGATGGGAAGATTGCGCTTCATGGCAACCACTCCGGAGCGGTGCCAGGCCGAAGCCTTGAGGTGGATCAGATAAGAAGCGGGCGCAGGCTCGGGCTGTTACAGGGCGCTTCACCCCCTGGAGACGTATGCCGCCCCTCTAGGACTCTGCCTCATTCGGCGCATGTCCATCCTACAGCCTGACTCAGGAAGCCTCAAGCATGACTACGCCGACCCGATTTGTCACCGCAGGGACCCTCCAAAGCCCACACCGTCAGCCACACTTCGCCGAATCCTGCCCCTGTCAGGTCTCCCGGCCGCTGAGACCAGGAGACCCCTCGCGGCGGATTTTAGAAGGCCCAGCCGACGGCGCTGGCCGGTTGAAACAGAGCGAGATCCCTCGGAGCCCATCTTCTTGCCGATTGCGATCGAGTGCGCGGGGGGCGCCGGCGCGGCCGCGCTGGCCTCCCCGCTGCCAATCGATCGGCGATGCCCAGGGAAGACAGGACTATGCATGGCAAGTGCCGGACGCACCCTGAAGTTGGCCTGGCGGGCATCAAAGGGCACCGGGTAGAATACCGGCGCCCGGTGGGGGTCGGACCGGAGATCCGGGCACTATTCTTCAAAGATCAGGCCGGTGGCACCGAGGGCCCATTGGCGTCTGGAGTGGGCATGGGATATGAATAGGTGGTGAAGGCGCCATCCCTCAGAAACGCGGCTGGCATCTCGAGGCCCGGAGGCGTGCGATTGCGCCCCGCGCGAAGATTGACACGGCTCGCTTGCTTGCTCCTGATCTCAACCACACTCGTCGCCTGGCATGGACCATCCCATGCGTCCCGGGGAATGAACGGAGCAGCGGCGCAAGCGACCTACTACGGCGCCATAGAAGGTAGGGTCATCAGCATGGCGACGGGTGAAGCCGTGGCCGGTGCCCGCGTATCCGCAAACGAGCTTGGTCTTGAGACCACCTCAGATGCCGAAGGCCAGTTCATCATGCGTGAAATCCCCCTGGAGTCAGGTGTATTCGAAACGAGCGTCTCGGTATCGGCTTCCGGCTTTGGCCAATGGGAGATCCTTGGGGCGCGGGTCCTGGCAGAAGACACGCTTCTCTTGGAGGTTGAGCTCGCCGCGGAGGCGATCACCGTCGTCATGCCGCCCCCCAGAGCCGAGCAACCGGACTGGCCTGAAATCCAGGGGGATGGCCCAGCACAAGCTCTGACCATCGGCGAACTGTCCGGTGATGCCCTGCCGGCCACGATCCGCGTGCGGGTCACCGGATACCCCTATTGCGACACCAGCCGTCCCTACACGGTTCAGGTGGTCGACTTCAATGACTACGTCAAGCACGTTCTGCCGAATGAATGGGTTCCCAGTTGGCCGGGTGAGTCGCTCCGTGCCGGAGCCATGGCGGCCAAGATGTACGCCTGGTATTGGATTGCGAGGGGCGGCAAGTGGTCCGATGCCGACGTCTATGACAGCACGTGCGATCAGGTATACAACCCGGCGGTTGCTTACGCAAACACCAATCAGGCCATCGATTTCAACTGGTTCTGGCGACTCATGAGGAACGGAGAGCTCTTTCAGACATCTTATCGGGCCTTCTACGACCAATGCGTGGCGGCCGGGTTGGCGGGAAACTGCCTGGGGCAGTGGGAGACCTATTATCACGCCATCGGTAACAACGGATACGATCTTCTCACCTGGGATGAAATGCTCTCGCGCTACTACCAGGGGAGCGCTCTATCTTATGTCGGAGCGTTGTCGCCCTCCGGGTTCGACCTCCGATTCTACGGCAACGGGTACGGGGGAATCGATCGGGTTAAGATCGCGATCGACAACCCGGCGCGCCCGGCCGATATCGGGGCCGGTGATTTCACCCTCGAGTGGTGGATGAAGGCCTTGGCGGCGCAGAACGGGCGTGGGCCTTGCGTCGATGGGGGAGACAACTGGATCTACGGCAATACCCTCTTCGACCGAGATGTCTACGGGAGCGGCGACTACGGCGACTTCGGCGTCTCGATGGCCGACGGCCGCATCGCTTTCGGGGTGAATAATGGAACCGACTCGGCCACTTTGTGCGGCGTGCGCCAGGTCGCCGACGGGTTGTGGCACCACATTGCCCTGACACGGCGGACCTCGGATGGTTGGATGCGGATCTATGTCGACGGAGACCTGGACGCAGAAATCGAGGGGCCTGCCGGAGATATCAGTTATCGGAACGGGCGGACGACTACCCACGCCAACGACCCGTATCTTGTAGTGGGTGCCGAGAAGCATGATGCCGGCGCGGCTTATCCGTCGTATAGCGGCTGGATCGATGAAATCCGGCTGTCGAGCATCATACGCTATGACGGGAGTTTCTCGGCCCCCAGCGGGCCTTTCGTCAACGACGCCGACACGGTCGCCGTCTACCACTTCGATGAAGGCTTCGGGAACACGATCCATGACACCTCTGAGGCAGCCGGGGGCCCCAGCAACGGCCTCCGCAAGTACGGAGGCGTGACCAACGGGCCGGAGTGGTTCGTATCGGATCTCTTCCCAATTGAGCTCGAGAGGCTGTTCCTACCGGTAATCGTCCGGTGATCCTCCGGCTGAGGAGGCAAGCAGAGCGTGGAATTGGCTATGCCGGGTTCACCGGTGGGAAGTCCGACGGGGAGGACTTCTGCCTCGCAGGCCAGGGCGCACCGAGATGTCAGACCTACTCGGCTGTTCAGAGGGGGCTTGGTCTCGGCTCACGGCGTTCGCCCACGTCACCGTTGGCGAATGCGGCGATCCGGATAACCGGTCCTGGCTAATGAGCTAAGAGCGTGAGACGAGCCACGACTTCGATCCTGGTCTTCTATGGGGTGTTGCTTGTAGGTAGCCTCAGTGGGCTGTCCTTTTCTTCGCGCGCGATGTCCATTCTCAGGCCCTTCTCGCCAAGCCCCGACCAGGCGCCAGGCGACTCCAGCGCCTTCCTCCACCCACGCGATGCGCTGAGCCGACCAAACCGAACTGACCGCAGCCTGGCCTCACACCCGTGGATATCCTCTCGGGGATGGAGCGCCTTTGGATGGATCGGTGGGTTCGCACCGCCTTCGGCGCATGTGGCCCTGGAGGCCCCGCTACTGGCCGACGGTCAGTTCGTCTGGGGACCGAACGTAGGCGACTTCGACGTTCGGGCTTTCCTGATCGAGCGCGATTCTCCGTTGGCGGCCTATTCCGACTCAGTCATTTCCTGGGCAGGTTACACCAGCGTCAATCCGAAACTCCTGTTGGTTGTGCTCGAAATGCGCCGCGGTCTGGTCAGCGACCTGCCAGCCGACGCCGACCGGGGGTTGATCGACGAATGGGTCGAAGAGGCCAGCATGGATTTGACCTCGGCCTTCTACGAATTCCTGTACACCTGGGGATCACGTCGTCCACCTGACGAGCCGGTGCACCCCCGCTTGCCTTCCATCGCCTTCGAAGACGGGAGTTCGGTCGAGATAAGCGCGCAGACCAATGCCGGGACATATGCCGTGGCCACGACATTGGCCAGGGCGAGTGATGGCGCCACCTGGTCCGCACAGACTGCCCCGGAGGGCGCTGGCAGCTTCGCCGAGGTCTTCGATAGCCTTTTTCCGGGTACCGATCGGCTGGACGATTCCAATCCGATCGATCCGGCGGCCCCACCGCCGGGAGACATGTTCCAACTTCCCTTCCCCCTCGGCGCGACCTGGTCCTTCAACGGGCCGCACAACTGGAATGGAGGGTCATACCCTCCGCCGTTCTCCTCAATGGACTTCTCTTCGAACTGGCCGCACGACCCGCCCTTCCCCTACCACTCCGCCGTGGCGGCAGCCGGCGGATCCGGGACGATCTTGTCGCCGAATCCCAGTTTCAGCGACCAACCGTGTTGGGTTCGGATCGACCATGGCGGAGGATGGATGAGCAGCTACTACCACCTCCGCAATCTCGGCCCACCCGGCAACCTGGGAGCCGTTATGCCCAACAGCGCGCTTGGAACGATCGGCGAGGAAATCTGCAACGGCGGTTTCGCCAGCGGCGCCCATGTACACTTCAGCTTGCTGTTCAACGGTTCCTACGTCGACCTGGAAGGGGTCGAGCTCTCCGGATGGACCGTGCATGTCGGCACCACGCCATATACGACCGGGAGCCTTCAGCGGGACGGCCTGACACTGCTCCCGTATGACGTTGTCCTCAATGACTACCACACGTACTACGGCTCGGGGGATCATGCCCTTCGATTCCATGGCAACGGCGCCAGCACCGATCGGGTCCGGGTTCAAATCGACAGGCCCGAGAATGACTTCGCCGGACCGGCGGCCGACGTGGGGTGGCAGGATTTCACCATCGAGTGGTGGTTGAAAGCGTTGTCGGGCGAGAACCCGGCCGGGGCGATTGCCTGTGGAGCCAACGAGGACTGGAAGCTCGGGAACGTCATCCTTGACGTGAGCCGTTCGAATGTGAATCGGTCTTACGGCGCCTCACTGGCGGGCGGCAATCTGGCATTTGGCGTCCGCAGCGGGTCGGTCAGCCTGACCCTATGTGGGACTTCGACTCTGACAGACGGCGACTGGCATCACATCGCTATGATGCGCAATCGTTGGGATGGCGTTTATCCGGATGGGTATCTGTGGCTTTATGTAGACGGAGAGCTTGAGGCACAGGGACCCGGCCCAGGCGGGGACATCAGCTACCCAGATGGTGCCGTACCCCTCTCCGGCGACGACCCTTATCTCGTCATGGGAGGAGCCAAAAGCCAAGCCGGCGTTGCGTTCAGCGGTTGGCTGGACGAGATACGCATCTCGAACAGCCTGCGCTACAGCGGTCCGTCCTACGTCGTCCCCTCCGCCCCGTTTCCTGTGGATGGAAACACGATCGCTCTCCTCCGGCTGGATGAGGGCGTTGGTGAGGCCATTAATGACGTCGCCGGCTACACCCCCCCAAGCGCAGATTACCCGGGCGGCCCGAGCAACGGGTTGAGGGTCTATGGCGGTTCGCCCGCCGGGCCCGCATGGGTTCCGTCCGACCTATTTCTTCCGTACAGGCTCCTCTTCCCGTCGATCGCAAAGTAGGTCATTCCATTTCAAATATCGAGAGCTTGAGGCCTTGTTGGTTGAAGAGACCGGGAGGCTGTCTCATGTTGCGGAGCCCGCCCGTCAACTCGGGCGGCGGCGTGATAAGCTATGAGCGATCGTTGCGCCTTCTTGATGATTGCTTATGTACAGCCGGCCGTACCGTCTGCAGGTGGAGGTCATCGCGCGGCCGGTTGAAGGCCGGCCGCAGCCAGGGCGGTCCATGCTCCCCAGCCGGGGCGGCATAAGGAGGCCGCATCGGTGGGCGAAGTCCTGCCGCGATGTGGCGGGCGAAATGGGAGTGGGCATCGATGGCTTGGTGGGCTCCCATCAGCAGCAAGTCAAGTAGAGCCAGGGTTCTGGCCATCGTTCTCTCAGTCGCGCTTCTGACGATTGCGCAGGCCTCTGGCCAAAGGTCCGCCGGACCAGGGATCGGAGCCGAACCGGCATGGTCCGGTTCGCCGGTCCGGCCGGGTGCAGACGCGCTTCGGAACTCAACGATCTTGAATCCGCAAGAATCGGCGTCGATCCACCGGGTTCGCACAAGCGAACATCACGGCACTGACATCCCGGCTGACACCCATGAGCATGATGGCATCATCGAGGCCTTCCCTGATCGGTTCTTGCGCCCTGCCTCTGCTGCAAGTGTCGAGGTCAGCCCTGAGACGCAGGGCGCTTTCGCCGCTCCGGGCCAGCCGCAGGACTATCCGATCACCCTACTCAACAGCGGCGACGAGGGTATTGATACCTATAATCTGACCGCTGTCTCAGCATGGCCAGCTACCTTCTTCACCGCCGACGGGACCACAGCCCTGGGAGACACGGATAGCGACGGGATCGTGGATTCCGGCCAGGTAGAGCAAGGCGATTCAAGAATCGCGACTGTCAGGGTGGTCCCGCCAGCCTCAGCCGCCGTAGGCAGTTCGGCCGCTGTCCTTGTAACGGCCGCTTCATCCAACGACCCGAGCAAGCAGGTGAGTGTGACCATCGAATCGGCGATACCCGCCTGGTTTGCTCAGGCTTTCCGCGATGATGGAGACGAGGCGATGAGCCTGTACCTGGTCCGGCCCGACGCCCAGACGGTGGTCAAAGTCACGCAAGACCTCCACGACGGCGGAGATCTTGCCATTGCCAAGACGGCCTCGGGCTCTGTCTACGCGTGATCATGCACGGGCTCCACGGCTGGCATCCAGATCTCCGAAATCGAATACTCGTTGCTCGATCGCAACGGTGCCACCACGCGCGAGGTGGGCAAACTGGTCGATCATGGCGGGGCGGCGGTCAACACCTATGATCGCAGCCCCGCCATGGCGGTTGCCCCAAACGGGCGGATCGGAATGCTATGGTATCGATCTCTCTACGACGCGGGGAACTACAACGAAAACGTATACTTCACTGTCCTCGACTCCACGGGCGAGATCGTCTATGGCCCGCTCAATCTTACCGACAATACAGGTTGGAGCCCTGGAGGCACCCCGGACGCACCTCTCTTCTACTCCCCGCGAATCGCGGCCACGGACGACAACCGCTATGTCCTGGTCTGGGAGAAGCGCTACTCCCCGACCCCAGGCAATCCCATCTACGACGTCTACTACGCCGTTCGAGATCCCCAGGGCGATCCCATTCAGGCCATTGCGCAATTTACCACCGACACGCCAGGCTGGGACAACAGTTACGAGTATCCTGCATCGGCACCTCTTCGGGGCGGCCTGGCATTGCTTGCCTTCAACCGGACGGGGTCGGGAGGCGAGACCTACTACGGAGTCATGAACAGCAACGGCAGCATCGTGAAAGGGCCGACGAACCTCACCAATGATGGCTCGTCCGTGCGCGATTGGGACTATCTTGACGCTGTCCAGTTGAGCGACGGCCGGATCATCGTTGCCTGGATTACACGGTCGGAAGATCTGCCCAAGACCTCGATCAGGTATGCGATCCTCGATCCGGCCTACAACCTGGTCGCCGGACCGACGACTTTGAGCCATCCGTCTGCCGGCGAGACCGATCGCTACCCATCCGTCACGGCCGACAGCCTCGGCCACGCGGTCCTGACGTGGACTGATTCGTGGTGGAGCCATCTCTATTACGCGCTTCTTGACAGCGCCGGCAACGAGGTCACATCACCGATGATCTTCCGCACACCCGGGCTCTCCCGCTACGGTACATTGAGGATCATCACCAGTTACCAGGGTCACGGCAACACGACGTATAGCAGGCTTGAACTATACTTGCCACTGATTCTCAAGGATGACTGACAGGACAAGGGGAGCCTAACGCCACGAGAGCGGGGGCTTGTCCGCCGCATGGCGATTGACAATGAACCCGTCCTCACCGATCATCACGAACGCCATCCCCTAATAGGATCGCATGTGACCCTCGCCGACACATTGACAATGGCCAACATCCTGCGGCTCATAGTGGCCCTTGTTTTTTTCGCCGGCCCAGGGTTTGCGATCGTATACGTCCTCGGATTGCGTGATCGCTTCGACCGCACTTGCGCCATCATCCTCGCGTACGGCCTGTCACTTGCATTCTGGCCAGTCCTGCTGGCGTGGCTCGAGTTGCTTCATGTCCGCCTCGGGTCATGGACCGCGTACGCGATCCTGGCTCTCGGGTGGGGCATTGCCTGGGTTTACCGAGCTCGGACCACACCATGGGTGGAAACGCGCCCGGTTGCATCTTCGCCGTCGCCTCGAATCGTGTTTTGGGCGCTGGTGGCGGTCACCGTCGGGACGGGGCTCTGGGCATTGCGTGGCGCAGTGACGGGCCTGGGGAGTGACAGCTACCATCACACCCTGATTGCCCAGTTGATGCTCGACGGCGGTGGCCTTCCCGAGGATTACGCCCCTTACGCGCCGCTAGCGACGTTCCGCTATCACTACGGGTTCCATGCCTGGGTTGCCGCTGTGGCCTGGCTGACCGGGATGGAGCCCCGCCTGCTCGTGCCTTTCCTGGGGGAACTGCTCCTTGGGTTCTGCGCCTTATCTACCGGGTTCCTCGCCGAGGCTGTCACCCGATCCCGCATTGCCTCGCTGATTGCGGCCGGGATTACGGGTCTCGTCTCCGTCTTCCCCGCCTTCTACATCAATTGGGGGCGCTATCCACAGATGGCGGGCCTGGCGTTGGCCCCGATCTTTCTTGGGGTGATGTGGATATGGAAGGACGAGGGGGTGCGAGGGCGGTTCATACCGGTGCTAGGGGTCCTTGCCGCGGGGATCGCACTTACGCACTATCGGGTCACGTTGATGACTGCGGTGGGAGCCGCGATCATCATAGTCACCGAGGTGTTGCTCAGAAAGAAGACCGACCGATGGAAGACGGTCCCCGGTATCGTCAAGATTTCAGGCTTGGCCCTGCTGCTTGGAGGACCCTGGCTATGGCATGTGGCGCGCTCATGGAATGAGGGTTTTCCCGTGGCCTTTGGCAGCAGCGGGCCAACCTTCTTCAGCCTGGATCGGCTCGGTCAGAACGCGCTGGCCTTTCCGACCAACGCTGCCCTCGTCGGGATCACGATCGCCGCCCTCCTCGCCGGCGCAGTCCTCAGAAACATCGCCATCCTGGAAATGGCGGTCTGGGCGGCCTCCCTGGTTGCCCTCTCCGGACCGCGGTTTGCCTGGCTCCACATGGACACCGTGACCGTGGTGATGTCGCTGTACTTCCCGGCTTCAATCGCCATCGCCGTCGCCGCTGTCGAGGTCGGGCGAAGGCGACATGGCCGGTTCCGCCTCTTGACCTGGCTTGCGGCGGCAGCAGCATTCGTGCCGCTGGGGATTGGAGCCTACGGGCACGCCACGATTGTCGAACCGGGTGCAGGCTATGTCACCCAGGAAGACATGGCGGCGATGGCATGGATCCGCGAGAACATCCCGAGAGATGCGCTTTTCATGGTCAACACCTCCCGCTTCGGATTCAATGATCGGTATGTGATCAGCATCGACGCCGGATACTGGCTGCCGCTGCTCGCAGGGCGCCAGACGGTGACCGCCCCGATGGTTTACCCGGCAGAACGGGGAGCGACGCCGGATTTCCTTGACCGCCTTGTTGCGGTGGATCGACTCAACGGCGAGCTCACCTCCCCACAGGCGATAGGCCTGCTCGAGCAGATTGGTGCGACGCACGTCTATGTCGGTAAACGTGGTGGCCTGATTAACGTAGAAGCACTCCTATCTTCGCCCCATTTTGTTCGGGAGTACTCCGCCGACTCAGTCTATGTCTTCCGGATCGCCTATTCCGACGTGCCTTAGCAGAAACCCCGTGATTGAAACCAGCACGACGACAGCACACCGTTGGTTTCGCCGTATAGTGGGGCTCGGGCAAGCGTGACCCAGCCGAACGATCCTCCCCGGTTATGCACCTGCTGAGGGGGGTCGGTTTCTGTCTCGGCGTCCTTTGGGATACGGTCAGCGCTTTGTCCTGCGGACTTGATCATTGTCGCAATGACGATGCTCGGCCGCCGCAACGAAGATGGAGCTACGATCCTGGTCCTAAGCGCGGAACTGGAGCATGTGATGAAGGCGATTCAGATAGGATGTTCTCCGTCAGCGAGAAAAACCGGGTCGTTCGGGCGTCTTTCCGATTCTTGCTCGGAACCGTCCGCCGAGTTGTTGGGCTCGCTGTTTCGTGTCGCATCTCGAGAGCCATGCAGCGCTGGCTTCCCGGCGGGCTGATACGTCTGGCTACCAGCATTGGTGCGCTCCAGCCGTCTTCTTGAGACACCCTGGCGAGAGTCTCCCTGATCCAGGATCGGTTCCATCTACTCGTGATCTCCACAGTAACAATCGTGTACACTCTAAGCCGATCGGGTGCGAGGCGATCTAGGGCCGGCAAGATCCTCACCTTGCAAGCCTTCCCAGATCCCCTGATGCGGTTCTGGAACTTGCGCGATGCTCATTCTTGGCACCTGCACCCGTCAGCCTTTTCTTGACAGACTAGGCCCACCTGTCCATGAAGAGATCGCATGACCTGACTCCAGCCATGGTCTACAGGCGATCGTCTGATCCGCTGGTCTTCCATCCGGAAGCAGCTATGGCCTGGACACTCGTTCGAGAGTGAACAAGTGACACTCGAAGGGGTTTGGCAACTTCTCATCGGCGCGGCCCTGTTAGTGTTCCCGGGGTACGCGGCGATTTCCATCCTCAGACCCCGAATAGACTTCGGCCCGATAGAAGAGCTCTGTCTGGCACTCGGCCTGTCAATCGGGATCGTACCCCTGGCATTGTATGTCTCCACCCTCGTCGGCCTTGTGCTCACACCCGCGTGGGCAGCAAGTTTGCTCGCGGCCGCGGCCCTTGCATCTGCTGGGAGAATTCGACATCGATGGTTGGATTGGCGGGCGAACCAAACCGGGAAGCTACCCGCGGCCGGTCTCGCCCTGGGCCTGATCTTCCTGGGGTCGCTCGTGGCCAGGCTACTGGCCGTCAAGGGGATCGCGTATCCCTTGTGGACCGATTCCTATCATCATACGATGATCGCCCAGCTCATCGTCGATACCGGCAGAGTGCCCTCATCCTTCGAGCCGTATGCTCCTATCCACGATTTCACCTACCATTTCGGATTCCACGCCCTGGTCGCCTGGTTCCATTGGCTTACCGGAGTGCCCGTGCCTCGCTCGGTCGTCGTGGTGGGACAGGTCGTCAATGCCCTGGTCGTCCCGACAACCTACCTCATGGGATGGCGTCTCTTCCAGGATCGCTTAGCCGGTCTGGTTGCGGCCTTCATCACCGGGCTGATTTCGCACATGCCGGCCTTGTTCGTGAATTGGGGACGTTATACCCAGCTCAGCGGCCAGATCTTGCTGCCGGCGGTCATCGTCTTAACCCTGGAAACCCTGGAGCGACAAGAGCCGGACACTCGTCTGGGGATCCTTGCAGGCCTCAGTCTGGCCGGCCTGTTCCTCGTTCACAATCGAATCACCCTGTTCTTCTTGGTGTTTGCAGGGCTCTATACACTGGCCAGATTCCCCTCGAGCTCAAACTCTATCTCGCGAAAGGCATTGCTTGTGGGTGTTGGCTGCATCGCCTTAACGGCGCTCGTGGTCGATGGTCCCTGGATATGGCGTTTCTTTAGCGGATTCGGCGGTGTCGTGGTACGTCAACTCGTGAGTGGTTATCAACCTCAGGCCTTCGGCGGATATTTCGACTGGCAGCTCGTTCAGTTTGTCGACCACGGGGCGCGACTGGGCTTATGGATCTTCGCCGGTTTGGGTGTGGTCTGGGGCCTCATCCGAAGGAACAGATCCGTGTGGCTCATCTTTCTCTGGACCCTATGCCTATTCGCCGCGGCGAATGTGAACCTCATCGGTATCCGGCCCGTCTTCTCCACCTATATCGTCATCATCTGGGTCTACTTGCCTGTTGCCTTGTGCATTGGCTTCCTGTCAGGCCGGGTATATCACCTGGCAAGGGCGCGCACCGGCATCAGAATGGTCAAATATCCCGTGATGGAGTTGATAGCGGTTGTTGGCCTTACCCTCGCGGGAATCGCACAAGTTCGCTACATTGCAGGGCTGACAGAGCCCCAAAATGGGTTCGTTCGCGAAGCAGATCTCGAAGCTATGCACTGGGTGCGCCAGAACATCCCTGAAGACGCACTCTTCAGCATCAAGGCTTTCTTCTGGACTCCCACCGGCGCCCATGGGCTTGATGCCGGTTACTGGCTTCCACTGCTAACCGGAAGGGAGACTATCATACCCCCTGAGACATATCCCAGCGACGGAAGTGCCCAGTATGTATCAACAGTGAACAAAAGGATCCGCGCACTCAACGACCTCACTAAAACGGGCGGCCTATGGAGAGTGATGCAGGAGTACCGCATAACACACATCTACATGGGTAATCGGCCCACTGACTTTGACCCCGAGTTCTTTCTAGAAGATCCTGAGCACTTCGAGCTGCTTTACGCGAAAGATGATGTCTGGATCTTCAAGGTAGTCGGATGAGCTTATGGGTTGGTCTAACGAGCCCCATCGTTCTGATGTCATCGACACCAGGACGTAACACTTTCCCTTAACAGGGGTATGCTAGTGCCTGCGCCCGCCTCGACCGGATCTCCACCACACCCTATGCGGCCCTAGCCTCTTCTTCCGTTAGAGCGTTATGGTTCGAACGAGGTCTTGCCTCAGGCGATCAGGTTGCGGACGATATCCTTCGCAGAGGCTGAATTAGGAGCAACGCCAGCCGCGGCCTGCTGGGGCATAGTGTTGAGGGCATTCCGTCGGCAAGTGGCCCGGCCTCGGTTCCGTACAACGATGAACCAAGATCTTGGCTTCAGGCGTGGAGATGCTAGAATCATCGGGTGTCCATGACAGTCCTCGCTCCCCGGATCGGTTCCCATTTGACTTCCCTGTCGGGAGCTGAAGCCTGAATCGAAGGCGCCCCAGCCCCCCTGTCATGGTTAGGTCTAAGTTGTCGCCGGGTTGTGACGTCCGGCAGCCCACACCGAAGTGCCGCGGCCGTCGGTCTCATGGGGGTAATGCATGAAGATCGCATTCATCACATCGTCCTACCCGAGGTTCCCCGGGGACGGCACAGCTCCTTTCATCATGTCGATTGCTGAGCATTTCGCGCGCTTCGGACACGACGTAGAAGTGGTGGCGCCCTACGATGTCGCCGCCCGTCCCATGCCAAGTTCGGGGGTGAAAGTGCACAGGTTTCGCTACGTGTGGCCGGAAAGATGGCACATGATGGGCCATGCTCGCTCATTGAGAGAGGATGTGCGGCTCCGTCCTTCGGCATTCCTGCTCCTACCCTTCTTCCTGACTGCCTCCCTTATCACACTCTGGCGGGTCACTGGCGCACAGAAAACCCAACTCATCTATGCCCATTGGGCGATCCCCAACGGCCTCCCCGCGGCCATTGTCGCCAGATTGCGGCACTTACCGCTGGTCATCAGCCTGCATGGATCCGACATGTTTGTGGCCCGCCGAAACCCGGTATTTCGGGCGGTGACTCGCTGGATTTTCAGGGGTGCAACGGCGGTCACGGCCTGCAGCCCCGACTTGCGTGGGACTGCCATGTCCCTGGGTGCGCCGGCGTCCACGACGCTCTTGGCGTGGGGAGCCGACCCCACCATCTTCAAACCCAGTCTGCGCTCGAGTGACGTGCGACAGTCTCTGGCCGCATCACCCGGGACGGTCTTGGTCGCGTTTCTGGGGAGGCTCGTGCCCAAGAAAGGCATCGAGATCCTGTTGCAGGCCTTGCCCCCCGTTCTGGCAAACCACCCTCAGGCGAGAGTAGTGATCGCCGGCGACGGCCCTTTGCTTGACGAACTCGTCGACCTGGCAAGGGAACTCAAGATCGATGAGCGGGTAGCGTTCCCGGGTCGGATCTCGTGGGAGCGTGCACCGGAGTTTCACGCCTCAGCCGATGTCTTCGTTCAGCCGTCGGTGCGCGATGTGCAAGGGAACCAGGATGGCCTGCCGACCGTCTTGCTAGAAGCGATGAGCTCCGGCACGGCCGTAATCGCCAGTCGTCTAGGCGGTATCCCGTTGGTGATCGACGACAACGCAAACGGGCTCCTGGTGCCTCCGGGTAATGTAGCGGCGCTCTCCGAGGCATTGGATCGGCTCATCGCGAATGAAAGCGAACGACACAGACTGGGAACAGGCGCCCGCGCGTCGGTAGAGAAGAGCTTCAATTGGAGAAGCGTGGCTCTTAAGCTCGAGGCGATGTTCGTGGATGCTATCGACTCGCAGCGGGAGATCCCGACCCCCCGGATCGGATCAGTCTACCGACTTGAAGTCATGCGGGAGTTGGGACTGGACGAAGTCTACGGTCGTGTGCTGGACGTGGGCTGCCATGACGGGTTTCTTCTTGGCAGCTTGGGGGCCCGGCAGCGGACCGGCGTCGATCCGGAGTTGATAGGGAAGAGGTCTGGGGTGCAATTCGTTCGGGCGGATGGATGCGCCCTCCCCTTCGTAGACTCGGCCTTTGATTTCGTGTTCGCGATGGATGTCATTGAACATGTCGAAGATGACCGGACTCTTTCCAGATCGTTGCTGCGCGTATTGGCGCCTGGTGGTCGGTTGATCCTCAGCACGCCCGGCGCCGCCTTTCGCATCACCCCAGCCTTCCTCACTGCCTGGGTCAGCCGGAAGTGGGGACACGACATTCGCTCCGGATATCATCAGGGCGATCTTTTCCACTTGTTCAATCAGGAAGGAGTCGAGGCAAAGATCTACTCGTGGAGTGCGCCAACTTATCGGTTCTTGTATCTGCTTCTGCGTGCTCTGTATCCCATTTCACGTCGTCTCATAGCCAATTGGCTTAAATCTGTCGCCCGTCGGGATGCCCGGCACATGGATGGACTCCATGGGTTCCTGGTACTACAGGCACAGCGGGAACCCTAGTCATCCCCAACATGCGAGCACAGTTCTCCCAAAGCCAACCCACAGACAGAGATCCTCCAGCGCATGTCGTGATCACTGGGGGCGACTCATGGTTGAATCACGGAGACAACGCGATACTCACGGGAACCCTCCAAATGCTCAGCCAAGAGTTGTCTCATCCCACGTTCACAGTCTTGACCGACTGCCCTGAGAGGACGAAGCGCTCATTCCCATTTGTGCAGGCTCAGAATCGGAGCGACTTACTCGCCGTCGCGAAAGTCATGCGCGAGGCCGACATTGTACTCTGGGGCGGCGGGCATTTGATCCAAAACATCTCGAGCCAGTCTTTCATGCTTTTCCAATTAGCGCTAGTTAATCTCGCGCTCGCACAGGGCGTCCCCGTCATGGCCTTTGCTCTTGGCGCCGGAGATCTGCAGGGTTCAGTTTGGCGAAGGCTAACGACGGCGACGCTGAATCGCTTAAGCGCCATCACTGTCCGAGATGTCACATCCCGCGAGTTCTTGCAGCGGATGGCTGTTGAACGACCCATAACGGTCAGTGCCGATCCTGCCATCGTGTTGCGATACGATCAATCCCGTCCACCTCAGCTGCAAGAGAAGACAGACGCGCCGTATGCAGTTATCGCTCCTCGCCGGTGGTTCCACTATCACCATGCATTCTTCCCTGTGAAGTGGCAGCCCGCCCTTTCCAGAGTGGCTTCTCCTCACTTTGACACTATCATCGATGGACTTGCTCACACCGCAGACTGGCTGGTCGGGACCTACGGCATCAACATAGTACTACTCCCAATGTATCCGGGCGTAGAGCAAGGCGATGAGTTAGTATGTCAGGCAATACGGAACCGAATGGCAAACAGCTCAAGGGCCCAGATTACCCGCATTAATTACGAGGCCGGCAGCCTATTGAGCATCATAGGTTCTGCAATGGTCGTCCTCGGGGTGCGCTTACACTCCACAATCCTGGCCACATGTGCTGGAGTCCCGTCGGTCCACCTCCACTATCAGCAGAAGGGGCTTGGTTTTTTCACCCAAATTGGCTTGAGTGAATTTTGCATGGCAATCGACGCTGTTGACTGGGCCCTTCTTGAAGCCCGATTACAGCAACTGATAGATCAGCGTCAGTTCTACCATGAGCACTTAATCGAGAAGCGTGACGAGCTGACCCTGGCCGCGCGAGAGAGTGCCGGGATCGTGCGCCGCATATTGGCAGGTTAGATTCGGTGATTGAACGCCTACCCATGGCCGCAAGGGTCTTGGAGTTTCGGCCTTACCGAAGGGCTGAGTCGTCTCTCGATTTGGTCAAGCCACGCAACTATGGATGCCAAAACTGCAGCTTCGGCCAATACCGCCGCGAGAGTCCCCGGTCAGACCCCCAAGCCGGGATTGTTCATTTGCGTGCGTTTGACTCCAAGCCTAACCATTCATTTCGCGCGACAATAGCTTGTCGTGAAATGCCTCGATGCACACCTTCAGAGGACGTTAACCTTTGCCGCTGATAGCATCCCTATCTCCTGGGAATTCCCCTCCGCGAGCGGCTGTCAGTGCGCCTCTCGGCTCTGATCGAGACCTGGTTGACAAGACGGTCGGTGATGTCCTCCTCGGAAGCGTTGCTTTGCAGGCCCCGAGGGCTGGGACTTCAATGTGACCAACCTCATGGGGATTGCGCCAGCGGCTCCGTTTGATTCCCCGCTTAGCCTTCGGATTCTCAGGCGGATCTCAATTTGAAAGATCGGCTTTGTCGCGTTTCCGGCGGTCACAAGTGAGGGAGCTGATCGCGCGGGGTGAGGCGGAGTGTCTCGCGATTTGTTCTGGCGCACTCAGTCGCTATGGGCTCTATCGGCTGGGTTTCTATCGATTGGCGCCATAGGGTGGACTCAGGGGAAACGCTCATACTGTAAGCCCACGTGGAGCGGGCATTCCCCTACAGGGATTACGATGACATCTTGGAGGTGCATTCGTCTGCTTGGGAGGTGAGATCTGTCGAGCGCATTCCCCAATGTCTAGATATCGGGCGAAGACGGCGTGACTGTGATCCAAGGTGCCCTTGGGTCGGTGGTAGAAATTCGCGGTCGCCTGTGCGCGGGCGATAGTTGGCTTCGCACGCCAAACGGACTGAATCGCAGAGACCTCCCTAGTGCAATCCTCTCACTATACTCGTCATGGGGGTAGACTAATCGTCCCTACGTCAACAACTTCACCAGCTTCCACCTGAAACTTGATGGCTTTCCCGTCCTTCCGGAAAGCTGAGGCGTTATCAGGATCTGGACCTAACACAAGGACGTATGGACCAGGACGTATGTCAACGATTTGGAACCATCCTTGACTGTCCAGTGTCGCCTTGGGATGGAGGTTGGCATCCAGGACAAACACGCCCTCCCCACCGGATGGGCCTAGATATGTCGCCGCATATGCGAAGAGCTCCTTTCCGCGCCACGGTTCAGGAATGGGAGCAAGCTTTCCCCGCAGGACGCCCATCCCGGTTTTAGGAACAACCGAGGTCGGTCGAGGCGCGGCCGACTGAGAGACCTGGCAGCCGCCGAGCCAAAGGACCATCAACGGGACAATCGCCCTCCCCGTTAGGTTCATATCGATGTTCCAACGGCGCGGAACTGCTATAGGAATATGTACCCCGTTCCGTCATGCTCAGACACGACCACGACTACTCGCTCGGGACGCCACTATAGTCTTCGCCCATCGTCGTGACCGAGCCCAAGCCGGTCGGATTGGTCACCAGCCGGATAAGCGCCACAACAGGCTGATCACTCACGATCTCAACTGCACCTCCGTTCGGCGAATAGCCGAAGCTGTCACCAATCAAGGCACCCGCGGTGGAAGGATTGGAGTTGACTTTCGTGAACCGGGCCAGTGGACTCCCCGGGCTAGCGACGGTGTGGGCAGCCCGCAAAGTCCCAGCGGCATCGTAGTAGTTCACAACAATTGACTCGGCGGGATCGCTTCCGACATTCATGATCGCGATGAACGCTCTGAAATTGGTTGCAGGGTCGGCCGCCCAGCGGATATAAGGCGCCGCAAGCAAAGTGGCGCCACTCGCTTCGGCCACGAAAGCCGTCACGAGTCCATCGTTGCTCGCTACCTTGCCGATAGCCACAAGCGGTTGGCCATTGGTGCTTCGGATAACAGCCGAACCCAAGGCGTTAATAAGTAGGTCTTGCGCACAAGGGTTTGTGGAAACCTTTGCACCTTCAGCCACAACAGTCGTAGGCATCGACCCAACGAGTGCACCCGTGGTGTCATAGTAGTCAATCACAACATCGGCATCGGAGTCACCAGTGTTCTGAACGGCAAAGTAGGAAGTCTGCTCGGTCGCACCACGCCTACAAGTCGCTGTTGGGACAAAAAGCGAAGTCGCGCCTGAACTGGAGCCTTCATAGCCGTAGACTGCCCGGCCACTGTCCTGCGTCTCCTGGGCGACCGCAACAACGTGCCCTGGGGTCCCCGGGTCGCCTTTCTTGGTCGCTGTGATTACCAGAGAGCCATCAAAGCCTCCCCCGGGGTAGGTTGGAATAGATGGAACCGATACCACATATGAGGCTGAAGCGTCTAGATCCACCGAATGCGTGAAGTAGACCGCTGTCGGGGCGGAGACGGAGTAGAAATCTAGCGTGGCGGTGATTTCGAAATCATCTGTGTTCTGGACTCCGATCTGAGTAGTCGTTATGCCGTTCGCCCTGGTAGTCGGAAGGTAGAAGTTCGAGCCAGCGTCGCTCGAATCGAATCCCGTGTAGAAAGATCGGCTATACTCGAAGGGGACAGTCTTCGCGAACTGAACGTATGTGGCTATTATAGGCACATCAGCGCTTAGAACAGCCGAACCCGCGAACCCATCCGGAACGGAAGTTGATCCGATGTTTACCGAACCTGCGGCGTGCGGGTTCATGGCGAAGGGCCCGGCTGTGTAAGTGGTCAAGCCATCGTAGTACACAATGCTGAGATTCCCGGCGGAGTCGGACGGTGTGTAGTATGTGATCGAAGAGGTCCAGGTTTGCCCCGTCGCCGATTGGGCCCCGACCCAAGATCCGGGGATTGCGAGCCCAACCAGGAAGATTACGAAGACTAATGTGTTCGTGAGCTTTCTCATGATGGCATCACCCTTCTTGTGAGTTCAGGCCGGGGATCGGCCATTGGGCAACCTAATCCCCGAGTTCTCGGGTCCGATCGCACCGAATTGCTTAGCCCACCTGCTCGAGAGTTTCTGAATCGTGATGGTCGCCCTCATACATGGACCCTGCCTCATTCAAGAAAATCGCTCAAACGTTCTGCGGATCCGGGGCCGGCTACGCCGGGATTCCGGGGGTCACCTGCGCGGGATCCGCCTTGAGGTCTCGCGCCCGCACGGAAGCTCCCTCAGGCTAGGATACCTGCCCCTGGCGCGTCAATAATGCATTTGGATGATTCGCCGGGATCGTCAAGGGATCGGCGGGAGCAGGATGGTGAACACCGCCTTGTAGGCCAGGTTTTCGTTCGAGGCGGCGTCATCAAGCCTTCCTCCGATGGCGAAGAGATAGCTGCCGGAGGCCACGACCCCGAGCCCGGACCGGCTCCCTGAGAAAGGCTTGTTAAGCGACTGCCACTGATCCGGGCCAGGGAGATACTCCAGCCAGGGGAGGTCGCTTTCCTCGCCTAGTCCCCCAATCACGTAGACGATGTCAGTGATGCTCGCTACTCCCATCCCATAGCGCCCGTCCGGCAACGAGGATTTGACCTCCCAAGGAGAGTCTTCGCCGGTGTCCCGCGCCGGAAAGTAGGCTTCATTCACCGCCAGCGCCTGGATGCCATCGTACCCCGCCAGGACGTAGACGGCACCCGCGGCGGTGGTCGCGCCGGCATGGCTG
>Ga0209342_10000719_pt1 | contig 38675 bp, 27 predicted proteins | sample RifCSP16_2_FD_184023 | JGI IMG/M metagenome (GOLD analysis project Ga0209342, IMG submission 184023) | Soil microbial communities from Rifle, Colorado - Rifle CSP2_sed 16_2 (SPAdes) (version 2) | ecosystem: Environmental > Terrestrial > Deep subsurface > Rock core/Sediment | place: Rifle...
AACAGCTACGCCACCGCCACGGTCTTCTGGTACGATGGGTTGGGGCGCGGCACGGCCAGCGCCTACTACGGCCGCGAAGACATCGCCACGGGCGAGACACACTATTTCTTCGACGGCTCGGGCGACCCGGACGGCAACAACGACGGCGTTCCCGACCGCGCTGAAGCCAACCGGCCACAGACTTACGCCGAAAACGCCGGCTCAGCGGCCGGTTTCGGCTTCCAACTCCAGCTTACTCAGTACAACGACGCCGGACTGGCTTATCGCACGATCGACGACCTCGGCCGGATCGACGAGACTCAATATGACGACGCCGGCCGGGTGGTCAAGACCATCCAGAACTACGCCGATGGTACGCCCGCTGGCGCTGACACCGAACAGGACATCACGGTCGCGTATGAATACGACTCCGGCGGCCGGCTAGTTACGATGACCGCCAACAACGCCAAGGGAAGCGGAGACCCGGAAGCCCAGGCGACCAAGTACCTCTATACGTCGCCGATCAACGCCGCGTGGCAGACGGCCGTCGTCTATCCCGATTCCGCCGACGCGCTCACGCAAAACGGCACGACCAAGGTTTGGACGATCACTTCCGGTAGCGACCACGTCTCAACCCTCTACGATCGGCTGGGCCGCACGGAAACGACAACCGACCAGCGGGGCATTGTCCATACCTACACGTATGACACAGCCGGGCGGCTCGCGGTAGACGCCGTGACCGCTCCGGGCGGCTGGGGCAATGTGGACCATTCCGTCGAGGCCGTCGTCACGACCTACGATGACGTGGGCCGCGTCGAGTACGTGACCAGCTACAGTTCGTCCAATCCGGCGGAGTGGGATTTCGAGCACACCGTCAATCAGGTGAAGTACGAGTACAACGAGTTTGGCGAGGTCAACCGTGAATACCAAGAGCACAACGCCGACATCTGGGCCAATTCGATTTACATTGACTACTATTACGATGACGGCAGCTATGATGACGACGCCTACTACGACCCGGAGACGGGCTACTACCTGGCGAAATACGTGCGACCGACGATGGTGCGTTATCCCAAGCTCTCGCAGTACGTCATCGCCCGGAGCGTCGAGTATCTCTACGCGGTCGGCTCCATCGACGACCTCCTGTCCCGACCGACAAACATCAGCACCACGGGCAGCGTCGCCAACGCCAGCTACAAGTATCTGGGCGCTGACTGGGTTGTGACGGAAGACTTGACCAATATCGACATCACGTTGGACCATGCCGCGAGCAACTTCGACGCCCTGGACCGCTTTGGCCGCGTGGTCGATCAGCTTTGGGAGTGCTATGGAACGACCTGGGAGGATTACAACCCGGCGAACCTCTATCCCGACTACTACTCTTACACCTACAACCGCGCGGGCAACATCGCCACGCGCAGCACCCAGAACGCCTCGCTCAACGAGACGTATCTCTACGACGCCCTCGACCGCCTGACGGACGTGGACCGCGCTAATGGCTTCGATCAGACCTGGGGCCTTGACGGGCTGGGCAATTTTAGCGCGTTTGACGACGACGGCGCGGCGCAGACGCGCACCGTGGATGAGGCCAACCAGATCGAGACGATCATCAGTGACGATGACTGGGTTTCGCCCGATTACGACCTGGCCGGCAACATGATCTTCGGCCCCGACCCCGATCTGCCGGACATGGGGTTCCATTACGTCTATGATGCCTGGAATCGGCTGGCAGCCACTTACCAGGACGACGGCGATGAAGCGTTCGAGCCTGGCGCGGGCGATGCGTTGGTGGCCGAATACGTCTATGATGGCTTGGGCCGGCGCGTGATGAAGACCGATGATCGGAACGACGTGGACGCATTGAGCCGCCATTACTACTACAACACCGATTGGCAGATTCTCGAAGACCGCGAAACGTACTACGGGGTGGAAGAGGTCAACCAGTACATCTGGAGTCCGCGTTACGTCGATTCGCCGATCGCCTGCCTGCACGACGGCAACGCCGACGGAGACGTGGACGACGACTACCCAGACGACTGGCGGCGGTACTACTTGACCGATGCCAACCACAACGTCACGACGACGCTGCGGATCGACAATTACAACGAGATCGCCTGGACCGGCAACGACGGCGTAAGCCGCAACGTCTACACGCCCTACGGCGAAGTCACGCGATGCCTCGAAGACTGGACGCCCGGCGGCAGCGCCGAAGAACTCTTCGACGGCCCGATGTTCGCCGGGTACTTCCTCGACACCGACACGGGCCTCTACCAGGTCCGCAACCGCTTCTACGACGCGAACCTCTCGGCGTTCCTGAACCGCGACCCCGTTGGGTACGCCGGCGGCAGCAACCTCTATGCGTACTGCGGCGACTCGCCGACGAATCGAACCGACCCGAGCGGGCTGTTTATCACTGTTTCCGCCGATCAGCAGGAACCCCTGCGGAACTTCTTCGGTTCGCAGAATCTTCGCTTCACGGATGCCGGCAACGGAATGTACCGCGTGAATCTAGCGGATTCGACGGCAGCACAGCGACAGCTTGGCCAGTACGCGGGCGACCGTGGGTACAAGGCAGCATTGTGGGAGGCGGTGATCGCCGCCGATTGGCGTGGTAGCCTCGATCAGATCAATCAGACATACGTCAACGGTGGCGTATCCCTGGCCCTCGGCGGGCCACAGAGCAGAATCGTTGGCATCCTAACTCGTCCCGGTGGTAACGGACAGCCGGTTCCAATATGGGCGGATGTAGACGCTAACGGCAAGCGAACGAATGTGATCTATGGAGGACAGTCTCCTGAAATCAGTATGCTGTTCATAAAGTTATATGCCCAAAGTTACGCGGAGTTCGTAGGGACGATGGCCGCAGGAGAAATCGTCGGTGGCGTACTTGCTGCTCGCGTAGCGGCCAAGGTCGCCCCAAGCGCAATTCGCTATGGAGCGCATCTCGAAGGACCATTGCCATCAACCGTGGCGAACACGTTTAGGGGCGGTAGTTACACGCAAACGACGTTGCAGGCCGAAACGACGCTATACCGAACGTATGGCGGAAGTTCGGGTCAATTGGGGTCGTACTGGTCGCGGACTGCACCGCAGGGGCCACTACAAGCGAGCATGGACCTCGCGCTCCCGCCGGGCAATACTGCACAAAACGTCCTTCGTATAACTGTGCCCAAGGGCACTGTGATTTACGAAGGGTCCGCCGCCACAAACTTTGGCCGACTTGGCGGCGGAAACCAAGTCTTTGTTCCCCGAGTCAATCCATCATGGGTGAAGCCGTGACTACAACGCAGATAGCATCCTTGGTACGCCGTTGGTTTGACCAGGCGCAGCAGGCGAGCGGTCCTATCCTTCCTGACGGATGGTTCGGTGGTCGCCCCTACGACAACATCTTTCTGCTAGAGGATGTAGAGGTAGTGGACGATATGCTGATGATCCATCTCAGTGAAGACACAACGCTCAGTGTTGCTCGTCCCCGGCGTGGTTACGTAGAGAACTCCGAATTGGTGTTGGAGGATTTCGACCACGCAACGCTCCGGTGGAAGCACTACGGGGGCAGCGAGTACCACGAGAAACATTTTGACTCGGGGCAAGTGAGACTTGCGCCACCCGTTGGGATGACCGTAACGGTCGAGTAGCTTCTCGATTCTGGTATAATGGAGGTCATGAAGAGAACGATCCTGCTACTGAGCGTGCTGTTGGCGATGGCGGGAACTCGCGTCTGGGCGAAAGTCTCCTAGACGCCCGCAGCCTTCAGTCCTTCGACTACCATCATCGGGCCGAATATGTTAATCTACGGCCCCGATGCCCTTTTCTATGGAGGTGTCGGTGCGGCAGGCGGCATTTATTGGTATGGAACCTCGGGGCAGGAGTGAGCCGATGAAGAAGCTCACCCAGTATCTCCTGTCTCCTAACGCCTGGGTCGGTGTCTTCTCGATTCTCGCGGTCGCCGGACTGCTTCTGTGCGCAGTTGGTTTCGTTACGCAGGTCCGCCAGTTCACGGTAATCGGACTGTGGTTGATCGCGCCAATTCTGATCGGAGGCATCTTCATACTGTTCGTTGTTCTTCCCGTGCTGATAGTCGCCAATCGGAGGCAGCGCGAGTGAGCCACCTGCTATTGACATTCACTGCGAATTCAAAAGGGAAATGTGATGGTCCGCTTGTCGGGCAAGACAGGAGTAGTTCCACGATGGAAAGAAGAGCCATGATTGCCCGATTGAAAAAGCTGGAGATCGGTTTCAAGCTCGACTGCGGCACGCAAGTAACGGACGCTTGCATCGACACCATCGCCGGCTTTCCGAAGCTGGAGGACGTTTGGCTGCACGATACCGCCGTGACCAAGGCGGGGTCGGAACGACTGCGGAAGAAGCTGCCGGACATACCGGAATGTAACGTTGGCGTGGGGCCGCGAGAGGATTCTGCCGGTCAGATCGAAGCATCCTAACGGATATGCCCGCCGCCAATATCCAACTCCAACAACCAACGAATCAAACCGTGACCGGGCCGCGATTTCACAGTGACGGCTCCCGGATCGTCGTTGAGTACGACTGCGAAGAGGACCAAGGCGAAGTCGCGTGGTCGGAAATCTCCTTTGAAGAGGCACTGGCTTTCGAGTATCGTGAAGCCGCTTGCTGTCGTGCGGACGATGTTATTGGTGCGCACGAGGTCCGCTGCCTCGAAAGATCGGCTTATCTTTCAGACGTGATTGATCGCTGGCAAGCGTCAGTCGGCTGGGAGGAGTGGCAACAGAAGCAAGGTGGGGCTGCACGATTCAAGCATTTCACGGTCTTCTTCGACGACGCGGGATGCGTCAATGTCGTGGCCGCCTCGTGCGCGGTTGCTTGAAACGAAAAAGCCCTCCGTAGGCGGGGCAGGGACCTACAGAGGGCGAAGAATTGTGGGGCATTGCCCCACGAAGGCCGATTATCTTATATGCCCTTGGCTCTTGTCAAGTAGCGGTTTCTGTTTTTTGTCAGCGTCCCGTCAGTACGCTTGTTCACCCCGATCTCGCCCAGGAGAAGCCCCATTCGCCGAACCTGCTGCGAGACACCCCATCGGCCGCTGCACGGACGAAAACGGCCTCCAGCGAGTTCTCCGGCAGCGCAAGGAGCGATTCCGCCTCTGTCTTGGTGAAATGGGTGGCCGCCATTGGCTGGCCACCGGTTGCTTTGTTCAGGATGGCCTCAATGCGGCTGCTCTGCGGCTGTCCACGGTCACAATGCTTCTTTCTTGTCTGGCCGCGTCTCCGGCAAGTCGGTACGCCAAGTTGTCTGACAAGGGGCGATTACTTGTGCAGCGCGAACCAGAAGACAGCCGCCGCCAGAGCGAGCCGATACCATCCGAACGGAACCAGGGTGTGGCGGCCGAGGAACCAGACGAATCCCTTCACCGCCAGCCATGCGACCACGAAGGACACGACAAATCCAACGGCCAGCATCGGGAAGTGTCCTTCGAGAGTTGCGCAGCTCTTGTGCAGCTTGAAAACCGTGGCGGCGATCATAATAGGCACGGCGGCGAAGAACGAATACTCGGTTGCTGTTTTGCGATCGACGCCCGAGATCATGCCGCCGAGGATGGTTGAAGCGGCCCGCGACATGCCCGGCCAGAGCGAGAAGCACTGGAACAGCCCGATCCGCAGGGCGTCGCCCCAAGTCAGCGCATCGAGTCCTTCGACTTTCGGTCGCGGCCGGTAGTGTTCGGCGAGCAGTATCCAGACGGCCCCGACAGCCAGAGCAGCGGCAACGGTCAAGGGGCAAAACAGATTTTCCTCGATGATGTCATGCGCGAGCAGCCCGAAGACGGAAGCAGGAAACGTCGTCACGAGCAGAAGACCGATGCCCCGCAGCCCGGAGAAGCCGCGATTGTCGCCCAGTCGCAGCAAGCGGGCGAATCGGGCGGGATAGGCCGCCACGATGGCCAGAATCGCGCCAAGTTGGATGATGACCTCGAAGGCGTCGGCCGTCCCCTTGCCCACCAGTTGCTCGAATCCCGAGTAGTGACCCACGAGAATCAGATGCCCGGTCGAAGAGATGGGCAGGAACTCCGTGAGTCCTTCCACGACGCCCATCAATGCGGCCAAGATGCTTTCCATCGGGCAAATCTTGATTCAAGGGACGTAGAGACTTGTGGTATGGCATTTGTCAAGGACGAGAAGCGTCGATCCTACCAGCCTCAAGAGTGATCTGCCAGGGCCGAAAACGCCTGGCATGATTGCACCTCTCCCCTCGTCTACGGCGATGCGGGTGAACGAGAGAGACCGCCGCCGTCAGCACGCCCGCACAATCGACGCGCGAGTCGCAATGTCTTTTGTGACAAAGGGTTATGGTGGACGTGGCGATCATCAGCGTCGTGGGCGTCTTTGTCCGCGCGTGGGCGGTTCTCGTGGATCGAACCCGTTCAGGACCGGCGGAATCGTCGGCAAGTCGGGATCAAGCGGTGCAATCCGCATCTCCGATAAGAGTTGACAGGGAATGCCTATCCCTTTGGTGCGAAACGGGTTTTGACCAGGAGATTGCCCGCCGCGAGGCTGGCGTGTTACAATGGAGCGATCAGGCAGCCCTTGCACGGCAGCTGGGTCGCGGTGTTCTTGTGGCCTGTGATAGGACGCATCGCCGCCGCCTTCGGAATCCCAAGTCCCCTTGAATTGCACAATGCGACAGCAGAGGCTCATCGGTATCGCCGCGCTTGTGCTGATGGTTGCCGGCCTTGTACTGGTGGCAGCCGACGGACTTCTGTTTCCGGGGGTGAAGCACGAACCCGGTAACTGCCCCATCTGTGCTTTGGCGCAGTGTCTGGCGGCGACCCAGCTTCCTCCTCCAGTGCTCGCAATCGCGCCGCTTGACCATCACGGGCTGCCGCCGGCGACGACGCATGTGTTCTGGAGCGAAGCCTTCTCGCAAGCGTTTTCCGCGCGCGCTCCACCTTCCTGCATCCCCGTCTGACGGGCGCTGGGACTGCATTCACAGCCGGCTCTTGAAGTCACCTCCGTGTCTACGTGTCGGCTGCGCATCGAATGCCTCAAGCGGTTCGCGCGGCAAGGTATTGTATCCAGCGTAAGCCCGCAAGACGGTTCTCTCTTGTTACGACTCGCTTCGACCCACAAGCGTGTCCATCGGTTCTGGAAAGAAGAAACTCGATTGACGGGAAAGGATTCCCGGAGGTGTACGATGTGGCGTGAATCAGACGAAAAAGACCTCACAACGGGGTTGGCGATCGCAAGGCGGCTCGGTCTCGGCGTGATGGTCCTGGCGGTCGTCTTGCAGAGCGACCTCGCGCTTTCGACCGAATATGCTCCCAGTGCGCAGTTGGCCCAACCGCCGAGCACGATCACGTTGAAAGGATTCTCGCGGACGGAGGAGATGCCCGCGCCGTGGCCTCCTTTGTCGGCCACCGCATTGACGCTGGACCAGGCGGTCAACCTCTGCCTGGTAAACGACCCGAAGATTCGCGCCGGCCTGGAGGGCATCAGGCAGTCCCACGCGGACGCCTGGACGGCCTCGTTGCGGCCCAACCCCGAGTTGTCCGTCGGCGCTGGCTTGTTGCCACTCGGCAAACCGTTCACGGAGGAATCACCGGGCGGGCCGCCGGAGTTCGATCTGGGTGTCAGCTACCCGATCGACTGGTATCTCTTCGGCAAGCGGGCCGCCGCGATGGCCAGCGCTGCGGTGGGCGTTAGCGTGACCGAGGCTGATTACGCCGATCTCATTCGGCTGCGCGTGACGGAAACGACGCTCGCTTTCTACGACGTTTTGGAGGCCCGGGACTTGCTGGAAGTTGCTCGCCAGGACGTGAAAAACCTGGAGCGGATCGAAGCGATCACGGCCAAGGCGGTCGCCAACGGCGGACGAGCGCGAGTGGAACTCAGCCGGATTCGCCTGGACTTGCTCAACGTACGTCGAGTTCAACGCGACGCCGAGTACGCGATCGTCTCGGCCAAGGCGCGGTTGCGGGCCTTGCTGGGGGGGAGCCTCCCGGATGCGGCGCTCGACGTGGTGGGCACGCTCGACGGTCCGCTGACGGCCGAGCCGCTGCCGCCCGACGGCGCGTATATCGTGGCGACGCAGAACCGGCCCGACGTGCTGGCCCTGCGGCGCAAGGTGGCCAAGGCCCGGGCGGACATCGAGGTCGAACGTCGCGCAGCCCTGCCGGAGATCACCTCCGATTTCGGGTACGCGCGCCAGTATCAGCGGTCCATCGGAGCCAACGACGTCTCGGCCTGGGGCACGGGTCTTGCGGTCTCGGTGCCGCTGTTTGACCGCAACCAGGGCAACCGGGCCAAGGCGGCCTCGCTGACCGCCCAGAGCAACTACGAATTGCGAACCGCCCTCTTGGAACTTCGCTCGGAGATCGAGCAGGCGGTCGAGTCGCTTCACACGGCCAAGGAAAACGCCGGTTCCGTCGCCCAGGAGGAACTGCGTCTGGCCGCCGAGGTCCGCGACAGCATCAACCAGGCTTACGAGGCGGGCGGGCGGCCGCTCATTGACGTCCTCGACGCGCAGCGCAATTACCGCGACACCTATCGCATTTATATCTCCAGCCGCGCCAACTACTGGCGAGCGCTCTGCAACTACAATTCCGCTTTAGGCAAACAGGCAACCCGATGACCAACGATTCGAGCAACGTCGAGAAACACCACTCGCGGCCTTCCACCTCGTTACCCTCCGTTCCCACCCCATCACGCGCGGTGCGCCTTTGGACGCAGGTCCAATTCGTAGTATGCCTCGTCACGGTCGGCGGCATCCTGTCCTATCTGCTCTGGACGGCCGACACGGGATCGCCGGGTTCGGTCGGCGACCGCTCGACCGATCACTCGCGGGACGTGCGTCTGGCAGGGCCGCGGTGCATTTGCGTTCGGGACGACTGTCCGTTGTGCCGGAAACTCCAGGTGACGATCGTGCGGCCGACGCCCATCACGACTCCGCTTTTGACCGTGACCGGCACGGTGGTCGCCAGCCTGCGGCCAGGCAATGGCAAGGGAAATGACTACTGGCAGTTCGATTCCCTGGAACTGCTCACGACGTTCACCGACTGGCAGAAAGCCACGGCCGACATTGCCTTTCTCGAAACCCAACTCACCCAGATCAAACAACTGGCCGAAACGCGCACCAGTGCCCAAGAGAAGCTGGTGGAGCGAATGAAGAAACTGGTCGAGGCGGGCACCGACACGGAAAGAGACCTCGCGGCGGCGCAGGCCGAGTTGATCCAGTCCCAGGTCGAGGGACGCAAGGAAGTCTATGAAGCGGAAACGGCCGTGCGGCTCGCCCGGCGAACGGAGGCCGCCTTGGCCCGCCAACTCCAGCAGGTCGGTCTGGAACCCGAGTTGCTCGGGTCCATCGCCGTGGACGTCGATATGGTCGTCGCCGACGTGCCGGAGGGCCTCGCGGCGAGGGCAAAACTCGCCCAGGGCTGCGACGCCCGGTTCTTCGGCCTTCCCGACCAAACGTTCCAGGGCAAGGTCCGGGCCATCGCCCCGGTGCTCTCGAAGGAACGCCGCTCGCTGCGGGTCTTGTTCGCCATCAGTGACCCGCACGATCAGCTTCGGCCGGGCATGTTCGCCGACATCGGCCTAGGCACCGACGCTCGCAGCGCCTTGTTGATTCCCCCGGAGGGCGTTGTTCACGTAGGACGCGCCGATTACGTGCTGGTCCGCGATGGTCGCAGCGATTGGCGGGTGACTGAGGTGCAAGTGGGCGAACTTCACGACGAGGGCGTGGAGATCGTCGGCGGCCTTCGCGCCGGCGACCAGATTGCCGGCCGAGGCGCGATCCTCTTGAAGCCCCTTATCATCCAGGCGCTGCAATCGCCGAAGCGGTCCGAAAGCGTCCACGCCCTGCAAGTCTCCAGCACCCCGAAGAACGACCCCACATGATTTCCGCGCTCATCGAACAAGCCGTCCGCCACCGCTGGTTTGTCCTGATTCTGGTGACGGTGGTGGTCGGATGCGGCGTCTACGCTTTCCGACAATTGCCGATCGACGCCTACCCGGACATCTCGGGCCAGGTCGTGGCCGTGGTCACGGTCTATTCCGGCCGCGCTCCCGAGGAAGTCGAACGGCAAGTGACGATCCCGATCGAGATCGCCATGCGCAACGTGCCCAGGGTCCAAGTGGTTCGATCGCTGACGAGTTTCGGTCTCTCCGTGGTGCAGGTGAGCTTCGAGGACGCGACCGAGACCTACTGGACCCGCCAGCGCGTCCAAGAGAAACTCGCCGGAGTGGAACTGCCCGAGGGCGTGACGCCGGAACTCGGGCCGCTGACTTCCTCCTGCGGCGAAATCTATCGCTACGAATTGGTCTCCGACGGAACGTGCGATCTGATGGAGTTGCGGACGCTCAACGAATGGGTCGTCATCCCGCGCCTGTTGCGAGTGCCTGGCATTGCCGACGTGTCCAACTTCGGCGGACTGGCCAAACAGTATTCCGTGACGTTTCATCCCGCGCAGTTGGAAAGGCATGGGCTGAAGCTGAGCGATCTGGTCGAGGCGATCCAGACGAACAATGCCTCGGCCGGCGGAAGCGTGTTGACGCGGGGCAGCATGGCGCTGGTGATTCGCGGCGCGGGGGCGCTCGAAAACACCCGGCAAATCGAGAATATCTTTGTCAAGTCGGTCGAGGGAACGCCCATCCTGCTCAAAGACGTGGCCACGGTCGAAGTGAACTCCATGACGCCCTCCGGCCTCTATAGCAAAGACGACAGGGACGAATCGGTCGAAGGAATCGTGCTCATGCGGCGCGGGGAGAATCCGTCGCGGGTGCTGGTCACGCTGAAGGAGGCTGTTGGGGAACTGAACGAAACGGAGTTGCCCAAGGGCGTGAAGATCGCGCCATTCTACGATCGCCAGTATTTGGTCGATAACACGCTGCATACGGTGTCGCATAGCGTGTCGCTGGGCATTACGCTGGTGGTGCTCGTGTTGCTGTTGTTCCTGGGCCGTCCGGCCACGGCCGCTTTGGTCGCCGCGACGATCCCCTTCGCGCTACTGTTCGCGCTGGTCCTGATGCACTTGACCGACATCCCCATCGGGTTGCTGTCGATCGGGGCGATCGACTTTGGCATCATCGTGGACGGGGCGGTCATCATGGCGGAGAACATCGCCCGCCGGTTGGGCGAAGCCACCCGCCGCGACGAAAAGCCGAATGTTCTGAAGGTCGTGTTGGCCGCCTCCCACGAAGTCGAACGGCCCGTGTTCTTCTCGATGCTGATGGTGATGGCGGCCTATCTGCCGCTTCTGTCGCTTACGAGCATCGAGGGACTGCTGTTTCGGCCCATGGCGCTGACGATGGTGTTCGCCCTGGCCGGGGCGCTTCTGTTCGCGTTGTTCATCGTGCCCGTCCTGGCGGCGATCATGTTCCGGCGGGGCTACCAGGAATGGGAGAATCCGCTGCTGGCGCTCATCCGGCCGGTTTACGTGGCCGCGCTGCGCGGCCTGGTGGCCTGCCGGTGGCTGGTGGTTGCGGTCGTGCTGTGCGTCATGGCGGTCGTCGGTATGCGAATCGTGCCCAAACTGGGCATCGAGTTCCTGCCCTATCTTGACGAAGGGCCGATCTGGGTCAAAGCGAGTTTCCCCGAGGGAACGTCCCTGCCACAAACTGCCAGCTTCGGCAAACGCATCCGCGAGGTTGCCTTGGAGTTCCCCGACGTGAAGTTCGCCTCCGCCCAAGTCGGCCGGACGGAAGCCTGGACCGAGCCGTTCCCGCCGAGCCGCATCGAGATGATGATCGGCCCGAAGCCGAAGAATGAGTGTACGCAGTTCAGGACGAAGCAGGAGTTGGTGGCTGCCTTGGGGTCGCGGCTGCGGGAGGAGTTCCCGACCACCCGGTTCAGCTTCACCCAGCCGATCATCGACATGGTGATGCAAGACTCCAACGGAACCTCCGCCAACCTGGCGGTTGAACTCTCCGGTCCCAGTTCCGACGTGCTTCTGGAAATGGCCAACCGCACGTTGGAAATGCTCCGAAGCGTTCCCGGCGCGCAGGACGCGAACATCGAACAAGAGGGACCGCAGGCGCAGCTTCAGATCGTGCCCGATCGGCGTCTGTGCGCGCGATACAACGTGCGCATCGAGGACGTGACCAATCTCATCAACACGGCGCTGGGCGGAGAGCCGGTTGGCACGCTGTTCGAGGGAGACCGGCGGTTCGATATTGTCGCCAAGCTCGACCGCGCCGCCGTGGCTTCCACCCAGGCCATCGGGCGGTTGCTGGTCCATACGGCGGAAGGCCAGCCGGTGCCGCTGGCCCAGGTGGCGAAAATCGACGTGGCGGATGGGCAGACGGTGATCGCCCGGCAGAGTGGCCGACGGCGGCTCACGGTGCGGTGCGACATCGCCGGCCGGGATGAAGGCGGCTTTGTCGCGGAGGTTCAACGAAGGTTCGACGCGGAAATCCGTCCTTCGATGCCCGAGGGATACCACGTCGCGTGGTTGGGAATGTTCGAGAATCTCGCCCGCTCCTACGACCACTTCCGACTGCTCATACCAGCAACCGTCGCTATCATCTTCCTGCTGCTCTGGGCGACGTTTCAATCGTTGCGGGCCGCGCTGTTGGTGCTGGCCGGTATTCCCTTTGCCTGCATCGGCGGCATCCTGGCCCTCTACGTCCGCGACATGCACATCAACGTTTCGACGGGCGTCGGTTTCTCCGCGCTGTTCGGCATCGCGCTGATGGACGGCGTGCTCATGGTCCGTGGAATATCGTTTTGGCGCGAACAAGGCGCGGAGTTGCGGGAAGCCATCGTCGAGGGGGCAATCCTGCGACTGCGGCCGATCTTGATTACGGCCATCGTGGCGATCTTCGGTCTGCTGCCCGCCTCGATGGCCACTGGGCTGGGTTCCGACGTGCAGCGTCCGCTGGCTACCGTGATCGTCTGGGGGCTGTTCAGCTCCACCGCGCTGACGCTGTGCGTACTGCCCGCGCTCTACGCGATTTTTCCGCCGAAAGTCGTGCGGGTGGCTGACGAGACGGACGCTGACTCGCCCGGTCAGTAGCCGTTTTCGGGGCGGGCAAGCACGTCGAGTTGCCGGCGGCCAAAGCAATCAGCGACGCCCAGCCTGGAAAACAGGTATCTTGGCAGCCCGGAATAGGGGTGATAGAATTGCAGTGACAATCTGATTGACGCGATTGCGTCAGAATACTGCTTCCCACGAAACCGCGAACCTGGACTGCAAGGTCCTTGAACTAGTGAAGCAGTGCAAGCCCGTTCTCCAAAAGGGAACGCCGGCCTTGTGCTGTTCACTAGTGCCTCTTCGCGGAGGTCGTGGGAGCAGCCTTGGTTCGGCGTTCCCTTTTTCTGTAGGAGCGGGCGGCATGTCTCCAGACGACGAGGCGGAAGCCAAGCTGATCGCCGAGTACGAGCGGCTCAGACGGCGACTCCACGAGTTGAACGTCCAGGTCGAGCACATCGACCGGCGATTGGTTCAGATCGAACGTCAACTGCCGGATCGGTATGTATTCCCCGACGACACGCCTGGTGTCGAGCGGCCCAGCCGGCGGAAGACTCGGTGGGACGATGCCGAGTAGGAGGAATCACCAAATGACCCCTACGCTCGTCGCAACGTCCTATCGCTTCGCGCGTTGCCAGGTTCATCCCGACCATGACGACGTTCAAGGCTGGTTCCTGGAAGTTCGGGCTATCGCTTCTTTTAGGCGATCAACGACCCATTCGATCTCGTCGGAGGTCGTGCCCACGCCCAAGCTGAAGCGAATGGCCCCCATGCCGACGTTCGGGGGAATTTCCATCGCCCGGAGTACCGGCGAGAGTTCCACGGCCCCGTCGTGGCACGCCGAGCCGGTGGAGGCGGCCACCTCGGGCAGTTGGGCCAGAATCTCTGCCCCCACCTTGCCCACGAAGGAGACGTTCAGCGTGTTGGGCAGCCGATGTTCCGCATGGCCGTTCAGGACCACCTGGTCGCCGAACAATTCGAGCAACCGTGCCCAGAACAGGTTGCGGAGTTGCTGGACCTCGGCCATTCGGCCGAGGCGGGCCTGGGCCAGTTCGCACGCGGCTCCCAAGCCGACATCGAGCAGAACGTTTTCGGTTCCCGCGCGACGGCCCGCTTCATGTCCAGCGCCGTGAATGAGGGATTCCAGCGCGACGCCCTGCCGGACATACAGCGCCCCGACCCCCTTGGGGGCTTGGAACTTGTGGCCCGCGATCGACAGCAGGTCAACGCCAAGCTCGTCCACCCGCGTGTCAATCTTGCCGATGGTCTGGGCGGCGTCGGTGTGGAACAGCACTTTACGTTCCCGGGCAAGACGGGCGATCTCGGAAATCGGCTGGATGGTCCCCACTTCGTTGTTGGCGTGCATCACGGAAATCAAGATAGTCCGGCCGGTGATCGCCTTGCGGATGTCGTCTGGATCGACTCTGCCCGTGCCGTCCACCGGAAGATAGGTCACTTCCGCTCCCAGCGTCTCCAGAAAGCGGCAGGGCTGGATCACGGCCGGGTGTTCAATTCGCGTCGTGATGATGTGATTGCCGCGCCGCCGCAGTGCGAAGAATGCGCCCTTGATGGCGTGGTTGTTCGCTTCGCTCCCACCGCTGGTGAACACAATCTCCTCGGGCGATGCCCCCAGCAGTGCGGCGACCTGCCCGCGCGCCCGCGTCACGGCCGCCCTCGCCGGTTTTCCCGCCCAGTGGGAACTCGAAGGATTGCCGGAACTCGCTTCGAGGGAATTCTTCATCGCTTGGATGACTTCTGGGGCGATGGGCGTGCTGGCGTTGTAGTCGAGATATATTTGACGCATTGCTGGTATCCTTCCTGGCCAAGGGATTCCGAACTCAGAAGCTGACGACGCGATCGGACTTTGCGATCAACTCATACAAGTCCTTCATCGTGGAGAGCGGACACACCTCCGATTCTTCCTTGGCCCTCAGCCGCAAGCACGTGCCGCACGCCGCGATCCGCCCGCCGGCCGCCAGCAGCGACTCCGCTTGCCCTCGCACGTCGAACTTGTCAGTGCCGATCTGGTCGAGTTCCACGCCCTTGCCCAGGAGAAACACGGTGGCCGTGTCGCCTTGCGCCACGGAATAATTGGCCAGCCGCATCGCATTGAATACGGTCTCGGGATCGTTGCTTGACAGAATGAGTCCCAGCTTCATGGTAACGCTCCTTTTTAAATCGGAAGTCATCGGGCCTTCCCGCTCCAAACGCTCCTATCTGGTCGCACGGCGTGAAACCTCGTCTTCTTGCACAGTTTCCCGCGACCCCATCGTCCGCTTGGATTGGATAGCTTTTACAGATTATACGCTTGTGCAGTCATGCGGTCACTCCCCTTGATAGCCCCGTCACGTTTGCAGCAAATTCGGCACTGTCCCGGCGAGAAGGCCGACAAGCGCTCCGGCCAGAATCAGCCACAGGGAGTTCACGCGGAACCGCAGGAGTAGAACGGTGCTGAGCATGAGTCCTTTGCGAATCGCCGCGATCAAGGAGGACGACGTAAGCGCGAGAATCCCAGCCGCCGCAATGCCTGAGGAGATTGTTCCCCTCGTGGAACGGCTCAACGAGTTACTCCACCGGCTCGACGAAGCGTTTGCCAGAGAGCGATGCCTGACGGCCGACATCGCCCACGAGCTGCGCACGCCCGTGGCGGGCGTCCTTTCCACGGCCGGCGTGGCGCTCTCGGCCGACCGCGAGCCGGCCGATTACCGAGAGGCCCTGGAAGACGTCCGCCGGATCGCCCGACGGATGCGGTCCATGATCGAGAACCTGTTGGCAGTGGTCCGTGTATGCTCCCGGCCGTGTCGAATCCTTCGACGCGCGCGGCGATTGAATCGACAGGCTGGCGGCATGGTGCATCTCGCTGCCGATCGCGGCATCGCGGAACTGCCCTTGCACCGGCAATACGCCTTCTTGGGCAAGGTCTGGCACGCCAATTGCTTCACGAGGCACGGTTTCGCAAGTGGACCGGCATTCAACACAGGAGAACGCAGATGACACGGATGCGGTGTTCCCTCCTTCTGGCGGCGTTTGTCGTTGCAGCGGCCGTCGTTGGGGCTGCGGTGGGCTGCGGCCACCGGGCGAACTACCCGAAGGCGAAGGTGACTAGTCCACTCGGTCGTCCCGGCGTTTGCTCGGCCTGCAAGAAGAAGATCGAGTCGGTCGCCGACGCCAATCTCGTGGTGATCGACGGCGTTCAATACGTTATCTGCGATGACCCGTGCGTTGCCAAGTTGCGGAAGCAACTCGAATGGGAGAACGGCCGTTGACGTGCCGAAAAAGGGGACAGGTCCAATTGGTGCGCAGCACCCTTCGGGCCGTTCCGACAAATTGGACCTGTTCCCTTTTTCGGCGGCTCATTTTCTTTTCGTGCAAGCAAGAGGAACTGCCCATGCCACGACGGCCCTTTCACGGTTTCACCTTGGTGGAACTCCTGGTCGTGATTGCGATTATCGGCGTCTTGATCGCCTTGCTGCTGCCGGCGGTGCAGGCCGCGAGGGAATCGGCGCGAAGGGCGCAGTGCTCCAACAACGTCAAGCAGGTCAGTCTGGCCATGCAAAGTTACGAGAGCCAGCACGGGCGCTTTCCGCCGGGGCACCTCGAAACGGGAACGGACGGGCCTTCGTACCGACATCAGTTCAGCTTCGCGGCTTTCCTCCTGCCCTATATCGAGCAGCAAAACGTCTACAACAGGATCGACTGGACACTCGCGTCCTCCGATGCGGCGAACAAGGCGGCCGGCGCGACTCGGATCGACACGCTCCTCTGCCCCAGCGACCCGATAGCCGAAGGCTTCGCCGCCGATGGATACGCTTCGACGAACTACCTGGCCAACCAAGGGATCAAGTGCGAGTGCCGGCTGAACTGTCCCACGGACAACGCCTGCACCGGCGTGTTCGGACACAACACGTTCATGCGGGCCACGGCGATCACCGACGGTCTTTCCAGCACGTTCTGTTTGAGCGAGACGCTCAAGGGCGATGGCGATCCGTCCACGCTGGATGACAACTACATTTTCGACACCAGCAAGTCCTTCACGGCCGACGACATCGACGCCTGCCAGAATGCGGTTCCCAACTCGTCGATTCGAGGCTGCCGCTGGATCGACGGCAAGACGTATTACAATATGTTCAACGCGAGCCGCGCACCGAACGACCCCCGCGTCGATTGCCTGGCCCCCAACAATGCTTGCAGCAACTTCGCGGCCCGCAGCGCGCATCCGGGCGGGGTGAACGCCAGCATGATGGATGGGTCCGTGCATTTTCTGCCCGACTCGATCGACGTGAGCATTATGCAGGCGCTGGGCACCAAGGCTGGAGGCGAAACCGTTGCCGCAAACGCCTATTGACGGGATATTTCGTCTTGACGAAGGGAACGCTTGAATAATGACGCTGAGACACATGATTCTTCCGGCCGTCTGTTTTACGGTTTGTCTGGCATTGTCCCCGGTATTGGGCGACGAGGCCGCCACATCGGACACGGAATTCGACATCGGCTTCATCGGCCTGCACGGCGGCATCTATGAATTGCTTGAACGGTACGCCAAGGAACTCGGCGTCACTATTGACTACGTAACGGACGGACAAATTGTCAATGGCAAGGCCGATCTGACAAAGTACCGCGTGGTTCTCTTGCAGCATGACACTGCGGGCCGTGACCCAATCCGCGATCTGTTCTTGAGGACCAAAAGAAAGAGCCCCACAACTCGGATTATAGCGATTCCCGACTACGCTAAGAATATGATGAACGATTTGGGAAGCAAGAACCCGATCGAATACGATCCGGCGTTGAGCAAGTATTACGGTTCCGCAACAGAAAATCTGCGAAGGCTGTTGATTTACGTCTCGGTCAAGTATTTGGGGCGCGAGGGCAAGATCGAGCCGCCAGTCGAAGTAATGCGAGGGGGGATGTATCATCCCGATCGCAAGGAACTGTTCGTCGATGCGGACGACTTTATGAAGTGGGCGTCTGGCAGAGGATGGAATCTCGACAAGGCCATGCGGGCAATGGTAGTCGTTCATCAGACCCACCTTGAATTTCAGCAACCGAAGGTGGTTGACGCCCTGATCCGCGAGTTCGAGCGGCAGCACATCCTGGCCGTGGGGATCATCGACTACGGCGCGGAACCCAATTACGAGAAAAACTTGCTGGCGATGAAGCCGGATGTTGTCGTGCATACCTGCTGTAGCAAGGATTCCGTGTCGTTGCGGGAGCGAGTTGATGCGCCGCAGATGCACTCGATCTTCTTCCGAAAGGATTCCACGGATGAATGGTACGCGAGTCTGGTGGGGCTGGGCACGGGCGACATCATGTTTCAGGTCGCCGCTCAAGAGTTGCGCGGTCCGATCGAGCCGCAAATCGGGGGTGGAACACGTTTGGGGCATGGCAGCGCAGAGGCGATAACTCCCATTCCCGATCGGATCGAGCACTTGGTAAGCCGAGCGGCGTCGTGGTGTCGCCTCCGCCACACTTCCAATTCGCAGAAGCGAGTGGCCATTTTGTACTACGATCGGGAGCAAGGGAAGTCGGAGTTGATGCGGGGCAGCACCACGGGCATGTTCCTACATGCCCCGAAGAGCCTGGTCGCGGTCCTAAAGCGGATGAAGCAGGCAGGCTATGACCTATCGCCGCTTCCTGCCGACGAGAACGAACTGATCGAGTGGATGATGGATCGCGGGCGGCAGATTGGGGTGTGGGCACCGGGCGTTTTGGATCGACTCGCCCGCAGCGGCATGGCGGTTCTTGTGCCGGTGGAGACTTACGTGGAATGGTTCGAGAAGCGAGTGCCGAAGGAACAACAGGCTGAGGTTGTCAAGCAGTGGGGGCCTCCACCAGGACGGTTCCTAGTGTGGGAAGACAAAGGAAAGAAGTACATCGTCATTCCGCGCATCGACTTGGGCAACGTGATTCTGGTGCCGCAGCCGCTACGGGGTGAGGCCCACGATCCGTCGCTGTTGCATGATCGCCGCGTGCCGCCGCCGCACAACTATCTGGCCACATATTTCTGGCTCGAATCGGGCTTCAAGGCTAATGCTTTGGTGCATTTCGGCACGCACGGTTCGGAATTCGCCCTACCGGGCAAGCAGGTCGGCCTGTCGAACAAGGACTGGCCGGACATCGTGATGGGCAAGATGCCGAACATCAATCCCTGGATCATCGACAACTTGGGTGAGTCGTCGCCGGCCAAGCGCCGCGCTTATGCCGTCCTCATCAGCCACCTGACCCCTCCGATCGTCAACGCGGGACTGAGCGATGAGTTGGCCAACTTGCACGGCGCAATCGACAAGTGGGGGGCGCTCGATGAAGGCACACTCAAGGAGACGTTCCGCCGACAGATCACCACCGAAGTGCGGCAGTGCCATCTGGACCGTGATCTGCATCTGAAATTGGCAGAAGACGAGATTCTGTCGCCGCAACAAATCGAGCAGGTGGCCGAGTATCTGCACAAAATCTACAACGAGACGACTCCGGTGAGTCTGCATGTGCTTGGCCAGCCGCCGCGCGACGACCTTCTGATTCCATACTTAGTGACAATCTTGCGCAAGAAGTTTCTCGACGGACTGGCAAAGGTCTATCCAGTGCCGGCGGAGGAGAATAGACACGCCGGGGACCGGGACAAATTCATGCGCAAGATTGCCGAAGAGGCTGTTCGGCTGGTGGTCCGCAATGGGGTCGCGCCGCGCGACGCCGTGCTTGCCGTCGGCGGAAAGGTCGAGGGGCCGCTGCCTGAAGACGTGGAGAAGGGGTTTAAGCTGGCCGTGGATTTGAGCGCGCGATTCGCGCGCACGGGCGAGGAGATCGACAATCTGCTGAAGGCTCTCGACGGCCGGTTTGTGCCGCCGGGGCCGGGAAACAGCCCGACGCGCAACCCGGATTCCGTGCCAACTGGTCGAAACCTCTATCTGGTGAATCCCCAGGAGATACCGAGCCGACCGTCGTGGGAGGTCGGCAAGGCACTGGTTGACCAATATCTCAAGCAGACGTTGAAGGACAAGGGGCATTATCCAGAGAAAGTCGGCTTCGATTTGAGTGCGTTCGCCACGTTCATGGACTACGGCGTCATGGAGTCGCAGATTCTCTACTTGCTTGGGGTCGAGCCAGTGTGGGACGAGCGGAATCTGGTACTCGATGTGAAGCTGATTCCGCGCGAGGCGTTGGGGCGTCCGCGCATCGACGTGTTCATCGCGGCAGGTTCCTATTATGAAATGAACTTGCCCACGCGAATGGAGTTGATCGACAAGGCGGTTCGTTTGGTCGCGGTCCTGGAGGAGAAGGAGAACTACGTCCAACAGAATTCGGTGAAGAATTCGGAGCAACTTCAACGGAAGGGGGTCGATCCGCAGCGAGCGGCGGTTCTTGCTCAGGCGCGCATCTTTGGTTATCCGCCGGGACAATTCGCAAATCCGAACTACTATTACCTCGTTGAGCGGTCGGGTACGTGGAACACGCGCGAAGAATTGATCGAGGCTTACCTGGCGCACGTGAAGCACGTATACACCAGGGGGGTGTGGGGGGAGGATGCGCCGGAGGCGTACAACACAGCCATCCAGGGGACGGACACGGTGATGCGTAGTTGGTCGGACCAGATGACCAGCCCGTTGGCCAACAAGTACACATGGTTCCACGGGGGTAGCCTTTGCCTGGCCGTCAAGCACCTTACGGGCAAAGAGCCGGCGTTTCTGCTCTCCGACGTGCGCGATCCCGATCGGACGGAGATGGTTGTGGCCGAGGACGCCCTCCGCCGCGAGTACCGCGTCCGCTTGTTCAATCGCAAATGGATCGAAGGCATGATGAAGGAAGGCTATGCCGGTGCCGATCAGATGGCGGTCATGGTTTCTAACACGATGGGTTGGGAGATCATGCGCAAAGGAAGCGTCGGCGACGACACGTGGAACGAAATCGCCGCCGTTTACGTGATGGACAAGTTGGGACTGTCGATCCGGCAGTGGATGGAGACCTCGAATCCGTTTGCATTTCAAGACATGGCCGAGGTAATGCTCGAATCGGCCCGCAAAGGATACTGGAACGCCGATCCGTCACTGAAGCGGGAGATCGTCGAACAATATGCCCGCTCGGTCGTGCGGCACGGCGAAGGGGGTGGCCGTCGTGGCGGAGGCAACGTGGCCTTGGAGCGATTCGTCGAGCAGACGCTTAATAGCGTGGGGACGAAAGAAATGACCCAGTTAGTGGAGGACTACCAGAAGCGAGTGCAGGAATCGGCGGTGGCGCAAGCGGTGCAGACCGCGCCCGGCACAGCCCCCGGCCCACAGCCGGCGGTGGCAACGAAGACGCCAGCGGCAGCGCCGCCGGCCGGTCAACTGGCCGCGCCCGCGCCGGGCAAACCGGAAGCGGAGCAAGGCAAGCAAGGACAGCCAAATCAATCTGCCGCAGCAAAACCCGCGCCGACGAAACCAGCGCAAACGTCGGCCGCCAAGTCAACCGAAGTCCGAGGAAAACGACTCGAACCGACCATAAAGGCGACAGGCAAAGCGGCCACGCCGTCCGACCATCGTGCATGGCTTTGGGTCGCGGCTGCGGTAATCATCATTCTCCTTGTGGCCGGTGGCTTCATTCTACGAAAAGGGACACCATGACCGACCGATTGGTTGAAACGCTGTACTTTCTGTCCACGGGCCTATTGCTGCCGGTGCTGATCGTGCTAGTCGCAAGCATGGCTGGCGAGTTGATGACTTTGGGCGGACTGATCCGCGAAGCCATCGAGCGCCGTCGCGCCGCCAAGCCGTGGCGGGAATTCCTCTCGCAAATCCGCGATGACAGTGGCGAGGCGGAAGGATTTTACCAACTTCGCTTGACCGGCTATGCAGCCCGTTTTCAGCATGAGAGTCGATCAATCCGGCAAAACCAATTGGCGGTCAAAAAATGTCTGGAGGATATTGAAATCGCGGTCGGCAAGCGGCTCGCTCGGCTTTCGATCCAGGTTCGTGTGGGGCCGATGCTCGGATTGGTCGGCACGCTTCTTCCGCTGGGACCGGCCTTGACCGGACTGGCATCCGGCGACGTGCAGGCGTTGGCTGGCAACCTCATCATCGCTTTTACGACAACGGTGTTCGGCATCTTGGTCGGTGCGTTTGCCTACGCCGTCAGTCTGACTCGCCGGACCTGGTACGAGCAGGATGTGAGCGATTTGGAGTATATCGTCGATGTCCTTTACTCAGCCGCTCAGGAGTCCGAGATTCCAGAAACTTCATACGCCTGTCAGGAGTACAAACGTGCTTAACAAAGGGAAGCGGCGTTGGCAGGCGGTATTGGAAGATGATCCGCTCGCCGGTCTTATCAACCTATTCGACCTGTGGATGGTCTTCTCGATTGCATTGCTGCTTGCGTTGGTCGGCAACATGCAGCAGTCAGGGCGCGTTTTCGGCGATGTCGATCAACGCAAAGTCGCCAATTCGGACGCCAAGGGACTGGAGCCGGTCAATCCGGCGGCAAAGCTCTTGGAGCGATTTCGCCCGAGCAACGATGAATTGACCGGCGAAGGCGAGCGACTCGGCACCGCCTATCGGCTCAAATCGGGTGAAGTCGTCTATGTGCCAGAAACCACGGAACCGTAAACGCTTCACATACAACAATAAGTCATCCCACCACGATCGAGGTTGCCGTACCGCGCCGCGAGTTGAGCCTGTTCGACTCCGTGCGCATCATTGGCAGGGTCAAGCTCGACGACCTGGAGCTTTGGGCAGGTCGCTATGCCGCCTGGCTGTGTGGCGCGGAGAAGCCGGAGCGGAGTGCGGAGGAGATGCAGGCGGCGTTTTTGCCCTCATTGATCGCCTTCGCTTGGAACGTGTCCGAGTAGAAGGCATCCATCTTGCCTTGCTTGACCGCCTCCCTGAATTGCTTGACGCACGCCGCCGCCAGGGGTCTGAACTCCTTGGGCGGCTTCGTCTTGGCCCGATCCACGTAGTCCCGTTGCATGGACCTTGGAATCTTGGCCAGCATGTAGGCGTTCTCGATGGGGAGTTCGGCGGCGTCATTGTTCCGGGGAGGAGCGGGTAGCAAAGAAAATGGCTGAGGCGATTACTGGCAACACTGCATGTTGAAGGGCGCGTGCTGGAGATTGTGACGAAGTTTGCACGTCAAGAGAAAGATTATATGAGCACGAACAAACTCGAACTGGACATTCAGCGGGAACTGGTCCAGTTCATGCGAGAACGAGGCTGGCACGTCGAGCGAATGCTCGCCAACGCTTATCAGACTGGCATCCCCGATCTGTTCTGCTATCACAAGAAATGGGGTATGCGATGGGTCGAGGTCAAACGGTCAGTGAACTACTCCTTTACGCGACGACAGCGACAGAGATTTCCTGCGTGGGAACACGCCGGTATCCCCATCCATATTCTTACGGCCGCTACGCAGGAACAATATGACTTCCTCTTTCAGCCTCCGAACTGGCGAGATTTCTGGAGGCCATCGTTCGCGGTTCCAGAGCAATCAGATATTGATGCGATGCTCGACGAACTAGACCGAGACGGCGAGCAACCGCTTACGGTCGCTCATTCGGTCACATGAATTACCCAGGCTTCGGCCGGTCATCATCTACCTGTAGGAAAAGGAACTTCTATGACGGTGCGAAAACAGAATGACATCTTCCAACCAATCGAGGTTGAGCCGGTGCCGCGATTGGCGCTGAGGTTGCCCGAGGCTGCAATGGCCTGTGGGCTGTCTGAGAGTTTCCTCCACAATATGGCCAACAGCGGCGAAATACCGTCAATCAAGATTGGCCGTGTTCGGCTTTTTCCGGTCGAACGGCTGCGGAAATGGCTGCTGGATGCGAGCGAAAGGCCGGAAACCGTCATGGCAACGGCAGTTTGACAAGGCGCTGGCGGGAGACGACAATGTCTTCCTGCTCGGCTCTCCTTCTTGGCTGCGTATGACGTGGCCTACAAATCGTGAGAGAGAAAAGATGGCTTCAATCGTAAACGATCCCAACGGACGGCGACGACTGCAATTCAAGGCCCCAGACGGGCGGCGGCGGTCGATTCGCTTGGGAAAAGTCACCCAGAAGGCGGCTGGGTTGATTCGGTCGCGTGTTGAGGCGATCGTGTCGGCTCGGATTGCGAGCCAACCGCTCGACCCGGATACGACGGCTTGGGTGGCGAGCCTGCCGGATGAGATGCACACCAAGCTGGCCGAGGTGGGGCTGTTCGAGCGGCGCGGCGTGACCAGGCTTGGGCCGTTCTTGCGGTCCATTATTGACGAACGACACGACCTCAAGCCGAACACCCGACGGAATTGGATGTCAGCGATCAATCATCTGATCGAGTTCTTCGGCGACGAGGCGAACTTGCTCGATATTACGCCGGGCGAGGCCGATCGGTTCCGGCAATGGATGTTCAACCAGGGACTTGGCGAATCGATCGTCTCACGCGAGGTTAAGCGGGCGAGGCAGTTTTTTCGCGTGACCGTTCGCCGGAAGCTCGTACCGGAGAACCCATTCATGGATATTCCGACGCCGGCGCAAGTCAACGCGGATCGGCAGCACTACGTAACGACCGAAAACACCCGGCTGCTGCTCGACGAGTGCCGCAGCCCATTGCAGCGGCTGACGATCGCCTTGGCGCGGTTTGCCGGCCTGCGGATTCCTTCCGAGTTGGTGGGCCTGCTTTGGTCAGAGGTCAACTGGGAGCGAGAGCGGTTCATCGTCCACGCCCACAAGACCGAGCGGCAGGGCAAGGGAACGCGGATCGTGCCCATCTTCCCGGAACTGGCTCCGTACTTGCAGGAGGCGTGGGAGGCGGCTCCCGAGGGCGAGGACCGGGTGTTCCCAAACATCACGCCCGAGAGCAACCTGCGAATGTGGCTGGGGAAGGTGGCCGTCCGGGCTGGCGTGGAGCTTTGGGAGAAGCCCTGGGTCAACATGCGAGCGGCGGCCGTCACTGATGCCGCCGACAAGTTTCCAGGCCACGTCTGCGAAGCCTGGTTCGGCCATAGCGAGGTGATCGCCAACAAGCACTATCGACAGGTAAAGGAGGAGCACTTTCAGAAAGCCGCCTTGGGCGAGAACAGCCCCCCGAAGAGAGCGGCCTCCACCGCCGTTCCAACAGCGCGTGGGGGCGGTCCGGTCGAACGCACGAATTCATGCCGAGACTGTGCGGAAGACGGCCGATGGGTGGCCGAAAAGGGTGACGCAAATTCCGACGCACGAAAAGGCGAAAAGGTGGCGCAAAAGGCGGCGCACTACCCCATCTTACCAAGTCGCATGGAGTCTCAAGAAACGCAAAAAGCCCTTGGTGACAAGGGCTTAGAGCAACTCAGTAAGACTCAATGTAACCCCATAAGGTTACGCCAGTACCCCCTAGGGGAGTCGAACCCCTGTCCTTGGACTGAGAATCCAATGTCCTGGGCCACTAGACGAAGGGGGCGCGTTGGGCCTGGTATCGGCCCGTTGGATCGCGGAATTTAGGTTGTTTGGATTTGGGACGGTCGGGTGCTGGAGATTTCGTTTACTTGGGCGACCGACGCGAATCCAATAAGCTAACAACAGCGGAGCCATTGGTCAAGCGGCGCGACGCAAGACGCAAGAGATTTGCGACTCGCGGTTCTCGCCTTAGCCCTCTCCAGGTGGGGACGGGGACTCTTTTGGATTGAGCGACTGGTTGTTTTTCTGTTCGGCCGCCTTGAGCCGCTCGCGCAGGGCGTTATCGTGGAGTTCATCGGACAAAGACTGGAAAGCGGCGATGGCCTGGGCCGAGTCGGTGAACAGGCCCTTTCCGCTCAGGGCGACGGCCCGGCCGGCCTGGCCGAAGGCGCGGAGTTCAGCTTCCTTGGAGTCGAGCGCGACCAGTTCGTCGCACAGCGGCAGGGCGGCGTCATAGTTGCCGTCGGCCAGGTAGAGCCGAATGAGTTGTTGCTTGGCGCGGCGCGAGAGATATTCGTCGGTGGGCGCGAAATCGACGACGGCCCGCCATGCCTCGGGCGTGTTGAGGCGGGTTGCCTGAAAGTATTGCAGCAAAGGCGTTTTTTCGGAGGCGACGGCTCCGACCCGCCTCCGGATCGACGAGCGGTTCGGGTCGGACGAGTAACCAGGCGGCGGCCGCGCCGAGGAGCAACATTGCGCCGGCGGCGAACGCGAGAAGCGCGCGGCGGCGTCTGTCGGGCGTCGGGATCGCCGTGGTGGCCATGACGGCCTGAAGGCGTTGGGTCGCTTGCAGGGGGCCGAACGACTCGGTGTCGACACCCGCGCCGACCCAGCCCGGCAGCGTGTCGGGCCACTGGCCGCCGAGGTGTTCTTCCTGGACTCGGCGCAAGTCGTGCAGCATTTGCGCGGCCGACTGATAGCGATGCTTGGGATCCTTGGCCAACATGCGGTGGACGATGTCGCACAGCGCGAGCGGCAAGTCGCCGCGAAGTTGACGGAGCGGCTCGGGCTCCTTGCGGAGATGCTGCACCGCCACGCTCAGCGGCGTCTCGCCCGTAAACGGCGGCGAACCGGCGATCAAGTGATAACAGGTCACGCCGAAGGAATAGAGATCGCTGCGCGGATCGAGCGGCTTTCCCTCGACCTGTTCGGGACTCATGTACAGCGGCGTGCCCAACGTGACGCCGACCTGGGTCAACTCGACGGGATCGCCCTGGGTGGGCAGCCGCGCGAGGCCGAAATCGGCGACTTTGATCTCACCGGACCGGGTCAGCAGGATGTTTTCGGGCTTGATGTCGCGGTGGACCACGCCGCGCGAGCCGGCTTTGGCCAGCGCCGCGCCGACTTGCGACATGATGCTAAGAATATGGGGTAGATCGGGCTTTTCGTTGCGGCCGATCCAGTCGCGGAGGTTTTGTCCCTCGACGTATTCCTGGGCGATGAAGTGGACTCGTCCGAAGCGGCCGACCTCGTGGATCTGAACGATGTTGGCGTGGACCAGCGCGGCGGCCGCCTTGGCTTCGCGGTCGAAACGCTGGACGTAGACCTGGTCATCGACCAGGTCGGCGCGGAGAACTTTGAAAGCGACCTGGCGATTCAGCGAGCACTGCTCGGCCAGGTAGACGACGGCCATGGCGCCGCGGCCCAGTCGCCGCAGCAAACGGTAATCGCCCAACTGACGCCCGGACAAATCGTCCTCGGGCGAGAAATCAACGTCGTGGCCGGATGGGAAGTCCATGCTTTTTCCGAGGCGTAACGGCGCCGCGAGGCGCGCGGGCAAAGGTTCCTCCGATTTGCGGCGGACTATTTCAGATCCTCTTTGAGCTGTCGATAGGAGGGGCGTTCGAGCGGCTGAAGCTGTTCGATCTTCAGGCCGAGTCTATCCGCCCTGGCCATTGCCGCAAGGGCTTCGGCTCTTTTCTTGCCCAGGGCATAGGCTTGGGCTTGGTGAAAATGGCGAACGGCGGTCGGTTCTTCGGCCAGCGCCAAACTCAAATCGTCGAGCGATTCCTGCCATTTTCCTTGGGCCAGATAGACCGTGGCCCGCGAGTCCAGCAGCGTGGCCACGGGCCCCGCCAGTTCGATGGCCCGATCGATCATTTTGAACGCTTCGTCGAGCTTGAGGCCGCGGAGCGACAAGAACACGGCCAAGTTGTTCAAGGCGACGACGTTGTTGGGCTCGGCGGCGAGAACCTTGCGGTAGTCTTCCTCCGCCTCGTCGTAACGCCGCTGGATGGACATTAATTCGGCTTCGGCGAGCAACAGGGCGATGCCGGCCCCTTCGCGGGCGCGCAGCTCGGCGCGCAGCGTCCGAGCTTCGGCGCTCTCATCGGAGTTGGAATACGGTTCCAGGCGTTTTTTGAAATCGGCCGCTTCTTTTTGGTTCTTGTCGATAGCCGCGGCCAGGATCTTCTCGACGCGTTGGATCTCGCCGGGAGACGGATTGCCTTGGGTAAGCAACGCCACGGCGCTGACGACCATCACGAGCGGCTGGTTCTTTTCCCAGGCCTGCTCGGCCAGTTTCAGGGCCTCATCGTGACGGCCTTGGTGGCCGAGAAAGCTCACCAACAGCGCTGAATTGTCGGGGTCTTTTTCGACGTACTCGCGAAGGTACCGTTCGGCCTGTTTGAGATACTGTTCGACGGCGGCGTCGCGGCCCGGCCCGGGCACGCGCTTCGCGAGGTTGTCGAGCGCTTGAGCGGCTTGACGGAGTCGCGTGGGTCGCGAGACGCCCAGGGGAGAGGGATTGTCCACGTACTCCTGCAAGACCTGGATGGCCTCCATGTGCCGCTTTCGGCCTGAAAGGATTCGCGCGCGGATGACGGCAATGACGAAGGGATCGGCGACCATCGTCGCGTAGCGATCGAGTTTTGCCTCGGCGCCGGCGTATTCATCGGCGCGGATCTGAGCGCGGATGTAGAAATCAAGCCATTCGGGCTCGACGGTTTTCGAGGCCAGAAGCGGCTGCATCTCGTTGCTGGCATCGTTCCATTTCTCTTCCGCGAAATAGAGTCTGGCCAGTTGATAATGATCGTCGGGCAGCGACTTGGGCAGCGCCACGAGTTCCTTGAAAAGTTCCTGGGCCTGTCTTCGTTCCGCCCGGCTGGGGCGACGCGACAGGAGCCGGGCCTTCAGACGCTTGTCGACCGTCGACTGAGGGTCTTCCTTGAGATTCGCGTCGATCGATTCCATGGCTTCGCGATAGTCCGGATGGCTTCCCCGCGTGGACAGAAGCACGGCGAGTTGCCGCCGGGCCCAGGCGACGTCGGTTTTCTCGGCGGGCCGCTTCCCACCAAGCATGTCGCGAAGGATATCCTCTCCGCGTTTTTGCTTTTGCGGGTCCTTGAATTGCAGATAGAAACGGGCCGTGAGACGCGCCAGGTTCTTATTGTCCTTGTTTTCTTCGTAGGCCTTTTCATATTCCTGCTCGGCTTCCGGGTAGCGTTTCATGACTTCGTAGCATCGGGCGAGGGTCATGGCAACCTGGTCGTCGGGAAGTTTATTCCTGGCTTGCGCGAGAACCTCGCTGAATTGGCCGACTTTGCCCGACTCGTCGAGCAACGCGACGAGCAAGATCCAAAGCTCGCCGCTTTTGGGCGAGAGCTCGATGGCTTTGCGCAGGTTCTTTTCCGTTTCCTCGAAGTACTCGGCGGCTTCGGCGTTCCGGTCTCGGCGCTTGGCGATTTGGGCCAGGGCATGAACGACCTGGGACAGGTTCAGGTATTGGCGATAGTCGTCGGAGTCTTTAACCTGCTTGCGAAGTTCCTCGGCCGCTTGCTGGAAGTTGTCGGCGCCGCCTTTGAGGTCTCCCTCGAGGAGTCGTTGTTGACCTTGTCTCATGAGGAGGTTGACCGGCAGGCTGGTTTCGGACTGTTCCAAGAGACGAAGCATCTGGCCGCCCTCGTCGGCGCGTCCCTCCGCGTACAGAAGTTGCGCGGCGTCGCCGATTCCCGACGGATCGCGTGATCCGAGTTCGACGGCCCGTTGATAGCTTTCAACAGCCGCGGTTTTGTCGCCCAGTCGCTGCTGAAGTTTACCGAGGAACATGGGAACCTCGCCCCAATCCGGCCGTCCGAGCCGGGCCTGATTGAGGTGCTCGACGGCTTTGCGATAATTCGGTTTTTTGTCTTCGTTTTTGTCGAATAAGACGAGCAGTTGGGCCGTGTAGTAATGCCACATCGGACCGTTTTGTTCGATTTTGCCGATTTCGTCGACGACCTGCCGCATGGCCGCTTCGTCTTGGACCTGACGGGCAATTTCGACGAGTAGAATGCGAATCTGCAAGTTGCTGGGGTCTTGGTCGGCGGCCTTCTGGCAGAAAATCTTGGCCTGTTCAAAATTCTTTATCTGGAGGCAAAATCCCGAGAGCATTCGCAAGTAAAGCGACTTCTCGGAGGCCGTCATCTCCTCGGTCTTCTTGCCCAGTTGTTTCAGTTCTTCGGCGGCCTTTTCGCCGTCGCGCGCGACGGCCAACCGTGCCCTGGCAAGATAGACGGAGGTCTTGGCCACCCATTGCCGCTTGCCCACGTCAGGCGTCTTGGCGGTTGCGTCGGACTCGGGTTCTTCCGGCTTTTTGGCCGAGATGTGGCGTTCGGCTTCATCGATCAGTTTGGCCGCGCGGTCCCACTCTTTTTGAAGCTGGGCCAAAATGATCAGTCGATCCCAGAGATCCCAACGCACCGGTTCCCGTTTGACGGCGTCTTCGAGCACTTTCTGGGCCTCGCCCATGCGATGCTGATCCATCAGGAGCTGTGCTTGAAGAATGGGGAGTTCGGGATCCTCCGGCGTCAATTCCAAGGCTTGCTTCAGGGCGTCCTCGGCTTCCGTCCAATCGCGGCGGGATTCCGGCACGCGTTCATTGTAGTAGAGCGAGAGCTTGGCCAGATCGACCCAGAGGGTGGGCGGAGCGTCGGGGCGTTTGAGCAGTTCTCGGCACGCGGAGAGGGCTTGAGGGATCTGGCCCGTCGCGGCCAACTGTTTCCACGAGTCGGCCGCGGTCGCGCGCCGGCCCGACGAGGCCTGACGCAATTCACCGAGGATGCGGCGAGCCTGGTCGGGGCGGTTCAGCTTATTGTAGCACTCGACCAGGCAGAGATTGGCCTGATGGGCCATGCCGGGGAAAAATCGGTCCAACTCGCCGCGGCTTTGTTCGAACCATTTGGAGGCCTGGGCCCATTCCTTTTGGGAAAAAGCCAGGCGTCCCTTGAGGTACGCGATCAGCACGGGTCGACTGAAGAACGATTCGGAGTCGGCGAGTTGTTCGATGATCGGGGGAACCGGTTCGAGATCGCTCTCGGTGATCAATAGATTGGCTTTTTCCCAAAGCAGCGTGGGATGGTCCTTGGTGGCGGTCAACCCTTTGTCGAGCCAATTTCGCGCCCGCTTGGGATTTCCGGCGCGTTGTTCGAGATTGCTGGCGGTCCGATAGACGAGGGGGACGTCGGGAAACAAGGCGATTGCCCGCTCGGCGTGCTTTCGGCCTTCGGGATAGTCTTCCTTGTCGAGTGCGGTTTGGACGGCGAGGAGGAGGACGTCCTGATCTTCGGGGGTCATCTTCAAGGCCGTGGCGACGTCTTTTTGCGATTCCTCGAGGCGTTGCGTTCGTCGGAAGTACTCCGCTCGAAGGCGATAGGCTTTCGCCGTTTTAGGGTTCTTTTCGACCATGCGATTGATCCAGCGGTCCGCCTGCTCTTCGGCGGACGCTTTCTGGTCGCCGGCGTTCGCGTCTCGCTTATCCTTGGCGGTTATGGCGTCGGCCGCCTTCTTGGCGGCCGGCTCTTTCGCCATGCCCGGCTTCGCGTCGGCCGTCGCGGCGTCGTCTTTCTTGGGCGTGGCGGGGGCCTTCGTTTTGTCGTCGCCTGGAGATTGCGGGAGTGCGGCGAGATCCTCGTAACGAGTCCGAAGCAGCTCGGCCAGGCCGACATAGGATTCGAGCAAGGCCGGTTTATTCGCCACGGCCGTTTCGTAGGATCGTTTGGCCGCCGCGTACTCCTTCTCGGCGATCTGGCACTGGGCGAGCAACTGATACAGTTCGCCGTCGTTGGGCAAGTGGGTTTGAAGAAGCTCGATGTGTTCGCGGGCGTCGTTGAATTGCTCCATGTGCATGGCGAGTTCAATCACGTCGCGGCGGACGTCGTCGCGAAGAGGGTCGTTGCGCAACACGGCTTCCAGCGTCCCGAACGCGCGGCTGGCATATCGAGGATCCATGTCCGCCAATTCGTTATAGAGCGATCCCAACTCGGCGAGAGCGTCGGTGTCCTTGGGGTTGAGGCCAATATACCGGCGATAATATTCGACCGCCTTGAGCCGTTGCCGCAAATTATTCGAATCGTCGATTTCCCTTGCCTTGTCCAGGTAGATAACGGCCTGATGGCGCACCTGGAAGCGATGGAGGACAAGCACGCATGCCGCCACGACCACCGTCCCTCCCACCAGAATGGCGAGCAGACGAACATTCAATCCTTTCATGGATTCACCTTCAAGCGTTTTTTTAACGAGACACGGGCCACGTCGAATCCTCCCGACGTGCCGTGAGAATCAACGATATACCCTTTCATTTTACCACGGGTTCGGGAGCGTAGACCACGGGGGCCGCCTATTGTGGGGGGTGGTTTTGGAGATCGCCGGCCGGCCGGTCGATTCACCGGGAAAACCGGTACAATTGCGTCTTTTCACGGGATATCCGAGGCGAGACGCGGGCAGGGTAAAACACCGCCGGCCTAGGTATTCTCACGTGGCCAGCAGCTGCAGAAGATAGGCGCCGTAGCTGTTGCCGAACCGGCGGGCGAGTTTTTCGAGTTGTTCGTCGGTGATGAAGCCCTTGCGATGGGCCACTTCCTCGACGCAGGCGATTTTCAGGCCTTGGCGTTCCTCGATCGTCCGCACGAAATTGGCGGCCTCGAGGAGCGACGACTCCGTGCCCGTGTCGAGCCAGGCGAAGCCCCGTCCGAGCAATTCGACGTGGAGTTGCCCACGTTCGAGGTACGCCCGATTGATGTCGGTGATCTCCAGTTCGCCGCGGGCCGAAGGGCGCAACTGGCCCGCCATGTCGACCACCTGGTTGTCGTAGAAGTAGAGGCCCGTCACGGCGTATTGCGATCGCGGCGCGGCCGGCTTTTCTTCGATCGACAGAACACGGCCTTCGGCGTCCAACTCGACGACACCGTAACGCTGGGGATCCTTTACGCCGTGGGCGAACACGGTCGCTCCCACCGAGCGGCCGGCGGCCTCGTCCAACTTGGGCTGGAAACCCTGGCCGTAAAAGAGATTGTCGCCCAAAATCAGCGCAACCCGATCGCTGCCGATAAACTCGCGACCGATGAGCAGGGCCTGGGCGATTCCCTCGGGCCGGGGCTGCGCGGCGTAGCGGATGGCGATGCCCAACTGGCTGCCGTCGCCCAGCAGCCGCTCGAACGAGCCGAGGTCTTGAGGGGTGGAAACGAGCAGGATGTCACGAATGCCGGCCAGCATGAGTACCGAAAGCGGATAGTAAACCATCGGCTTGTCGTAGACCGGCAGGAGCTGCTTGCTCATCGCCAGCGTCGCCGGATGCAGCCGGCTGCCCGTGCCGCCGGCGAGAATGATGCCCTTGGAGAAGCAGGAGGTCGGTGTCATGAGGTGGCTTCCTTGGGGGCGGCATTGGGTTGCGAGACCTCGCTTGGATTGGTCGAGGGCAACGCGAAGCGATGGATTGTCTGGGTGGGGCCGTCGAGGATTCGCAACTCTCGGCCGTCCGTTGAGAAGAAGAGGAATCGTATACCTTTTAGGGTAAGTTGCTTGCCGGGATCGAATTTCAGAATCCGTTTGCCCGAGGCATTCCAGAGGAAGACGGGCCCCTCGTAGCCGACGGCGGCGAGCCAGCGACCGTTGTAGGCGATGGGACCGTATCGGGTGGGAGAGGGGCACATGGCAAGCGGTCGGCCCTCGGGAGAATAGATGCTCACCGCGGGACCATCGCCCCCTAACAAACTATCGGCTATGGCCAATGAACTATCAGCTATGGCCAGCGAACCATCGGGCGCGACGGCCAACTCGTCCGGATGGAGGAGCCAGTCATTTGACGGGCGGCGTTCAATTCGCTTGAGGACGCGGTTGTTGGAATCGACGAGGGCGATGAATTGGTAGCACATGACCCATCGTCGGCCGGTGCCGGGCTGGTGGTGCCATTGTTCAACGACGGAGTCGAGTCCCAAAGATTTTGTAACACCGAGGGGACTTCCAGTTGGCGAGTATTGCAAATAGAGGCCGTGCGACCCACCGGCGAAAATCTCGCCGGCGTCGGAGATGGATATGTTGGAAAACGCGGACAGCCCGAATTGCGCGTCGGCCGGTTTGGGCGTGCAGACGAAAAGACGGCGTCCATCGGGATCATGGACGTGAATGCAGCAGGTCTTGCCGTCCAGAACGTAGACGTTGCCCTGCCGGTCGACGTTGGCGGCTTCGATTTCCTCGATACGATCGGCGGAGGGCAATCGGCCGATAGTGTGTTTGGGGGCGCCGGTGTTGTCGAGTTCGACGAAGGCCGCGCCGTAGGTCGTCCAAAGGCGGCCATCGGGGCCGGCCACCAGGCGCGGAGCGAGCGGTTGACCATTAGCCAAGTGCAGGCGGAATTCGTTGACGATCTTTCCTTCTCGCGTCATGCGCACGAAGGGCCCGCCGGAGGCCACCGCGTCACCCACGATAAACTGGCCGTCGGGGAGGGCGATAATGTCAGCCGGATATTGGGGGTCGCGATGGAAGGAGGTTTTCAAGTCTATCGCGCGGGAGAAGCGGCCCTTGCGGTCGTAGAGAGTGACCTTGTCTCGGATGTTGTCGACCACGGCAATCAGGCCGTCGGACGTGACACAGAGGTCTTCAGGGCTGAAGAGCTTCTCAGGATCCCGGGAATCCTCGCCAACGGTCCATTGTTTTCGGCCTTGGGCGTCGTAGGCTTGGAGTTCCTCGGACATGGTGTATTCAAACCGATGTCGCGCGAGCACGACGAAACCACCGTCGGACAAGCCGGCAACGGCCACAACCTTGGGACAGTCGAACCCTTTAAGGGGAGTGAGCTTCTTCTTGGCGAAATCGGCGAAGAATGCTTCTGACTTGGCTTTGACGCCCGATCGCGAAAGGGCGACGAGATATCGCTGACCGCCGAGCCAAGTTGGACGTACCCAATATTCTCCCTCGCGGGCCAGGGACGGAAGCGAGATCGTGTTGGTTATTCTTCCCTGTTGGTCGACCTGGATGAGATCGCACTGTTTCTCCGTCTGCCGGCGGACGAAGATAAAACGACCTTCGGCGTCTACGGTAAAATCGTAGATTTCCTCTTTGGTTAGCCGTCCTCTGTCTTCTTTCGCCGCGCCTAATCGGATCGCGCCAAGATAGGGGAGTGGCTTTTCTGGGAAGGATCGAGCCACGCTTACTGTCTCGTCAGTTTCGTTCTCGGCCGGTTCCGAAGGAATCTGGAACGGTTTGCGGCCGATTTCTTTAACGATCCACTTTCCCTTACTGTCTTGCTTGGCCGCGAAGGAGACTCGTTTGCCGGTCTTGGCAAAGAAGAGATCGAACTCGCCGGGTTTCCCGACGGAGAGAATAGCTGAGTAGCGACGCATCCAATTTCGCAGGCGTTCTTCACCCGTGTTGTCACCGGGAATCGTGTAGTCATCGGGGAGCGTCTGCCGCCAGACGACGCCACGGGACGGGTCGAGGAGGGCGAATTGGGTGCCCTTGAGAAAAGGCGTCCACACGATGCGATGCCATTGAGTAAGGATGAGCGGCGTACCGGGCAAGGGACGCGGCGGATAGCACCAACGAACATATTCGGCGTCATCGAGCCACCGCTTCGGATGGAAGCTCATGGTTTGTTTGCCCGTGGATACGTTGTACACTCGCCACTCGTTGTCCCGCCGGTTGATGTCGAAATCGGTGAGTACGACGAAGAAGCGATTGTTCTCGGGATCGGCGACAAACTCGTCGACTTCGGGCTGCGGATACTGGTCCTCGAATGTGTACTTGCCGTAGCCGCGGACAAAGGTGTGTTTATTGCGGACCTTGCCCGTGGGATCGAGAACCACGACGAGCAATTCGCCGTAATCGTTGCGGGTCTTGCCCCCAAAGCCTTCGGGGCCGAGCGTGTAGGCGTAGCCGGCCACGGCACCGTCGTGGAACACGCGGGCCTCGCGCAATGTGAAGGGGAGTTGACGCCGCCAGACTTCGCGGCCGTCCTTTCGCAAAACATGTTCGCCCGGTCCCCTGCCCTGCCGGTCGGTCGGATCGACGTGGAACGTGAAGTGCGAGGAGGGAGAGTAATAGGTCTTGGGGTTGAGCGGCGGCGCGGGATCGCGGAGAGCGAAGGCCGCGAGGCTCAATGGGCTCGCGATCAGGATAACGAAAAAAAACAGAAGTCTTGCTAGCCAAGAGAATGAAGCGTTCATAATAGGCCCTCGCCGGTGTGTAATCACCGTAACGGGGGCTATCATACCGCGCCGGGACAAAATGTCCATCCCGGCCCGCGGCGGACGTGGCCAGGGAAGTGAAAAACCGACCACGAGCGGTAGGAGATGGGGTTGCGGTTCTCTTGGTGCGTCGAGTCGCACCCTGCGGGCTTGCGGCCACGACGGTGCGTGGCCCTCCATGTCAGAGTGCGTGTAATCGCGTGCTCCATGGACCTCACGCGGAGCGTGAGGAATACGGATTGGGGGCTTCGACGAGCGATTGGGCAATGCGCTCGGCCGCGTGACCGTCCCAGAGTTCCGGGCAGGTTCCGCGTTTGTAGGTTTCGTTTAGGACTTCTTCCAGCAGCGACCGGAGCAGCGGGGCGTCGTTGCCGACCAGGGTGCTGGTGCCTTGGGTGACGGTGATCGGGCGTTCGGTGTTTGGCCGCGCGGTCAGGCAGGGAATGTCCAGCACGGTCGATTCTTCCTGCAAGCCGCCCGAGTCGGTCACGATCACCTTGGCCTGGCTCGTCAGTGCAAGGAATTCGAGGTAGCCCAGCGGGTCGGTTTGGATCATGCCCTTCGCCGCCTTCATTTTTTCGGCGAGGCCGAAACGCTTGATGCGTTCGAGCGTGCGAGGGTGAATCGGAAAGACGACCGGCAATCGCTCGGACACGTCGACCAGCACGTCCAACAACGGGCCGAGCGTCTCGGGCGAGTCGACGTTGGCCGGGCGGTGGAGCGTCACCACGGCGTATTGGCCGGCCGCGACGCCCAACTCGACCAGCGTGCCGCACTGCCGGGCCTTGGGCAGCATGAAACGCAGCGTGTCGATCATCACGTTGCCGACCAGGCGAAGCTGCTCCTCCGCGTGACCTTCGCGGCGGAGGTTTTCCATGCCGTCGGGCTCGCTCACCAGTAGCAAGTCGGCGATCGCGTCGGTCACAATTCGGTTGATCTCCTCGGGCATCGTGCGGTCGAAACTCCGCAGGCCGGCCTCCACGTGGGCGACCGGCACGTGGAGCTTGGCCGCGGCCAACGTGGTGGCCATCGTCGAATTGACGTCGCCCACGACGACCACGCGATCGAACGGGCGACCCTCCGCGGCGGCTTCCACGAGCACGGCTTCAAAACGCTCGATGACCCGGGCCGTCTGAACGGCATGCGATCCTGATCCGACTTCAAGGCTCACGTCGGGCCGCCGCATCTGAAGTTGATCAAAGAAGACGTCGGAGAGGTTCTTGTCGTAGTGCTGGCCTGTGTGGACCAGAACGGCCTCGACGTTCGGATAGGGTTCCAACGCGCGGAGCAACGGCGCCATTTTCATGAAGTTGGGCCGGGCCCCGACGATGCAGGCGAAACGCAGGGTTTTCACAATATCGCTCCGTGGTGATCGATAGAGGTTAGCGGGTCTTCCGGACGGTTTCCAGTATGTCGAGGTATTTCTTTGCCAGATTGCGGCGGTCGAAATGTTCTCGGACGTACTCGCGTCCGTTGCGGCCCATCTGGGCGAGCCGGTCGGGCCGGCGGGCCAGTTCGTCGACGGCTTGGGCCATGGCCCGGGCGTCCTCGGGTGGAACGCAAACCCCGGCGTCGGCCTCCTGAATCAGTTTGGCCGCCTCGCCCTGGACGCTCAAAATGATCGGCCGTTCCATTCCAAGATACTCGAAAATTTTCGACGGCAACACCTCCTCGAACCGAGGGCTCTTGCGGAGGCAAACGATCCCCACGTCGCACGCCGCGTAGAATCGGGCCACGCGGTCGCGGGGCTGCTGGTCGATGAACTGGACGTTGTCCAGTCGCCACTCGGCGGCCAGCGCCTTGAGCTTGTCCTTCTCAGCGCCCTCGCCCACCAGCACGAAGAGCTTCGTCGGGTCGTCGCGGAACGATCGGGCCGTTTCGAGCACCGTTTCCAGCGCGTGGGCCATGCCGTGCGTGCCAAGGTAAAGCGACACGAACCGATCGCCCCAGCCGTATTCGGCGCGAATGTCGTTGTCACGCGCGGACGGCACGAACAGGTCGGTGTCGATCCCGTTTGGGACAATGCTCATCCTGTCGCGCGGAATGTCGTAAAGCTCGTGAATTCCGCGGGCGTAGCCTTCGCCGACCGTGACGATCCGATCGCAGTGCCGGTAGAGATGACGCGACAAGCGTTTCAGTCCGCGCACGACGAAATTCTCCGACTTGACCACCTCGGTGGCCAGCATTGACTCGGGCCACAGGTCGCGGACCTCGAAAATGAACGGACGCCGTTTCAACCGCGCCAATGCATAGCCGGCCGCGCCGCAGAGCAACTGGGGCGAGGTGGCGATCACCACGTCGGGCTTGCGCACCCGAAACAGCCCGATCACCGCGGCCGAGATCATGAACGACGCATAGGAGATCATCCGTTTCACGGTGCCCCGGTTGGGCGCGGCGAAGACGTAGGAGCGGACCACGTCGATCCCATCGACCGTCTCGCGACGCGTGATCACGCCGCGGTCCTCCGGCCGTTTCACGCCGACCGGATGGTGCGGAAACGCGGTGAGCACGGTCACGCGGTGGCCCTGGCGAACCCATTGCTTGGCCAGGTCGTAAACGCGGGCCGAGGGCGCGCCCATCTCCGGCGGGAAGTATTGGGAGACGTAGAGGATGTGCATGAACGGAATCTCGGGGCTGCGCGGATTACTCGGGCACGACGCGCACGGTCATTGTGATGGGAAACTCTACGTCACCCCGCCAGACGAGGCGCAAGGTCGATTGCTCCAGGCCGTACTCGGGGTGATAGGCGGCCTGCTCGACGTCGCCGCGAACGGTCGGGGGTGATTCGAGCGAAATACGCAACGAGTGGCCGCCGCCGCGCAGCCGCCAGCCGTTCTCGGCCGGCTCGACTTGCCAGCCGGGAGCGATCAAGAGCCCGACCGAGACGTGATGACGCCCTCGACCGGTGAAACGGTCGGTGATGGTCAAATCGTGGTTCGCGTCGATC